>Ga0308309_10000053_pt1 | contig 109435 bp, 115 predicted proteins | sample HubBroMetageWFT5_FD_192491 | JGI IMG/M metagenome (GOLD analysis project Ga0308309, IMG submission 192491) | Warmed and freeze-thawed soil microbial communities from the Hubbard Brook experimental Forest, New Hampshire - Hubbard Brook CCASE Soil... | ecosystem: Environmental > Terrestrial >...
AGTGGCCGACGTCCGATACGGGGAGCATCCCAATGACTTCCGGCTGGTCTTCGACATGGCGTTCCCCAGCACCGTCACCGGGAGCCCGTCGACGGTGATCGGTTACGACGGACCCACCACCCTGTACGTCGAGTTCACCGGCGTCGCTGGAGCAACAAACATTGCGACGATGCCGCACGGGCAGGTGGTGACGTCGGTGGTGGCGCTGGTGATGGCCCGCAACACCAATCGTCTGATCTTCAAGATCACGCTGAGCAAGAACGCACCCTTCGACGCCTACTACCTCTCGGGCGCTCGGCTGGTGATCGACATCACCTAGTCGGGGCGGTCACCCCGCGGAGGTCGTGGCTCCCTCGGGCTGCGCGGATGGCTCCGTCTCGACGATCGGCTGACCATGCGTCTCGCGCAGATCGAATTTGAGCACCTTGCCGGCGGGGTTTCGGGGCAGCACATCGATGAACACCACCGACTTGGGTTGCTTGTAGCGAGCCAGCTTGTCGTGCGTGAAGTCGATGACGTCCTGCTCGGTGAGTGACACCCCGTCCTTCGGCACCACGATCGCGCGCACCGTCTCGCCCCATCGAGGATGCTGCACACCGATCACGGCGACCTCCTTGACGCCGGGGTGCTGATAGAGGGCGTCCTCGACCTCAGCCGGGTACACGTTCTCACCGCCCGTGATGATCATGTCCTTCTTGCGGTCGACGATGTAGAAGTAGCCGTCGGCATCGCGAACCCCGACATCGCCGGTGTGGAACCAGCCGTCGACGAGCACCTCGGCAGTGGCGTCTGGACGGTTCCAGTAACCCTTCATCACGTTGGGGCCCCGCACGACGATCTCGCCGCGCTCGCCGTCCGGGACGTCATGACCGTTGTCGTCGACGATCTTGACGTCGGTGAAGAACGGTGCCAGGCCTGCGGAGCCGAGCTTTTCGCTTGCCATCGATGAGGGCAGAAACGACGCGAACGGCGACGTCTCAGTGAGCCCGTACCCCTGGTTGAAAGGGAGTCCGCGCGCCCCGTACAGCTTGATCAGCGCCTCGGGAACCGGCGCGCCACCGCACGAGAGAACCCGGATGCTGCTCAGATCGCGCGTCGCGAAGTCCGGATGCTGTGCCATGAAGAGATACATGGCGGGCACGCCGAACATCGACGTGACATGGAATTTCTCGATGTTCTCGAGCACCATACCGGGCTCAAACATCTGCTCCATCACGACCGTCGCCCCTTTGATGAAGGAGAGCAGTGGTGTGACGTTCAGTCCGCCGATGTGGAAGAGCGGCGCGACCACCAGCGAGATCTCCTGCGACGTTGCATCGTCGGCGAGCATCGCGTTGATGTTGTTCCAGATGATGTTGCCGTGCGTGAGCATCGCGCCCTTCGGCCTGCCGGTCGTTCCCGATGTGTACATGATCAGCGCGACATCGCTCATCGCCACCGGGTAGTCGAGATCCGCGTCGCGCTGATCGTGGACAAGCGAGTCGAAGCCGCGCGCACCGCTCTGGTCGACCGCGCAGATGTATTCGCTCACCCCCAGCTCAGCGCGGATCGAATCGACGATTGCCGTAAACGCCTCCTCATAGACCAGGGTGTGCAGTCCCGCGTCGCGAATGATGAAGCTGAGCTCCGGACCCGTCAGCCGGAAATTGAGCGGTACGAAGATGGCGTCGAGCTTCGCTGCGGCGAACAGCGTGAAGAAGAACCGAGGATGGTTGAGTCCGAGGAATCCGACGCGATCGCCAGGGTTCACGCCGAGTGCGTGGAGGCCGTGCGCCACTTTATTGGTAAGCCGGTTGAGTTCGGCGTACGTCCACCGCTCGTCTCGGAAGATGAGGGCGGTGCTGTCCGGGTTGAGCTGGGCCCGCCGGCTCAGCGTGAAGCCGAGACCCTGGTCATTCGCCATCGCCGGGACCCTCCAAGTACCCACTTCGCCTCATCGCGATTCTGCCATTCGCAACAGGGGCACGTTTCGCTAGGCGGTCCAGCCACCGTCGACGACGAGGACCGAGCCCGTGACGAACGACGCCGCGTCGGACGCGAGGAACAGCGCTGCGCCCGCGATCTCCTCGGGATGGGCGTGGCGGCCGAGTGCGGTCTGGGCGAGGATGTGATCGTGAATCTCGGGGGTTTCCACGAGGTAGCGCGCGAGCTTCGTCTCGACAAGCCCCGGGGCAATTGCGTTGACTCGGATCGAGAGCGGCCCGAGTTCGCGTGCCAGCGTCCGGGTGAGCGTGATGAGCGCTGCCTTGCTCGCGTTGTATGCGCCCGTGAGAGCCTCGGGGCGTATCCCGGCCACCGACGCCATGTTGATGATGCTGCCGCCGTGGTCGCGCATCCACGCGTTGACCGCGTGACGGGTGAGCCGGATCGGACCCATGACGTTGACTTCCCAGATCTTGTTGATCGCTCCCTCGTCCGCGTCGAGGATCGGTCCGTATTGCGGGTTGGTTGCAGCGTTGTTCACCAGGACATCGAGCCGTCCGGCCTGGCGCATCACCTCGGCCACCACCGCCTCGCAGGTGGCAGCTGCGCCAACATGCCCGGGCACGGCGATCGCCCGACCGCCGGCGGCGACGATCTGCGCAGCGGCGGCCTCGCAGGCCTCCGCATGGCGCGCGTTGATAACCACCGTCGCCCCCGCCTCGGCCAGTGCGCCGGCGATGGCCAGGCCGATGCCGCGGCTGCCACCGGTGACCAGCGCGACCCGGCCGCCGAGCGAGAACCGCTCCGCAACGCTCACGTCAGTTCCGGCTGCAAGTCAGTTCAGGCTGCAAGTCAGTTCAAGCTCGACGTGCCGGCGCGGTCCTTCGACCGAACCAGCATGCGGTCGAGCAGGGCGGCCTCGCGCCGCAGCAGTCGCAGGCATGCGGAAAGCCGCTCCACGGTGCCGTCGATCTCGAGCAGGCGCTGGCGCTGGGCGGTTTCGACCTGCATCGCAGCCGCCACGAGATACGAGAGCAGCTCGGGGTCGGAGGGGAGACCGACTTCGAACGAGTCCTCCTGCCCTATGCCGCGGAGCTGGCCGGCGTAGCCGCGAAACGCAGCGGTCACTGCCGCCGCGAGGCGCTCGGTGTCATCGGCCGGCGCCGGAATGTCCTGGAGGTAATGGACCGATCCGACGAGGTACGGCCGCTGATGCGAGAAGGCATCGATGTGGAACCGAGACGCTCCGATGACCACGAGGTTGTACCCGCCGTCGGCGAGCTCTTCGACTTCATCGAGCTGTGCCAGGGTGCCGACCTCGTAGGGGATGGCGCCGCCGCCCGCCTCCTGGCCCGAGCGGATCGCGACGATGCCGAACGTGGTCGATCCCCTGCGGCAGTCGCGCATCATCGTCTTGTAGCGCTCCTCGAAGATGTGCAGCGACATCGGCATGTGCGGGAAGAGCACCGTCCCGAGCGGAAACAGCGGGACTTCGACGGCCATCACGAGCTGATCCGCGCCCGCATCAGCGCCGCACTATGCGGCTTTGCAGTTCTTGGTGTGCTTGATGATCCGCTCGCGGCGCGGCTCTCCGGGACGGCGGCTGTGCCGGAAGGCGATCTCCACCCCGATCTCGTTCTGGCGCATGAGGTTGTTGCAGATCGGGCACCGGACGTGCGTGAGGATGTCGCGCTGCGAGGCGACACCCTTGGATTCCTTGATCGTGTTTGCCATGGCTACTGGGGCTCCTTGAGAGATGGGCTACATTCGATTGTACGCGGCGTCGGGGTACGATTTGCCGCCGATGGCCCAATATCTCGGCAACCTCCGCGTGCGTCTCGCCGGCGCCATCGCCGTCGCCGCGACTGCGGTTGTGGCGCTCAGCGGCTGCGGCACCCTGGTGACCGTGAGCAGTCAGATCACCCCGCCCCCGCCCACGTGCTCCACGCCCCGGCCGGTCTCGGCTTCGGACTCGTTCGCCACCCAGGCGCCGCTCACGACCGGCGCCTCTGGACTGCAATACGCAGATCTCAGCATCGGCTGCGGGGCCCTCGCCACGCCCACGTCCAACGTGAATGTCCAGTTCACGGTCTGGCTTTCCACCGGAAAGCTGGTCATCACCACCCGGGGCGCAAACCAGCCGAGCAATGCCCTCCAGCTGGGCAGTGCGACCACGCTCCAGTTCTGGAGGGTGGGGGTACCCGGAATGCGGGTCGGAGGCACGCGTCGGTTGGTCGTTCCGCCCGCACTGGGGTTTGGAGCGAGCGGAAACTCGTCCGCGAACGTGCCGGCCAACGCCACCCTCGTGATCGACGTCGAGCTGGTGTCCCTGGCCTGAAGCGTCGCTAGGAGCGGGCGCGAGTCCAGAGAATGAACAGGCCCAGGCACGTTCCCGCCGCGAGCAGCACGAACGCGATCGGGAGGCCGATCACCACCGAGAGGCCGGGAGCCGTCGTTGCGAACATGCCGCGTAAGCATACCGCCGCGACGATCAGCCGCCCCGGCGCGAGTCAGCTCAGGAGGCGACTTCCATGCGGGCGCCGAGCAACCCGAGCTCGATGTCGTGCATCACTGTGATTCGGAACGCTTGTCGTGCGGCCGCGTCGAGCTCCGGCGCGATCGTCTCGTTGCGGGGGCGGCCGATCCACGGGGGTTGGTGGCGGCCCATCGGCTCGCCTGCGACGCGGACCACCACCGCGCGGTCATCCTCTTCGTCGACCTCGATGGAGACGTGCTGCAGGACGCCCGTGCTGTCGACCAGCGTCCAAGACCGAAGCCACACGGGCATCGTGCTTCCCGGCACTCGAACCGGGCGCACCGCACCACTGACCACGTACGCGTCCTTGTGGGGAGCGTCGGCGGTCAGCGCGATCCGGACGGCCGTGTCCAGCTCCCCACCCACCCATGTGGCGAGCGAAGGGGCGCGATTCTCGACGTCGGGAAGCATGTGGGTGAAGAAGCCGTTCGACAGCGACGGAGCCACCGTCGCGTGGCGGCGGCAGTAGGGGAGCCCGAGGACGATCCGGCTGTGTTCGTCACACCAGGTCGTTCCGCACTTCACCTGACGGCGATCGACGTACGTGCATCGGCAGGTCGCAGGCTTCGAGCATTCGCCATCCAGGCACTTGCCCAGCCCGTGGTGGTCGCCGTCGGCCGACCCGGCGTCGCCCGGCTGCTTCCTGGAGAGCCGCTGCCAGGGCTTCAGCTTGTCCACTGTCGATAACTCCTCGGCACCCACAACCAGCGCCAGGCCCTCAGCCTAGTCGCCTTTCCGCCTCGATCACGACGGGTGCATCCATCTTGTTACGTCTCGGATGCGTGCCGTGACCCGCGCCGCCGTCCCCGTCGATGGTGGGATCATCGCCGCGACGCTCGAGCTTACGACACGCACATCGGTCGATCGATCCAATGTGCGCCGCTCGGGACGAGCCCGCGCTGCACGAGGAGGTACCGACGTGGCCGACGGCCGGATGGTCGACCTCAATGCCGATCTGGGTGAAAGCTTCGGCGCCTACACGCTCGGCGCCGACGCTCAGGTGATGCAGCTCATCACGTCGGCGAACGTGGCCTGCGCGATGCACGCAGGCGATCCGCGGATCATGGACGACACCGTGCGGCAGAGTCGCGACGCCGGCATCTCGATCGGCGCGCATCCAGGCTTCGCGGACCTGGTGGGATTCGGGAGACGCGTTCTCGACGCGACTCCACGCGAGGTTGAAACCGACGTTGTGTTCCAGATCGGTGCTCTGAGCGGCTTCTGCCGCCGCCACAACATCGGGCTCGAGCACGTCAAGGCCCACGGGGCGCTGTACAACGTTGCAGTTGCGGATCCGTCGATTGCGAACGCGATCGCGGCAGCCGTGGCCAGCTATGACAAAAACCTGATCTTCGTCGCGCCTCACGGTTCGTGCCTGGCGCAGGCCGGCCGCGACGCCGGCCTTCAGGTGGCCCTCGAAGGATTCGCCGACAGGGCATACACGGCTGACGGAAGGCTGGCATCGCGAAGGCTGCCGGGCTCGGTGATCCACGATCCGGCTCTTGCCGCCGAGCGCGCCGTGCAGATGATCGATGACGGGACAGTCGAAACCATCAACGGCGCGACCCTGCCGATCCAGGTCCACACGATCTGCGTCCATGGCGACAATCCGAACGCGGTCGAGATCCTGAAGGAAGTGCGCTCCGCGCTCGCGGGTCGCGGCATCCGGTTGGGCAGCATGCGCACGGTGCTCAACGCGGCTTCGTGATCCGGGACATCATCGCCGCCGGGGAAGGCGGCGCCTACGTCAGGTTCGGAACCGAGATCGACCGGGGCACCAGCAGAACCATCCAGGCATTCGCATCCGCGCTGCGCGCCCTGCGACGGCCCGAGATCACGGACATCGTGCCCGGATACGTCTCGCTCTACATCGAGTTCGACGTCGAGCTCGTGACAGTGAGCGACGTGCAACGCATCGTTGAGGGCATCACTCCGATCGACCTGCCGTGGCTTGAATCCGAGCCGGTCATCGAGGTCAGCGTGTTCTACGGCGGCGAACATGGACCGGATCTCGCTCAGGTGGCCGCGGACTGCGGGATGTCGGAAGCCGAAGTCGTCGACATCCACTCGTCGAGCGACTACGAGGTGTTCTTCCTCGGGTTCACGCCCGGCTTCACCTTCATGGGAGTTGTCGACGAGCGCATCGCGGTGCCGCGCCTGGCCCGTCCGCGCACCAGGGTGCCGGCGGGTGCCGTTGGCGTGGCCGGGCGGCAGACAGGCGTGTACCCGGTTGAGAGCCCGGGTGGGTGGCGCCTGATCGGGAGAACACCAGAGCGGATGGTCGATCTTTCCGGAGCGGAGCCTCGATTCCTGCTGACGCCCGGCCGCCGGGTGCGGTTCGTTCCCAGAGACCCCGGTGGGTTCGCTGCGGACGCTGGTCGCGAGTAAGCGGCGGATTCGGACATGGTTGACACCGTTCGCGTGCTGCGATCCGGTCCACGAACAACCGTCCAGGACCGTGGCCGGCGCGGTTTCCAACACATTGGCTTCGGGGTCGCGGGCGCGTCCGACGAACGCTGCGCCCGGCTGGCGAATCACCTCGTCGGGAACGGTCCCGATGCCGCTGTCCTGGAGTCGACCATCCAGGGCCCTCGACTCCGGTTCACGGGCCCAGCTCAGGTGAGCGTCGTCGGATGCGATCCCGCGATCACGGTGAACGGCGTCGCAACGGACGGCAACTGCACGTTGACGCTGGCTCCTGGGGATGTCGTCGACGTCCCACGGACCGGTGGCGCGCGCGCATACATCGGCATTCGTGGCGGCGTCAGCGTGCCGCTCGCGCTCAACTCTCGATCGACGGACGTGGTGGCGGGCTTTGGTGGCCATCATGGGAGGCCGATCCAGCATGGCGATGAGTTCGACATCGCCCCCGCGGACCCGATCCGGCGACGAGGCATTCGCGAGCCGTGGCGTCCGCTGAGGAGGACGTCGATCGAGGTCCGCTTTGTCATGGGCCCTGAAGCAGAGCTGTTCACCGACCGCGAGCACGAGGCATTCGTCACCTCGTCCTACGTTGTGCACCAGGATTCCAACAGCTTGGGGCTGCGCCTCGATGGTCCGGAGGTCGCCTCGCCGCCGCAGATCCTCTCCGAAGGCCAGCCCGCGGGCTCGGTCCAGATCCCTCCGGGCGGACAGCCAATCGTGCTGCTGCCGGCGCGGCAGACCCTCGGCGGCTACGCGAAGATCGCCGTGGTCGTCCGCCCGGACCTGGCGATGCTGGCGCAGGCGCTCCCTGGGGACGTCGTCACCTTCACGCGGATGGATTTCGAGGACGCGACGGCGCTGACGCGGCAGTGGCTCGGTGAGCTGACGAGCGCAACAGCCGTGACGGATACGCTGGAGGCCGGGTAGGTCGTTGGTCCGATGACTCGCGGCCCGCTGGCGATTCTCAACCGCGACGCCAGAGTGCTCTTCGCTGCACGTACGGCGCGGATGTTTGTGTACGGCTTCGTCTCCGTCATCCTCGTGATCTACCTTGCAGCACTCGGCTTCGATGGTCTGCACATCGGCCTGCTGCTCACCCTCACGTTGGTCGGTGACGCGGCGATCAGCCTGTGGCTCACCACGCATGCTGATGCCCTGGGACGGCGTCGCGTCCTCAAGATTGGGGCGCTGCTGATGGCCGGAGCCGGTGTCGCCTTCACGCTGTCCGGCAACTTCTGGGTACTCCTCGTGGCCGCCACCATCGGGGTCATCAGCGTCAGCGGCAGCGAGGTGGGACCGTTCATCGCCGTGGAGCAGGCTTCGCTGAGCCATCTCCTGCCCGACGCGGAACGGACTCGGGTGTTCGCGTGGTACAGCCTGGTCGGCTCGTTCGCCGTGGCCGTGGGCGCCCTTGCCGCGGGCTCGCTGGTGAGCGGGCTGCGCGCCATCGGCACGTCGCCGGTCGACAGCGATCGAGCGGTGGTTCTGGGATATGCGCTGGTGGGTGTGCTGCTCTGGATCGGGTTCCGGCTGCTCTCACCGGCCATCGAGCTCAACGCGGCGGACCAATCCACCATCGGTGGGCGCCTTGGGCTGCATCGATCGCGCGCGACCGTCTTCAAGCTCTCCGGGTTGTTCGGCCTCGACGCTTTTGGCGGAGCCCTCGTTGCGCAGAGCCTGGTGGCGTACTGGTTCACGCTGCGATACGGAGCGCAGCCGGTGCTGCTGGGCGCGCTGTTCTTTGTCGCCAATGCCCTCGCCGGCCTGTCCGCGTTGGTCGCGGCCGGCCTTGCCAAGCGCATCGGGCTGATTCGCACCATGGTCTTCACGCACCTTCCCGGGAACGTGTTGATCATCGCCCTCCCGCTGATGCCCAACCTGCCGCTGGCGGCGCTTGTCCTGTTCGCCCGGTTCAGCGTCAATCAGATGGACATCCCCGCGCGGCAGTCGTATCTGCTCGCGGTGGTCGATCCCGACGAACGCTCGGCTGCCGGCGGTGTCACCGCGATCGCACGCACGCTCTCGGCGGCGCCGGCACCGCTCCTGGCGACTCCCCTGATTGGAATTGCCGCCCTCGCGAGCATTCCGTTCTTCGTCGGTGGAGCGCTGAAGGTCACGTACGACCTCGCGCTCTACATCCTCTTCCGAGCCGTGCGACCACCCGAGGAGGCTCCCGACGTCGCCGATGTCACCGCGTCCGAGGCGAGCGGACCATGCTGACCGCCGTCGCGCCCGACCGTATGCAGCCGGCCGGCGAGTCGTACCCCGTATCGGATTCGAACCGATGGTCTCCGCCTTGAGAGGGCGGTGTCCTGGGCCACTAGACGAACGGGGCCCGAAGGCCCCGGATCATACCAGCGCCCGGACGTAGCTCCCGGCTCAGACCTGGTCGGGGGCGGCCATGCCGAGGGTGTGCAGCGCATCGGCAAGCGTGACCCTCGTGGCCGCGACCAGCCCGCGCCGGAAGCGTCGCACCTGGGAGTCCTCCTCGCGGACGATCGCCGGCGTGTGCTCGTAGAAATCACTGAAGGCCGATGCCAGATTGAACGTGTACGTGGTGAGCAGAGACGGCGAGAGCGCGAGCGCCGTCTCGGTGAGCGCCCTCGCGTATGCCTCGATGCTGTGGAGCAGCTCGCGCTCCGCGGGGTGCAGTTCCGCGGGAAACGCAACCGGCTCAGCGTCGTCGGTCACCTTGCGCAGGATGCCGGCAGCCCGCGCGTGCGCGTACTGCAGGTACACGCCCGTGTCACCGGTGACGCGCAGCGCCTCATCGAAGTCGAAGGCGATGATCTGAGTCAGTGAGAACTTGAGCAGGTAGTAGCGCACGGCTCCTGCGGCAACCACGGTTGCGCTGGCGGCGTCGCGAGCGTTGGCGCTGAGCCGCGCGATCGCCCGGTCCAGCAGGTCGTCGGCTCGAACCTCGATGCCACGCCGGCCGCTCAACGCCACGCTTTCCCGCCCCTCCTCGATCTCGACGCCGAGCTCGGCGGCTGCCGCCGGGGTCAGCGCCACGACCTCGTAGCTCAGGTGGATCGAGTTGTCCGCCTCTCGGTCATGATGCAAGCGTCGCAACGCGCGCTGCACGACTCGCTGCGGATACGCCTGGCGTGCGTCGATGACGTTGATCACCCGCTGGGCACGCCCGAAGTGTGCGGAAGGGCCTCCGGGCTGCGGCTGCGACGTGGTGGTCACCAGGTTCGGGCCATTCTCCCAGTGCGCGTAGAAGAAGTCGCGCCCGAGCAAGCCGAATTTCCAGAGTTGATAAGCGATATCCTTCGCCGTGTACGTGGCGATACCGTCAGATTTGACCAGAACCTTGGTGTCGTCATCACCCTCGTCCTCCGCCGTGTCAGCCGGCATGACCCAGCAACCGGCGAGCCTGCCGCTGTCGACGAGCACGATCGCACCGGCCTCGCGGAGCAGCTCGAACGCCTGACGCCAGAAACCCAGCGCGATGATGTCGGACTCCCAGGTCAGCAGGTCGTAGGCGATGTCGAACCGGCGCATCGTCGCGAGGTGCGCGTTGACGATCCGGCGTGCGACGTCCTTCACGAACGCGGCGGTCTCGTTGCCTCCAGCCTCGACCTCGCGGAGCACCGCCTGTCGACGCCCCAGGAGCTCGGTGTCGGTCTCGTAGCGGGCGGACACCGCGATGTACACGCGCGAGCAGTACTGGTCGAACGGCTCCCCCGGCATCGGGTCGATGCCGAGGTCGCGAATGCCGACGACGACGTCTGCGACCTGAACCCCGGTGTCGTCGATGTAGTTGTTCACCTCCACGGCGTGGCCGGTGCGCCGGAGGACCCGGGCGACCGTATCGCCGATGCAGGCGTTGCGCAGGTGGCCGATGTGCGCAGCCTTGTTCGGGTTCGTCGCCGTGTGCTCGACGAGCGTCTTTCCGGCAGCTGCCGTGGGCACATCGACGGTGCCCGCCGTCTCGAGTACGGCGGCCGACTCAAGCACCGCCTCGGCCCAGGCACGGTCGTCGAGGTGGGCGTTGACGTATCCCGGCGGGGTCACGGTCCAGGCGCGCACCCGAGGCACATGGGCGGCTTCGAGGCGGACGGCGAGCTCCTCGGCGATCGCCAGGGGCGCGCGCCGCAGCACCCGGGCCAGACCCAGCGGCGCAGGCGTCGACCAGTCGCCGAACTCCGGGCGGGCCGAGCGTTCGACCACGACCTCGAAGGAGGGATCCACGCCCAAGCCGTCGAGGGCGCGCCGCACGGCCTGGAGCAGCAGCGTCCTGGTGTCAGCCATATCGCGCAAGGGTAAAGGGAGCACGGCTCGGTCCCGACCGGCGACAATGCGGCGCCGTGGACTCGCGACCATGTGTGATCCCGGCCGCGGGCCTGGGGACGCGCTTTCTCCCTGCCACCAAGGAGCTCCCCAAAGAGTTGCTCCCGGTTCTCGATCGCCCTGTGATCCAGTGGGCGGTGGAGGAGGCGGTCGCGTCAGGCGTCGACGAAATCGTGCTCGTGCTCGCCGAGGGGAAGGAGGCGCTTGCAGCACATCTGCGTCCCGATCCTCCGCTCGAGCGGCTGCTCGAGGAGCGCGGCAAGTTCGCGGAGCTGGAGGCTGTGCGCCGGGCCGGGAATCTGTGCCGGGTGACGGTGGCCCGTCAGGCGTCGCCTCGCGGCCTCGGGGACGCAGTGCTCTGTGCTGCCGGCGCCGTCGGAGACCGGACCTTCCTCTGCATGCTCCCCGACGACCTGTCCCTCGCCGAACCGCCAATCCTGCGTCAGCTCTGGAACGCGCATGAGGAGCTCGGGACGTCCATCCTTGCTCTGATGCGAGTCCCGGAGGATCAGATTTCGAGATACGGATGCGCCGAGATTGCCGAGTCGCGTGGCAAGCTGCATCGGGTGACGGGTCTTGTCGAGAAGCCGCCGGCCGCCGAGGCGAAGAGCGACCTCGCCGTGATGGGCAGATACGTGCTGACCCCGGCGATCTTTCCCGCGCTTCGGGAGACGGTGCCCGGCGCCCTCGGGGAGATCCAGCTCACCGATGGGATCGGGCGCATGCTCGGGAGCGGCGAGGTCTGGGGTGTCGAGTTCGAGGGTGAGCTGCTCGACGTCGGAACACCGGCCGGCTGGCTGGCCACCAACATGCGCCTGGCGCGCGATCACCCGGAGTTCCGCAACGCCGTGCTCGGCATCGCTGCAACAGGGGCTTGATGAACGCATTGCGGCGGGAGTGGGGTGCGGTGACGTTCGTGGTCACGATCCTGGTGGGAGCCATCGCCGTTGCGATCTCGCTGGGTGTCTCCGCCGCTCACGGGACGCCGCTGGTGTCCGCGCCTCCATGCCCGACTTACACGCCCTACGTGGTCACGCCGACGCCAGTGCCGACGGCGACGCCGAAGCCCACCGTGAGTGGCAAGCCCACGCCGACGCCGACGGCGACCGCGACGCCGGTCCCCACGCCCACCGCGTCGGCGGTCCCGTTCAACCCGCAGTTGCAGGGCTGCCCGACGCCGCCGCTGCCACCGACCGCGGCGCCGACACCGACCCCCAAAGTCAGCCCGACCGCCGTGGGCGCAACCCCGACGCCGGTGCCGACCACGACGCCAACACCGGTTCCCACCACCGCCCCGACCGCCACGCCACTGCCGACCGCGACCCCGACGCCGACGGCGACAACCTGAGCGCGGCGCGCGTCAGAGCGCGAAGCGCGTCAGAGCGCGAAGAGCAGCCTGGAGCCGTTCTCGGGAGTGATCGACGAGCGCTGCAGCTCGATGTCAACTGACGGCGCATGCCCGGTATCGATGACCACGGCGATCCGCTCCGAGAGGCGCAGCCCGCCGATGCGCACGCAGTCGCGCAGAAAGGTGAACGCCATCGGGCGCACGAGATTCCAGATGTACCCGCGCACGGCCTGGGCGGTGTCGGCTGATTCGAGCAGCGTCTCACCCCCGCGCATGCTGCGGTCCTGGAATGCCAGGACGCAGACCTCGTCGGTGAGCTGTACGGGAGAGGTCCACGAGTACTGGTCGTCAGCCGCGTCCGATCCGACGATCCGATCCTTGTCGGCGAAGAGTGCCAGGCGCTCCACGAGCAGGTGCATCGGTGCGGCCGGTCCTTCGACAAAGAAGGGGATGTCACGGAGCGGCTCGCTGCGCTCCTGTGCCGGGTAGCGCGCCGAGAATCCAAGATCCTCAATGCCGCTGAAGGGCGCGGGCACCTTGATGACCAGCTCGTCCATCAGCGAGCCTCACTCATGAGGACGATCACGTTGCTCATCACGACAACCCTGTGCGCGAATCTACCACAGGCATTGAGCGAATCGAGCGCGTGGAGTGATTGCTACACTCGCGCGACGATGCCGGCACTCGACGACGTTCGAGTCCTCGACCTGACCAGATTGCTCCCGGGTCCGTTCTGCACAGTGATGCTCGCGGATTTCGGCGCGGACGTCGTCAAGGTTGAGGACACTTCCGGCGGCGACTACATGCGCTGGATGCCGCCGCTCGTCGACGAGTACTCGGCGATGTTCCATCCGCTGAATCGCAACAAGCGCTCGCTGGCGATCGACCTCAAGCATGCCCTCGGGCGTGAGGCGTTTCTCCGCCTCGCCACCACTGCCGACGTGGTCGTCGAGAGCTTTCGCCCGGGGGTGATGGATCGTCTCGGACTGGGGTTCGCCACGCTCCACGAGGCCAATCCGAAGCTCGTGCTCTGCAGCATCAGCGGTTATGGCCAGGATGGACCGTTTCGTGAGCGTGCGGGGCACGACCTCAACTACGCGGCGGTGGCGGGAGTGCTCCTGCTCGGTGGTGGTGCCGCCGAGGGTCCCGTGATGCCTGGGCTGCAGGTGGGCGACCTCGGAGGCGGCGCGCTGGATGCCGCGCTCGCGATCATGGTCGCGCTCCACAGCGCCGCTCGAACCGGGCAGGGGCAGCACTGCGATGTCTCGATGGTCGACGGCCTGGTCAGCTGGACCGGCGTGCATGCCTCGCAACTGTTCGCGACCGGGTCGGTGCCGGGACCGGGTGATGGCATGCTGACCGGGCGCTTTCCGTGCTATCGCATCTATCCCTGCGCCGACGGCTACCTGTCGGTCGGCGCGTTGGAGCCGAAGTTCTGGCGCGAGTTCGTCGAGGTCATCGGCCTGCCGGAGCTCGCGGGCAGCGGCCTCGTCGACGGCGCCGAGGGGCGTCGGGCGGTCACGGCCGTCGAAGCGGTGTTGCGCACCCGGACGCGGGCGCAGTGGGAGCAGACGCTTGCGGGACATGACGTCTGCGTCGAGCCGGTGCTCGATGTCGGCGAGACCTTCGAGCATCCGCAGGTCCGCAGCCGCGGGATGCGTCTCGACGCCGGCGAGGGGAGACCGACGGCTCAGACGGGCTTCCCCATCCGGCTCATGGGCACGCCGGCCGCGTATCGCCGCGCCGCGCCCGGGTACGGCGAGCATACGGATGAGGTGCTCGCCGAGGCCGGCCTCGACAGCGAAGAGCTTGCAACACTGCGCGCGTCAGGCGTGATCAGATGAGCCAGGCCGGCGACGTGGCACAGGTTCCGCGCCACGCTCCGCGCAGCACCCGGAGCGCGCAGACCAGAGAACGGATCGTCGCCGCCGCCATCGAGGTGTTCGCACGCTCCGGCTTTCACGGCGCCAAGGTCGCCGACATCGCCGAGCAGGCGGGCATCGCGTACGGGCTTGTCTATCACTACTTTCACAACAAGGAGGACATCCTCGCGGCGATCTTCACGGAGCGCTGGGCGCAATACGTCACCTATCTCCACGACGTGGGGAGCATGGAGATCGGCTTCCGTGAACAGATGCGACGCCTCGTGCATTTCTGGGTCGAGGTCTACCGGCGCGAGCCCGACCTGATGACCGTGATGATCAACGAGGTGACGCGCTCCTACGAATTTCTCGAGTCCCACGACATCGGCACCGTGATGGCGGCCTTCGATGTCATCGAACAGATCATCCGCCGAGCACGCGACCGCGGCGAGGTGGCCGCCGGCGTCGATCCTCAGCTCGCGAGCTATGTGGTCTTCGGCGCGGCCGAGATGGTCCTCAGCGGCTATGTCATCGGCACGCTGCGCCGCGACGACGCGTCAGCCTTCGTCGCCGACGAGGCACAGATGCTCGAGGTGCTGCTCGACGGTCTCGCGCCGCGCACACCTACCTGACCACCGCATCCCACCAGCGGTCGACTGCGCGAGACGTCGCATCGAGGCCGCCACCGTTGTCGATGACCCACGTGGCCCGTCGCCGCTTCTCGTCGATGGGCAGCTGCGCTTCGAGCCGCTGCAACGCGGCAGCCTCGTCGAGGCCGTTGCGCTCGCGGAGCCTCCGGATCTGCACATCGGGCGGCGCGTAGACGAGCAGGACTCCTTCGAACATGGCCTCACGCTCGTTCTCGAAGAGCAGCGGCATGTCGACGGCGACCAGCGACGCCGGGCCCGCGAGGGCGACTGCGACATGCTCCTGAGTCAGCTCGAAGATCCGCGGATGCGTGATCTGCTCGAGGTCGCGGCGTGCCGACGGATCCGCGAACACGACCTGGCCCAGGCGTGCGCGGTCGAGCGTGCCGTCGGCCTGGATCACATCCCCGCCAAACCGTGCCGCAATCTCGTCCAGGGTGGGGTCGCCGGAGCGCACCGCCTCACGGGCAAGCTCGTCGGCGTCGACCACGACAGCCCCACGCTGCTCGAGCATCCGGTCGACGGTGCTCTTGCCGGTTGCGATTCCCCCGGTAAGGCCGATCAGTCGCATGGTCGTGGACCGTACTCCTGCAGCGCCACGGACAGCAGTGATCAGCCCGGCACCGAAGTGGCACACGAAGCTCCGGACGCCCACGACGCGTCGCCGTCGACGTACAGCAGCATGCCGTGGTCATCGGCGACCAGCGTCCATCCCGGTGTCGCGGCGAGCTGATCGGTGAGCGCGCCCTTGGTGTACAGCACGGCCGTGGTGCCGCTCGACGTCAGCAACTGCAACGCGGTCGGCGTCGTCGTGACACCGGCTGCGATGCGCAGGTAGTCGTCGAACACCGAAGTCCCGAGCGAGATCGATTCCCCGTATTCGTACACCGATGCGTGCGGCCAGAGTCGGTAGATCACGTAGCCGCCGGTCCCATATGCGGTGAACACGCGCTGCGTCGCCGGACTTCTCGCGAGCAGCGCTGTCGCGCATGTGGGATACGCGGCGGCGATCCCCTGGGGCGAGGCACTCTGTGCCACCCGCACGCCGACCGCGCCGACACCGAACACGCCGACCGCGATGAGCGCGATGCCCATCACGGGCACGCTCCTTCCCGCCTGTGCCGCATGACGCCGGGGCGCGCGCTGCGCGGCCAGCGACCGCACCACTCCCGCGCTCATCGCCATCCACGGCGGGATCATCACCGCGACGCAGATGGCCGTGTTGCGAACCGACGTGAGCGCGAGCCCCGCCCCGACCACCGCCAGCACGACGTCGCGAATCTCGAAGTTGCCGCGCAGTGACCGGCGCGCCAGGACCGTGATCGTGAGCGCGGCAAAGCTGACCAGCAGCGCAAGCAGCACCCACATCGCAGGGTCGGCGAAGTTCGGCGACTGCCACTCGATGATGCCCTTCTGCCGTTCGGCCGCCCCAGTGGTGGCGGCGAACAGGAAGAGCTTCGGTCCGTAGGGGTTGACGCACGCTGCGAGCACGGAGATGCCGACTGCGGTGGCGAGGCCGGTGATGCGCCGCCGGGGAGCGACCGCACCGATCGACCAGCGTCGTTTGACCGCCTCGACAACGACAACGATCACCAGGAAGCCGATTCCCGCGATGAACCCGGCGTGCAGGTTCGCCCAGAGGAGGAACAGCGGAGGCAGCAACCATCGCCTCTGTCCGCCGACCCGCAGGTACGACTCGGCGATCAGCAGCGTCCAGCAGACCAGCGCGAACGTGAAGACCTGAGGACGAGTGCCCAGCACCGGCTCGGCCACGCGCGCCCCGAGCGCAACCCCGACGGCGAGAACCACCGGCCCGGCTCCGCGCAACCGGCCGCGCAGCACGGTGGCGATCATCGCGCTCCAGGCGACGAGAGCCATCAGCGCGGTGACGGCAAAGAGTCCGCCCACCGCGGCGAGGGCGGCGAAGATGGTTTCGGACAGCCATTCGTGCGCCACCAGGGGATTGCCGAAGGCCGTGTACGCGAACAGCTCCCCGGCCGGTACCTGATGGTGGGCGATGATCCAGTCGCCGAGGCGGATGTGCCACCAGACGTCCGGGTCGCTCAATGCGTCGAGACCGACTGCGCCGGTGAGGATGAGCACTGCGCCCAGCAGCGCTCGGCGTGGGTCCGCCAGCCAGGCGAGCGGACCGCCGCGAGCCCGGGGTGCTCCAGGCGGGAGAGACGGCGGAGCGGCTCGAATCAGCGTTGCCATGCGAGCGCAGCGTAGGTGGCGCGCGCTCGCGTAAACCGATCGCGGCCGGCTGGCGACAGATTCGTATACTCCACGCGATGTCCACCGAGACGCGTTCTCCGAAGCGCCGGCAGACGTCGGCGAGCACGAGCACGCGACACGCGCCCGCCCCGGCCGCGAGTTACTCAGGTCACACGATCTCGTGGCGCCACTGCCTGCTGGGGCTGCTTGTCGGAGAGGTCGCCCTGCTGGTGCTCAGCAACCTCGGGCTCATCGCCACCAATGCAGCGTTCGGCTCCTCGGGCAGCATCGATGGTGGCGTGGTCGGCGTTGCGACGCTCCTCGCGGTCATCCTCGGCGGCTGGCTCGCGGCGAAGCTTGCCGGCCGTGCCGGGCTGTACCAGGGAATCGCGGTCGCCATCGGCTTCATCGCCGTGGGCGCGATCTACACCTTCTTCCAGGAGTCGTCGATCATCGCGTCATCGCTCGCGACCAACAGCCATCACCTGATCGACCTCGGCCCGATGGACCTGGGCAATCTGTTCAGCGGCGACCTGCTAGCGCTGTTCGGCGGCTCGGTCGGCGGCCTGCTGTCTGGAAAGCGATAGATCCCAGTCCGGCGCCCGGTGGGGCGCACAGGACGGTCCCGGGTCAGGCCCCGACGGCTCCCGCCTGCGCAGGCTGACCCGAAATCGGCGCTTCGCGATAGGACTGGCCGATGAGATCCACCCGGCCCAACGATTGGGCGAACTCGAGGCACGCGGCGCGCGTGAATCGAAGGTGCTTTCCGGGCGTGTGCCAGGCGCGCAAGTGACCCTGAGCGACGGCGCGACGTAGCGTCGAACGGGACACACCGCAGAGTGCCGCCGCTTCGCCAGTTGTGAGGATCTCTTCCTCGCGCTCTGCCAATTCCTCCTCCTCCAGACCGTCAGCGTAAGGAGACCCGGGCTCGGATCCCAAGGTGCAGTTATACAACGCTTTGGATGCGTCGTGTGGGTCACCCCGTTGGGTGATGCTGGGCGTAGCGACCGAACGTATACTCCAGGCGAGGTCAATTGATTCACCAGCCCGGTTGAGAAGGCGCGAGGATCACCAATGAACGTCGATGTCCAGGCAATGGCTCGGCGTCTGCAGGAGAGCCTGGGAACCGTCATCGTTGGGAAGGAAGCGGAGATCGAACTCTGCATCGTTGGGCTTCTGTGCCGCGGTCACCTTCTCATCGAGGACGTTCCGGGCACCGGCAAGACGCTCCTCGCCAAAGCACTTGCCCGCAGCAGCGGTTGCAGCTTCGAGCGGGTCCAATTCACCCCCGATCTGCTCCCGGGCGACGTGACCGGCGTCAGCGTCTACAACCCCCAGGCACAGACCTTTGAATTCCGAAGGGGGCCGATCTTCGCCCAGGTCCTGCTCGCGGACGAGATCAATCGAGCCACACCGAAAACCCAATCGGCGCTGCTCGAGGCAATGGAGGAATGGCAGGTGACCGTGGATGGCACCAGCCACCCGTTGCCGGATCCGTTCATGGTGCTGGCGACCCAGAACCCGATCGAGCTCGGCGGCACCTTCCCGCTCCCTGAGGCGCAGGTCGACCGTTTTCTGCTCAAGCTGCGCCTTGGCTACCTGCCTGCCGACGAGGAGGTGGCAATGCTCGACCGCTTCCAGTCGGGAAGCCCCCTCGGGGCGCTCGAGCCGGTCACCGACGCTGCGGAGATCAAGGCCGCCCAGGCGGTCTGCAGGGACATCTACTGCGACGCTTCTCTCAAGGAGTACTGCGTGCGCATCGTCCGGCGGACCCGCGACCATCGCGACGTGTCGCTCGGATCGTCGCCGCGCGGCACGCTCGGCTTGCTGCACGCGGGACAGGCTCGGGCAGCGCTCGCCGGCCGTGACTTCGTGCTGCCTGACGACATCAAGGACGTCGCCGCGAACGTGCTCGAGCACCGGGTCATGCTCCGTCCGAATGCGGAGCTGCGTGGCCTCACCGCCTCAGCGGTGCTCGAGGAGGTGCTGGCGACGGAGTCGGTGCCGATGACGGGCCGGCGTCTGGCGTGACCGGCATCGCGGCGTGCGCCCGGAGCGCGCCGTGAACGCGCGCGTGCCGCTGATCGCCTGTGTGGCAGTGCTCGCGTTCTTCGCGGGGATCACAGGCGTTCGTCTTGCGTACACGTTGGCGTACGTGCTCGTCCTCCTACTCGCCGTTGCTTACATCTGGTCGCGGCTGCTCGCACGCAAGCTCCGCGTCATCCGGGAGTCGCCGCAGGGATCGTTCATGATGGGCGAGCCGTTCGAGGAGACCTTCACCGTCAAGAACGAGAGCGGCCTCCGCCTTCCCTACTGCGAGGTTCGTGACGGCACCAAGCTTCCCGGCTACGCGCCGGGACGGGCGTTCGCGCTCGGTGCCGGGGGCAGCGTCACCTGGACTGCGCGGGGGATGTTCAACCTCCGTGGCGTCCACCGTTTCGGCCCGCTCGAGGCGCGTCTCGGCGATCCCTTCGGACTGTTCCCGCGTCGCATCCGCGTGGCGCCGGAGAACGAGGTCATCGTCTACCCGGCGATTCATGCGCTGCTGCACAACGTGCCGCAGTGGAGCGGCAACGGTGTCGCCGAGGCGCATCGAGGGCAGCCGGTGGACGTGCCACCGGACGTGTCGACCATCCGCGACTACGCTCCCACCGACGGGCTGAGCCGGATCCACTGGGCGTCGACGGCGCGGACCGGGCGGTTGATCAGCCGCACATTCGACACCGGGCAGAGCGCCGACCTGCTCATCGTCCTCGACCTGCAGCGCGGGATTCATGCGGGGTCGGGCATCGAGTCGTCGGTCGAGTACGCGATCTCGGCGTGCGCGTCGGTGGTGCACGGCGCGATCCGGCGTGGCCAGGCTGTCGGGCTCGTCACCAACTCACGCGGCGGCGCGAGCTTTGGAGCCGGACGTGGTGAGGTGCAGCGGCTGCGCCTCCTCGACTTTCTCGCCCTCGCAACCGACGACGGCGTGCGCGGCCTCGAAGAAACCATCAAACGGCATGGCGATGGCTGGCGCGGGCGTGGCGGAATGGTGGTGATCACCCCCAACCGCTCGAGCGACTGGGTCGAAGCGCTGGTCGACAGCGCGACCCGCGGCCAGCGCCACCTCTGCATCTTCATCGAGCCGACGTCGTTTGGCGCAAAGGGACAGGCGCTGCGCATTCCCGCCGCATGGCGCCTCGCCCTCGACTGGTGGGTGATCCGTCGCGGTGACGTGCTCGGATCGGGCGAGCGCACCTCGGCCACCGGCTGACGGCATGGACGCCTACGTCGACCGCACCATCCAGCTTCGCGACAGCGCACGCGAACGGACCCCCGCCAGGAATTACCGCTTCGAGATCGCTGCCGTCCTCTGCGTCGCATTGATCGCCGCGACCGCATGGGCGGTGCTCGCCGCGAACTGGGTCCATGGTGGGGGTGGCGCGATCGTGGTTGCTGTCACGGCGGTGATCGAGGCGGCCCTGCTCGCGCAGGCCCGAGCCCCGCGCATCGCGGCGGCGGTCGCCGCGCCATTTCTCGGGCTCGCCGCGATCGTGCCCACGACGCTGGCGGCGATGCCCGCTGTCCCGGGCCAGACCGTCGGTGCCATCGCGGGGCACTACGCGCAGGCGCTGTTCACCGGTCTCAGCTCGACCCAGGACTGGGATTTCACCGTGGGGTTGTGCGCGATCCTCTTCCTCTGCGGCTACTGGCTCGGGTGGATGGTGCTCCGCGAGCATCGGGGCGTGCTTGCGGTCATTCCTGTCTTCTCTGTTCTTGCCACAAATGTCGTCAACGCGCAAGACCCCGACCCGATTGCGCTGCCGGAGACCATCGCGGTCGTGCTCGCGATCGGTGTGGTCGCGGCCGCGTACCTCGGATCGCTCGGCGACCGCTGGGCCGGCTCGCGAATCACCGCGCTCGACGGTCTCGGCTGGCGATTCGGCAGCAGCGCTGCCGGCGTTGCCGTGGTGCTGACGATCGTTGCGCTCGTGCTCCCACCGGTGTCGAACACGGACATCTCCACAAAGCTGTTCCCCAAGGGGGTCGGCTTCGGCTCGAGCGGCAAGGGTACTGGTCGCACCGTCGTCGGAGGCGTTGACACCATCGGCTTCAATCCGTCGGTGACGCTGGGTGGGGCGCTCGTGAGCCACCCACAACTCGCCATGACGTACGTGGTCAACACCAATGCGGCGGTCTACATCAGGGTCGCGGACGACACCCTGTTCGACAGAGGAACGTGGAATCCCGAGAGCGGGGAGAACACCGACGCGGGTTCCACGTGGAACGCGATCCAGTATCCACAGGGGCTGCTGCCTCGCGACCTCAGTCCCGCGGACGGCGGCATCGGAAGCAACGAAGCGACGGTCGCGGCAACGCTCACCCTGCAGCCAAACTCGACCGGTCAGCTGCCCCTCGCACCCTTCACCGGGGAGCCGGCCTCGAGCAACCTCCCCGGCATCGCGTACGGGACCACCACCGCAGCCGGTACGAGCAGCCTGCTCACCGTCGATCAGGTGGTGCTCGACCAGGACATCGTTGCCGGCACCATGATCCAGACTGACGCATACATCTCGACTGCAACCGAGGCGCAGCTCCGCGCCGCGGGCAAGAACTATCCGAGCTGGACCCGCCAGTACACCGCGATGAACGACGACGCCAGCAGGGGTGTCGAGACGATTCGCACGCTTGCCCAACAGTGGACCGTCGGCATCAGCGATCCCTACGACCAGGCGATGGCGATCGAGCAGCAGCTGCGCAACCCCGCGCTCTTTCAGTACACGCTGAATCCGCCGCAGGATCCCAACCTCAGCGTCTGGCCGGTCGTCTACTTCCTCACAATCAGCCACAAGGGCTATTGCCAGTACTTCGCCTCAGCGATGGGGTCGATGCTGCGCAGTCTCGGGATCCCCACGAGACTCGTGAGCGGGTACGGACCCGGGACGGCTCGCGCGCAGAGCGGGCGTGCCGGCGAGCGTCAGGAAGAGGTGACCACGAGCGACGCTCACAGCTGGGTCGAGGCGTACTTCCCGAGCTACGGCTGGATCCCCTTCGAGCCGACCCCTCCCTCGACTCTGGGTGACTATCAGCCGTTCCCGCGCGGCACGCAGGCGGCCACCAGCAGTACTCCGCCGCCGGTGCCGACCGCGAAGCCGGTGCCGACGGTCAAGCCCGGCAACGCCGTGGGCAACAACCCTCTGGTGACGCCGAATGCCAAGACCGGCAGCACGGTTCCCGTGGCGGTGGTGATCTCGCTCGCGGTCCTCGGGGGTGTCGTCGTGCTGATCGCCGCCGCACTCCTCTGGATGCTGCTCCCGCGCTCGCTGGCGGGGGCGTGGCGGCGCGTCGAGACGCTCGGCCTCATCGCGGGGGTGGACCGCCGAAGAGCCGAGACCCACAGGGCATTTGCGGCGCGGCTCGCCAGGGCTCGACCGCAGGCCGGGTCGGCATTGGGCGAGCTCGCCACCGTCACTGCGCGGGCAGAGTTCAGCGAGGCCGGCGCCTCGGGGCCTGAGCGGTCGCAGGCCCTGCGGACCTGGCGCCGAGCCCTGCTCCAGGCTACGTTCCGCCCGAGGCGATCTCCAGGCTGAGCATGTCATGAGCGATGAGCGCGCCCTCGAGGTGGCGTCGCTCGCTCAGGTGGCTGAGCAAGAAGCGCGTGTCCGGGTTCTCGGCCATCAGGCTCGCGACCTCGTCGCGCCAGAGATGACCACCGGCAGTGGGGCCGTCCCAGCCCGTGCACTCGCAGACGTAGAGGTCGCATCCGGCGATCGATCGACGGAGCCCGGCGCACAGCTCGCTGTCACCCGAGAAGCCGACCGACGCGCCACCCGCGTCGCTGATCCGGTATGCGAGGGACGGGCCGGTGCTGTGCACCACCGCATGGCTTTCGACCCGATAGCCCGCGACCTCGACGTCGCCTCCGTCCTGCAGCACCAGGTATTCGGGGGCGACGTTGACCTCGACCTCGCGGAGGATGTGCGAGCCGTAGCCAGTCCTGAGCAGGCGTGCCACGTATTCCCTGGTCCCGACTGGTCCGCCGATCACGAGCGTGCCGGGAGGAGCCGTGTCGGCGAGGGCGCGCGCACCGAGCAACGTCGGAAGCGCGAAGCTGTGATCCGCGTGGAAATGCGTCAGCAGCACCAGACCGATCGCGTGAATTGACCCTCCGGCGCGGCGGACCAGGGCTGGGACCGGCGCGCCGCAGTCGACCAGCACGCGCCGGTCGACGAGATACCCCGCATTGCAGCCACAGCCGCTGAAGGCGCTCCCGCTGCCGAGCACGGTGACATGCATGCCGGAAGGTTAGACGGCGAAGCCCATGGGTAGAAAACCACCGTGCGACTGGATAGGTTCACGGAGCGTTCGCAGGAAGCGCTGACCGCCGCACAGCAGGCAGCGCAGCAACTGCAGCATCCGGCGGTCGAGCCGGAGCATCTCCTGCTGGCCTTGCTCGAGCAGGAGGACGGGCTGGTGCCCACGCTTCTGCGCCGCTTGGAAGTGGCGCCCGAGCCCCTGGCGGCCCGACTTCAAGCCACCCTCGAGAATCGGCCGAAGCAGGTTGGCGTCACGGATCCGAGCATCGGCAACGCGCTGCGCACGGTGTTGATGACGGCGTTCGACGAGATGAGCCGTCTCAAGGACGAGTACGTCTCCACCGAGCATCTCCTGCTGGCGCTGGTCGCCAAGCCCGAGGGCGAGGCAGGGCGTCTGCTCCAGCAGGCCGGGGTCACACGCGATCGCGTCTACTCGACGCTCGAGGCCGTACGGGGTTCGCAACGCGTGACCGATGCGAACCCCGAGGCGAAGTACCAGGCACTCGAGAAGTACGGTCGCGACCTCACCGAGGCGGCACGCAGCGGCAAGCTCGACCCGGTGATCGGCCGCGACGAGGAGATCCGGCGCGTCATCCAGGTGCTCTCGCGGAGGACCAAGAACAACCCGGTGCTCATCGGCGAGCCCGGCGTGGGCAAAACCGCGATCGCTGAAGGGCTCGCCCAGCGGATCGCGTCTGGTGACGTGCCGGAAGGGCTCAAGGACAGGCGCGTCGTCGCGCTCGACCTCGGCTCGATGGTCGCCGGGAGCAAGTACCGCGGCGAGTTCGAGGACCGGCTCAAGGCGGTCCTCCTCGAAGTCACCAGCTCGGACGGGCGGGTCATCCTCTTCATCGACGAGCTGCACACGCTGGTCGGTGCCGGCGCTGCCGAAGGCGCGATGGACGCCGGCAACATGCTCAAGCCGGCGCTCGCGCGCGGCGAGCTGCGCTGCATCGGCGCCACCACGCTCGACGAATATCGCAAGCACATCGAGAAGGACGCAGCGCTGGAACGGCGTTTCCAGCCCATCGTTGTCGATCAGCCTTCGGTCGAGGACACCATCAGCATCCTGCGTGGTCTCAAAGAGAGGTACGAGGTGCATCACGGCGTCCGCATCACGGATGCCGCCATCGTCGCCGCCGCCGTGCTGAGCAACCGCTACATCACCGATCGATTTCTCCCGGACAAGGCCATCGACCTGATCGACGAGGCGGCGTCGAAGTTGCGCATCGAGATCGACTCGATGCCGACCGAGCTCGACGTTGTGGAGCGCGAGATCCGCCAGCTCGAGATCGAGCGCGAGGCGCTGCGCAAGGAGTCCGACAAGGCTTCGATGGAACGCCTCGAGCGGCTCGAGCGTGAGCTCGCCGACCACCAGGAGCGGGCACGCGCGTTGCGGGTTCGCTGGGAGGAGGAGAAGGGTGCGCTGCAAGCCATTCGCGGGATCAAGGAGCGGATGGAGCAGGTGCGGCACGATGCCGATCGCGCCGAGCAGACGAGTGATTTCGGCCGCGCCGCCGAGCTGCGCTACGGCCAGTTGAACGAGTTGCAGCGGGCGCTCGAGCAGGAACAGAGTCGTCTCCGCGAGCTCCAGGGCGACCACCCCCTGCTCAAGGAAGAGGTGGGCGAGGAGGACGTCGCCGAAGTCGTCTCGCGGTGGTCGGGTGTGCCGCTCAACAAGATGCTCGAAGGCGAGATGCAGAAGTTGCTGCGCATCGAGCAGGATCTGCACCAGCGGGTGGTCGGCCAGGACGACGCGATCACCGCCGTGGCAAGCGCCGTACGTCGCGGTCGCGCAGGTCTCGCCGACCCCAACCGTCCGATCGGCTCGTTCATCTTCCTGGGTCCAACCGGCGTGGGCAAGACCGAGCTCGCGCGTGCGCTCGCCGAACTGCTCTTCGACGACGAGCGTTCGATGATCCGCCTCGACATGAGCGAGTACATGGAGAAGCACACGGTGTCGCGACTGGTCGGTGCGCCTCCGGGCTACGTCGGTTACGAGGAGGGTGGACAGCTCACCGAGGCGGTTCGGCGCAGGCCGTACAGCGTGCTCCTGCTCGACGAGATCGAGAAGGCGCACCCGGATGTGTTCAACGTCCTCCTGCAGCTTCTCGAGGACGGCCGCCTCACCGACGGGCAGGGACGCACCGTCGACTTCCGAAACTGTGTCGTGATCATGACCAGCAACATCGGCTCGCAGCTCATCGCCGACGTTCCCCACGACGCCGACCCCGCGCTGTGGGAGCGAGTCCGTGATGATGTCCTTGAAGAGCTGCGCGCGAATTTCCGTCCCGAGTTCCTGAACCGTGTGGACGACATCATCCTGTTCTCCCGGCTCGACCGCTCGCAGATCCGTGAGATCGTCGAGATCCAGCTGCGCGGCGTCCGTGAGCGGCTCGCTGCCCGCAAGCTCAACCTCCATGTCAGCGAGAGCGCCATGGATGCGATCGCCGCGGAGGGCTACGACCCGACCTACGGCGCCCGCCCGCTGAAGCGTGTGATCCAGCGCCGCATGCAGGACCCGATCGCGATGGCCATCCTCGAGGGACGGTTCACCGAGGGCGATACCATCGAAGTTGATGCCAGTGATGGCCAGATCGTGATCACTCGCGGCGAGCCGGCCGCCGTCCCTGCGACGGCGGACATGACCGCCGGCGCCTGACGGTCGTCAGGCGCGCGCCGGCGTGGCCCTCGCCGCGAGCACCGATCCACAGAGGATGAGCGCGAACCCGACCGCGATGGCGCCGGTCAACCGTTCGTGCAGCAAGAGGACTCCGAGCGTCACCGCAACTGCAGGGTTCACATACGTGATCACGGTTGACCGAACCGGACCAATCTCGCGGATGAGTGCGAAGAAGAGCAGGAACGCGAGTGCGGTGCAGACAACCCCAAGCGTGATCACCGCGGCGATGGCCTGGCCCGACGGCCAGGCGTGCGGGACCTGGATGATCGCCGCCGGCGCATAGGCGACCGCGGCGAGCACCAGGGAGCTCGCGATCACCCCAAGCGCGGGCAGGTCGCTCAGCTTTCTGCTGATGATGTACGGACCGACGGCGTAGCAGATCGCGACCACGAGCACCTCGGCGATGGCGCCGAAGGTCGACGAGGACACATCGAAGCCGACGAGCACGCCGACCCCCACGAGCCCGATGCAGAGGCCGAGGATCCGGCGCCAACCGTGCCGCTCCCCGCTGCGGGTCAGCAGTCCGATCCCGACGCCGATGAGCGGCACGGTCGACACCAGGAGGCCGGACAGCGAGCTCGAGATGCGCAGCTCCGCATCGGAGAGGAGCACCCAAGGGATCCCCATCTCGATGGCGGTGTACGCGGCGATCCAGCCCCACCGTCCCAGGAGGGGACGGACCTTGACTCGGCGCAACGCGATCGGAACGAGCAGCAGTGCGCCGAGCGCGAGCCGAACGAACACGAGATCCACCGGCCCGAGGCCCTCGAGCGCAACTTTGATGAGCAGGTAGGGGATTCCCCAGATCACGCACATCGCAATGAAGAGCGCCAGCCCGCGTCTGCTCACCGCGAGATCTTCTACGCTGTGCGGCCCCACATGTCTCAGCCCCTTCCGAACCGCGCCCCGAGCCCACTGTTGCTCACGATCTCATCCCTCTTCGTGGCGACGCTCGTTGCGTCCAACATTCTCGCCGTCAAGATCGCCAGCGTCGGACCGTTCTCCGTGCCGGCGGCGATCGTGATCTTTCCGCTCGCGTATCTCTTCGGGGATGTGCTCACCGAGGTGTGGGGATACCGAGTCGCGCGCATGGTGATATGGACCGGGTTCCTCGCGAACATCATCGTGGTGCTCTTCATCGCTGCGGCGATAGCCATTCCCGCGGATCCGCACTACACGGACCAGGCCGCGTATGCGCGACTGCTCGGCGAGAGCCCGCGCCTCGTGCTCGCGTCGCTCACCGCCTACCTGCTCGGTGAGTTTCTCAACGCCTTCGTGCTGGCTCGGTTGAAGATCGCCACGAGGGGCCGCTTCCTCTGGACACGCACCATCGGATCAACTGTGATCGGTCAGGGAGTCGACAGCGCCGTGTTCATCTCACTGGCGTTTGCGGGGATCCAGCCGTGGTCGGTGCTGATCGTCATCATTCGCGACGTCTGGGTCGTGAAGGTCCTCTACGAAGTGATCGCGACCCCGTTCACGTACGCGCTCGTCACCGCGCTCAAGCGAATCGAGGGCGTGGACACGTACGACCGCGACACGAAGTTCGCACCCATCCCGCTCGCCTCGCTGCGGGCGCGTTTGCGAGGGGCCCAGCCATGAGCGAGGAGCTGTACGGAGCGCGCGCGATCCGCGAGGCGAAGCTCGAGGCGTTCGACAACCGCACCCCGGATCGCGACTACACCATCCAGTTCACGATTCCGGAGTTCACGTGTCTCTGCCCGATCTCGGGGTTTCCCGACTTCGCAACCCTGCACATCCGGTACGTCCCCGGTCCCCGCTGCGTGGAGTTGAAGTCGTTGAAGCTGTACATCAACGGCTACCGCAATCAGCACGTCTACCACGAGGACGTCGTCAACATCGTCCTGACCGACCTCGTCGCACTCCTCCAGCCCCACTACTGCGAGGTGGTCGGCGACTTCAACGTCCGCGGCAACATCAAAACCGTCGTCCGATCCAGCCACCACGAGGAATCGTGGAACGGCAATGTCGCCCCCTGGTGGCCGCCGTCGGCGATCCCGACTCTTCCCGAATCCTAGCGACCGTAGTAATGCGCGCCGGGTCCACGCGCACAGAGGTGGGGGTGACGCACCGGCTCTCAGGCGAATCTCGCAGCGAGCGCCAGCGATGCGAACGCTGAGCAAGAGAGCCGGTGCGTCACCCCCACCTCTGCCGTGATGCGAAGCCGGAGCCCAGCGCCGCCGGAGGTCGCAAGGCTTCGGGAAGAGTCGGCGCCGGCGAGCGGTCACCGGATATGTCGCCTGCAGTACCCCGTTTCCGAGAAATCCGGGGCATACTGCACGCCAAGGTCACGGCACAGCGCCGAATCAGCAGTCGTTCCTCTCCACATCTCAGCACCCAAACTCCATGGCCACACACGCATTTCCCGCAGGCTGGTCGCTTCTCGCCGCCCGTCCGCGCGAGGAACTCCACCAGGCGCTGCTCACCAGCACGTCCGAGCGCTCGTTCAGTGACGTCCCGGTCGATTGGTGGGATCGAGCTGCAGAGGTCTGGCGTCCAACCTCGATCGTTCGCCTCCTCGGTGGCGTGTGGGACGTCCGCCGTGACGTGGAGATTCTGGTTCCCGATGGTGGCGGCACCTCGCAGGCCAGCGTCAGCATCGCGGACGTACGGCTCTCGCGTCTGCTCACCGCGGGCATCTCTCGATACTGGGTCGCCCGATATCAGAGGGTGCTCGTCCTGCAGCTCGCTGAGCGGGCCACGGTTCTGGGCGGCGATCCCGACCCGCTGAGACGCCTCGCGGCGCGCATCCGCCCTCAGGAGGCCCTCGGCTTTGACGTCTGGGCGACCGCGTACCAGACCGGAGCGCCGGACGGCATCGAGTACGCCCCGGAGATGGCCCCGATGACCGATGACAACGGCTGGGAGCCCGCAGCCAACGGCGATCCGCCGGCGATCATTCACGCCGCCGTCCGCGTCCTGGCGGCGGACCTGCTCCGGCTGGACGCGGCGCTCGACGAGGCCGGCGCCTCGGCCGCCGAGCGTGCCGCGCACCCGCTGCTCAATGCGATCACGTCGCTCCTGCTGAGGGCTCCGGCGACGCCGATGGTCAGCCCAGCGGGATCCGACTCTCGCCTGGCCTGAGCAGCACCCGAACCGCCGCGTCGTCGCGGGATGCCGCGCCGATCCGGAGCCACAGCCGGTCGCCCTCGACCTCGAATCCGTCAGCGCACGGCGCCAGGACGGCAACCGCCTGGGGGTCGATCGCGCCGACGCCGTCGAACTCGGGGATGCTGCCGGCGATTGCGAACGCCGGCTGCAGCTCGACCATTCGCCGCGTCCACGCCGCGATCGGTATCCGAGGCATGGGTTCGCCGAGCAGAGTCGCGAGCAGCAGCGCGAGGCCGCCGATGGTGGAGCGCGCGGGTTCATCGATGTGTTCGGAGAGGGCCCGCTCGTGGATCAGCCCTGCGACAACCCCGCGCGCCCGGACCGCCGAGTCGTCCGGCGGCACGGCCACCCACAACCCGCGCCGCCCGGCGCGGGCGCTGAGGCCGGCATCGACGACGATGCGGCCCGGCGACGCTCCGGCCGCCACCTCGAGCTGCGCGAGCTGCGACGCGGCAGCGATAACGCTTCCCGGGGCGAGGCCGGTCTCCTCATCCCAGGAGCGCGTTGCTCGGGATACGCGACCCTCGCGGATTGCCGCCACCGGGAGCGCCAGGCGCCGGATACCCAGCTCCAGGGTCGCGGCGCGACGGCCGTCATCGATCGGCCGCGGCGGGTACACGGTGCCGCCAATAGCGTCTGCCGCAACGCGCGCGAAACCGAGACCCCAGCGGTCGCGCTCGGCGCTGCGACGCGCGGTCGCAATTCGAGGCGCGGGACCGGCATGCCGCCAGACAACCCGAAACGTTGTGCGATCGACCTCGAGACGGACCGCGGTCGCCGCGTCGTGACGCTCGGCATTGACCGCGAGCTGCACCAGCACCAATGCCGCGACCTCCGGGCCGAGCACCGGACGGGGCGATCCTGCAATCGCGTCGATGGTCAGCGCGGTGCGTGCGGTGATGCCGGCGCGGGCAAGATCGATGACGTCGTCCGTCGTGCCCCAACCGCCGGGTTCCCGGCCCGCCACCAATCGCAGTGATCCTCCGAGCATCCGGACGCGCTGTGCCTGGGTGCCGCGCAACCTCAGCGCCGCAGCGTCGATGGCATCGAGCAGCCTGCTCAGCAGGGCGTCGCAGTGCGCGGACGCGGGCTGGGTGCGAACCACAAGACGTACGCTGCGCACCGGGTAGGAAACCGCGCCGGGGCCGGGCCCATCCCATTCGGGAGTTCTCGCGATCACTGCTCCGCGCGCGTCGACGAGGGCGGCGGCCATGGGAAGCTCGGCGATCTCGGCCAGGCTGAGATTCACGAATCGATGCCGGGTGCGGCGTCCTCGCTCGCGGTCACGCTGAGGCGGTACTTGCGATTGCCGTGGCTGACGAGCCGAACCGCGGAGCCGCGAGTGTGCAGCCACTCACCGAAGCGGCGAACCGCCTTGGTGGCGGTGTCCGAATGAAAGGTGACGATGTCCGGATGGTGCACCACAAGGCGGATTGCCTCGCGGTGGTGGTGTTGCGCGAGCGTCGGGAGGTGGACGACCACCGTACCGTCGTGGATTCGAAGGTCACCGACGGTGCGGTCGAGCATCCTGTCGATGCGCTCGAGCAGTGAGGCGTCGCCGTCGCGTTTGTCGTGGAGCAGGGCGCGCGGATGTGACCGTTGAATCTGGCTGCGCACGTTGAACGCATCGATGTTCTGCGAATACACGATGACGGGGCACTCTCGAAGCTCCCGCGCGAGTCGCGACAGGACGTCGCCGCTGCTCGCGCTGCGATCCGGCGCCTTGCCGAGATCCCAATCGATGATCGCGAGCACGGGCCTGCTCGAGTACCGGTTGTGCTCGAGGAGCGAGAGCGCGCGAGACGCACTCCGTGCACCGAGCGGATGGAACCGCTTGCGGGTGAAGTGACCCTGCAGGTCCTCGAGGGTTTCGGCGTCGTCCTCGAGGATCAGCACCTCCGGATTCGCTCTCATCGCGCGGCGACCACCGTGGATCGCGCCAGTCTCGTGCTCTGGTCGCCGTCACGTCTGGTCTCCCATCCGATGTTGTGCTGCGTCAGGGCATCGGTGGCCGAGCGGAACGTCCGCGCCGGCAGCGCAAATCCGGCCGGGTACGCCGAGACCAGCGACTCGAGCGCCGCTCCGCGCAGCAGGGTCCCGTTCTCGAGCTCCACGCCATTTCCTGGCGCGAGCCGCATGCCGCCGACGGTCGCATCGCACGCCCGGCGCACCGCGTCGAGCAGCGTCGCCGGGCGGTCGAAGACGCGAGCGTGTCCGGGCAGCCCTAAAGGGGGTGAGCCGAGCCAGTAGGTGAGCACAGGACGATTTCGCAGCACCGGAGCAAGGGCGGGAGGCAACGAGACACTGCCGCCCACGATCATCCAAGGCCACGGAAGGCAGCTGGCAGCGATCGCACCGGCATCGTCGGAGCGCGCGTCGCGGACCACGGCCATGCCTCGGGACACGGCGTCGCGAACCGCGACCGCGAGCTCGCCGTCCACGGTCACCACGAGGATCGCTCGGCTTCGATCCGGGACGCGAACGCCAAGCATCGATTGAGCGTCGGTGACCCCCACGACACGTCCCTCCACGCCGCGCATCGCGAGAGAACCGAAGGGTCCGTGCCCGCGGGCGGTCTCAGCCAGTGTAGGGGTGACGGGGGTGGGGCGGGCCGGAAGGGCGGACACGGACACCGTGTAACCATCGAGCGCCGAGCCGGACATCGCGCGGACAGACAGGGCGGGCCGAGACGTGGCAGACTGAGCGCGGTATGTCCACCTCAGACGCCGGGGAGCCAGCCGCCGATTCGGTCCGGCTGGCACTGGGCGAGATCCTGCATCGCCCCCTCATCGATAGTGCAGGGGGGCGGCTCGGCCGGGTGGATGACGTCATCGCGCGTTTCGCCGAAGGCGGCTACCCGCCCGTCACCGGGCTGGTCGGACGCATTGCGGGGCGGAAGCTGTTCATACCTCGCGACCGCATCGCCTCGATGAAGCCGGGGAGCGTGCAGCTGGCGGGAGAGGATCTCAACCTCGCGCATTTCGAACGGCGTCAGGGTGAGGTCCTGCTCGGGGAGGACGTTCTCGGCCGGCGCCTGATCAGCGTCGACGCCGGGAGGCTCGTGGTCGCCCACGACATCGTCCTCCGGCAGGAGGGTTCGAGATGGGTCGTCGCGGGTGTCGACACCCGGCCCCGCGGGTGGCGTGGCCGCCTTCTGGGTGGTGGTGGCGACAACCGAGGATTCGTGGACTGGGCGGCGGTCGAGCCGTTCGTCGGGCACGTGCCGTCGTCACGGCTGCTCATGCCCCTGCGGCGTCTGCGCCGTCTGCACCCCGCGCAGATCGCCGACCTCGTCGAAGCCGCGTCGCATGACGAGGGCGAGGAGATCATCTCGGCCGTGCACGGGGACCCGGAGCTGGAAGCAGACGTCTTTGAAGAGCTCAACACCGAGCACCAGGTGGAATTTCTCCGCGACAAGTCGGATGCGGAGGCTGCTGCCGTGCTGGCCGAGATGGGTCCTGATGACGCGGCCGACCTGGTCACCGAGCTCGATCAACCACGACGCGCGCCGATCCTGTCGTTGCTCCCACCGTCGCAGCAGGCAAAGGTGCGCGCGCTGCTGAGCTATGGACAGAGCAGCGCGGGCGGGCTGATGAGTCCGGACTTCGTGTCGGTCGGGCCCGACTCGACCGTCGCGGATGCGCTCGCCGCGGTCTGCACAGCCGACGTCCTGCCCCAGGTCGTGGCGGATGTGTTCATTCTCGACGATGGACATCTCGCCGGATCGGTGCCGCTCATCGAGCTGCTTCGCGCTGACGGCGCTCAGCGGATCTCGGAGCTCGTGGAGCACAGCAACGCGTCGGTGAACGTCGACGATGACTTTCCCGAGGTCGCTCGGCGAATGGCCGACTTCAACCTCACGGTCGTCGCGGTCCTCGACGATGACAACCGCGTTATCGGGGTCATCACCGTCGACGACGTGCTCGAGGCGATGCTGCCCAACTCGTGGCGGCGACGGGCCGAGGCGGACGGCGACTGACGCTGCGGCCTTCAGTCCAGGTGCGGGTTGTACACTTCATGTCAGGCAACCGCGTTTTTGGGGTGAATTCACTAGCACATGGACGGCGGCGAGAGTCCCCAGTCCCGGCATCTCGCGGGCCGGCCCGCAGCGAGGTAGCGAACCCGTCGTGACCTCCTGAGCGGACAGGCCCGCTCAGTCTTGCCGTCATCGACGGTGGGAGGTCCGAATTGGCGAAGGAGAAGGCCCGCAAGGCTGACGCCAGGGTGGCGCGCGGCAATACGGCGGTCCTTGATGCCGCGCACCTCGGAGACATCCGCGGCGCGTTCGGCACCATTCCCGAGCACGAGACCAACGCGCCGCGTACATGGCGGCTGCGTCTGCTTGCACTCGCGGTGATCATGGGCCCCGGCCTCATCGTGATGGTCGGGGACAACGACGCCGGAGGCGTCTCGACCTACGCGCAGGCCGGGCAGAACTACGGGACCACACTGCTCTGGACGTTGGTGTTGCTCATTCCGGTGCTGATCGTCAACCAGGAGATGGTGGTGCGCCTCGGCGCCGTGACCGGAGTCGGACACGGCAGGTTGATCTTCGAGCGCTTCGGCCGTTTCTGGGGTTGGTTCGCCGTTGGGGATCTGTTCATCCTCAACTTCCTCACCATCGCGACGGAGTTCATCGGAATCTCGCTCGGCGCCGCGTATTTCGGTGTGTCGCCATACATTGCGGTGCCACTCACAGGACTGCTGCTCATCGGGATCACCGTCACGGGTCGTTTCGAGACCTGGGAACGCCTGATGTTCGTGATCCTCTTCGGCAACCTCCTGATCATCCCGTTGGTGATCCTCAGCCATCCCAACGTGGATCACGTTGTCCACGACCTCGTGATTCCGGGAATGAAGGGTGGTCTCACATCGAACGGCGTGCTGCTCATCATCGCCATCGTCGGCACCACGGTCGCGCCCTGGCAGCTCTTCTTCCAGCAGTCCAACGTTGTCGACAAGCGCATCACGCCGCGATGGATCCCATACGAGCGAGCCGACACCGTGATTGGCGCGTTCGTCGTCGTCATCGGCGCGACGGCGATCATGGTGACAACGGCCTTCGCGTTCCAGAACACTCCGCTCGCAGGACATTTCGTCGACGCGGGAACGGTCGCGACCGGCATCGCGTCGCGCCTTGGATCAGCGGCCGGCGCCATCTTCGCGATCCTGCTCATCGACGCATCGATCATCGGCGCAAGCGCTGTGACGCTCGCGACCTCGTACGCGTTCGGCGATACCTTCGGTATCAGACACTCGCTGCACCGCCCGTGGCGGGAGGCAAAGCCCTTCTACGCGTCATACACCGTGCTCGTCATCCTTGCGGCGGGGCTCACGCTCACCCCGAACGCCCCGCTGGGGCTCATCACCACCGCCGTGCAGGCATTGGCGGGGGTGCTGCTGCCGAGCGCGAGCCTCTTCCTGCTGCTCCTGTGCAACGACCGCGACGTGCTCGGACCATGGGTGAACCGCACGTGGTTGAACATCATCGCCACCCTGATCCTCGGAATCCTGGTGATGCTCTCGCTCATCCTCGTCATCACCACCGTGTTCTCATCGGCGAACGTTCCGCTCCTCCTCGCCATCCTCACGGTGGTGATGCTCGTTGGGCTGGTCGGCGTCACCGTGTTCACGACCCGTGGCAGTCGCGCCCGCCATCCGGACACGCTGTCGCGCGAGGACCGCGAGACGTGGCGCATGCCACCGCTGGCACTGTTGACGCGACCCGAGCCGTCCCGGAGCCGGCTCGTTGCTCTGTACTCGATGCGCGGCTATCTCGTGGTCGCGGTGCTGCTCCTCCTCGTCAAAGCGGTGCAGCTGGGGACCAGTCACTAGCGATCGGCACCCGAGCGAACGGGGTGACGCAGGAACGACCCGGCGCATGCTTGTAGACGAGACGATCGCTCCCGGCGATCACCGTCGACGCCGATACGGTTCCATACACATCGCCATGGATGCACGCGGCATCAACGGGCGAATCGCTCGCCGAAGTGTGATCGCGGAGGATGGCGCGAAGCCCGGTCATGGTGGCATCGGCATCGTCGCCCGGCGCCAGCGCTCGGTCCATTGCCTTGAGCAGCATCGCGACCTTCGCGCTGCGGTGATCGTCGATATCGCGCGCTGTGAGCACGTGGAGCCCCGGAGCGAGGTCGACCACGCGCACAGGTCCCGAGTCGTCGACATGTGCCACGACCGCCCGGTCTGCGCTCAGCCAGAGCACGTTGACCGGGTTGTATCGACCGGGACCGAGGCCGGCAAGGCGAAGAGGAACCTCGCTTGGATCCGCCGTGAGCATCGCGACCGGAATCTCGCCCCTGGACCGGCGCGAGGGATCGGGCGCCACAGGCGCGCCCTCCCCAGGGTGCCGGTTGGTCACCGCGCAGACGCTGCCATCCGCGGTGACAGCGAGCCAGGTCCCGCCTGCCGTCAGGTCCCGGCCACCGACGATCCGCGGGTTCTCCCACAGCACCCCAGGGGGCGCGCTCGGACGTGCGATCAGCTCATCTCGATTCGCCGCAAGCACGATCGGCGCCCCAGGGTGGCACCGCCAGGCCAGAAGGATCGTGCACACCGCCCGAATCGTATGCGGACACCCCACCGTGGTGTGAACTCTGTGAACGCGACCTCGCGACGCCGTGACGACCCGCCGACTTCCAACTCCCCGGGGAGGTATTAAGACCAAAGTTGGAACACGGCAATGAATGCAAACGTCATCAGCAGGCTGACGCCCCGGGGGCGTGCGAGAGGCGCCGCCGCCATCGCGCTGCTTCCGGGCGCCTTCGCGCTCATGCTGGCAGGGGCATCAGGTGCGGCTGCGGCCGGCACCCCCACGCCGACGCCATCGCCCACGGCGACGACATCGTCGGCACAGGCCGCAAAGGTGTGCCAGCACGGAACCATGCCGGGCGGTTCGTGCTGCCACCCGAGTTGGCAAACCTGCCCGACGCCGTCGCCCACCCTCACACCCGCGCCAACGGCCACCCCCAGTCCAACTTCGAGCCCAACCGGCGCCGGCAAGAACGGCAGTAGCGGCAACGGAGGGGGCGGCTCGACGCCCACGCCTGCGCCGACCTCCACCCCGGCACCAACCAGCACTCCAATACCGACCTCCAGGCCGGTGACGACCCCTGCGGCATCCGGCGGCAGTCACTCCGACGGAGACAGTGCCTCGGTGAGCGGGGCCACGAGCGGCACCCAGGCACCCCGCGCTCAGGCGCCTGCCGATCCCACGCCGTTCGCACCGCTCGCCAGCGCGGTGACCGTGGCGACGTCGGGGCAGAGCCTCGACGCGGCGCGGATCCCACCGGTCGAGGCGCTGACCCCGCTGAGCGGGCTCGAGTTCGGCAATGGTCTGAACCTCGGACCGCTCCTGCTCCTCATCGACCTGATCGGGGTCGGCCTGCTCGTCTACCTGGTCCGCACCCGCTGGCTCGCGCCCGAAGCCTGACCGACGGCCACGGGCCCGGCGCCTTCGCCGATCCCCTCGAGCCCCTCACCGACGGCCGCCGCGGTCACAGCAGCGGCGCGTCGGGCAGCCTCTGCGAGCGTGGCGCCCCGCGCGAGCTCCGCGGCAAGGGTCGCCGAGTGCGTGCAGCCCGTACCGTGCGTTGCCGTGCCGGCCACCCAGACGACGGGGATCTCGAGGTACTCGGTGCCGTCGTACAGCAGGTCTGAGCCTTCACCGCCGCCGGTGATCACCACGGCGCCGGCGCCGCGAGCAACGATTCGCGCGGCCAGCGTCCGGCGGTCGCCGTCGCCAGCGGCGAGGACCCGAGCCTCCGCGAGGTTCGGGGTGACCACGGTGGCGAGCGGGAGCAGCGAATCGATCAGCACCTCCACCGCCTCGGGGTCGAGGAGCGACGCCCCGGTGCTGGCTCGGAGGACGGGGTCGACGACGATCGGGCCCGGGTGGCGTCCGAGGAACTCGGCGACTGTGACGATGACATCGGCCGAGAGCAGGGCACCGGTCTTCACGGCGTCGACGCCGATGTCGTCGTACACGGCCTGGAGTTGCGCGGCGATCACCCAGGTCGGCAGCGCGTAGGTCGCAACGATCTCCCGGGTGTTCTGTGCGGTGACGCCGACAATCGCGGTCATCCCGTAACAGCCGGCGGCGGAAAAGGCCTTCAGATCCGCCTGGATTCCCGCGCCACCGCCTGAATCCGACGTGGCGATCGACAGGCAGCGCGGCGGTGTCACCCGCCCATCGTAGATGGAGCCGGGCTTCGGCTCAGCCGGCGGCCTGTTGTGCGGGCTCGGGGAACCGCGCGATCACCGGCGTCCGGGCCGTCTCGTCGAAGACCACGAAGCGGTTCTTGCCCTGGCGCTTGGCCAGATACATCGCCATGTCGGCGCGGCGCATCAATTCCTCCGGGTCCGGAGCGTCGGCGGCGTCCTCCACGACCGCAACACCCACGCTCGCCCCGATCGTCACCATGGCGTCGCCCATGGGAATCGGCCGATGGAGCGTGTCGATGATCCGCTGGGCGACCACGGCCGCGTCGCTGAAGTGGCGCATGCCGTCGAGGAGCATGCCGAACTCGTCGCCGCCGATGCGCGCCGCCAGGTCGAGCTTGCGGACCTGGATGCGGAGCCGCGCCGCGACTGCGCTGAGCACACGGTCGCCGACCGCGTGCCCGAAGTTGTCGTTGATCTCCTTGAAGCCGTCGAGGTCGATGAACATCACGGCGATCGGACGCTGCGAGCTCGCCATCTGGGACAGCGACGTCCCAACTGTCTCGATGAACAGCGAACGGTTCGCGATCTGGGTGAGCGGGTCGTAGAAGGCACGGCGCGCGAGCTCTGCCTTCTCGACGGACATCGCCCTGATCGCCTCGGCGAGCTGACCGTTTTCAAGGGCGACGCTGATCAGGCCGGCGACCGTGGTGAGCAGACTCTCTTCGTGGGCTCCGAGCTTGACCCCACGTGCGGGATTGAGCAGCAGCAGCATGCCCTGGGGGCCTTCGAGTCCCCGGAGCACGACCACCGTGCCGGCCGTCGCGCCCCGTTCGGCGAGGGCAAGGCCGAGCGACTGGTCCCTCGCCATCGAACCGCTCAGGATGGCGGTGGAGCGCAGCTCATTGAGCACCTCCTGTTCGGCGAAGGTCAGATCGGAGCTGGTCGCCTGGGCGCGCTCGTCATCGCCGCTCGAGTTGAACCGCACTGCGGGTCCGCGCACCTCGGGGATGACCACAAGCTCGGCGCGCTCCACACCGAACATCTTCGTGATGCCGTTCAAGAGCTCGTCAGCACGCTCGCTGACCTGACGAGCCGAGTGCAGGATCTCCGTGGTGCGATACAGGAACTCATTGCGGTCCGCGCGGCGGTGACTCTCGCCGGCGGCGATCTGCCCGGCGAGCACGAGGAGGACGGGCGGAACCAGGGCAAAGGCGAGCACCGGCTGGACCGTCAGGATCAGCACCGCGACGATCCCGAGCGACGCGTTGGTCGTGGTCGCGATCACCTGGAAAAGATATGCGCGCATCACCTCGCCAGCATTGAAGCGGCCCTGGGCTATCGTGGTCCCGACGTTGAGCGCGATCGGATAAACGAGCCATCCGGCGACGATCATCGCCGCGGCGAACGCGATGATGCTGTGCACCGCCAGTGGCTGGCCGGCGACCGGTCCCACCGCGTTGAAGACGAGGACGGCGACGCCGATGTAGACGACATCCAGCGCGGCATTGGCGAAATCCTTGACCCAGCGGACTCGCCGCTCGCGCGTCCAGCTGGCGAGCAGCACGCCGGCGACGTAGCAGCCGAGCAGCTGGTGCGGGTCGATGAGGAACAGGCCCATAGCGACGGGGATCTCCGTCAGCGAGAGCGTCGACACCTCCCGATGGACGCGCACCCGGACGAACAGCAGGCTGGTCGCGTAGCAGGTGGCCAGCTCCGCCCACCACGGAATCGCGCTCAGGGTGGTGATGCGGTGGACGTCACGCAGCGGCAGCAACCAGAGCGCGGCACCGATGAGACCGAGGCCGATCGAGAAGAGGACGAGGCGCTGGGGACCGTTGAGGCGGCCGATGTGGGCGCGCGCTCGTGCGGCGAGAACCGGTGGATGCGCCACCGTCATCTCGCTCATGTCACGTCACGACGCGGCTGTCCCCTGAACACTGTGCTGACCTCCTGTCACGTCCACGATCAGCCCCCCATGACCGGCCGTTCGATTGTGTCGCGGCATTGCACCGCGGCCGTCCACGGGAGCGTCACAGCGTGGTAACGAGACCGGAACAGCGATGTCAGACCTGAATTGGCGATTGGCCGCGACCTGTCCCGTGCCGCGCCATAGCCTCGTGACATGACAATCACAGACGACCGTTCCACCGTTCCCGCGCCGGCCGCGGCGCCGCCCCCAGCCCCACCGTCCTACGTTCGCCGGCATCCGATACTCACGGCGTTCGGCGTGCTGTCCGGGCTCTCGTTGTTCTCCGCGCTCTGGCCGGTCAGTGCGGTGGTGGTCGCCGTCGCGGTGGCGGGGCACGCGACCGGGTTGGATCGCAGGGCGCTGCATGTCGTGGAGCGGCTCGCCACTCGAATCAGCGTATCGGCGCGCCGTCGCGACCACCCCGAACCGGCTCCCGCCCCGGCGGCGCCGATCGCACCGGAGCCGCCTGCGCCGTCAGCCCCTCGACGCGAGGCGCCCACGCCATCGTCACCGTCACCGCAGCTGCGTCGTGGTCGTCAGGCGCGCACGCCCGCCGCACATCGACCGGTCAGGACCCGGCGCCCGGCGACTCCGGAGCGCCACGCCGGCTCGAGAGTGGACGGGCCCGGACTCTGACTCGCGAGTGGCTCAGCCGAGACGGGCGCGCGCCGCGTGCAGCCGCCGCAGGGTTGTCTCCTTGCCCAGAAACGCCATCGCCTCGATGACCGGCAGGCCGGCGGGCGCTCCGAGGATGGCGACGTACAGCACGCGAAACGCGTCGCGGGGCTTGACGCCCGCCTTCTCGGCTGCCCCGCGAAGGCGTTCGAGCATCGCGTCGTGGTTCTCGAGCAACCCTGCCTCGACGGCCTCGATGCACGAGTCGATCATCGCGATCGCGGTGGTGTGATCGATCTTCTTCGGAGGGAACTCGGTGGTCGGATCGATGCTCACCTCGCCGAGCAGCGGTGCGCAGAGTCGTGTCGCGTCGGCCAGCGTCACCATCCGATCGCGGAGGAGGGGCACCAACGAGCGCCGCGTCTCCTTGCTCGTACCGGGGAGGTGATACTCGAGCGCCTCGATCAGCTCGTCGACGCTCATGCGACGGATGTGGATTCCATTCAGATCGTCGAGTCGCTTCGGGTCGAAGATGGCCGGAGCGGCGTTGACACGATCGAGGGTGAACCGCTCGACCAGCTCGTCCAGGGTGAACACCTCCTGTGCGTCGCCCGATGACCAGCCGAGCAGCGCGATCGTGTTGACGATCGCCGCGGGGAGGTAGCCGAGCTCGCCGTACTCGAGGACGTTGCGAGCCCCGCGGCGCTTGCTGAGCTTTTGATGATCCGGCCCGAGCACCGCGGGAACGTGCGCGAATCGCGGGGCATTCCAGTCGAAAGCCGCATACAGCGCGAGGTGCTTCGGCGTCGACGGGATCCATTCGTCGGATCGGATCACGTGGCTGATCGCCATGAGGTGATCGTCGACGACGACCGCGAGGTGGTACGTCGGAAACCCGTCGGACTTGAGCAGGACCTGGTCGTCGATGTCTGCGTTGTCGAAGCTCACCTGCCCGCGGACGAGGTCGTCCCATACGGTGGTGCCGTCGGGCATCCGGAGTCGCACCACCGCGGGCATGCCGTTGGCGCGCTCCAGCGCCACCTCGGCCTGCCGCGTGAGACACCGTCGGTCGTAGCGCGTGGCCTCCGAGCGGGCGCGTTGCGCGTCACGCATGGCGGCGAGTCGTACCGGCGTGCAGGTGCACCAGTAGGCGTTGCCATTCTCGACCAGCCTGTCCGCGTGCTCGCGGTACGTGGCGATCCGCAACGACTGGATGTATGGGGCGTGCGGACCTTCGACCTCGGGTCCCTCGTCCCAGGTGAGCCCGAGCCAGCTGAGGGTCTCGAGGATGAGCGCCTCGGTTCCGGGGATGTAGCGTTCCTGGTCGGTGTCCTCGATCCGCAGGACGAACGTGCCGCCGTCGTGCCGCGCGGCGAGCCATGCGAACAGGGCCGTGCGAACGGACCCGAAATGCAAAGCGCCGGTTGGTGATGGCGCGAAACGGGTGCGAACCCGCGCGTCGGGCACTAGGACGAACTCAGCGCGGCGCGAAGAGCACGAGCGTCAGGATCGTCCACGCCAGCAACCCGACGATGAGCATCGGTGCGTCGAGGTTCGAGACCACGACCGACATCACCCGAGGCGACCCGCCGCCGCTCGGCGAGGTGGCCGCGTCACCGACGCGGACAACCCCGGGCGGCTTGCCGACGTCGGCCATTCCCCAGGGCGGAGGTGGCGCAAGCGGCGTTCCCCGAGGCGTGATGTGCACCTCCTCGTCCTGACGGCGCAGCTTCTCCTCGTACAGGATGCCGGCGATCAGGAACGTCCCGAGACCGCCGGTCGCCACGCCCATCGCAATCAGGATGATGCCGAGCGCCGTGTTGAGGTAATCGTTGTAGACGTGGCCGCCGAGCAGGTCGAGGATGCCCCCGACTATCAGCGCGAGAGCAACCAGGCCGAAGCCCACCGTCTTGCCGACAATCTCCCGGATTGGCATGCCGGGAGTATACCGGCGTGCTCAGTTCGGATTCGCGGCGAGTGTCGTGCCACCGCTCGAACCTAAGATTGGCGGTCGCGCCCGCATCGTCTAGCGGTCAGGACACCACCCTTTCAAGGTGGTAACCGGGGTTCGACTCCCCGTGCGGGTATGCGTTGTCAGGCGACGTCGCCCGGCGTCCGTGGGAAAACGTTCACGTCGACGAGCTCCAGATCATTGCGGGCCGGCTCCGGCGGCAGCGTTGCCCCGGCGGCGTTGAAGGCGCCCTGCAGGACGGGGTGCACCCGCTCCTCGAGGAAGAGATCGCAGGCTTCCCTCGACTCCCAGATGTCGATGTAGCGCAAGCCGCCATCGATCCGCACCACCGCATGTACGACACACCCGGCGGGCGGCTCCGGCCCGAGTCCTTCGATGATCCGTGCATAGACATCGGTAGTGATCGGCAGATCCTGTGTGAACGCATACATCGAAGGCTTCCTCCCGGGACCGGCGGTTAGATCCTAGTGATACTAGGACGAATACGCCAATGCTAGGATAAACGTGTGGCATCTGTCAAGAGCCGCCGTCCGTACCGGTCGCGGCTGCGAGCCGAGCAGGCAGCCCAGACGCGGCAGCGGATCCTCGAAGCCTCAGGAGATCTGTTCGCCGAGCGAGGCTACGGCGCGACCACCATTGACGCCGTCGCCGCACGCGCGGGCGTTGCCGTCGACACTGTTTATGCCACTTTCGGCACGAAGAAGGGGATGCTCTCGGCGCTCATCGATCTTCGGGTCACCGGCAGCTCCGAGGGATCCGACGTTCTCGCGGAAGAGGGCCCGCGTGCTGTCCGCAAGGTTGCGAACCAGCGGCAGATGCTCGCCGGCTTTGCCGCCGACATCGTCCCGCGCATCGAACGCGTCCGCCCCATCGACGACGTCATACAGAGCGCCGGGGCGATCGACCCGGAGATCGCAGAGCTGCGTGCGCGCATGCAGGAGAACCGGTTGAGCAAGCTGAGAACATTCATCGAGTGGCTCGCGGCGAACGGCTCGCTGCGCCAGGACATCGACGTCGACGAGGCTGCGACGATCGCCTGGACGCTCACGAGCCCGGAGGTGAACCGGCTCCTGCGCGATGTCCGCTGCTGGTCGTCGCAGCGCTATCAGGAATGGCTGTCGGACACTCTCATTCGCGTCCTGCTCCCGTAACGACGGCATCGCGCAGCGCGTCGCGACGCCAGGGCTAACCCCGAGTGTCGGCGCGCAGGGGTGGCGAATCGGCCGCGCAGTGAAAGACAGGGTCGGTGCGTGGCTGCGGCTCCGCTGGCCGGCGAGGATTGCGAATCGTGGCAGCGGCGAGCAGACCGCCGGCAGCGCAGATCACCGAGGCGATGAAGGCGGCATGCTGGAAGCCGCTCTCGAAGACCGGCGGGTGCAGGTAACTGTCGCCTGTGATTCCGGCGACGGCGGGCAGCAGTGCCACGGCGAGCAGGCTTCCGGTGCGCGCCACTGTGTTGTTCACAGCCGAGGCGAGGCCGCTGCGTTCCGGCGGCGCCGATGACATCGCGGTGGCGGTGAGTGGTGCCACCGTGATCGCCAGCCCGAAGCCGAACACCAGCACGGCCGGCAGCACCTCGAGCAGATAGTTTCCTCCCGCGTCGATGCGCGCGAACAGCCCCAGCCCCGCCGCGACCACGATCGGTCCGACGGACATCTGCAAGCGTGGACCAATGCGCGCCGAGAGCGCGCCCGAGCGCGACGAGAGTGCGAACATCATGAATGTAATCGGCAGCAGTGACGCGCCCGCTGCGGTTGGACCGTAATGCGAGACCTGCTGGAGCTCGATGGGCAAGAGGAAGAACATTCCCCCGAGCATCCCGTAGATCAGCAGCGTGACCCCATTGGTCGCGCTGAACTGGCGGGACTTGAAGATGTCGAGCGGAACGATCGGCGCGCGCACGCGCAACTCGACGATGACGAACGCCACGGCCGCTACGACTCCGATGAGAAGTGCACCGAGAACAACGGAGGACGTCCAGTTGCCGCTCGACCCCTGGATGAGCCCGTACGAGATGCCCACGAGTGCGACCACGGTGAGCACGCTCCCCGCGAAGTCGATGTCGCCAGTGGCGTTCGGATCCCGCGACTCTGGGACATGGCGCATCGCGATGAAAATCACGGCGGCGGCGATCGGCAAGTTGATAACGAAGATCAGGCGCCACGACACCGCGGTGATCAAAAACCCGCCGACAAACGGTCCCAGTGCCGTGGCGACACCACCAAGCCCGGACCAGGCGCCGATGGCGCGGCCGCGGTCCCCCTTGACAAACGACGCCTCGAGAATGGCGAGGCTGCCCGGCGTGAGCAGCGCGCCGCCGACACCTTGCAGGCCGCGCGCTGCGATGAGCAGGCCGATGTTGGGTGCGATCGCGCAGATCAATGACGCGATCGCGAACCACGTCACCCCGATGACGAAGATGCGCCGACGTCCGTAACGATCGGTCAGCGCGCCGGCGAGAAGGATGAGTCCCGCGACGGTGAGGAGGTATCCGGCGGACACCCACTGCAAGCCGGAGATCTGAGCGTGGAATTCCTTGCCGATCGCAGGCTGCGCGATCCCGACGACGGTGGCGTCGAGTTGCGCCATCGCGCTACCGAGCACGGTCGCGGTGAGCACCCAGCGTCCACGGGCCGTGGCCAGATGGAGGCCGTCGGAGACCGGAGGGGTCCCTGCTCCCGGTGAGGATGCCGCTTCAGTCACCCCATTCGACGTCGCCGAAGAAGCCCGCGGGTTTGGGATGGCGCTCGTATGCCGCGACACCACTGCGACTGGCTGCGATCGTGGTGGTCCTCCCGTGACCCGGGAGCACCACTGTTTCCGCCGGCAATGGCAGCAACTTGGCGGTGATGCTCGCCATGATGGTTTCGAGGTCGCCGCGCGCACTGGTTTTGCCCGGGCCACCGGCAAAGAGCGTGTCGCCGGAGATCAGGGCCCTGCCGATGCGCAGCGAGATGCTGCCCGGCGTATGCCCCGGGGTGTGGATCACGGCGATCCGGGCGTTGCCGACCGGAACCTCGGCGCCGTCGTCGAGGCGACCGTCGATGCGCTCCTCGGGAATCCTGATCTCGCTGCTCCCGACCAGGACCGGCGCCCCCGTCGCGGCCCGGACGGCGTCGTACGTCATCCAGTGATCGGGGTGCCAGTGGGTGGCGATGACTGTCTGCACGCCTCCCTCGGCTGCGATGGCTTCGAGCAACGGCCCCTCATCCAGGGGCATATCGACGAGCACCGCGGATCCGGCGCTGACGTCGCGCACCACGTACGCGTTGTTCTCGTACGGGCCCATCGGCCCGATCTTGACGATGCGGATATCACCGTCCTCAAAGGTGGTGATCTCAGCGCCGGCCACGCGCCACCGTCTTGGCCGGACGCTGCTTCGCTGCGGGCGATGGCTTGGCGTCGCCATTCGCCGCCGCCTCAGCTCGCAGCTTTGCCTTGAAGGCGCGCTTCTGCGCCTGGTAGTGCTCGCGCTCCGCCACGGTCCGCACGTCGGCCAGCGTCGGCCAATCGGGAGCGACCTTCTCCCATCCCGCGAGGCGCACACCGAGGTGCTTCGCTACCACGCCGACCATGACCCGCGCTTTGGCGGTGCCGAATCCGGGCAGCGCCGCGAACCGCCGCAGCAGATCCTTGGCGTCCTTGGCTCCAGTCCAGATCCTGGTCGGATCCCCGCCATAGTCCGTGGCGATGATCTGGCAGAGCGCGTACACGCGTCGCGCCATGCTGACCGGAAAGCGATGCAGCGCCGGCGGGGTCTGGAATGCCTGCTCGACCCTGGAGGGGTCCATGCGCGCGACCTCGGCCGGGTCGATGGTGCCCAGTCGCTCCCGCATGCGCAGTGGACCCTGGAACGCCCACTCGATCGGCACCTGCTGATCGAGGCAGAACCCGATCAGGAGCGCTGTGGAATTCTCACTGACAAGTCGATCCGCCTCAGGGTCGCCCGTCCACTCGAGTCGAAGGGTGGTCGCTGCGGTCTTGGCCACGGCGTGTACGGTAGCGCGCAGCGGCTCGGAACTGAGCGACGAGCGCGCGACTGCGTACACTCGGCGCATGTCGTGGCTCGGGCGTCTTTTGGGGTCGAAGCCACCCGCTGCGCCGATGAACAGCGTGGTCGTCGCGAGCGATCTCGTCCAGCCCCTGACCGCAGGTGGCGCCGGCCTCTCCACGGCGGTGGACACGGCGCTCCGAGCCTATCTGGAGGCGCAGGCCAAGGCCCTCGCCGCTGGCGAGCCTGAGCGCATTCCGTTCTGGCTGCGGCGTGACGTGGATCAGGCCGGTGACCTCGAGGCCGAGCTCCGCGATCGTGTCATCCAGCGACGCGCGGCAGAGGACGAGGCACACTGACCACCGCTCGCCGGGGAGACTGATGTGCGCGCGCTGGTGTTCAAGGACTTCGGTGCGATCGAGATTGAGGACGTGCCGAAACCGGGCCTCGAGCAGCCCGGTGATGCGTTGGTCCGTGTCACCAGAACCGCAATCTGCGGCAGCGACCTGCATGTCGTGCATGGACGGATTCCCGGGATGAATCCGGGCGGCATTCTCGGGCATGAGTTCGTCGGTGTCGTCGAGGCCGTGGACGGCGAGGTGAGCCGTTTCACGGAAGGCGATCGAGTGGTCGGCTCGTTCACCATTCCGTGCGGTAGCTGCTGGTACTGCGGGCGGCGGTTGTTCAGCCGGTGCCCCGATCAGCGCGTCTTCGGATACGGCTCGTTCTTCGGCGACGTCCCCGGCGCCCAGGCGGACTACGTGCGGGTGCCGAACGCCGACCTCGTCCTGCACGCCGTCGACGACTCGATGAGTGACGAGCGAGCGCTCTTCGTCGGTGACATCTTCACCACGGGCTACGACTGCGCGAGTGAAGCGCGAATCGAACCAGGCGACGTCGTCACCGTGGTGGGATGCGGGCCCGTCGGCCTAATGGCGATCCTCGGGGCAATTCGTTTCACGCCCTCGACGATCTATGCCGTCGACACGGTGTCCCAGCGCCTGGAAATGGCTCAGACCCTCGGGGCGGTCCCTGTTGACGCGAATGATGTCCACGTCCCGAGCTTCGTGCAGGATCGCACCGGAGGCCGCGGCGCCGACGCCGTCCTCGAGTGTGTCGGGCTCGTTCCCGCGCTGCTCGACTGCATCGACATCGCCCGTGCGGGCGGACGGATCAGCGTGATCGGGGTGCACAGCGACCAGGAACTCGAGTTGCCGCTCAACACCACGTTCGTCAAAGCGATCGACCTGAAGTTCTGCGGTACCGCCAACATCATCGGCCGGTGGGACGACGCCATGGGCATGGTGTCGAGCGGGGTCGCGCGCCCTGACACGATCATCTCCCATCGCCTGGGCCTTGAGGATGCGGTGCTGGGCTACGAGCTCTTTGGCCGGCGCGAGGCGCTGAAGGTCGTGCTGACTCCGTAGATACGTTGGCCTTTGAGCCTCGTGGTGCCAATCTGGCTCAGGATGTCTTGACATGGCACCATCGATGATGCCATAGTGGCGCCATGGATCTACGCCCCTTCGTTGACAGCATCCACCAGCAGCTGGCCGACGCGGCCGACGCCGGTGGAGACGAGGCCCGCGCCCTCGCAGAACGTCTTGCGGCGCCGCTCGATGCCGCCATCCGTCTCGCACTGCAGGACGTCCTCGCAGCAGCGGCGGCCGAGATCACCTCCGAGCTCGCGCCCGGATCGGTCGACCTGCGTCTCAGGGGGCGCAATCCGGAATTCGTCGTCACCCCGCCGCCGGTCGAGTCAGCTCCCCGCGACTTCGCTGACACCACCTACGACTCCGCCACCTCCCGAGGATCGGTCGGGCCCGAGGACGTTGAGGACGGTGGGACGTCGCGCATCAACCTGCGGATGCCCGAGCACCTGAAGACACGGGTCGAGCAGGCCGCAGGCAGAGAGGGCCTGTCGGTGAACAGCTGGCTGGTTCGAGCGGCGGGGTCAGCGCTTGACCGAATCGAATCGGGTCGCCGCGGCGACGGGCGCGGCGCCCCGGGACCAGGACGCTTCACGGGCTGGGTTCGCTAGCCCTTCCACACCAGAGGAGAGACTTGATGCCTACTTTTGCAACGCCCGGACCGATCATCGTCACGCTCGACATCGGCGTCGGCGACGTCCGGATCACAGCGAGTGATCGCGCCGACACGGTTGTCGAGGTCCGACCGAGCAACCCCGCGAAGCAGGCCGATGTGGCCGCTGCCGGGCAGACCCGGGTCGAGTTCTCCGACGGGCACCTGCTGGTCAAGGGACCAAAGGGTTGGCGGCGCTACTCGCCGGTCGGTCCCAAGGAATCGATCGATGTGCACATCGAGCTTCCCGAGGGCTCGCAGCTTCGCGGGGAGTCCGGCGTTGCCGCGTTGCACAGCACCGGCAGGCTCGGGGAGTGCAAGGACGCGACAGGCGTCGGCGATATTCAACTCGATCGGACGGGTCCTGCACACCTCAGCACCGGCGTTGGCGACGTCTCGCTCGATCGTGCGAGTGGTCGTGCCGAGGTCACCTCAGGGTCCGGAACCGTGCGAATCGGCACCGTGGATGGGACAGCCGACGTCAAGGGTGCCAATGGCGACACCTGGATCGGTGACGTTTCGCAGGACCTCAGGGTCGTCTCCGCCAATGGTTCGATCTCGGTCGCCCGAGCGCACGCAAGCGTCGTGGCCAAGACCGCGAACGGGGATATTCGCATCGGCGACGTCGAAGGCGGGACGGTCGCTGCCCACACCGCGCTGGGCAAGGTGGAGATCGGGATCGGGGCCGGCGTCGCCGCGTGGCTCGATCTCGACACGCATTTCGGCAAGGTGCACAACGAACTCGACGCGGCGGGGCCGCCGAAGCCCGGCGAGCGAGCGGTCGACGTCCGTGCCCGCACGTCCTTCGGCGACATCACCGTGCACCGAGCGATGCCGGTCGCGACTGAGGCGAGCGTGCGATGAACGTCGCGAGCCGTGAACCGGCGGTCCATGTCGCGGGGCTGCGCAAGGCATTCGGGAGCAAGGTGGTCCTTGAAGGCATCGACCTCGAGATCGCCGAAGGGACGGTGTTCGCTCTCCTCGGCCCGAACGGCGCCGGCAAGACCACCACCGTCCAGATCCTCTCGACGCTCATCCGCGCCGACGCCGGCGTGATGCGCGTCGCAGGGTTCGATGTGAGCGCCGATCCCGACAAGGTTCGCCGCGCAATCGGTGTCACCGGACAGTTCTCGGCCGTGGACTACATGCTGAGCGGGAGGGAAAACCTGCTGCTGATGGCGGATCTCCACCACCTGGACCGGCAGACCGGACGCCGGCGAGTCGACGAGTTGCTCGACCGCTTCGACCTGGTCGATGCAGCGGGCCAGATGGCGCTCAAGTACTCCGGCGGGATGCGGCGCCGCCTTGACCTCGCCATGACGCTGCTCGGGGATCCGCGGATCATCTTTCTCGACGAGCCGACCACCGGCCTCGATCCGCGAAGCCGCCACACGATGTGGCAGATCACGCGTGAGCTCGTCGCCAGCGGCGTCACCATCCTGCTCACCACCCAGAACCTGGAGGAGGCGGACCAGCTCGCCGACCGCATCGCCGTCCTCGACAAGGGTCATCTGGTCGCCGAGGGCACGCCCGACCAGCTCAAGCAGCGCATCCCGGGTGGCCGAGTGTTGCTGCACTTCCGTGATGCCGGGGCGCGGACCAACGCCGCGGCGCTCCTGGGCGATGGATCGGTCGCCGACGATGCGTTGGTTCTCGAGATCCCGACGGACGGCACGCCGCAGTCGCTCCGAGCTCTCCTTGATCGGCTTGATGAGGACGGACTGGAAGTCGAGCGGGTCAGCGTGCAGACACCGGATCTCGACGACGTGTTCTTCGCCCTCACCGGCGCACCCCATCAATCAGCAGAGGCAACGACATGAGCACTGCGGCATATGCGCTCCGCGATTCGACGACCATGCTGCGACGGGACCTGCGTCACGCCGTGCGCTATCCACTCCTGTCGGTCAGCGGCTTGCTGGTGCCGGTGTTTCTGCTGCTGCTGTTCGTGGGGGTGTTCGGCAACACGCTGCGGGCCGGCCTCGGAGCCGCTGCACCTGCCGGAGGCCACTACATCGATTTCCTCGCTCCCGGCATCCTCGTCATGACGGTGGGCGCCAGCGCAGCGGCGACCGCGATCAACGTCTGCATCGACATGAACGAGGGGATCGTCGCCCGCTTTCGCACCATGGCCATCAGCCGGACCTCGGTGCTGACCGGTCAGGTACTCGGGAGCCTGATCAGAACCTTGATCAGCGGCGCCCTCGTCGTCGCGGTTGCAATCGGTCTCGGTTTCCGGCCGACGGCCACACCGCTCGAGTGGCTTGGTGCCACCGCCCTGTTCGCCCTCCTGATCCTTGCGCTCACCTGGCTCGCCATCGCCATCGGCCTGCAGGCGAAGACGCCTGCCGGCGCGAACAGCCTGTCCCTGATCCCGCAGTTCCTCCCGTTCATCAGCAGCGCGTTCGTGCCGACGGCGTCGATGCCCGCGGGAGTTCGCTGGTTCGCAGACAATCAGCCGTTCACCCCGATCATCAATACGATTCGAGGGCTGCTCACCGGTACGCCGATCGGGAACGCCGCCGTCATCGCGGTGGCGTGGTGCCTCGGACTGATGCTGCTGGGCTACGTCCTATCGCGCGCCCGGTACAACCGCTACGTGACGCGCTAGCCTGCACCGAATTTCGGTACGCAAGGAGAGTGGATGTGGCTGGTGATCACGAGAGCGAAGCCGACGACGAGATGCTGCGGGACTTCCTGCGCGGCCAGCGCGAATCGGTGTTGGCAATCGTCGACGGGCTCGACGAGGAAGCGTGGCATCGTTCGGTTGTGCCCACAGGTTGGACGCCGGCCGGGATGCTCGAGCACCTGGGCGGCGCCGAATGGCACTGGTTCCAAGGCGTCGTGGCGGGCAAGCAGCCGGAGTTGCCGGGCGACATTGACGAGGATCAGCCGCCGTACGACCCCATGACCGTGGTGTTCACAAGCGACGCGTCCTCGGCGGAGGTCGTCACGTTCTACCGCGACCAGTGCGCGCAGTCCGAGGCGGTGCTGGCGACAACCCCACTCTCGGCGCCACCACTGGGCAAGCACGACCTTGGCGGATTCGTGCCACCCAATGTTCGTTGGGTCGTGTTGCACATGATCGAGGAGACGTCGCGGCATGCCGGGCATCTTGATATTGCGAGGGAACTCCTCGACGGGAGGACCCGGCTGGGCGGGCGCTGACCCGCGCAACGTCCTTACGTGTCAACGAATCTGGTGTGGTCCCAGGGGATGGAGTCGAACCATCGGTACACGGTTTTACAGACCGCTGCCTTGACCACTTGGCTACCCTGGGACGTAAGGATTCGGATTAGCGCTGCGCTATACCCCGGTAGACCCCGGCCTGCGCGCTCGGGGTCCTGCGCCGGCATTGCCTGCCAATAGTAGCCAGGACTATTGTTCGTGCGATGCAACGGACGGTTTTGAGCAGCGGCCCATCGAATACGGCGATGGAAACCGCCGGGCGCCACGAAAAGAGCAAGGCCGTCAGAGCTCTTATGGGCCGCGGCCGGTTCATCGATGACATCCATCTTCCGGAGGAGCAGCACTGCTGCTTCCTGCGAAGTCCCGTGGCCAGGGGGAGGATTGTTGGTGTTGCACCTCCGCGGAGCGCGATTCCCGGAGTCACATTTTTCACTGCCGCCAGCTTCGGCGGGGATCTGGGGATGCCGCGCGGTCTGTACCGCTTCCCTGATCAGGTCGAAATCCCGTTCCCCGCTCTTGCCGACGAGAGAGTTGCGTTCGTCGGGCAGCCTATTGCCGTGGCGCTCGCCTCCAGCCGTGAACTGGCAGAAGATGCGATCGAGCAGGTGACTCTCGATATTGAGGAAGAGCGGCCAACCGTCAGTGCCCCATCTCCGGATGACGTGTTCGGATCAGTCCTTCCCATTGCGACACACGATGGACCTGTCCAGGGCGTGCTGACTGCGAATTACGGCATGTTTGTAGCCAGGGAGTCCGGCGTCGGGGTGGTCAATGCCGACATCACCCTGGGCCGCGCCGCCGCCATGCCCATCGAGACCCGAGGCGTGCTCGCGGTCTTCGACGAACTCGAGGAATGCCTGACCGTGTGGCTGCCGACGCAACTGCCCAGTCTTGCGCGCACGTGGATCGCCGAGGCGCTGGGGATGCGGACATCCAAAGTGCGCGTGATCGTCCCGGATGTGGGGGGATCTTTCGGATCGAAGTGGCATCTGTACCCCGAGGACCTGGCTGTTGCGGCGATGGCCCGGGCGACTGGCAAGCCCGTGAGGTGGATCGAAGACCGTTACGAGCATTTCGTATCCACAGTCCATGCTCGCGAGCAGCGAACCATCATCTCCCTTGACTCCGACGAGCAGGGGTGTCTTCGTGGAATTCGAAGCCGCGCCGTCGCTGATCAGGGCGCGTACTTCCATACGGCGGGCCCCGCGCCGTCCGCCAACTCGGTGTTTCTCGCCTCCGGCCCCTACCGAGTGCCCGTTGTGGACGCCGCTGTTGCTGTGTCCATCACCAACAAGACGCCATATGGAGCCTACCGAGGCTTCGGTCAGGAGGCGGCGATCTTCGCGCTGGAACGCGGGATCGACCTTCTCGCTCGCGACCTCGGTGTCGATCCCGTCGCTCTGCGGCGCCGCAACCTCCTCAGACCCGATGAGCTTCCATACAAGACTCCGACTCGCCAGGTCCTGGACTCGGGCGACTATGTACGGTGTTTGGACGTGGCAGCGGAACGAATCGGGTACGAACACACAAGACCTCGACCTCCCTTTCACGGCGTGGGGATTGCGTTCTACGTCGAGAACACGGGCCTGGCCTCATCCAAGCAGGCTGCGAAAGCCGGGTGGACGACGCCGACCTTCGAAAGAGTCCGGCTCTGGCTCGAGCCCGATGGAGGCGTCGTGGTCGAATCCTGCCTCGTCGAGATGGGTCAAGGCGTTGAGAGAACTCTTGCCCTGATCGCTGCAGCTCCACTGGGAGTCGACCCATCCATGATCGAAGTACGGCTTGGAGATACGAGGAGTGGAGCCTTCAGCGCCTTCGGCACAGCCGCGAGCCGAGGAGTTGTCAGCGGTGGCGCAGCGGTCGAAACAGCCGCAGAACGGCTTCGGGACGAGGTCATTCGCGCCGCGTCGATGCTCCTTGAGGTGCCTGTGGACGCACTCACTCTCACCGACGGCAGAGTCGTGATGGAAGGTGATGCGAGTCGAAGCATCAGCCTTTCGGAGATCGCGCGCACCTACTACGGCGTGCGGTCGAGTGACCTCAGAGGGGTGGAGCTCGATGTGACGGTGACGTTCGAGTTGAAAGCACCGTCGTTTGGATACGGCGCGCATGCCGCAGGAGTCTCCATCGATCCCGACACCGGGTTGGTGTCGATCGAGCGATATGTGGTGGTGCACGACTGCGGCGAGATGGTGGATCCGGCCGGCGTGGAAGGCCAGATCAGCGGTGGAACGGCACAGGGCATCGGTCAGGCGTTGATGGAGAGCTTGACGTACGACTCGAATGGCCAGCCGGGCGTTGTCTCCTTCATGGACTATCTGCTTCCCACGAGCGGCGAGTGTCCCAACATCGAGTTCTGCCACCTTTCCACCCCGTCTCCCTTCACGAAATCCGGGCGCCGCGGCATTGGAGAATCGGGATGTGTCGGTGCTCCAGCCACGATCGTCGCTGCAGTCCAGGATGCCCTGCCACCGAACGCGCCGTTTCTCACCGCGCTGCCACTCCACCCCGCGCAGTTGCTCGCCATCATCAAAGCGTCCGCGTAATTGGCGCCATGTTGAGCGCGGACATCGTGACTTCGACGACAAACCTGTCAATGACCGCGCCGGATGTGGTCGACAGCCACAGGCACTTGTGGCCGAGCGCCGACGTCCTTCCGCACGCCTTCGGCAGCTCACTCGCCGAGTACTTCGCATCCGCGGCGCGTGAATTGGGCCATGATGTCCGATGGCCAGCCTTCCGGGACGAGCTCGAGCGCCTCTGGGTTGATCCCGACGGAAGGCGAACCATTGACTCCATGGACGACGCGGGCATATCGCGTTCGATACTGCTGGTCGGAGGCTTCCGCTTCGACGTGGATGACCCGACCGATACCTTCCAAGCCACCAACCAGCAGCTCGTCGAGCTGGCATCGCGATACCGCGGTCGGTTTACTGTGTTTTGCGGCACCCATCCCAGCTGTCGCGACGCTTCGGAGAGACTTGCATCGTGGCTGGACGCAGACCGCGTGGTAGGAGGCGTCAAACTCGATCCGCTGGCCGGTAGATACGAGATTGATGACGATCGCATGCTCCCGATCTACAGGGTGATCGCAGACCGGGGGCGACCGATCGTGATGCACTTGGGACCGCGGCCGGAGGATCCTGTCAGTGCATTTGCGAGGCCGACTCGCCTCGCTGATGTGCTCACAGCGTTCCCGGACCTCGCCGTTGTTGCTGCTCATGCCGGATTCGCCTGGTGGCGTGAGCTCGTCGGCATGGCTGCGCTGCCGAATCTTCTGTGCGACGTGTCGGGCTTCCAACGGACGGCTGCTGTCACTCCGATAAAGTTCGCGGTCATCCTCCGGCGCCTGATCGACGCCTTTGGCGAACGACGGGTGCTCTTCGGAACGGACAGTCCGACATTCGACTATTTCATGCGGCCGTCGGAGTGGATTGCGTTCCTGCGAGGTCTACCGACGCGTGAGGACCTGCCGGTGCGATTCAGGGAAGCTGAAGTCGAGGCGATCCTTCGATCAGGCAGGATCCTGCTCGGCGAGCACAACAACCACGACCATCTGGATGCAACTCCGAGACCACGCGAGAACGCGGAATGACTCGGCGAGTTGCCAACCCAAGCTGGCCGCGTTTTGAGCGAGCCACATACAGCGCAGCGGTCCTCGCGGGCGAGACGTGGATCCTTTCCGGAATCGGGAGCACGAGTCCGGATGGCGAGCTGCTGCATCCGTCAGACCTCGTCGAGCAGACGCGTCAAATCTACGCGAATGCCGCCGAGATCCTGCGTGCCGCCGGGGCCTCGATGGAGTCGGTGGTGAAGACCGTCGACTACATCGTGCCCGAGGCGGTTGACGACTACCACCTCACTCGGCACGTGCGGCGTGAGTTCTTCTCGCCGCCATATCCCGCCGCGACGGGAGTCGTCGTACACAGCCTGCTGCGAAAACGGATGCTGATCGAGATTGAGTTCTGGGCCACGGCGCAGGAAGGCGAGGCTCATACATAGTCCGCAAGCCGAAATCAACGACAGCTTGAGCGGTTAGGAGCTGATGCTCTCGGCCAAGGTGCGCAGATTCTTTGGCGTGATGCTCTTGCTGAACAGCGGGCCAACGTAGACCCGGTCCGCAAAATGGCCATAACGTTCCTTGATCCGCTCGCCGACTGAATCGTACCGGCCGATGACAGCAAAGGTGTCAAGCATCTCGTCAGTGATGTGCTCGGCGAGATGATCCCATTGCCCCGAAAGCGAAAGATCGTGCAGCACGTCCGAGACCTCCCCCCATCCTTCCATCTCGAGAGGCTTCCGATACGTGCGGGTGGACGAGTAGAAGGCGATCCGATATCTGACGAGTTCTCGGATCTGACGTATGTCGTCATCGGTCTCCCCGACGCCGATGTAAGCGCCTCCGGTGATCACGATGTCAGAGCGACCTCGATTGCCTTTTGCCAATCCTCTGTCCACAGCAGGAAGAATCACCTCGTCGGTGAATCGCTTGGTCACGGGTTCGGCGATGATCAGTCCATCGCTCAACTCTCCGGCCAACTCACACATACCCTCGTTCAGTCCGCCCGTATGAATTCTTGGTCCCGGCACACTCAGCGGTCCTGGATCAAAGTCCGGGGTCATCAGGTTGACCTTGTAGAACTTGCCATCGAAGTCGACGGGTTCACCTGTTTGCCACCGCCGCCACAACGCTCGAAGAACGCCGATGTACTCCTGCATTCGTGGTTTCGGCGGAAACCATTCCATCCCGAAGCGGCGCTCAATGTGCCCTTTCACCTGCGTCCCCAGGCCGAGCTCGAACCTGCCGCCCGACATGTCCTGCAGATGCCATGCTTCGTACGCTGCAACCGTTGGACTCCTGGGAAACGCGATCAAGAGCGACGTGACAATCCGCGCGTGGGTTGTCTTCCCCAGAGCCACGCAGGCCGCCAAATCGGGCGGGCTCTTCATTTCATTGAAGGCGATACCCGGAAGGTGAGCCTGCTCCGCAAGCTCGCACAGTTCACCCACTTCCGACAAGTGGTTGGGCCTTGCTTCCAGCCACAACTCCACCTTGATCAGCCTCCTCGGCCGCCCCGGTCACACGGGACGCACACGATTTCTCTACCGTTCGCGGCGCGCGCGAAGTGCTCCTGCAATAGCTGCCCGTACCCTACAGCCGCGCGCTTGCGTGTGTCAATCGGAGCGGCTCCGTGAGCGCATTGCGCGATGCAGGTCGACGCTTGTCCACGGGTCGCGCCGAGTGGCACCATTTGAACAGGGTCGATGTGTTAGACGAGTCCAAGGAGACGCCATGCCGCTGATCACAGCCAAGTTCTACGAGGGAAGACTGAACGCTGAGACCGAGCCCAAGCTGGTCGAGGCGTTGACCGATGCCCTTGTGTCCGTCTTCGGCCCAGAGATTCGTGAACAGACGTGGGTCGTCCTGGAAGAGACTCCTCGGCGGCGATGGGGCGTCGGCGGTCGCACGACGCCCTGAGCACTCGACGCGTGCCGAGGCCCCGCGGCTGGTCATTCCGCGTCCGAATAGTTCAGACCTGACCGAGCAGCTCTTTGGGCGCCTCGATGTTATCCCGAACGAAGCCGAGAAACTCGGCGGCTTCGCGTCCGTCGCACACCCGGTGATCGTAGGCCAACGACAGGGTTACCACAGGCCGCGCGACGACTGACCCTGCAACGACCCAGGCGCGGTCCATGATGCGACCGATACCGAGGATCGCCGCCTCCGGGTAGTTGATGATCGGCGTGGAACCGTCGACATTGAAGTTGCCGTAATTGTTCAGTGTGAAGGTCCCCCCGGTCAGCTGGCGCACGTTGAGGACACCGGTACGGGCACGCTCGACCGTGTCCGTCAGCTGCGCGCAGAGCTCCTCAGTCGTGAGCAGCTGCGCGTCGTGAACGACCGGCACGAGAAGGCCGTGCGAGGAGGCGACGGCGACGCCGAGGTGAACACTCTCGTGAGGGACAACAGTGCCACTGGCGCCGTCGTAGCGTGCATTCAGCAGTGGGAACCTGCTAAGGCCGAGCACACAGATCCGGCCCAGTAATCCGAGCAGGGTGATGCTCGGTTGAGTCGCGCCGGCGCTGAGTGCTGTCTTGGCCGCCAGCAAACCGGAGGCATCGACGTCCACCCAAACCGTGACGTCCGGGATCTCGCGTCTGGATTGGATGAGCTTCGCAACGGCGGGCTTGGGTGGCGTCGCCCTGCGCGCCGTCGTGTCTGCTGCGGGCCACGGGGGTCTCGCGGTTGCTGCTGCTGCCGCGGCCTCGACGTCGCTGCGAAGGATCAGTCCATTCGGACCGCTCCCGGCAATGGTCGATACCTTGATGCCGAGGTCATGGGCCAAGCGCCGGACGACAGGCGAGACGACGGCGGGTCCCGCTCCGCTGACAACCGCTGCCCCGAGGGGGTCTCGATCTTTCCTCTCGTCGAATCGGCGCCGAGGGCGGGGACCGTCGGACGGTGCCGACGCAGGTCCGAAGCCCACCAGGACATCGGCGTGCGTTTCGGTTGGCATATCCGCAAGCTGCGCATCTTCCGTGGTCGTCACGAAGGACAGAAGCGCCGCGCCGACAGCCACCACGTCGCCGGGCTGCCAGTGCAGCGTCGCAATTTTGCCGGCGCACGGACTCGGCAACTCAACGACAGCCTTGCTGGTCTCGACCTCGACGACAGGCTGATCGACGGCGACCGTGTCGCCCTCGCGAACAAGCCAGCGAACGATTCCCGCCTCAGCCAGCCCCTCGCCGAGGTCGGGAAGCAAGAACGTCTGCATCGCGCCGGTCATTGAGTCTCGTCGGCGAGCGACTCGGCAACGGCGGCCAGAATCCGATCCACGCTGGGTAGGTAATAGTGCTCCATCCGGGCGGGGGGGTACGGGATGTCGAAGCCGGTGACCCGGACGACAGGCGCGTGAAGGTAATAGAAGCAGTCCCGCTGAATGGCCGCTACGAGTTCAGCGCCGTACCCGCCCGATATTGGTGCCTCGTGCACGACCACCGCCCGCCCGGTGCGCCGCACGCTGGAGACAAGAGTCTCCGTGTCCAGCGGCGAAAGCGTGCGGAGGTCGACGACCTCCAACTGCCAACCCTCCGCCTGCGCGGCGTCCGCGGCCTCGAGCGCCGTTGCAACGGTCGGCCCATAAGCGATCACCGTCGCGGTCCCGCCATCCCGGAGGATGCGAGCCTGGCCGATGTCGTGCGAAGACCCGCGTTGCAGCTCGACCTCGGCCTTGCTCCAGTACTGTCGCTTCGGCTCGAAGAACACGACCGGGTCGGGATCGTCGATCGCCGCCCGCAGCAACGCGTACGCGTCCTCGACGGTACCCGGCGTCACGACCTTGAGCCCGGGAGTGTGTACGTAATACGCCTCAGATGACTCCGAATGATGCTCGACCGAGCCGATACCGCCGCCGTAGGGCACCCGGATAACCATCGGCAGTCCGACCCGACCTCGGGTTCGGTTTCGCATCTTGGCGACGTGGGAGATGATCTGTTCGAGGGCTGGGTACGCGAACGCGTCGAACTGCAGCTCGACGACGGGACGGAAGCCGTACATCGCCATGCCGACCGCCGTGCCCACGATTCCAGCCTCCGCCAGGGGAGTGTCGAAGCAGCGATCAGCACCAAACTCAGCTGTGAGGCCGTCGGTAATTCGAAAGACGCCCCCGAGGGGTCCCACATCCTCGCCGAACACAAGGACGTTCGGGTCCTCACGTAGCGCGTCTCGGAGCGCCGCATTGAGGGCGCCGGCCATCGTCATTGTGGTCATCGTCAGTGGCCCGTCGCACGCAGTTCGTCGAGCAGCTGTGCGCGCTGGCGCAGCAGCGGAGGGGTCGGGCTCGCGTACACATGCTCGAACAGCTCGGCTGGATCGAGGGACGGCTCCTGCTGCATCCGCTCGCGCACCTCGCCGGCGAGGGCTTCGACCTCGACCATCAACTCGTCGTGCAGTCCATCGTTGAGCAGACCGGCGCTCCGCAGGTACGTTTCGAGTCGCTTGACCGGGTCCAGGCGTCGCCATGATTCCACCTCTTCGTCGGACCGATATCGGGAGGCGTCATCAGTATTCGTGTGGGGCTCGATGCGGTAGGTGATCGCTTCGACGACACTCGGTCCCTGCCCTTGACGGGCGGCAGCTAACGCGGTCGCTAATACCGCATGCACGGCCGTGATGTCGTTGCCGTCCACCGTGTGCCCATCCATGCCGTATCCACGCGCCCGCTCCGAAAGCGACGTCGCATGCGTCTGCCTGGAAACCGGCACGCTGATGGCGTAGCCGTTGTTCTGGATGAAGAACACGACCGGAGCCTGGAATACCCCTGCAAAGTTGAAGGCCTCGTGAGCATCGCCTTCGCTCGTCGCGCCGTCGCCGAGGAGAACAATCACCGCGAGGGCGTCGCCCTTGAGCCTGGCCGCATACGCGAGGCCAACCGCGTGGGGGATGTGCGTGGCGAGCGGGCTGCATTGCGGGGCGACCCGGGTCGCGTAGGGATCGTATCCGGTATGCCAGAAGCCGCGCGTGTAGCTGAGCACCTCGACTGGGTCAACACCGCGCGCAAAGATCGCCACAGAATCGCGGTACGTCGGGAACAGCCAGTCCTCTGCCTGCAGCGCCATTGCCGCACCAACCTGGCAGGCTTCTTGGCCGCGCGACGCAGCGTAGACGGCGAGGCGTCTCTGCCGCGCGAGGATGGTTGCCTGCTCGTCGAAGCGACGCCCCAGGAGCATCTTGCGGTACATCGCCAGCATTAGGTCGCCGGAGGGCAGTCGTGCCTCGTTCACTGCGCGCCCGTGGCCGTCGATCAACTGGATGAGGTTCCGTTCCGGCGCCTGCGCGATCACGACCATCTTACGTCCACCCCTGCGGGACCCGACGACGACTGTGCTGCACAAGTGTGTGAGCGTCGAGGGATTTTATCGCGCGGCTCTGTGGCGTCGCAGTCCGACTGTCCATGTCGACGTCTCCCCGATACGCACGGAACTCTCACCGCGGACCGTCCGGAGCTGTCGACCAGGCCTCCAAAACAGCAGCGACAATGTTTTGATAACCGGTGCACCGGCAGAGATTGCCCGACAACAATTCCCGAACAGCCTTCTCGTCGGGGTAGTTGGACGGGTCAACGCCCTCCAACGTCATCAGGATTCCGGCGGTACAGAACCCACACTGAACCGCGCGGTGCTGCTCGAACGATCGCTGCATGTGGTTCAGCCCGATGGCTGGTGTGATGCCTTCGATGGTGGTGATCTCTGCACCATCGGCTTGGACGGCGAGCATGATGCAGGACCGGACTGACGCACCATCCACCAGGATCGTGCACGCTCCACAGACTCCCTGCTCGCATCCCACGTGCGTGCCGGTCAAGCCCAGATCTTCACGAAGGAAGTCACTGAGCAGCCGCCGCGCTGCCACGGCGCGTCGGATGCGCTCTCGGTTCACGACGACATCGATCTCCAGCGTCTCGAGCGGCTCCCTGACCGATCTCACTGTGCGGCCACCTCCGACAACGCTCGCGAAACCAAGACCGCGAGCATCTCCTTCCTGTATTCGGCGGTCGCGTGCAGATCGGTGAAGGTCGTGACCTGACGGGCCGCCGCCATACCCGCTTCGCGGAACGTCTCCCGCATGCACGGCGCGCCCGTGACCAAGGCTTCGGCCTCGGACAGCCGCATGGGTTCTCCACTCACCCCGATCGCCACAAGGCGGGCCTCCGAAATGGTCCTGGCGTCCGAGTCAACGCGCGCCAGCGCAGCCACGCCCGCCAACGCGAAGTCACCGGCGCGACGGGCCAATTCAAGAAACGTCGTTCGGGTCCCGGCGACATTGTGGAAGCGAATCTCGGTCAGTACCTCGTCCGGGGTCGTCGCTGTGGTGAACGGCCCACGGAAGAAGTCTGATGCGTGGACGATGCGGTCAGCTCTAGAGTTGCGAAGGACCATTTCTGCATCCAATATCAGGGCCACAGCAGGCAGTTCGGCGGCCGGAGCCGCGTGGGCGAGGCTTCCTCCGATGGTTCCGCGGTTCCTGATCTGCAGATGCCCGACGTGGCGAAGTGCCTGCACAACCAGTGGTGTTGCTGCCGAGACTTCGTGAGATTGCTTCGCCGACGTCTGGCGCACCATCGCACCAGCGATCAGAGTCCCCCCGTCGACCGTCAACGAGTCCATGCCGCTCACTGCGCTGAGATCGATCAGCACCGACGGTCGAATCAGCCGAAAGTTGAGCATCGGCATGAGGCTCTGGCCGCCCGCGAGCAACTTGGCCTCATCGCCGTGCTGTGCGAGGAGTGTGAGCACGTCGCTGAGGTCGTCTGGACGTGCGTACTTGAGGGGCGGTGGTTTCATCGTGGTCTCAGCGGCGAACGGGCGGGTTCAATCAGCCGCTACAAACTGTATCTCGATGAGGAAGTCCGGATCCACCAACTGACTGACGACCACCAGGACGGTCGGAGGGAACCTGCCCTCCGGATAGAGATCCTTGTAGGCCACTGCGCGCACTCGGTAGTACTCCGGGATGTCCTCGTTCCGAACCAGATACGTGGTCATGTGGACGATGTTCGAGTAGGAAAGGCCTTCGCCCTTGAGGGCCTGACCCATCTCGGCATAGGCTGCAAGCATCTGACGTTCGAGGTCACCCTTCCCGATGACCTTTCCATCCGCGTCCATCGCGGTCACCCCGGCGAAGAACGCCAGGTTGCCGGCGCGAGCCACGTGGGAGTACAGACCGATCGGGGTTGGCAGCGTTTCGAGAAGCTTGTACTCGACCGTCACCGTTATCTCCTCAGTGCTGGCTCCTCGGCTAACAGTGGGCGCCAGTCTAACGAGCGCGCCGGCACGGCTCGACCTCCTCGCCTCGGCAGCCTCAACCCGAGCTGTTCTGTCGCGTACGGAACATGAGCCGCATGCCACACGCAGTGGAGGGCGAAACCATCGCACCATCGTCGCCCGAGCTCACAGCCCCGGACAGTGCCATGGCAAGCGTCAAGTCAGGAACGTTGAGATCGATCTGAAACAGCCCGTCACCTTCCTGCTGGAGGGCATCCATCAGCGACCCTGCACCAGTCGGTTGCAGGAGATCGATGTAGAACTCGCCCAGGCGGAGTCTTGTACGCAACGCTGTCAGAGAGGGTTCTTGAACCGATTGCTCTTCGATCGTCAGCCCGAGCTCATCAACGTAGAGCCGCAGGGCTGCAGGAAGATCTCCAAGCACAACACCAACTCCCGCAATGCTCGAGGCGCCGTTGGCATGATGCGTTGACCCATCGACCCAGAGACGCTCCTCTGCAGGTGTTTCCCACTCAATGAAGAACGGCCACGGGCGTCTCCAGGCGGTGCCACCAGGCACAAACAGGCGCCAGCTCAGGCGCCGGCCGTCAGGCAGCATGCGTTCCATGGCAAATGGCCCGAGTCCAGCCGGTAGGTCCGGACTCCACGTCGCCGCGAGAGCATCGAGGTCGTGAGAGGCAATCGCGAATCCGAGCCCGCCGCCGGAATGCGCGTCAACGTAGTTGATGAGATCCAGCACGTTCCCGCCGGCGGACCTCCCCAGTTTCTCGTCATGCACGCTGATCAGCTCGAGGTAGTCAAGACCAAATCGAATGATCGCGTTCTCGGTGCCTCTTCCCTGATGGCGGCCGCCGGCGACGCAATTGAAGCCGAGACCTCGGTATGTCTCAATTGCTGCGTTCAGGTCTCGGACAGCGATCACTGCGTGATCAAGTCTGGTCACCTGCGCATCAATCATTCGATTCGTGCGTTCTCAGTCGCTCGCTGACGGCCACATTAGCACAGGGCGGATTTCCATTCGAGGAGGGGTCTTGCATTATTTCGCGCTCTTCATCTGGTCAACGGTTGACTGTCGACCGCGTTCGAGAATACTATGCGATGGTGGTCTGCCTGCTTGACTCCCGCCGCCGGCCGCAAACGGTTCGGTGCTTCAGTCCCAAACCGCAGCGCGGCACGGGACTCTCAGGCGACGCCCTCCTTTGCGAGTCCGCAAATCCTAACAAACCATTCGTGTGATTAAGGTCTCTTCGAGCGGACCGATTGCGTTCGCCGGTCTAAGCCAGGAGGTTGCCCGTCGCCTTCGCGAGCAAATCCTGTCGGGGCAACTCGGCGATGGTGCCAGGATCGTCGAGCGCGACGTCGCTCAAGACATGGGTCTCAGCAGGGGACCCATACGCGACGCGCTTCGTCAGCTGGAGCATGAGGGACTGATCACGTGGCTCCCTCGACGAGGTGCGCGGGTCGCATCCATCACGCGCGACGACGCCGAGGAGTTCTTCGCCCTTCGGGCGGCTGTGGAACCGGTGGCGGCCGAGTTCTTTCTCAAGCGCAAGGCTCCGGACATGTTCGTGCCGTTCGACGACTGTCTCGAGCGACTGCAGCGAGCCGCTGATGCTGAGGACTGGCCGGAGGCGACGCGCGTGCACATGGAGTTTCACAGTCTCGTGTACACGCTCTGCGGTCGCAGGCGGCTCGAACGTGTCTGGGAGTCGCTCAGCGTGCCTGTTCTTCAGACTTTCAGACTCCACCGACCGCTCGTCGACACGATTGGAGACCTGCCGCGAATGCACGCTCTGATCCTCGACGCGATGAAGCAAGGACCCCTGGCGACAGCAAAAAAAGTGGTCCGGCAACACGCCCTTGAATACGAGGATGACGTTCTGAAGGCCCTTTCGGCGCCCTTTGCGCTCCAGGAATCCGACGCCGGTTGACCTGCTTGGTCAACCATTGACACTTGACCACCAACATTCATAGAATGTCGCGGCCCGGCACCACCCAGCCAGGGGCGGGGGAGCCTTGGAGAGCAAATGTACGTTCTCAAGGAATCGAAGGAGGCAGACCGCACCCGAATGACAGGCTCTGAAACCGACGGACACGGATCGCCTCTGGGCACAACGCGACCGACCCGCGTTGTCGTGTGGTCTGACCAGCTCGCGACGCCCGACCTGCTGGGACCGTTTGCCGGACCCGCACCGGGTCTCCCCGAGGAAGGCTCCGGAGCCAGCTACGTCTTCGCCAACACTGACGAGCAGCTTCAGTCGGCAATCCAAGACGCGGATGTCGTGTTCGGATGGAACTACTTCACCAATCCGAAGATGCTGCAACGGGCGCTTCCGTTTGCGAACCATCTGGGATGGGTGCAGGCTGCTGGAGTAGGCATTGAGCGGCTGCTCTTCCCAGAGCTCATCAACAGCGACGTTATTCTCACGAATGGCGCAGGAGTGTACGAGCAGAATATCGCCGAGTATGCGGTGATGCTCATGCTCCTTTTCGCCAAAGACGTTGTCCAGACTGTTCATGATCAGCAGGCACATCGCTGGGAGTTCCGGGGCCCGAAAAACGGTACGTTGCAGGGCCGCGAGCTTGTGGTCGTCGGCGCCGGGGGAATCGGCCGTGCGATCGCTCGCCAGGGCCGGACGTTCGGAATGAAGACAATCGGCGTCGCACGCACCGGTCGTGATGGCGATGCGGATTTCGACATCATCCATCCGATATCCGAACTGCTCCGGGTTCTGCCAACTGCCGATTACGTCGTGCTGATCGTCCCTTCGACGCCAGACACCAACGGTATGATGGGGGAAGAGGCCTTCGGGCTCATGAAGCCCTCGGCGCGGCTCATCAATCTCGGTCGCGGCGAGCTTGTGGTTGAGTCAGCGCTCCTGGCTGCATTACGCAACGGTGAGATCGCCGGCGCTGCGCTCGATGTGTTCTGGGAGGAACCCCTTCCCAAGGACCACCCGCTCTGGGATATGCCGAATGTTCTCATCTCGCCTCACATCGCCGGCGATGTGGCGACCACGCCGGAACAGTTCGTCGAGCTCTTTCTCAACAATCTGTCGCGCTGGCAGTCCGGCCAGCCGCTGGTGAACGTCGTCGACAAGCAGCTGGGATTCGCACCGCTGACCGCGACGTGGGGTCAATAGCAGAGATGGCGCAGCTCAGATTCGTGATGGCCGAGGGGACGGCGCCAAACCTCGACATTGAGAAGGAATACCTCAAGGGGCAGGACGTCGACATCCGCATCACCCCGCTCGACACGGCTGACGCGGTCGGTCGTGAAACCGAGGACGCAGACGCCGTCATCGTCGGCACGGAACCGATGTCACGTCCATTCATCGAGCGTTTTGGTCCCAAGGTGAAGATCATCGGCCGCGCGGGCATCGGACTCGATGCCATCGACATGGATGCGGCCCGCGAACATGGGGTTGCGGTCTTCCACACTCCCGACTACGCGACGGAGGAAGTGGCGACCCACGCGCTTGCGCTGATCCTGGCGCTGAATCGTCGGATCGTTGAGGGTGATGCCGTGGCGCGGTCGGATTGGCCGGCGTACGAAAGCCTGCTTCCCGTCAAGCCCCTCAGCGAGCAGGTGGTGGGGATCGTTGGACTGGGCCGCATCGGTCGCGCGGTCATCGAGCGACTTGTGCCCTTTCGCTCGACGATGCTCGGGTTCGACCCATTCGTGGATTCGCCGGTGCCTGGCGTCGAGCGCGCCGCCTCGCTGGACGACCTGTTGACGCGAGCTGACATCGTGACGCTTCATCTGCCGGTGACCCCCGAGACGGTGAAGGTGATCGGCCGGCGCGAAATTGGACTGCTGCGGCCGGGGGCTCTGCTCATCAATGTCTCGCGCGGGCGCCTCATCGATGAAGAGGCCCTGGTTGAGGCGCTCGCGGGCAACCGTATCCGCGCCGGACTGGACGTTGTGACAACGGAACCGCCCCCGAAGGATGCACCGATCCTGACGGCGCCAAATGCGCTGCTCTCCCCGCACTTTGCGTGGTACTCCGATTCGTCGCAACGCCGCGTGCGCACGGAAACGCTGGCGGGTGTCTTGAACTACTTGCGTGACGAACCTCTGCAGACAGGCCGGCTCGTGGTCGACCCACGCGTCTCCGCGTAGAGCTCGTCACCGTTCGATCGGGCGCGAAGCTGATGTCTGGTGTGTTGATCTGAATATTGGAGACGTTGCATGAAACTTGCGACTGCCGTGGTCGATGGCCAGACTCGGTTGTTCCTCGAGACGCCGCGAGGCATGCTTGACGTAGCACAGCGTGTTCCTGAAGTGGCCGGCATTGCTGACGTCGGAGCGCTGCTGCGAGCCGGAATTCACGCCATGGCGTCCGTGCAAGCGCTGGCGGCCGGCGACTCCTCTGGAGAGACGCTCAGCGCGCGCGATCTGGAGTGGGCGCCGCCCATCACCCATCCTTCGAAGATCATCTGCATCGGCCTGAACTACCGTGCTCATGCGGCCGAAGGCGGCGACCCACTCCCCGCCCGTCCGATCATCTTCGCAAAATTCTCAAATACCCTGATCGCTTGCGGCCAGAGCGTTGCGCACCCCCACATCACTAAGAGTCTCGACTATGAAGGTGAATTGGGAGTGGTGATTGGCCAGCGCGTCACCAACGTGGCGGTAGAGAACGCACCATCGGCAGTCGCCGGTTACGTCGTCGCGAATGACGTGACGGCCCGTGACATCCAGTCGGGCGATCCGGCATCCCAGTGGGTGCGAGGGAAATCACTGGATACCTTCGCTCCGATGGGCCCCTACTTCACCACGGCCGATGCGGTCGCCGATTGGCGAGCGCTGCGCCTCCAGACCTGGGTCAATGGCGAGACGAGGCAGGATGAATTGTGCGGCGACATGATCTTCGGCGTGGAGGAGCTGATCTCCTTCGTCAGCCAGGATCTCACCCTCGAGCCCGGCGACATCATCCTGACCGGCACACCCTCGGGAGTCGGAGCTGGTTTCACACCGCCCCGATGGCTGCATCCAGGGGACACGGTCGAGGTCGAAATTTCCGGACTCGGACGACTGACATCTCCGGTAACAACGGCACAGGCGCAGTGAGGAAGGGATGACCGTCACCTACAGGAATCTGTCCGCGCTTCCGCCGCCGATCGGCCTGTACTCGCACGTGGCACGCGCAGGCAACCTAGCGTTCTTCGCCGGCATGGCCGCGATAGATGCGGACGGAAGGATCATCGGCAAAGACGACCTCGAGGCGCAGATGCGCGCGATGTACACAGAGATGGGTGACGCCCTGCAGGCCGAGGGCTTCACCTACTCGAATGTTGTGCAGATGACCACATACCTCGTGCGCGAGCAGGACATCGCTGAGTTCTATCGCGTCCGAGAGCTTGTCTATCAGGAGCTCTATCCGGATGGGAAGTTCCCGCCAAATGCCCTGCTGATTGTCAGCAGGTTGGTCGATCCGGACCTCCTGATCGAACTGCAGATTACGGCAGCGGGCGACTGACCGAGCAACGCGGGCCCACGTCAGGGTGGTCACACGTCGGGATGGCGACCGCTCCACGCTGTTGACGATTCATACGCTCGTGCTGCCCGCAGAACGTTGTGGTCACCGAGCGGAGGACCCGCAAACTGCAGGCCAATCGGCAGTTGATGACTCCCGAAGCCGCACGGGAGGGAGATGGCCGGGCCGCCCGACAGGTTGAACAGCGAGGTGAAGAGTGCTGACGGCGGCACCTTGAGGACAGCGTCGACGGGCCGGGGATGATCGGGTATGCGCTCCGCCGCATAGCCGACTGTGGGAAGCATGAGAACGTCGACGGATCGGAAGCACGCGTCCAATCGTCGCGCGACCTCGCGGCGAGCTCGTTGCGCCTGAAGATAGGTCGTTGCGCTCAGCAGAGCTCCGGCCTTCAGGAGGAGCCGGAACTCGCGGCCGAAAAGGTCTGGTTTGGTGCGCAGGTCCTCGAGATGATATGCGGCGGCTTCCGGGAGGGTGATGAGATAGAAGGCGGCGGTCGCTGCGGTCAGGCTCACTCCGATCTCGACTCCAGTGACGATCGCGCCCAGACTTTGCATCTGCGCCGCGGCGGCTTCGAATGACGCCAGTATCTCCGGGTCGCAGCGATCCTGGAAGTAGCTCCATGGAATTCCGACTCGCATGCCCGCAACATCTGACGGGCTGACGCCATCGTCGAAGGACGGGCGACCTGAGCACGCCGCGAGCATCACGGACGCATCCGCGACGGTGCGAGTCAACGGGCCGACGTGATCCAGGCTCCACGAGAGCGGGAACACTCCTTGCCGGCTGACACTACCGTAGCTCGGCTTGAGCCCAACCACGCCGCACAGGCTGGCCGGCATCCGGATCGAGCCGCCGGTATCGGTACCCACGGCGCCATACGCCATTCCGGCCGCCACCGCGACTCCCGGTCCAGAGCTGGAACCACCTGGGGTGAGGCCCGTTGACCATGGATTGCGCGGCGGGAGAAAGGGTCCCTCGAGACTCGGGCCTCCGAGCCCGAACTCGCTGGTTGCCAGTTTCCCAACGATGATGGCGCCGGAACTCTTCAGGCGGCGCACGACCGCCGCATCGTGATCGGCGATGTACTCACGCCGTAGGTCCGATCCCCCCGTTGTCGGTCCCGAAGCGACGACATCCTTGATACCGATTGGGACGCCGTGAAGCGGTCCCCGGTAGTCGCCCTTGACCATCTGCCGCTCAGCTTCCGTCGCGTCCTTCATGGCCTGTGCTTCGAAAATTGCGTAATAGGCGGAGAGGCGGGGATTGATAAGCCGCACGCGCTCGAGAGTCGAAGCGGTGACCTCGACCGGAGAAACCTCGGTGGCTCGAATCTTTGCTGCCACCTCGGTGAGGGACAGGTAATGCAGCTCTGATCGAACCCCGCTCACGGCGGGTCCTCTGGTGCGATGAATGCCGGTTCGGTCGTGTCGGTCAAGATCGCCTCGAGCACGCGCTCCAGTTCGAGGAGTGTCGCGTACGCACGCGTCAGCTCCGCCAGCTCATCGCTCGGCAGCGGAACCGCCCGTTGACTCAGCCCTTCGATCACTGCCCCCTCGAGTCCAGTACGCATTAGGTCAAGTATGTGCACAATCGGCGCGAGTCAGCCCAGCGTGATTGACAGGCCATCCACTCGGTGGGACACTTGTTGCCGCCCCTTTCCGATGACTCATCTTGCATATCAGCCATCGCGCGCTGGCCACATCGCGCGTCGACGTGGGTGTGGATTGCGTCACTTCCAACAGGGATGTCCAACCCGATCAGCATCGCTGTCGCGCCCGGAACTCGCGGATTTGGCCCGAACGGAAGTCGGATGAGCGCGGAGCGAAGCCCGGGGCCTGGCGTGCTCGGGTCTGAAGAGATCTATGCGAAAGCGGTGACCTGTCTTCCCGGCGGTAGTACGAGGTCGACGCTGTCTGTTTGGCCACATCCTCCGTACGCGTCTCGTGGCCAGGGGTACCGGGTCGTCGACGCCGATGGGCACGAGGTCATCGACCTCCAGGCCAACATGTCGGCACTGGTGCATGGTCACGCCCACCCTGCGATCGTCGACACGATCAAGTCAGCGGTTGAGGACGGTGTGTCATTCGGGTTGCCCACGGCGACGGAGGTCGAGCTGGCGCGCCACCTTGTCGACCGCATACAGGCGCTTGAGCTCGTTCGGTTTGCCAACTCAGGAACGGAAGCTGTGATGACAGTGCTGCGCCTCGCGCGAGCGCACACCGGACGCGATGCCATTCTGAGGTTCGCCGGTTGCTACCACGGGACGTATGACGCGGTGCTCGCCGACGGCTCAGTGGGTGTGCCCGCGGCAATGCGGGACACGGTGATCACTGTTCCCTTCGGGGACATCGTTGGATTTGAGCAGGCGATCCGCAAGCATGCGTCGCGTCTTGCTGCCGTGATCATCGATCTCATGCCGAATCGCCTGGGATTGGTGCCTGTGTCGATGGAGTTTGCGCGAGCGGTGCGCGCTCTGACTCGCGAACTCGATGTGCTCTTGATCGTCGACGAGGTGATCACCTTCCGTCTCGAATACGGCGGACTCCACGCGACCTATGACCTGGACCCCGATCTCATAACTCTCGGCAAGGTGATCGGAGGTGGACTTCCCATCGGGGCATTCGGAGGGCGGCGTGCGCTCATGGAGATGTTCGACCCTCGAGTGGCGCATCCGCTCGAACAGGGCGGAACCTTCACCGCGAACCCGCTGGTCATGCGCGCCGGTCTCACTGCGCTCGAGCTGCTCACGAGGTCCGAGATCGAGAGGATCAACCGGCTTGGTGACGTGCTCCGAATGCGTCTCACCGAGCTCGGGTACCAGGTGAACGGCCGCGGGTCGCTCTCCTGTGTGATCAGCGACGACCCGACCGGGCTGTGGTGGAAACTGTACCGAGCCGGGGTCCTCATCGGACGAAGCGGATTGATGTGCATTGCCACCGTGATGACCGAGGCGACGGTGGATGAGATTGCTCGGCGCTTGGAAAGCGTTGCCGGGCAAGGCTAGCGTGGGACCTCTGGTCGCTGTGGCGCGCGTGGATACGCCCCCACCGGGCCTCCCTGAACACACGTCTGGCGCCCGTTACCAATTCGCACGCGATGAAGCGGAGCTGCGTGAAGCGCTCAAGGAAGCCGAGATCATGTTCGCCTGGAACTTTGCAACGGGTTTCGGAGACCCGGCGATCTTCAGGAACACATTTGCAGGCGCGACCAAGCTGCGCTGGATCCACACGGCAGGGGTCGGCGTCGAACGGTTGCTCTTTCCAGAGCTCGTCGCCAGCTCCGTGATTGTCACGAACAGCGGTGGCGTGTACGAGCAGAGCATGGCCGAGTACGCCATGATGCTGATGCTGCAGATGGCCAAGGATGCTGTTCGCACCTGGGAGGACCAGCGGGAGCACCGATGGAACTTCAGGCGGGTCGAGACGCTCGAAGGGCGCGTGCTCCTGGTTGTGGGCGCCGGCCCGATCGGCCGGTCGATTGCTCGCCTGGCCCGAGCCCTCAGGATGGAGGTGATTGGGGTGGCGCGGACCCGACGTGACCACGATCCCGACTTCGGAGTTATCCACCCATCCAGTGACCTGCTCGGTATTGTCGGCGGGGCAGACTACGTCCTGCTCGTGGCGCCGCTGGTCGCGGCAACCACAGGCCTCATCGGCAGGGACGTCTTCAATCGGATGAAATCCACGGCGCGGCTCATCAACCTCGGTCGCGGCCCGTTGATCGATGAGGCCGCATTTCTCGAGGCGATGAGCGATGGACGGATTGCGGGCGCGGCCCTGGACGTCTACTGGGACGAGCCGCTGCCGGTGGGGCACCCCGTTTGGGACCTGTCCAACGTGATCGTGTCGCCGCATATGGCGGGTGATGTGACGGACACACATGAACGGTTCGTTAATGGCTTTCTGAAGAATCTGGAGCGGTGGATGGCCGGCTCATCGCTCCTGCACGTCATCGACAAGTCGCTCGGTTACATCTCATCGGCTTGAGCGATGTCGCGTCGAATAGGCGAACAGCGCGACCCATCGAGCGAGGCTAATCCGTTATGGCGCCGTGGTATTCTTATGAAGCTTGCGGGTCTGATTTGTTCGCGGGAATTTCAGCCGCACTGATACGCCAAGGCCGATACCCGCTGGGTCTTGCAATCATCGAGGAACGGCATTGAGATTTGTTCGCTACATCTCCGAGGTGGGTCCGAGCTTCGGCGTTCTCGACGACGGCGAGGCGGTCACGCCGCTGTACTCTCTCTTCGAGGAGGCGCTTGCGAGCAGGCCGGCGCTCGGCATCTCGCGAGAGTTCATCCAGCTGGCGCTCGATGATGCAAAGGTTTTCCTCGCGTCGCTCGACATCATCCGCGCTGCCATCGACGAGGCGCGTGATGTGGTGGACCGAGTTCCTGTCGAGGCCGATAAGCTCAGTGAGCTGTACGTGCTGCCGTTCGTGGATGCTCCCGAGAAGGTCCTCGGGGTCAGCTACAACTACCGCAAGTTCAAGCAGGAGGAGGGGATCGAGGACACCCCAATCCCACAGGTCTTTCCGAAGACACCGAGCAGCATCCTCGGCGCACGCGTGCCTGTTCGCGTGCCGTCGGCCATCACGAATGTGGACTTCGAGGCGGAGGTAGGAGTGATCATCGGGAGCACTGCGCGTCGGGTCGGTTTGGCCGAGGCTGCCAGGTGCATCGCCGGCTACACGGCCCTCAACGAGATGACAGCAAAGATCCTTCCGCGACCCAAGATGGACCTTGAAACCATTCAGCTGAGGCTCAAGGGGATTGACAACTTCTGCCCGATGGGTCCCGTGGTCGTCACAGCGGACGAGTGGGAGTCCCTGGGCACGGAGATCCATGTCAACTGCAAGGTCAATGGCGAAGTACGCCAGCACTATCCGGCCTACGACTGGGTCCATTCACCCGCGGAGGTGATCGCATTCCTCTCCGGATTCATGACCCTGCGCCCAGGTGACGTGCTGAGCATGGGCACGTCGTCCGGGGTTGGAATTGCCGACGTTCCTCCGCGGCTCCTGAATGATCGCGACGTGGTCGAGGTGTGGATCGACGGTATCCCGGGAACCAATAACGTCGTCCAGTTCAACCCATGACGGACCTCGCCTCCGAACCGGATCGGGAGTCACCGCCCGTCGGCGTCCTCCTGCTCGAGAGCACCTACATGGACCTGCCCGGTGGCATGGGGCGCGCTGACAGCTTCGACTTTCCCGTGGTGCAACAGTTTGTCCCGGGCGCTCAAACCGAAGTCATCGCGAGCTCTCGGTTCGCGGCACTTGAGGATGGGTATGTGGCCGCAGCGCGGACGTTACGGGACTCGGGCGTGAGCCTGATCACGGCGAATTGCGGGTTCAGCGTGGCATTTCAGGACTCGGTGGCCAGCGCCGTCGAGCTTCCCACGATGCTGTCAAGTCTCATGCTCGCGCCGCTCTTGAGCCGCGTCTTCAATGGTGGGCTTGCTGTACTGACGTTCAGCACCGCCGATATCGATGAGGCTCGGCGCGCGACGGCCGGCTGGCCGGCCGACCTGAGACCCGCCATCGCCGACGTCTCCGGCAGCGCGGCATGGATGGCCATGCGCTCGCGCACCCGTCCTGAGCTGGACTACAAGAGGATGGAGGCCGACCTGCGCGACGTCGCTATGACGCTGTGCCGGGAGCACGCACCCAAAGCAATTCTTGTCGAATGCACGGCGATGCTCCCGTTCGAGTCAGCCCTGCACAGGTGGACCAACCTGCCGGTGTTCGGGATCACGACGTTTGTCCATTATCTCGTTGAGCGAATCAACGGGGTGCGCAGCGCGGACGAAATCGCCGTTGCGGTTGGAGCAGCTCGAGGCTAGCCGGCGTCAGTCGACCGCGATCGCATCAAGCTCGAACAGCAGATCCGGCGGCCGGAGTCGACCCACCACGAGCAGCGTTGTGGGCGGATACTGGTCGTCGGGGTAGATCTCCCTGTAGATCGCCTGACGCGCAAGCGTGAACGCCGGGATGTCGTCCGCATTGACCAGGTACGCCGTGAACTTGACGACATTCTTGAACGTCATCCCGCAATCGGCCAGGACCGCCTCCATGTTTTTGAACACCTGACGAACCTGGGCGTCGGCGTCACCTTTTCCCACGAAGACGCCGTCAGCGTTGGTTGCGCCCTGACCGGCGGTGAACACCATCCGCTGCGGATGTGTGACTTCCGCGCCGTTGCTCCAATGGTGGGAGGGCTTCGGCAACGTCTTCGGGTTGAACATTCTGATGTTCGCGCTCGGCATATTCGTCTCCCTCATGGTCTCTCGCTGGCTGGCTCCGTCTCGCCCACAAGACTCGCGACCACCTGACCAAGAAACATCTCGCGCAGGCCAGGACGCGTCGCCAGATCACGTGCCTTTCCTGAGAGCTGCACTTTTCCCGCCACGAGCAGGTAACCCCAATCAGAGATCTCCAGAGCCTCCAACGCCTTCTGCTCAACCAGCAGCACCGCCACGCCCGACTCGGCGAGCCTCGGCACCTGCTCCCGGAGAACCATGCGAGCAAGTTTCGGGGAGAGGTTGGCGGTGGGTTCGTCAAGCACGAGCAGGCTCGGGTCCGGCATGAGCACGCGCCCGACAGCGAGCATTTTTCTCTCGCCTCCACTCAACGTTCCGGCGCGCTTGGAGAGGTGGGTGGTGAGATCCGGGAAGATGGAGAGCACCTTCTCCATCGCGGCTGGAATGCGCGAGCTCGCGAGTGAGTACCCACCCATCTCCAGGTTTTCGCGAACGGTGAGCGTTTCGAAGATGTCCCGCGTTTGAGGAACGTACCCGATCCCCAGCCGGCTCAACTCGTGAGCACGCATGCGGGTGATCGGCTCGCCCCTGAGCACGATCGACCCGGCCATGACCTTGACCCGGCCCATCACTGCTCCGAGCATGGTCGACTTGCCGGCTCCGTTGGGGCCGATGACGGTGACGATCTCCTTGCTCCCGACGGTCAGATCGACATCCGAAATCACCGCGGAACCACCGTAGCCCGCCGTCAAACCGTTGATCACGAGCAGCTGCTCGGGTCGACCGTTTGACTCAGCCGATAAGGTAGGCATCGAGCACCTCTTGGTTCCGTCGCAATTCCATCATGGTGCCCTGGGCCAGCACACGCCCCTGCGCCATCACGATGGTGTGATCACACAACCGTTCGACGACGCCCAATTCGTGCTCGACCATGAGGATGGTCAAGCCCTCCGCGCGCAACTCCAGCAGGTGCTGCTCCAGCCGCCGGCTCAGCGTGGGGTTGACGCCGGCCATCGGTTCGTCGAGCAGCAGCAGCGCGGGTTGCGCCATCAGTCCACGAGCTATCTGGAGGAGACGCTTCTGACCGCCGCTCAGGTTGCCTGCGTACTCGTCCTCCTTGTCGGCGAGCTCGAAGCGCCCGAGCAACTCTCGCGCCTGTGCGAGAAGCCGGGTCTCCTGCGCTTTCCATGTCCACTTGCCAAGCACAACTCTCGCGAGGGAGTCGCCGCGCTGGTTGGGTGCCGTGACGAGCAGATTCTCGAGCACCGTGAGGCGGGGAAACTCCCCGGAGAGCTGGAATGTGCGGACCAGGCCCTGACGGGCGCGTTGATGCGAGGGAGTCGTGGTGATGTCGTTTCCACGAAAGACGACGGAGCCTGAGGTTGGCTTGAGTGCCCCAGCAATGAGCGCGAGCGCGGTCGATTTGCCCGCGCCGTTGGGCCCGATCAGCCCGGTGATCGCTCCTGTCTCGACCTCGAATGTCGCGCCATCCACGGCGTGGAGGCCGCCGAAATCCTTGTGCAGATCGACAACCGAGAGCATCGTCTGCGTCGCGACTTGCGCTTGAGCCATCCAGGTCAGCCGCTGGGCAGGACGGGTTCGGACTGTGGCGTCTGCGCCCCATCGCCGGCTGGATGTGGTTTCGCGTAGCGGCGTCGTCGCTCGGGGAAGATGCCCGCGGGCCGCACCCACAGGAATACCGCTATCAGCAGGCCGATCACGATCCATTGCACCGACTCGATCAGACCTGGACGGCCGAACGCGGGGATGTACTGGCTGGCCTCGATGAATGCCACTGGTACCAGCGCCGCACCGACGATCGCTCCGAGGTTATTGCCCGCGCCTCCGACGATGACCGCCGCGAAGTACACGAACGTCTCCGCGGGCAACCATGAGGAGGGAGACCACGCGGTGATGAATTCAACCAGCAGCGCGCCGCTGACGGCGGCGATCGCGCCGCCAAGCACATACGCGGTGAGCTTCAGCCGAATCACGTTCTTCCCAACTGAGGCTGCAACGGCTTCGCTCTCACGCACGCTTCGAAGCGTCCGGCCCAGCGGCGAGCTCGTGATCCTGTGAACGAGCAGCCACGTCAGCAGGAAGAGCGCCATGGTGATGGCGACATAGACCCAGGCGTAACTGATGGGATCGAGATTGAGCACGTCAGCGAGAGGGTGGGGCACCAAGCTCAGTCCGCTGGCGCCGTTGAACAGGCCGACTTGATTCGTGGCAATTGTCGCACCGATGAGGGACACCGCCAACAGCACGATCGCCTGGTAGTCGGTTCGAAGTCGGCGTAACCCGACCAATCCAACCAGCAGCGACAGCAGGGCTCCCACGATGGCGGCAGCCAGGAGCGGCAGTGGGAAGGGAAGTGAAGCCCCCCCGATGTATTGCTGGTACCCACCATTGGCGGATGACGGCCCCAACGTCAGCACGGCGGCTGTATACGCACCGGCAGCTTGAAAGAGGATGAATCCGAAGTTGACCAATCCGGTGACGCCGAATTGGAGATTCAGCGCCAAGCACGCTATCGCATCCACGCCGAGGTAGATCAGCAGGATGGTGACGTAGAACTGAACAGCCGAGCTCACGCTGCCAACTCCTTCTGGGTTGCGACTTCGGACAAGATGCCCTGTGGCCGGAACAGCAGGACCAGTACCAGGATTACGAACGCGACCACCGTCTTGTACCCGGGACTGATCACAGCTCCCGCGACCTCACTGGCAATTCCGATAACTAGCGCGCCGAGCATCGCGCCACGAGCCTGGCCGATGCCGCCGAGAATCGCCACAGCCAGGATTGGGATCAAAAAACCGTTCCCGGTTGTCACGTCGAAGCCGGTGACGTTCATCACGAGCACCACACCCGCAAGGCCGCAGAGCGCACCCGACACCAACCAGACGAGGTCAATGACCCGATCGGTGTTGATGCCGCAGTCGCGCGCGAGATCGGGGTCGTTGGCCGTCGCGCGCATAGCCTTACCGAGTTTTGTATATGTGAGGAGAAGATGGACTGCGAGCATCGCGACGACGGCGATCAGGATGATCGCGATCTGGATTGCGGTGAAGATGAATGGACCGATCTTGAACGAGGACCCAGAGGAGCTCTGGAGGTTGTAGAAGTCGGAACCATAAATCGCCATGAGTCCAAACTGCACGATGATGCTGACGGCTATGGTGAGGATCACCATGCCGAAGAGCTTCGTCCCTCTCCGAACGTAAGGGACGTATACGAAGCGGTTGAGAGCGTAGGACGCCACCGCCCCGAAGACGGTTCCCGCGATCAGGGCAATCCAGATGCTGAGGCCGGCATGCGTGACCATATAGGCGATGAACGCGGCAGCTGTCATCGTGTCCGCGTAGGCCAGATTTAGCACGTTGGTCGCACCGAACTGCAGCGTGAACCCGACCGCGGCGATCGCAAGAATCGAAGCCGTGATCAGCCCGAAGCCGATCGCCGGAAGGACGATGCTCATCCTTCAGCTACTCGACAACCCGTCCGTCCATGGCAGCTGCCGGGGCCGGATTCCTCGTGCAACCCGTGAGGCTCAGCTTGGAAGCGCGGCGATTTGCGATGACGTGATCATGCCTGTCACCAGTCGGTTACCGGCGACGTCATACGTGGCGATGGCAAAGGTGCCGGCAGAGTCGTGGTATTTGTTGAACGTGATCGGCCCGACCGTGCCAACGTACTGGATCTGATGGCCCGCCTTCAGCGCCGCGACTCCGTCCGCGTACGACGAGACGACCATCTTGCCCGCGCCCGGGTTGACGACCGTATTGATGAAGTTGTTGAAGTTCGTCGTGCTGTTCGCGGCCACCATTGCCAGAGCCATGATGTTGACGCTGTCAAACACGTTGGCTGGGAATGGATCCGAGGAGTACGACGCGATGTTGCTGGCGGACAGGCCGGGTACCAGCTTGATCGAATTCGCGAACAGCTTGAACGGCGTTGAAGTTGGATCGACGAAGTTCTGGATACCGCTGAAGTTTGGCGCCAGCAGGGCGGCTCCGACGGCATTCGAGATCGCCTGTCGATAGGTTGAGTCGAGGGTGGTCTCGTCGCCGATGATTGGAATCAACCCTCCGGTCAGCTCCTTCCACTCGGCGAAGAATGTTGCGCTCGTCTGCGGGTCCGTCTCGGTGAAGATCACCTGCGGCTTGGGGTTCGCGGCGAGTATCTGTTCGATCTCGGTGCGATACGAACTCTGATCGAATGTCAGCTGGACGTCTTTGACGATCGTCCCGCCGAGCGCTGTGAAAGTGGCCTTCACCGGAGTATCAACAGCCTGACCGCCCGGATCGCCTCCGAAGACGGTCGTCGCATATCGATATCCCTTCTGGTATGCCAGAAACGCCATGGCCTTGGCCTGCAGATCGTCCGCTTGGGACAGTCGCCAAAAGTACGGGTACGTCGAATGATCGAACTGCACCTGGCCGGTGTCTCCGAACATCGGAATGTGCGACTGATTGAAGACGGGGACGGTGGCCAGTGCCTCATCAGAGCTCGGGCCAACCACAGCATCCAGGTGGCTCGTGGTGGCGATCGCGCGATTCGCTGCCACCACTGCATCCGCAGGATCGCCATGCGTGTCAACTGAAGTGCAGCTGGCCTGGCCCCCGAGAATTCCCCCGGCCTGATTGATTACCTGGATGGCGGCGTCGCAGCCGCTGATCATCAGTGCTCCGAAGACTGCATCGGCGCCAGTGAATGGGTTGAAAGCGGCAAACGTAACGGGGACTTTCGTCGCTGCCGAGGGTCCGGAGCCGGACCCGCACGCCGCAACGGCCATTGCCGGCAGTGCAGCCAGCGCGAGCACCCGAAGCCGTGATGGGATTGCCCGCTGTCGGGGTTGGAGTCTATCGGCCGTCATGTGTCGCACCTCGTCACCGTCTGAATCTCAACCCACTGAGAAAGTCCGCAGCCTTGATGCACGCCTTGCCGCATCCGGCGACCGAAGTCTATCGACCCATCTGGTCAACTGTCAACCGGTTCTGGTGCGCTCTGGGATTTGGCCGGTGACCACGTCGTCACCAATAACTGAATACGACAACGATTGAGGGCTCGTGGTTGTGCGCCTGGTACTAGCGGTGATCGACAGTGGTCGGCAGACGTTGCGTGGCAACGGCATCGATGCTTTCACGGAGCACCCGCGCGAGATCGCCGATTTCGGCAGGGGTCGTGATTAATGGAGGTGAGATGTGGAGCGCCCTGCCGACCAGCCCCCGCGTCAGCACGCCTCGATCCTGGGCGGCCCGCACCACTCGCTCAATGATCCCGGGGTCATCGCTGAGTGCGCTGGAAGTGAGCTCAACGGCGCCTGTGAGACCAGCGGTCCTGACCTCGGCCACGAGCGGGTGACCTAAGAGCGCCGACAGCGCGGAGGACAGCGTTCCTTCGAGAGAACGCACTCGCGCCAGCAGGCCCTCCGCTTCGATCACTTCCAGGTTTGCCAGCGCCACCGCAGCCCCGGTGGCGTGCCCGGAGTATGTGTAGCCGTGTCGGAGCAAGCCGGCGCTGCCTCGCCAGAACGGCTCCTGGATTCGCGGCCCGCAAATGACCACTCCAACGGGAAAGTATCCCGACGTGATGCCCTTGGCGCCGATGATGACGTCGGCCTGGACGTCATACCGCTCGCTCGCGAACCAGTGGCCAAGGCGGCCAAACCCGGTGACCACCTCGTCGACAACGAGGAGGACGTCGTGGGCGCTGCAGAGCTCCTGGACACGAGCCCAGTAACCGTCCACCGGCGGATAGACGCCGCCGGCACCGATCATCGGCTCGGCAAAGAATGCAGCCACTCGGCCGGAATGCTCGTTGAGGATGCGCTCCAGGTCCGCAGTGTCATCACGTGCGACTCGGACGACTCCGGGAACCAGGTCACCATACCCCGCCGCATTGGCTGGTATCCCCGCAAGGCTGGTGCCATACGTGTTCATGCCGTGATATGCCCCATCACGGACCACGATGAACTGCCGCTCAGGGTGCCCGACCGCATGCCAATAGCGGCGGACCAGCTTTGCAGCGGTGTCGACAGCATCCGATCCGCCGGTGGTGAAAAAGGCCACCGCCTCTGGAATCGGAGCCAGGGAACAGACCCGTTCCGCAAGTTCGATAACCGGCTCATTCGCATGGCTGCCGAAGGTCGAATACGAGTCGAGCCGTCGCATCTGTCTGGCTGCGGCATCGGCCAGCTCGTCGCGGCCGTGCCCGACGTTGCAGTACCAGAGGCTGGCGGTGGCATCGTAGTAGCGGCGACCGGCGCGATCCCACACCCATGCTCCCTCGCCGCGATCAAGGATGAGCTCGTTACCGACAACGTTCCTCATGTCCGAGAAGGGATGCCAAAAACGCGTGGAACCCGTGGTCATGGACGTCTCCCCACTTTCGACATACCGACGAGACGGCTGACCGTACTCCACCGGAACGTCATTCTGGCCGCGTCGGCGTCTGCAAGCAGTTCAACGCCGCGTAACGGGGAGCACCTCGCGAAGGGCCGCGTCTTTCAGATACCGGCTCACCACCGCAAGCGCCTCATCGGGTCCTCCCGCGAGGGAATCCGCGAACCACCCGCCGTCATACGGGGCGTTGACGGCCCGGAGCAAGTCGGCAGCCGGTTGGTGGCGAGGTGGCGGCACGTCGGGGACGAGCTTGTACGCGAGGATCGTGCGATTGCCCGCCTTCGCGACGCCGACCGACTCGATCACGTCCCAGCGGGTGAGGCTGCTGTAGGGATACTGCCGAAGGATGAGCCCATCGCGCGTGAGTTCCAGCGACGGACGGACGACCACGGCTGTGGTCGCGAGGCCGATCAGCGGGGCGGCCATGATGAACCACCCGATCGTGGCGCCAATCAGCAGGCAGATGACCCCGGCGATCTCGGTAACGGCGAGAAGCGGCAGCACCAGCGCGACCGGTCGTCGGGCTCGGAACACGATCCTGCCTCGTCGAACCACGAGCGCCGCGGGGAGCTCGGCGGGGTTGGGCACCTCGGTCATCGGTTCGATCGTAGCCGTGCCTGCCATCCTTCCCGGGTGCTTGTTGCCCTGATGCTCCTCGACATCGGATCGGTGCTGGGTGGCATCGGCCTGGCGGTGGTCGCCTTCATCGTGGTGATCGCCGTCTGTGTGCTGATCCTCCGGCTGCTGGCTGTGATCCTTCCTTCCTATGAGGAGGCCTCCTCTCCAGTGGAGACCTCCGACGAGCCGGTCACCGGAGACGCCGCCGCCGCTCAACCGCTCTCAGCGGCACCTCAGGCGGAGGATGCTCCCGAGGCATGATCGGTGGGGGTTGCGCTCCACCCCCTGGACCGGCTAACATTCATAAGCGATCCTTTATGAAAGATTCCTTTATGAGTTCTGACGTCCCAGCGCGACCCCCGCGGCGTGCGCTCCCGGGAAGCATCGCCGTCGGCGCGAGTGACCTGTCCGTCTATTTCGAGGGGCTCGCCAATCCGACGAGACTGCTGATCGTCGAGCGGCTCGCCGCGACGCCCGAGATGCGCGTGTCCGAGCTGGCAGATTTCTGTCAGGTCAGTCAGCCACGGATGAGCTGGCACCTCCGCATCCTTCGCAAGGCGGAGGTGATCCGCACCCGTCGCGAGGGGCGAGAGGTGTTTTGCCGGCTCGATCGGGACGCCATTGCCACGCATTTCAAAAGCTTCGCTCGGCTGATCTCCTCAGCAGGGATGCCCGCCGAGATCACTTCAACAGCACCGATACACGAGGGCGCGTCGTGAGCAACAAAGTCAGAGTGGCGATCATCGGCGTGGGCAACTGCGCCTCGTCGTTCATCCAGGGACTCGAGTACTACAAGAACGCTGATCCGAACGACACCGTACCTGGTCTCATGCACGTGGACCTCGGCGGGTATCACATCTCCGACATCGAGATCTCCGCAGCGTTCGACATCGACCGGGAGAAGGTCGGCAAGGACGTCTCCGAGGCGATCTTCAGCGGCCTGAACAACACCGTGAAGTTCAGCGACGTCCCCCGGTTGAACATTCCTGTCCAGCGGGGCATGACCCACGACGGACTCGGCAAGTACCTCTCCGAGGTGATCACCAAGGCGCCGGGATCGACAGTCGATATCGCCCAGGTCCTCAAGGACACCGGCACCGACGTGGTGGTCAACTACCTGCCGGTCGGCAGTGAGGCGGCTACCCGTTGGTACGCCGAGCAGATCCTCGAGGCGCCCTGCGCGATGGTGAACTGCATGCCTGTCTTCATCGCTCGCGAGGACTACTGGCAGGCGCGATTCCGCAAGGCCGGCGTGCCGATCATCGGTGACGACATCAAGTCGCAGGTCGGCGCAACCATCGTCCATCGCGTCCTGACTCATCTGTTCCGTGAACGTGGTGTCGAGCTCGAGAACACGTATCAGCTCAACTTCGGCGGCAACACCGACTTCCTCAACATGCTCGAGCGCGAGCGCCTCATGAGCAAGAAGATCAGCAAGACCAACAGCGTGCAGTCGCAGCTGGCGACGCCGATGGAGAAGGATCACATTCACATCGGCCCGTCGGACTACGTGCCGTGGCTCAACGACCGCAAGTGGGCGTTCATCCGCCTCGAGGGCAAGTCATTCGGCGATGTGCCGCTCAATGTCGAGTTGAAGCTCGAGGTGCACGACTCTCCGAACAGTGCGGGGATCGTCATCGACGCTGTGCGGTGCTGCAAGCTCGGGCTCGACCGTGGCCTCAGTGGCACCCTCGAGGGCCCGGCGTCGTACTTCATGAAGTCGCCGCCCCGCCAGGTCTCCGATGACGAGGCCCACCGCGCAACCGAGGAGTTCATCGCCGGGGTCGAGACGGGCGGCGGACAGCGCAACGGCCGGGCTGAGGTTCTGCACGAAGCTACGGAGGCGGAACCCGCCACCCCCGCGACGAATTAACCCGCCGAGCGATCGGAGGAGCCGACAGCGTTGATGCAGGCCGGCAACGTGGTGGTCAAGGCGGGCGCGCGCAAGCGCGCTGCGCGCGATCCGATGCTGCCCTACTACGCATATCGCGGCGCCGAGGCTCTGGTGGGCGCGCTGCCACAGTCGGTCTCGTACTGGCTCGGTGACCGCGCTGCCGACGCACTCCTGGCCACCGTGCCAAGCCGGTTCGACGGTCTCCGCGACAACCTCCGCCACGTCCTACCGGGCATCGGCGACCGGTCGCTCAAGCACCTCGTCCGTCGCAACCTTCGCAACCTCACCCACTGCTGGGTCGACGTGATGGAGATGTCATCGCGACGGACCGACCTGCCATCACGGATCGACATCAAGGAGCTCTACCACTTCGAGGACGCAATCGCGCGGGGCAACGGCGTGGTGGTCGCGTCGATGCACTTCGGGTCGTGGGAAGTCGGGCTGGCGGGCTGGAACAAGATGGGCGGCAAGATGGCGCTCCTCGCCGAGGTGCTCCGTCCCAAAGAGCTCTTTGATCGAGTGGTCGGGGCACGCCGAGCGCAGGGTGTCCACATCATCCCGATCGATACTCAAACGATGCGTGAGGGCGACGCCCAGGCCGCTCGACGCGTCGGCGCCGCGTCGATGCGGGAGGTGTTCAAGGTGCTGCGCTCCGGCGGTGTCGTGGCGATGGCCCTCGACCGCGATCTCATCGGCAACGGCGAGCCGCTCGACTTCTTCGGCCAGCCGGCGCCGATCCCGATCGGCTCGGTGGAGATCGCCATCCGAGCCGGGGCGGCGATCGTCCCCATCGTGCTCTTCCGCGACCGATATCGGGTCAACGCCGTGGTGCATCCTGAGATCTCCTACTCGACCGACGCCCCCAGAGACGCCGAGGTGCGCAAGACTGCGCAGATGCTGCTGCGAATCTTCGAAGAGGCGATCCGCGAGCATCCCGAGCAATGGCACGTCCTCGATCCAATCTGGCCGGCGGCGGCGACGAGATGAAGATCTGTCTGGTCTCCCCATACGACTTCATGCACCCCGGGGGAGTCACCGAGCATGTCCGCCACCTCTCGGCAAAGCTTCGGGCGCGCGGTCACGACGTCACTGTGCTCGCGCCGTCGAGCCGCGTCGGCGACGACCATGGCATCCCCGGGTACGTGCGCATCGGCCGCAGCGTCCCGGTGCGGACCAACGGGTCTGTGGCGCGCATCGCCCTGTCTTTCCACCTGGTGCGGCGGGTTCGCGCGCTGCTCGACGAGAACCATTTCGACGTCGTTCACTACCACGAGCCGCTGGTGCCGTCGCTACCGATCACCGTGCTCCGCTTCCACAGTGGAGCGAACGTCGGGACGTTCCATGCGATGGCGCGGCGCAACCTCGGCTACTACTACGGCAGGCCGTTTCTCAAGCGCTATTTCAACCGTCTCCACGTGCATGTGGCGGTGAGCGTTCCCGCTCGAGACTTCATCGCGAGATATTTCGAGGGAGAGTATCGGGTCGTTCCCAACGGCATCGACTGCTCGCGATTCAGGCCCAATCATCCGAAGCTCGAGGAGCTGCGCACGCCGGGCAAGGCAACCATCCTGTTTGTCGGGCGTCTCGAGTCACGCAAGGGCCTGCCGACGCTGCTCGAAGCCTATGGCCAGCTGCGTCGCGCTCGCGACGATGCGCGACTTGTGGTTGTGGGAGACGGCCCGATGCGCTGGGGGTACGAGAGTCAGGTGGCAGCGATGGGCATCCCCGACGTGGAATTCGCGGGCAGGGTTTCCGCGGAGCTGCTGCCGCGGTACTACGCCTCCGCCGATATCTTCTGCGCTCCCGCGACCGGCGGTGAGAGCTTCGGGATCGTGCTGTTGGAGGCGATGGCCAGTGGGGTTCCGGTGATCGCGTCGTCGATACCCGGCTTCAGCAGCGTGATCCTGCACGATGTCGACGGTGTGCTGGTGCCACCGCGCCACCCGAAAGAGTGGGCGGCGGCGCTCGGCGCGCTGCTCGATGACCCGTCGCGGCGCACCGAGATGAGTGAGCGCGGGCTCGCCAAGGCGCAGCTGTATGACTGGGAACACGTGGTCGACGAGGTTCTCGACGTGTATCGCGTGGCACGTGAACGTGCTGGGGCGAGCACGGTGGTCTCCGGTGTTCACGTCCAGGCTCCAGGACTGGGTTAGGTCCGGCGCGCGCCGCGTCGTTCCTGCCCTTCGTGCACTGCACCTGACGCCGAACATCCTCACCATGCTCGGCCTGGGCATCTGTGCCGGCTCCGCCGTCCTCATCGCGTTGGGGTTTCTGCTGCCGGGTGGTCTTCTGCTCCTGATCGCCAGTGGCTTCGACATCCTTGACGGGGCGCTTGCGCGGGTCAGCGGCCGCGAGCAGCGTTATGGAGCGTTTCTCGACTCGACGGTGGATCGCTACGCGGAGGCGATGACATCCATCGCGCTGCTTGCGTACTTCCTCTTTCACGGCCATCACACGCTTGAACCGATGCTCGTGGTGTTTGCGCTGACCGGGTCGCTGCTGGTGTCCTACGTGCGTGCGCGTGCACAGTCGCTCGGGTTCAACGGGGACGGTGGGCTGCTCGCCCGCCCGGAGCGAGTGGTGATCACCGTGATCGGTCTCGTGATCGCGCCGCTGCTCATCTGGGCGTTGTGGATCCTGGCCATCCTCACCAACGTGACTGCTGTGCAGCGGATCTGGGTCGTCTGGCAGCAGGCGCGACGCATCGCGGCTGAGACACGCAGCGCGCCCGGCGTCAGCACCGGATAGGTCGCTCACGGGAGCGCGACGTCCTGACGCGGATCCTCAGCGATCCCATCGCGCCGGATCTCGAAGTGCAGGTGCGGGCCGGTGGCATTGCCACTCGACCCCATGGTGCCGATGACCTGACCCGACACCACGTATGTGCCGTTCGCGACGATGACCGTGTCGAGGTGGCCGTAGAGGCTGCTGAGCCCACCGCCGTGATCGATGACGATGTGCAATCCGTACCCCGTCGCCGAAACGATGACGGTGACGGTGCCCGGGAGCGTCGCCATAACCGGTGTGCCCCGCGCCGCCGCCAGGTCCATTCCCGAATGCCAGTGTCCACCGGGACACGAGAGGTCCACCGGCTCGAAGGCGTAGCTCGTGCACCCGAACCCCTGGGAGGTCCACGAGTGCGTGACGGGTTTGACAAAAGCGGCACCCGTAGCGCTGCCTCCGACCGCAGCGCTCGCAATCGCCGTGCCACCAAAGAGGCCGAGGGTCAACAGCGCGAGGAGCGCCGCGAACGCGCGAATCACAGCGCGGCCCGGTGGCGCACGACATGATGTGCGGGCGCCAGCGCCTTGTGCATCGAACGCTGGACGTGGCGCATCGCGGTGTGCGCGTGCGTCTCGACGTGGGTTGCTGCGTGGAGGGTGCCGGGAACCTTGAGCACGATCCACAGGATCGCCAGCGCGAACAGGCTCTCGGCGATGCCGCTTCCGGCACCGAATCCGACCGCGGTCGCGACCCGAAGGATGATCAGCTGGACTGCCTGCATGAACACGGCGACCATGAACAGGCGAAGCCACGTGGAGGCGTAGCGGCGCGTTTCAGGAAGCACCGAACACAGCGCGGCAAGGGGAGCGAGCACGACGAGGATGTCGAGCATCGCCGTGCGGATCACATACGAGAGCACGAGGATCACGACCGCCACGACCACGCCCAGCGCGAACACCGCGTGAAAGAGATCCTGCGAACCCTGGATGATCGAGACGGTCGTCGCGCTCATCGAACCTGACCAGGGAAGCGAGTCGATGGTCAAGTTGCCGCCGAGCGACTGTGTGACGCCGCCGATCGCGTTGTTGAGATCGATGGCCATTTGGATGAAGTAGATCGACCCGTGGACCATCACGAGTGCCGCCAAGACGCGTGGGATCACCAGATGGAGCGCGTAGCGCGCATGGATCGAGTGCTCGAAGATGCTGCGCAGGGACGCGTACAACAGCACAGCGCCGACCAGGACGTCCGCGACCAGCGCGAGCGACCCGTTCAGGTGCGCGATCGCGGGGTTCGATGTCAACGGACGAACGCCTGAGGCGGTCGGATCGACTGTCGTGAACAGGTAGCGACTCAGCTCGGAGTTGAGATCCGCGCGAGCGGTTGCGATGAAATGTGAGAGCACGCCGGTCAGCAGTTGGAGGATCGTGCCGAGGGGATCGCGGATCCCCTGCACGATCCCAGGAATCGATTGCATCAAGCCGGCTCAGTGAATCGTTGCCGGGACGCTGGCGATGAGCGCGTGGGTCAGCGTGCCCGCGACCTCGACGCCGATGGTGCCGAAGACAATGCGCCCGATCCATTTCTTCGCCTGGGCCACGCTCGCCGGGTCGACGGCCACGATCTTGTACATGAACGCGATCAGGAATGCGAGCGCGCCGACGCTGGCGAGCAGCCCCTGGGCGATGAGGATCCAGTTGTCGATGAGCGCCTTGAGTTGAACCACGATGAGCGACCTCCGTACGTGTGCGGTGTCGGTCGCCCCTCCGGCCGGTCCGAGTGAGCACCCGGACAGCCAGCAGACTATACGGATTTGTGTATGTCTGTCAAGTGCGGGATCAACGGCCGGGTCAGTATTGAAACGCGCGGCAGCGTCGTGCGTATTGATGAGCAGAGTGGAAGACGCGCTGGCGGCGGATATCGCTGGGATCGACGACAGACACGAATTGGACTGGTCCGAAACCTACCTGGCTCAGCGCGAGCGACTCTACGGCCTGGCACTGGTCATCCTGCGCGACAGCAACGATGCGTCCGATGCGGTGCAGTCGGCCTTCGAGAAGGCACTGCGTCATCGAGGGCGCCTGCACTACGGAACCCGTCCCGAGGCCTGGCTGGCGCGGATCACGTGTAACGAGGCGATCAGTTTCGCAAGGCGTCGCCGGATCCGTCGATGGGTGGCGTTCCAGGATTCGGACGACGCCGCGGCGCATGACGGAGACGTTGTCGACCGGTTGGTGGTCGAGGACGCGCTCCGCCGGCTTCGTCCCAAGCATCGAGCCGTGGTCGCGTTGCACTACCTGTACGGCTATGGCGTCGATGAGATCGCGTCGATCCTCGACGTCCCTCGCGGAACTGTGGCCTCACGACTGCATCACGCGCGCGAGGTCTTGCGGGCAATTCTGGAAAAGCATCGGAACGAGTTATGAAGGGGCCACGATGATCGAGATCGCTGACCGCGTCGTTGACGAGACATTTCGACGCGGTATCGCAGACCTGGTCGCGCGTGTGCCACGTCCCTCGACTGAGATCAGGCATCGACGCATGCCCATCCTGATCGCCGTAGCAGGGATCGCCATTCCGTTGGCTGCGTTGGGGACCGCCGCACTGCTCGTCATCGCCGGCCATGCGCAACGCTCGGTGGCGCCGCCCGCGCTCTCAGCTCCCGCAACTACCTCGAACCCAGGGACGACGACCGCCGCTCTCGGTCAGACAATCGACATCGGTGCGACCGTAGTTCCGGCTGCCGATGTGACCGTCGAGAACGTTGTCTTCGTGTCGGGAAGCGCTACCTATCAGCCGGCACCGGCGAACGGCCTGTATGCCGTTGCAGACGTTCGCGTCTCGATGCCTGCCGGCGCGAGGGCCCAGTCGTCGGCTACGCAATACAACCTGGCAGTTTCGCTTCTGTCCGGCGAGCTGGCACTACTGCAGACGGCGATCGTGAACAATGATGTTGCACGCGCCCACGTGCTTGAGGCACTGATCGCGAGAAATCAAATCACAGTGTGGAAGCTCGCGCTCTACTCGACGCCGTTCAACCTTGAGTACGTGACGCGCGCCGGTCAGATCTATCCGGCGTGGGGGGGCAACCGCCCGATGGCGGTGGTCGAACCGAGTGGCTACACGGGCGCGTCTCCTGACGGAGCGACGGACAATCGCGTCATGTCGCTGACGGTCATCTTCGACGTCCCGACCAGCGGTGGGGTGATTGAGCTGACCGATTCTCAGGGCAAGGTCATCGGTCGCTGGCGCGCACCTGTCAGTCCTCAACAGTGATCGCGAACCGTTCGTGATCGACCCTTCACGCCGGCGCCGCGACAGGCGCACCACCTAAGTGGTTGTCCCGCGTCGAGTCACGTGAGAGGCCCCTGGCACGGGTGCCAAGGGCCTCCTTCAGGAAGGGAATGAGTTGCGGGGTAGGCGCGACCTGGACATATCCGGGCCGCGGCGACGCACCTTATCCCAGCGGCGGGGGGAGTGTCGGTGATCCGAGTCACGGGCCGCCCGCCACTGCCTCGCCCTGCACGTCAAAACTTGTACTAATCTCAAGAGCGACTGATAAACACCGTCGAGGAGAAAGAACGTGGCTGGAGAGAAATCGCGAGGAGCGCCCAAGCGGCAGGGGAAGAAGCCGAAGGCTGCCGCAATCGCCAAGGCAGCCAAGAAGGCAGCCGCTCAGACCGCGGCGCAGTCGCCGAATCAGAGCTGAGGGCAGCGCCGGGGCGTCCCGCGCCTAACTGACCTCTGCGGCCAGCGAGCGCTTCCTCAGCTTGTTGCGCTCGTCGGCATTCAGCACTCGCTTGCGCATCCGGATGCCGACCGGGGTCACCTCGACGAGCTCGTCGTCGATGATGAAATCGAGGCATTCCTCGAGCGACATCTTCCGCGGGGGGACCAGGCGGATGGTCATGTCCTCGGTGGACGACCGGATATTGGTCTTCTGCTTCTGCTTGGTGACGTTGAGGTGGATATCGCCGGGCCGGCGGTTGAGTCCGACGATCATGCCCTCGTAGACGGGCGTTCCCGGGGCGATCAGCGGCTGTCCGCGCTCCTGGAGGGTGACCAACCCGTAGGCGACGGCGACCCCGGGCTGGCTCGCGGTGAGGACGCCGGAACGCGTCGTGGTCGGGAGCGCCCACATGCGTTCCCAACCGAGCAATCGCGTGGCCATCACGCCCGTGCCGCGGGTGAGGGTGAGGATCTGACTGCGCAGCCCGATCAAGGCCCGAGTCGGCGCGTGGTAGGTGAGCCGCACTCCGCCGCCCGCGTCGGTGCGCATCGCGGTCATCTTCGCTCCGCGTGTGCCGAGCGCATCGGTGATGGCCCCGACGACATCCGCGGAGCAGTCGATGACGCAGTCCTCGACGGGCTCCACGCGCTCCCCGTCGATCTCCTTGGTGATGACTGCCGGGCGCGACACCTCGAACTCGTAGCCTTCGCGGCGCATCGTCTCGATGAGGATCGCAAGGTGCAGCTCGCCTCGTCCGCTCACGTCGAAGATATCCGCGGTGGGCCCGTCCTCCACGCGCAATGCCACATTGGTGAGCAACTCGCGTTCGAGCCTCGCGCGCAACTGTCGTGAAGTGCTGCTCACGGTTGCCTCGCGCCCGGCGAGCGGCGACTGATTGACCGAGAACTGCATGCGCAGTGTCGGCTCGCCGATCTCGAGGCGTGGCAAGGCTTCGGGGTGCTCCGCGTCGGCGATGGTGTCGCCGATGGCCACGGCAGCCAGTCCCGACAGGTAGACGATCTCCCCGGCGGATGCCGATTCCGCCGGGAGTCGCTGCAGAGCCTCGACGGTGAGCACCGTTGCGATCCGTTCGATCCGGCCCGCGCCTGATGCCGTGAAACACACCACGTTCTGTCCAGGATGGACGGTGCCGCGCTGGATCCGTCCGAGCGCGAGCCGGCCGCTCCAGTTGTCGTGATCCAGGTTGCTCACCAGCATCTGCAGCGGCCCGTCGGGGTCCGCGAGGGGCGGTGGCACATGCTCGATGATCGCGTCGAGGAGCGGCTCCAGAGTCACGCCCGCGTGGGTGAGGTCCGCGGTGGCAGTGCCTTCGCGCGCATTGGTGTAGAGAACCGGCGCGTCCAGTTGCCACGACTCCTTGGCAAGCTCGAGAAGCAGATCGTGGGTAGCCTCGACCGTCTCAGCCGGCTGCGCGTTGGTGCGATCGATCTTGTTGACGACGATGATCGGCTGAAGACCGAGCGCCATCGCCTGGCGAAGCACGACCCGGGTTTGCGGCATCGGGCCTTCGGCGGCATCGACCAGGAGCAGGCAGCCATCCGCCATGCCGAGGACCCGCTCGACCTCGCCCCCGAAGTCCGCGTGTCCAGGGGTATCGATGATGTTGAGCTTGACGCCGTTGTAGCGAACCGATGTGGTCTTGGCGAGGATCGTGATTCCCTTCTCGCGCTCGAGATCGTTCGAATCCATGATCAGCTCGCCGACCTGTTCGTGCGCGGCAAAAACCCGCGATTGCTTCAACAGGGCATCCACGAGCGTGGTCTTGCCGTGATCGACGTGCGCGATGATCGCGACGTTGCGGATGTCCGCCCGGCGCTTTTCGCCGGGCACCAGAGGAGGTGGCACCTCCCGATTCTGACCGCCTAGCGTTCATCGGCCGCCCGTGACCCAGTGCAAGAACTGCTGAATGTGGTCAACCAGGGCCTGTTGCAGGTTCTGGAGGACTGAATATTCGCCGCTCGCGGTGGCGGCAGTATTGGTGTTCAACTGCTTGAAGAGGCCCGAGAGCGGTGAGGTGAGCCCTCCAAGCGGCCCGGCGTTCACAACCGGGGGCGCGCTTGCGACCGGGAGCGCCGGACCCGCGCCCGGGGTTGCCGTCGCCACCGCCGGCGGCGCCCAACTGATGTACTTTCCGGGCGCTGGAGCCTGTGCGCCGGCGTGGACCGCGAACGCAACCAGGGCGCCCGCCGCAGCCACGCCAACCAGCAGATGAAGTCGATGACGACCGAGCATGGGCTACCTCCAAAGTCTTCGCTTTGACGGTCGCCCCTCCGGCCGCTCCGGATGATCCGGGTGCGCGAAGTATACAGATTTGTGTAGGTTATGGGGCGGCACCCGCGCCGCTCGCGCTCCCCACGGTCAGACGCGCTCCAACGTGCAGACGTGGGACGGACCCCTATATTCAGAGCCGTGAACGAGGCCCGAACCGTCCTGCTGTACGCCGTCGGCGGCATCGTCGGCATCCTGCTCGGCCTCGCGACAGCGCAGGTGACCACCTCGTGCAGCGGGGCGTGCCCCGCCGCTCCGCAGGCTTTCGCCACGTGGCAGAGCGGCCTCATCGGCCTCGGGTGCGCCGTCATCGTGCTCATCGCCTGTGCGGTGCTGGATGAGGAGTTCATTCCCGTCACGCGCCAGTGGCTCGGAGCCGCGCTGCGCCGGCTGTCTGGCCAACCTCACAAGCGGCAGGCCGGCTAGGCCTCACGTCGGTGCCTCAGACCTAGACTGGCCGCGAATGAGGAGAGTAGTTCGCCGGCTGGCGCTGGTCCAGGCCGCTGCGCTCATCGTGCTCGGAGTGAGCCTGGCTTCGTGCGGCTATCCGACGGCGCCTGAGTGCGGGATGCCGAACCCGGCGCACACCGCTGCCATATCGGCCGACCCAGCCGTCGCCTGCTTCGTGGCCGCGGCCAAAGCCTGCAAGAGCATGGAGCTCGACGTCCTCGGCGATGGCTTCTCGAACTCGGTCGATGAGCACTTCATCGTCACGCCGAGCGACCACTGCCGGATCGACGACTACGTGGTCTATGACTACAACAGCGTGCAGACCACCGCGCTCGACTGGCAGTGCACGAGCTTCGCTCAATTACCCGACTGGGGGTTGGTGCTGACGGGCTGCTCCCCGCAGGTTCAGTGCTATTCGGCGCTCGACGCCCCGCTCATCGACCCACCAGCGGTGGCGCCGTCGCTGCCCCCCAACGCCACGCCGACGCCGGTGCCATCAACGATCGCCACACCTGCGCCTGCAGGATCGCCTGCGATCGACGGCCGTCCGCACTGCTGAAGAGCGAAGGTGAGACGATTCAAGGGTGGCTGACCCTGTTTCGCTGACCCTCCCGGCGATGGGTGAGTCCGTATCCGAAGGAATCGTGTCGCGCTGGCTCAAGGCAGTCGGGGACAACGTCGACGAGGGCGAGCCGGTGGTTGAGGTGACGACCGACAAAGTCGACGTCGAGGTGCCGGCGCCTGCAACCGGCCGGCTCACCGAGATCGTCGCCGCCGAAGGCGAGACCGTTGCAGTCGGTGCGACCCTGGCTGTGATCGCCCCTGGGCTCGCTCCGGCCCCGCAGGTCGTTGCCGACTCCGTCCCGTCCCGGATGGAAGTTGAAGCTCCTGCAGGCAGTGGCGCCGCGGAATCCGCCGCACCGCAGGTACCGGCTATATCAGAGCCGCCACAGGAAACCCAAACTGCCGCAGTGCCGCCGGCACCCGCCGCGGCGCCACTGCCGCAGCCCGCGTCTGCGTCGGACGGAGCTGACGTGAATGCGGCGCCACTGGCGCGACGCGCGGCAGCAAGGATCGGTGTCGACCTGCAGAGCGTTCATGGTTCGGGGCCGGGCGGCATCGTGACCAGGGCCGACGTGCTCGCAGCCAAGGCAGGGGGCGGATCCCGAATCGACACAACCGTGCGCGTCGCTGACGGCGAGCCCGCGGAGCCGATCAAGGGTCCGGCGGCAGCACTCGTCGACTACATGGAGCGCAGCCGCGACATTCCCACGGCGACGTCCTTCCGCACCGTCGGTGTGGAGGTCCTCGAGAGCCGGCGCCGCCAGCTCAACAGCGCGCTCGCGACGGCCGGCAACAGCGGCAAGGTGTCGTTCACCCACCTCATCGGCTACGCGATCGCGCGCGCCGCGGCGGCAAGCCCTGCGATGACAACGCACTTCGCCCGCACGCAGGACGGCAAGCCGGCGCGAGTCCCGGGACCGGTGAACCTCGGGCTGGCGGTCGACAGCGTTCGCAAGGACGGGTCAAGGTCGCTCGTGGTGCCGGTCATCCGCAACGCGGCGGAGCTCTCGTTCACGGACTTCCGCGCCGAGTACGAACGTCTCATCGAACGTGCTCGTGGCAACACCCTGTCGGCGGACGAGCTCCAGGGCGCGACGCTCACGCTCACCAATCCCGGCGGCCTCGGAACGGTGGCGTCGGTACCACGGCTCATGCCCGGTCAGGGAACGATCGTGGCCGTCGGTGCCATCGGGTACCCCGCCGAATGGCGCACAGTCGCCGACGCGAAGATCCGCGACCTCGGCGTCGGCAAGGTCATGACCATGACCAGCACCTACGACCACCGGGTCATTCAAGGTGCTGAGTCCGGCGAGTTCCTCGGTCGCATCGAGTCCCTGCTCGATGGCGCCGATGGCTTCTATGAGTCGGTTTTCTCCAGTCTTGGCCAGATCAAGCCTCCGTTGGAGGCTGCGCCAGTCACCAGTGCTGCGCCGGCCGCACCTGCGCCGCCGATACATCCAACCGCGGGCGCCGCACCGGATCGCGTGCTGCTCGCCGCGATGCAGGCAGCCACATCGCTGGTCAAAGCGCATCGCACCCATGGCCATCTCGGAGCCCACCTCGATCCGCTCGGCTCGCCGCCCATCGGCGACCCCGCCATGGATCCTTCCACGTATGGGCTGACCCAGGAGTTGATGGAGAAGATCCCCGCCGATCTCCTCCGTGTGTACGTTCCCGGTCGCAACCTCGCCGAGGTGCTCCCCAACCTCCGCCGCACCTACTGCAGCACGATCGCATTCGAGATCGAGCACATCTCGAGCCACGAGCAGCGCGTCTGGTTGCGTGAGCACATCGAGTCCGGGAAGTACCGCCCGTCGCTCACGGTGGAGGACCGGTTTCGCATCCTCGAGCGTCTCACCAAGGTGGACGCGATGGAGCGCTACCAGCGCGCGGCATTCCTCGGCCAGCACACGTTCTCACTCGAAGGACTCGATGCGCTGGTGCCGATGCTCGAGACCCTGCTCACCCTGGTCGCCGACGACGGCATCGGGGAGGTGGTTATGGGCATGCCCCACCGCGGACGCCTGGCCGTGGTGGCGCACGTCGCCAATCACTCGTACGAATCGATCCTCAATGCGTTCGAACTGGCGTCGGCCCGTCGCGCGATCGGCCGCTTCCAGTCGACCGGCGACGTGAAGTACCACATGGGGGCCACGGGCACCTATCACACCGAAAACGGCAAGGTCATCCTGGTACGCCTGCTGCCCAATCCCAGCCACCTCGAGGCCATCGACCCGGTGGTGGAGGGCTGGTCGCGGGCCGCACAGACGCAGCGTCGCGCGACGACGCTGCATCTCGACCCCATGGCTGCGCTGCCAGTGCTGATCCACGGCGACGCAGCGTTCGCCGGGCAGGGCATCGTCCAGGAGGTGCTCAACCTCCAGTCGCTCCCCGGATACACGACCGGGGGAACGGTGCACTTCATCGCCGACAACCAGGTCGGCTTCACCACCGACCCGCAGGAGGGAAGGTCGACCCGCTACGCCTCCGACCTCGCCAAGGGCTTCGACATCCCGATCGTCCACGTGAACGCCGACGACGTCGAGGCGTGCCTGGCCGCGATCACCTTCGCGTACGACTATCGCCGCGCCTACCGCCGCGACGTCATGGTGCACCTGATCGGCTACCGGCGCTTCGGACACAACGAGGGCGACGAGCCCGCATACACACAACCGCTCATGTACTTGAAGATCCGCCAGCACCCGACGGTGCGCGAGATCTTCGGCGCGAAGCTGGTTGCCGACGGGCTGCTCAGGCCCGAGGAGGTCGAGGCGCAGTCCAAGGCGATGTACCAGCGCCTTGCCGACGCGCACAAGAAGGTGAAGGAAAACCTCGCTGCCGAGCTTGACGACCTGACTCACGAGCAGGTCATCGAGGAGCCGGACGATCCCATGCTGCGCACCGCTGTCTCGGGACGCCAGCTCGCCGCGCTCAACGACCAGCTGCTCACCTTCCCCAAGCACTTCACGCCGAACACCAAGCTGCTGCGGCAGATGGACCGTCGCAAGACCGCGATGCTCGAGGGAGTCATCGACTGGGGCACCGCCGAAGCGCTCGCGTTCGCGTCGCTGATCACACAGGGACATCCCATCCGGCTCACCGGGCAGGACACGGTGCGCGGCACGTTCAGCCATCGCCACCTTGCGTTTCACGATGAGCGCACCGGGGAAGTGTTTATACCGATGCAACATCTCACGGACGCGCAGGCCACCTTCGAGGTCCTCAACAGTCCCCTCAGCGAGGTTGGCTGTCTCGGGTTCGAGTACGGCTACAGCGCAGCGGACCCGGAGACCCTCGTCATCTGGGAAGCGCAGTACGGCGACTTCTTCAACAACGCCGAGATGATCGTCGACCAGTTCGTCTCGTCGGCACGCGCCAAATGGGGCCAGCACTCGCGCTTGACCATGCTGCTGCCGCACGGCTATGAGGGCAGCGGCCCCGAGCACTCGAGCGCTCGGATCGAGCGTTTCCTGCAACTCTGCGCGAACGACAACATGCGCCTCGTCAACTGCACGACGAGCGCGCAGTATTTCCACCTGATGCGCAGCCAGGGACTGCTCAACGACCCCCGGCCGTTGATCGTGTTCACCCCGAAGAGCCTGCTGCGTTTGAAGGAAGCAACCTCGAAGCTTTCGGAGCTGAGCAACGGCAGGTTCCAGCCGGTGATCGACGATCCCACCGGCCCCGAGCGACGCGATGAGGTCCGCTCACTGTTGCTCTGCTCGGGCAGGATCTACTACGAGCTCAGCCTTGCGCCGCAACGGGTTGAGTCCCGGGACGTCGCGATTGCGCGAGTCGAGCAACTCTATCCGCTGCCGGTCGAGGCAATTCTCGAGCTGGTCGCCGCATACCCAAAGCTCGAGCGTCTGTACTGGGTACAGGAGGAGCCGCAGAACATGGGCGCGTGGGGGAGTCTCGAGCGCGCCATCGGCCTGGCTCGACCGACGTCCATCCAGTGGGATTACATCGGCAGACCGCGTCGCGCGAGCCCGTCGGAAGGGTACGCGGGCTCACATCAGCTCGAGCAGGAACGCATCGTCACCGAGGCGTTCGCCACCTCGCGGCGCGACCGGAACGCATCGCTGGCCGCCGTCCCCGCCGCCAGCGCATGACCCAGCGCGTCGTGGTGCTCGGCGGAGGCCCCGCCGGCGATGTCGCCGCGCTTCGCGCCGCCCAGCTTGGCGCCGAGGTGACCCTCGTCGAACGAGCCGAACTGGGCGGGACCTGCCTCAACTGGGGCTGCATCCCAACCAAATCGCTGCTGGCCGGAGCCGATCTGCTGCGCAAGATTCGCGATGCCGCGTCGTTCGGCATTCGCGTCCCCGAGCCGGAGATCGACTTCCCGCGCATGATGGAACGCAAGGAAGAGATCGTGCTGACCATGCGCAAGGGCGTCGAGGCCGCGTGCAAGCGCAAGGGGGTCAAGGTCGTTCGCGCGCAGGGCGTCGTGGATGGCGACGCGGTCGTCACCGGCGACGAACGCCACGAGTTTGATCACCTCATCGTGTGCGTCGGCACCGAGGCTTCGGGGCTCCCGGGCATCGACATGGAGCATCCGCGCGTGGTGACGTCAGACGGCATCCTCCGCCTGGAGCGAGTCCCCGACCACATGCTCGTGATCGGCGGCGGAGTCGTTGGATGCGAATTCGCCAGCCTCTTCGCAGCCCTCGGATCGAAGATCACCGTCGTCGAGGTGCTTCCCCAGGTTCTGGCCGGCGTGGATGGTCGCATCGTCCAGCAGTGGCGCCGCATCGTCGAGAAGCAGGGAATCAGGTTTCTCCCCGGACGCCGTGTCGAATCGGTCGACTACGCCACGGACTCCGTGAAGGCGCACCTCGACGACGGCATGGCGATCGACGCCGATCTGCTGCTCGTCTCGGTCGGACGTCGTTCACAGACCCGCGGAATAGGCCTCGAGGATGCCGGGGTCATCATCAACGACCGCGACCACATCGAGGTCGACGCGTTCCTGCGTACCGCGAACCCGAAGATCTGGGGTGCCGGTGACTGCATCGGCGGTCTCCAACTTGCGCACCTCGGCAGTGCCGAAGGCGGGCGCGCCGTCGAGAACGCGCTCGGTCACGAGGTGATGCCCATGGACCGCACCGTGGTGCCGTCGTGCATCTACACCCACCCGGAAATTGCCATGGTTGGCCTGAACCCTGAAGGAGCGAAGGCCGCCGGCATCGAGCTCAAGCTCGGCCAGGCCCGTTATCTAGGAAACGGCAAAGCGCTCGGCGAAGGTGAGCCCGACGGCCTCGCCCAGCTGTACGCGGACGCGGCGACAGACCGTCTCGTCGGAGCGACGGTCATGGGCGTTCACGCGGTCGAGATCATCCACGAGGTCGGCGTCGCGATCAGCGACGGCCTGTCGATGGACGACCTGGGTTCGATCATCCACGCGCATCCGACGGTCAGTGAGCTGATGATGGACGCGGCCGAGCAGGCCGAAGGCGTCGCTCCGTACCTGAGCTGAGCATGACCTCTGAGCGGGAGGGGTCGGACGTGTCACAGCGAATTTGGCAGCGCCCGAGCGAGTGCGACAATCTGCTTGCGCGAACGAGGGCGCTGACAAGCTGAGCAGTGGCGCGCCCGACCCCTTCCGCTCCGCCACGCAGAGCGGTCTTAGTTCAAGAGGTAGCGGTTTTGCGGAGGCGCTCGTCGCGGCGCCTGCGCTTTCGCATCTGCAGTGCGACGACGAGGACGCGCCCCTCGAACCACGTCGCAAAACCAGTCGCCAGCGCACCGGCGAGCAGGAGCGCGCCTAGCCAGCGAGGCGTCAGGACGACGATGGTCACACCGGCGACGAGCAGTACCGCGGTTGCCGCCAGGAACATCGCGGCCAGCAGTGCACGCCACGTGAGCAGGATGGAGTTCCTGACCGCCATGATCGCGGCCTCGGCATCGATGCGAGCTTTTGGGGTGGCACCGGCAGGCGGCTGGCCACCGGGATACGCTCTCCGACGGGTTGCCATGCGCCAGAAAAAGAGGCTCGCCGCAAGCCGGGCGAGGAGCCTGATGACGATGGCCCACGGCATGTCTCCATGCTACAGTCGCCGGGCGTTTCAACCGTGGGAGCAGCGAGATGATTCGTGCGTACGTGCTCGTGACCGCGAGCGCCGGCAAGGCACAACACGTGGCTGATGCCCTGAGAGGCACTGACGGCATCGTCCTGGTCGACGCGATCACCGGCGAATATGACGTCATCGCCCAGGTCGAGGCAAAGGACGTCCCGGGCATCGGGCGTCTCATCCTTGATCGGATCCAGTCTGCGGACGGCGTGGTCAAGACGATCACGTGCCTCGCGGTCTGACCCGGACGCGGCCCCAGACGTCGGGAACCCTGGCCTGGGCGGACTGACCACCCTCTACGGGGCAGCGCTCGGGCGCATCCGCGCCAGCGCGCGTCTTCGCCGGTCGCTGGTGTTGTGGACGGTGCTCGGGCTCGTCCTCGGCGAAGCCTTGTCGGCTGACGTTGCGCTGGTGCACGACCACGGAACGCTGATCCTTGCGCTCGTCGCCACCGCCGTCTGGTGGGTGTTGGTGACGATCGGGGTGATCGGCGGTGCCGCGTTGCTTCGAACACCCGATGGAACGCCGGTCGATCGCTACGGGATCCCCAACGGGCTGACGGCGCTCCGCGGATACGCGTGCGTTCCCGTGCTCCTGATGGGGACTCTGTCGCTGCCGGGGCGCCTCGGCCTGGCGCTCTGGGGCAGCATCGGCGGGTCGGTGGGGCTGCTGGATGCGGTCGACGGGTTCATCGCGCGTCGCTACGGTCCGGTGACCGTGCTCGGCAAGGCGATGGACCCATTCGGCGATGCGCTGTACTTCGTCGTCGGGGCGATCGGCTCCTGCGCGCTCGGGATCGTCCCGCTCTGGCTCGCCGTCCTGATCGTCGCCCGCTACTCGGGACCGGTCCTGCTGACCCCGATCGTGCTCCTGACCGGACGCCGCCCGGAGCTGGTGTACACCGTCTGGGGGCGGCGCAACACGATGCTCACCGGCCTTGTGCTTTTCATCCTGTATTGGGTCCGGCTCTTCGCCGGACCGGTCGACATCCTGGCGCTGATCCTCGCGCTCCCAACCCTCGTGCCCACGGCGCTGCTGCACTTTGCGGCCCTCTTCCAGCGGGTCGCGGCCTCGCCGCGGGCACGGTGACGAGTCGGGTCAGGATGCGGCGGGGCGGAGCGTGTCTCGCAGGTGTATCAGCCAGCCGGCCGGCGTGACCCCATTCGCACCCGGGACGTAATTGCAGTCGAACCCGTCGGCGAGGACGCGCGTGAGTCCGGCGTCGTCGAATCCCGAGCCGAGCAACCGGTCGATGTCGTTCGCGGCGTCCGCAACGGTGTCGGGCGACGCGTCATCCGCGAACGCGTGCACGGCGGCGTCCGGCGTGGCGTGATCCTGCCGCCAGTCCTGGTGGTAGTAGCCGGCGAGCAGCTGGGCGAGCGCGGGGTAGTCCGTGGCCGCGCTGTCGATCGCATTGTCGATATCGATGGTGCCGTTCATTGTCAGCGCTCCTTGTGTCTCTTGTCCCGGAAGGGGGACCGGGTCGGATAGGCGGTCACGAGCGTGAACCCGCCAGGCAGTTCGTCGTTGCGGCGCAGGACCAGGCGGACAGCGGTCACCTGGGTGGGGACCACAACACCCCGACTGACCTCCGCGTAGGTGAGCACGTGACCGACCACCTCGCCCATGTCCTCGACGAACGTGAACGGTGCGCCCTTGTCCCGGCCGCCGAGCCACGCGGCGATGTCATTGCTGCGCCGTGTGACCGCGATGTCGACGCAACGTTGCGCGGTTGCCCGGCTCACGAAACGGCCCGCGGCCGCCACGCCCTCGCGAAGGATGCGGCGCATCTCGTCGCCCGGCCGGGTGTCGACGTGACGTCTCAGCGTGTGGCCACCGCGACCCTCGTAGACGCTGAGGTCCTCGACCGGGATCCGGCGAGGGCGAGGCCCTGGAACCGGCCGGTCAATGCCATCGAGCATGCGTATGTCCTCCCGCGCCTCTCGCTGAGCGGCGTGTGAGCGCCGCGATAGACCGCAGTCTCTCCGGGCTCGGCGGACACGGCGCAGACGTTTGACCGGACGGCGCACGAACGCATAATCACGGCGCAGTGCTCGCAATCCTCAAGCCGGCCCCCGCGCCGGGGTTCGTGGTCGGTGACGTCCCGATGCCTGCACCCGCGCCAGGTCAGGTGCTGCTCCGGGTCGCTGCGGCGTCGGTGTGCGGTACCGACGTGCATCTCTACGACTGGAATCCCTGGGCTGCGGCGCGCGTCCACCCGCCGCGAGTCGTCGGCCATGAGGTCTGCGGTGAGGTGGTGGCGTGGGGCGAGAACGTCCACGGTCCGGCACTCGGGACTCGCGTCGCGGTCGAGTCGCACATCGTCTGCGGCCACTGTGACGAGTGCCGTCGTGGCGACTTTCACGTCTGCGAGAACACCCGCATCCTCGGCGTCGATGTCGACGGAGCCTTCGCGACCCATCTCGCGGTGCCGCTCGCGAACGTGTGGCCCGTCGGCGACGCGGTGTCGCCGGATGTCGCGGCAGCGATGGAGCCGTTCGGCAACGCGGTGCACGCGTGCTCGTATGGCGACCTCGACGGACGAACCGTGGTGGTGTTCGGATGCGGTCCGATCGGGTGCGCGGCGATTGCGGTTGCGCGAGCTCGGGGCGCGGCGCGAGTCGTCGGCGTCGACCGCAACACGTATCGACTCAACCTTGCGGAGCGCATGGGGGCCGGTGCGATCGTCCAGGCGAGCGATCAGGCCGTTGACGAGGCGGTGCGTCGGGCGGCCGGCGGCGCCATCGACTGCGTGCTCGAGATGAGCGGTTCCCCGGTTGCGGTCGCGTCCGCGACGCGGCTCGTGCGTCCGGGGGGCTGGATCAGCCTGCTCGGTATCGGTGACGGACCGGATGTCGTGGATCTCTCCAGCGATGTGGTCATGAAAGGCCTGAGCCTTTATGGCATCGCCGGGCGGCGTATCCCGGAAACCTGGGAGCAGGTGACCGCATACGTCCAGGACGGTGTGGTCGACGTGCGCGCGCTGATCACGCACCGCTTCGCGCTCCATGAGATCGACGGCGCGATCGAACTGATGAAGTCAGGGCAGTGCGGGAAGGTGACCCTCACGCCGGAATAGCGGCACGGAGGGTATCGTTGATCGCATGGTCATGAGCACCGATGCGTCCCAGGCTGTCCAGGCGCTCGACGCGTCGCTGAACGAGGATCTCGAGGCCCTGCGTCGCGACGGGTTGTTCCGTCCGCTGCGTGTGCTCGAATCGGCGCAGGGGCCCGAGGTGGACATCGCCGGCAAGGCCGTGATCAGCCTTTCCAGCAACAACTATCTCGGTCTCAACACGCATCCGCGACTCGTGGAGGCGGCGTCGCGTGCGGCGCTGGAATGGGGTGCGGGCACCGGGGCCGTGCGCACCATCGCGGGGACTCAGACGCTCCACGAGGAGTTGGAGCGCCGGTTGGCCGCCTTCAAGCGTACGGAGGCGTCGCTCACCTTCCAGAGCGGGTATGCGGTGAACGTCGGTGTCATCGGTTCCATGCTCGATGCAGGGGACTGCGTCGTCAGCGACAAGCTCAACCACGCCAGCATCATCGACGGGATCCGGTTGACCAAGGCCGACCGAATCCTCTACGAGCACGCGGATCCGGAGGACGCCGAGCGCGCGCTCAGCGAGGCTCGTGGTAAGGGATATCGCCGCATCCTCCTGGTGACCGACGGCGTCTTCAGCATGGACGGCGACATCGCACCGCTTCCCGACTTGGTGGAACGCGCGGAGCAGTACGGCGCGGCGGTGATGGTCGACGACGCGCATGCCACCGGCGTGCTCGGTACCAACGGGCGGGGCACCACCGACCACTTCGGCCTGCATGGCCGGGTCGCATTGAACATCGGCACCCTCAGCAAGGCGATCGGTGTCGTCGGTGGATACGTCGCGGCGTCGCAGGTCGTCCGCGATCACCTGATTCACAAGTCGCGACCATTCCTGTTCTCGTCCTCGCATCCACCCGCCGTGGTTGCCGCATGCATCGCCGCCATCGACGTGCTCGAGCAGGAGCCGCAGCTCATCGAACAGCTCTGGAGCAACACGCGTCACTTCAAGAGCGGACTCCGCGAGCTCGGCTTCGATGTCGGCGAGAGCGAGACGCCGATCACGCCGGTGATGTGCGGCGAGGCTCCGGTCGCTATGGAGCTCTCGGACATGCTCCTCGAGCGGGGAGTCTTCGCCCAGGGCATCGGGTTTCCCACCGTTGCGCGTGGCCGGGCGCGAGTGCGCACGATCGTCTGCGCGACCCACACTCACGAGCAACTCGACCGTGCGCTGCTCGCGTTCGAGGAGGTCGGCACCCGCCTCGGACTGATCGGAGCGCGCCGTCAGGCGTAACGCGATGGTCCCAACACGCTTCTGCGAGTTGCGTTCTTCGCGGGGAATGCGGCGTTAGCGATGGCCCATCGCAGTGCTGCAGAACTCGAGGAGGAGCGGCTGGAGATCCTGGCCGCGCAGCGTGACCGAGCGGCGTTCGCGACGCTCTACGAACGCTACGTCGACCAGATCCACGCCTACGTCTACACACTCACACATGACATGGAGCAGGCAGACGACGTGACCGCAGCGACATTCGCCAAGGCTCTCGAAGAGCTCCCACGCTTTCAGTGGCGCGGGGTTCCGTACTCCGCGTGGCTGTATCGGGTCGCGGCCAACCTGGTCTCGAGGGAGCGGCGGCGCCCGGGGTGGATCGAGCTCGAGCCGCGGATGCTTCCCGACGCGGACGCGGATCCCGCGGTGCACGCCGAGGAGGACGATCGTGCCGACGAGGTCCGGGCCGCAGTCGCCCGCCTGCCCCGCGATCAGCGCCAGGTCATCCTGCTGCGCTTCGGCGGCGACCTGCGCAACCGGGAGATCGCCGACCTCATGGGCAGAAGCGAGGGGGCGGTGAAGCTGCTGACCTTCCGGGCCCTGACCGCGCTCCGGCGCCGTCTTGGCGCGCCGATGCCGGCCGAACGCCTCTCGAGATCCGGATCGTGAACGTCGAAGATCGTCTTGATGCCGCGCTCGGTGGCGACATCCTCGCCTTCGCCGCATCTCCAGAGGTCCCGGGTCTGGTCGACACCGGCGACGAGGTCGAGACGGCACTCTCCTCCTGGACGCTGGATCCCGGACGGCGAGCGCAGATCTACGCCACTGCGATGGCGATCGTCGACGCATCCGGCTTCGGACTGCGCATCCGGGCGCTCGGGCTCGACCGCAGGGTCCAGGCGCTCGCCGGCGGTGCCGTGGTCACGCTCGCTGCGGCGACGGCCGTGAGCGTCGCGATCGCACGAGGGAGGCGCCACAGCCCTGCCGAGCTGAGCGCCTGATCGCGGCGATGGACCCAGACCCGCAGATGCCGGACGCGGAGCGCGAGCGCATCCGCCAGCGGGATCGCAAGCGCGAGCGTCGCATGGTGGTCGACAACGCCGGCGTCAAGCGGGTGCTCCCTGCGGTGGCCGAGAAGCGCCGCAAGGCAGCGTTGCCGCCGCCTCAGGACTCGGCGAGCTGACCGCTCAACACCTCGGTGTTGGAGGGGGTCGCGCTCCCTCCGGCAGGCTCGACGGTTGCCGCGATGGTCTTGTATCCGGCGAGGCTTCCCGGTACGACTGCTGTCCATGGTCCGCCGGCCACGCCGGGACTGAGGAAGCCGACAGGCTTCGGTGACCCCTGGTTCGGGATCAGCCAGACCTCGTACACCTTCGAGCTGGGGAGTGGCTGGAGGCCCTTGACCGTCAGCACCGCCTGCGCCGGCTGAGTGGCGACGGCGAGAACCCCGGTGGCCGTCGTGCCCGAAACGCTGTACGTGACCGGCGCCGGAGCGGCGTTCCTTCCTGCGCCCCAGATGCCGAGCGCGACCGCCGCCACCACGGCGGCGGCGCCGACCACGGTGAACGCCCGGTTCTCAGGGATCCCAGCGATCAGTCGTCGCCACCACGGCAGCCTCGGCGCGGCGGTCGCCTCGGCGTAGACCTGCGCCATCAGCGAGCGACGCAGGCGTGCCGGCGGCGGGGCCAGCTCCAGAGCGGCCGGAAGCAGCGAGGCGAGATCCGCATACTGCGCTGCGGCCTGCCGGCACGGTCCACAGGTCGCCAGGTGGCGCTCCATCAGCTCACGGTCTGCGGCCTCGAGCGCGCCGACAGCATCGAGCGCAAGGAGGTCGGCAACCTCGTCGTGGGTCATTGCGTCTGCCACGGTGTCTCCATGCGGTCGGCGAGGGTCGATCGCAACTTGTCGAGGGCGATCCGGACCCGCCCCTTCACGGTGCCGAGCGGCACCTCCATCGCCTTGGCGATCTCGGACTGCGAGTAGCCGCCGTAGTAGGCGAGCTCGATGGTCCGGCGCTGTTCGGCAGGGAGCTCGGCGAGCGCCTTGCGGACCTCTTCGCCACTCAGCTCAATGGCGACCGCCACCCAGGGGTCGGTGACCGCCGGCTCGATCGACTCGTCCTCGATCGGCGTGTCGAGCCGGGTGCGGTGTCGATCACCGCGCAATCGGTCGATGGCGCGGTTGCGGACGATGGTGCAGATCCATGAGCGAAGCGATCCACGACCCGGTTGGAACGTCGAACCCCGCCGCCAGACCGTGAGGAACGACTCCTGCACGACGTCCTCCGCCGCCCCTCGGTCACTGAGGATGCGCAGCGCGACCGTGTGTGCGAGGCCACCATATCGGTCGTACAAGGCTTCGATCCCCTCGGGCGAGTGGGCAGAGATCGAGCGGACGATGTCGTCGTCACTAAGGTGCAATCTCATGCTCCGACACGCGCTCGGGGGTTGCGCACCTCTTGGTACGAACGGACACGGCCGCGCGGATCACCCGGCGACCCGGCCGCTGGGTGCGGACCAAGCGCCGGGTCCCTAGGAGACCTTGACGCGACTGCCGCGAACCCGCGCCGCCGTGGACTGCAGCAACACCGGCTCGTCTGGCTGCTGGACGACGATCGCGGCCGCCGACGGTCTGAGGCTGGTGGCAGCCGGACCCTCGAAGACCACCTTCACGGCGCCGGCAGCCGTGCCCGCCTGGGCGATCGCAAGGGCCGCGGTGTACTCATCCAGCGGGAAGCGATGGGTCACCACGCCGTCGACCGGGAAGCTCGAATCGCTCAACCACTCGCGAATCGTTCCGAAGGTGCGCTTGCCATCCGGCTCGCGGCCGTATGACGCGGCGCCGCGAACGGTGAGTTCCCGGGCCCAGATGAGCGACCACTCGATCTCGTGCCGTCCCGACCGGCCGCAGAGCACGAGCGTGCCCCCGGCGCGGAGGAGTCGCACCGCCAGGTCGATGCTCATCTCGGATGCCCGACAGTCGAACACGACGTCGACTCCACCATCGAGGACAGGGAGACCCCCACCCGCCGGTCGCATCAGCCGGGCCTCCATGTGCTCGGCGGTCTTCTGGAGCATCTGCTCGGAGGATCCGTGCCAGACGCGATTGGCGCCGATCGATCGGATCGCCATGAAGGCTGCGTTGGGATCGCCGTTCAGTGGAGCGCTCCCGCGATGGCGCCGTCCCATGCGGGGGCGGGTCGCGTCTCGCGCGTCGTGGAGCACGATGATGTCGAGGTCGGGATGCAGCCGCCGGAGCGTTGCGACGATGAGCCGGCTCAGCGCACCCGATCCGATCACGACCGCGGTGTCGCCGCGACGCGTCCATCGCAGGACGGCGTGCAGCGCGGTCGCGGTCGGCTCGGCGAGGACGCCCCGCTGGTCGGAGATGCCATCCGCGGGAACGAGCATGTCCTCGTGTACCAGGAAGCCCTCGCTCCAGCCGCCACCGGCCTTCTCGCTCGAGCCGACCGACCTGCCGGAGCACAGCGACCCACCGCGATCGGCGTTCTCGCAGAGGTGCGTATCGCCGGCACGGCAGCGGCGGCACTCGGCCAGCCCCTTGTGGGCGCACCGCAAGGTCGGTTCCACCAGGACGCGATCCCCTTCGCGGGCCCATCGCGTCGAGGAGGCACGCTCAACGACCCCGACGACCTCGTGGCCGGGAATGAACGTGCCCGCCGCCGCGTAGGCGGTGAGGACGTTTGGCACCGGGTCGCGGTGCACGAGGGCGAGGTCGGTGCCGCAGATGCCCGCGAGCGCCGGACGGACCAGCACCCAACCGGGTCCCGGCGGGACCGGGGTCCGAACGTCGCGGACCTCGACCGGAAGCGAGGACCCCTGCTGCACGCGACGCCGCCGGCCGCGGCCCCGGCGACCGGAAGCAGAGTCGATCAGGCTCAGATCGACGACTAGCGCCCGCATCGGGCGTGCCAAATGGCGGAATGGCCGCGAGCAAGCGCGGCAGTGAACTCTCTCATCGCCTCAAGTTGTGAGGATAACGTTTGATCAGCCTTGCGGTGCAGCATTGACAATGGTCGGATGACGGATCAGCCGCCGCCCCCAAGCCCGCCCCCTGCCGACCTGGGGGCCCCGCAACCCGGCTGGGGGTCGCCGCCGGGAGGCTGGGGCTCGCCGCCGCCGGGCTGGGGCGGGCCTCCCCCGGGGTGGGGCGCACAACCGCCGGCGTGGGGATCGCAATCGCCTGCGTGGGGGCCACCCCAGCCGGGCTGGAACCCGGGACTGATGCCATCGCAGGTCGGATCGGGACGCTTCCGGTCGATGTCGGTTGGCGAGTGGCTCGACGCCACCTTCACGATGTACCGGCGCAACTTCGCGCTGATCGCCTCCATCAGCGCGGTCGTGCAGATCCCCTACGCACTGCTCACCTGGCTGCTGTTCCAACTGACCGGAATCTCGGCGTTCGTACGCTCTCCGTTCGCATCGATCAACGCTCAGACGATCACGCCGGCACAGACCCAGCACCTTCTCGACTCGTACGTCGGGCTGCTCGCCGTCACCCTCGGGCTGCTCCTCGTCAGCCTTCTCGTGATCGTCCCGCTTGGCGAGGCCGCGACCACCAGGGCGGTGAGCGACAGGTACCTGGATCGCAAGAGTTCGCTGCTCTCCGCGTATCGCGCAGCCTGGAGCCGTCTTGGTGCGCTGATCACCATGATCCTGATACTCATCGGCGCCTACGTGGGCTCCATCGCCGCGGTGGTGGCGCTCGTCCTGCTGCTCGGCGCGGTCGGCGCCGGCGGTCTCGGGGGATTGATCGCGGTCGTCGGGTTCATCGCGCTCATCCCGGTGCTTGTCATCGTCTACGTGCGAACGGTGGTCGCCGTCCCCGCGATCGTCCTCGAGCACGCGTCCGGCTGGCACGGCCTCCAGCGCAGCTGGCGATTGGTCAGCGGCCGCTTCTGGCCGACCTTCGGACGGATGCTGCTGCTGGCACTGATCGCGTGGATCATCTCTTCAGTCGTCGTCGCGATCTTCGAGGTTCCAGGTGCAGCCCTCGACCCGAGCAATGCGTTCGTCTTCGACCAGGTGGCGAGTGCGATTGCGGCTGTCTTTGTCGGCCCGATCACCTACATCGGCGTGACCCTCCTGTATTACGACATGCGCATCCGCAAGGAAGGGTTCGACATCGAGATGCTCGCGCAATCGCTGTGAGGCGCCTGCTCGCTGCGGTCGCCATCTTTGCGGCGCTGGCGACGGCAGCGATCGGCGTGGCGGTGCCTGCGATGGCCGCAGGACCGTGCATCACGCTCGAGGTCATCGGGCTGCTCGGGCGGGCGGACAACGCGCTGAGTGCAGCTCCCGCGCAGGCGCCCGCGGCGCTGACAGCGGTCATCCAGGCTGAGGATCTCGCGCCATCGTCGACCTCGGAGCTCGCCCCGATCATCGCCGAGCTCACGGCGTCGCCACCAGACGTCGCCGGCGCAAGGCAGCGACTCAATCTGATCGTCGAGACCCTCGCCTTGCCCACCGGGTCGGCGTGCAACGTCGACTCCCAGGTGGCCGAGAACCTGCTCCACCAGGTGTACGCCTCATCTGTTTTCGCCGATCTCGACCAGAACCAACCGCCCTCGATCTTTGAGCGCATCGGTGCGGCGATCAACTGGATCCTGTCGCACCTCTTCGGGTTACTCGGACAAGGGGGTTCGATCCTCCTCGGGGTCCTGGTTCTCGCCGCCATCGCCGCGTTCGTGATCTACCGGCTGCGGGGCGTGCTCGGTGGGCGGCGCGCAGCGGTATCAGAGGAACCCGCCACGGCCGGGGACGACCCGGAGCGCGAGTGGCAACTCGGACTGGCGGCGGCGCAGCGTGGCGACTATCGCGAGGCCATTCGACGCGTGTTCCGCTCCGCCCTGCTCGATGTCGCGGATCATCGCGCCCATCTCGATCGGGCGTGGACCACCCGCGAGATGCTCGCCACTCTCTCGGCGGATGCGGACCTGCTCGCGGCGATCGCGCCCGCTGCGGCGTCGTTCGACAAGGCCTGGTACGGCGGCGCCAGTGTCGGTTCACCGGACTGGGAGATCGCTCGGGTCAGGTGCGAGGCCGTGCGACGCGTTGCGCGTCACGCCGCCGGGAAGCAGAGCGAGTGAGCAGACCACCGCTGTCGGCCATGCTCACACTGATCGCTGCGGTGGCGATTCTCGCGGTCATCGCAATCAGCACGGCCATCCCCCCCAACGACCAGCTCAACCCGTCGTCGCGATCGGCGGGGAGCCTGGGGACTCTCGCGCTGTACACGTGGTTCTCCGACCTCGGGCTCGATGTGGGACGGATCAGCACAACCTTCTACGTCAGCGGCAGCGACGTGGTGTTCTGCTACGACCCGACGGTGGCGCTCACCAACTCCGACGTCGCATCGCTGATGACCTTCCTGCAGTCCGGTGGCGATCTCGTGCTCGTGGTGACACCCGACAGCCTCACCGCCGCGGCACCGTTGCTCAACAAGCTCGAGGTCAACC
>Ga0308309_10000054_pt1 | contig 108737 bp, 119 predicted proteins | sample HubBroMetageWFT5_FD_192491 | JGI IMG/M metagenome (GOLD analysis project Ga0308309, IMG submission 192491) | Warmed and freeze-thawed soil microbial communities from the Hubbard Brook experimental Forest, New Hampshire - Hubbard Brook CCASE Soil... | ecosystem: Environmental > Terrestrial >...
TTTTCAGAATCGAGGTCGTGTCGCTTGGAACGATGGAACCCGCGCCTGGCGCAGAGACTTGCGACGTGTAGGAGACTTGTGAACCGGAATTGCTCCCCGCTGCTCCGGTTGGAACTGTGGTGTTTCCTCCACACGCCGAAGTAGCAAAAAGTGTTCCCGTGATCAGCACAAGCACGCGATTGTTGAAAGTTGGCATCCTAAACCTCGCTCCTGACGCAGTGATAACGAAGTCCGGGTTCGAAGTGCTTCTTTCGTCGCCTGCAAGAGCGAATAGGTCTAGTGGCGCAGCCCGCGCTCGCGATACGCTTGATCTGGGGGTAAGACCAAGCGTGACTACGTCCCCATGCTTAGCGGACGTGAAAGCCTTTTTATCTTCGCGTTACTTATCGTAGCGATCCTCGCGTCGGGTGAAGCTTGCAAGGTCGGCGGCACTAGCACGATAAAGACGCTCTCCGAATCAGTCGGTGAGCCGGCTGTTCACCGATTGCGAACCCTACGGGCAGCTTCGACCTGCCGGGCGGCGCGGTCTCGGTCGAAAAAATAACCTGCGATCGTTTCTACTTAGAAGGGAGTAACGTGAATACGACTAGTTTAGTGAAATACGCCGGTGCTCTGGTTGCACTCGCGATATGCTCGGCGTGCGCCGGCGGCTCGGCGGTCGCGCCGTCAAACGCTGCGCTCAATAACCGATACATCGGTAGAACGCTCTTCGTGAACCGAATGCCGGTAACGGCAGCGCGCCCGAATCTGAGCCCGCTGCCCCGTTACGCGACGATTGTTCCTGACCGGCGTGTGAAAAAGCACTTTGAGTACATCATCAACTTTTACGGCACCTACGCCAGCATTTTCGACTATCCGAAGAGCGATAAACAGATCGGTACGATCAATAACGTCGGCGGCCAAGGGTGCACGAACGTCCTCTACGGCTATGGGAAGAAAACCTTCTGGATCGTCGCGGCCTACAACCAGATCACGGAGTACACGGTCCCCCAGACGCCCATCAAGACGCTCTCTGTCCCCTCCAGTAGTATGCCATCGAGCTGCGCCATGGATACCAGCGGCGACCTTGCAGTCGGGATCTTGAATGGGTCGGGCGCGGGCGACATCGTCATCTTCAAGAACGCGAGCGGCTCGGGCACCTTCATGGCCACGCCGTTGGCCAGAGAGTACTTCGACGGCTACGACAACCAGGGGAATCTCTTCTTCGACGGCTTTACCAGCGGCTCTGCCTTCCAGCTCGACGAGCTCCCGAAGGGCAGCAGTAAAGTCCAAACGATCACGACGAGCAACACCGTGCAGTTCCCTGGCTCCGTGCAGTGGGACGGCACGTACCTGACCGTCTTCGATCAGCTAGCGAACAAGATGTATCAGTACACGATCAGCGGAACGAAGGCGACGTTGAAGGGCACCGTATCGTTCTCCGGTTCCAACGACTGCGCGCAGACCTGGATCGCGAAGGGCGTTGTCTATTGCGGGGACGCGGGTAACGACAACGGCGAGGTTTTCAAGTACCCGGCCGGCGGTTCACCGACTGCGGTCTTTACGGGCAATTTCGACACACCGCTCGGCACGGTGGCAGCAGAGAAATAATCTGCGTTTCTTGTCTACGCAGGGGAGTCACAGATGAAGAGCACTGGTTTATTCAAGTCTGCCGGTGCTCTAGTGGCTCTCGGGATATGTTCTGCGTGCCTCGGTGCGAGAGGCCGGGACCCCCATTTACAGATTCGATTCCCGTTCGCGATACCAAATGGAACGTCTTCACTGGGACAAGGCCGGCCATAGCGGACCCGTCGGCAGCGCGAACCAGATCAGTCCATTCCACGTCGGCTTCTGGCCGACGCTCAGCGCCTCTTCGGCGTAGAGCACGATGAAGCGCGTGACGTGATAGGAGGCATCGATGTTGCCGATGTGCGTGTGGTTGCCGAGCCCATCGTTCGTCAACTGTTCGCCGACGGAGACGAGCCCGCGCTGGCCGATGTTATCGTAGATTTCATATGAAACGCCGTTGCTGCCCGCCGGGAGGGCGCCCATACCTGGATTGCTGTCGTGATTCATCTGATAGGTCGCGAGGAAACCGGGCACACCCTTGACCGGGTCGCGCTGTGCGTAAAAACCATTGGTGTAATACTGGTCGAATCCGCCCTCGGTCAACGGCCAGGAACCGCGTGCACCGTAATATCCAAACTCGAGCGGATTTCCACGGTTCGCGAAGGCAAGCTTGTACTGCAACGTCTTGTCCTGCGTCCAGTCGTAATCGTTGAACCCGTTGAGGTCGGCGCTTGAAGCAACGTACGCAATTTCTGCATCGAGGGAACCTCGAATGTATGCGAACTTGTAGCCCCAGCGATTGGCATCCAACTCGTAGGTGTGTTCGCCGATGGTGATCTCCGCCTGGGAGTTGACGGTAAGGCCGCTAACGTCGAGCCACTGACTAAATTCCGATGGCGCCGGCACCTGGAGCTTTCCCACGAAGATGTGGCCTGAACCATTGAAAAAGTTGTTGTAGGCAAGCCACGCGGTGTCGAGGCCTCCGGCTTGGCTCGCCTGCCAAATCCACTGCTGCACGTGATACGTCCATTCGCTCGATGGGGTTCCGAACGCACCATCGGCGTGCAATCCGAGACTCCCGATATCCCACGAAGCCGCGCTTGGCGACTGCTGCGAATAGCCTACTGGATAGTCCACCCACACCGGGGACTCGCGCTCTACTACATGCGGATTCAAGCCCGAATATCCCGTCCGCTGAACGTAGCGCCCGTAAGCGTTGAGCGCCGGGATCTGAATGTGACATTCGGAACATTTAATTCCGTACGCTTGCGCGAAGTTTGGCATCGCCTCCGCCGGTTTACTCACGACGAGTATTATCGTCGCAGAACCAACAATGCTAATGCACGACAGAGTTCCGATTTTGCCACGGGCTCGCATAATGATGTCTCCGTAGTCCTTGCGGTTTCGCCCACCTTAGCCCACGCTCTAGAATCGATTGTGGAGGTTAAGAATACGCTTCTTCGCATTTGTCGCAATCGAGACGCTGCGCCTAGAATGACCTTCGAACGGCATATGACATAACCTTCGTAATGGTTAGCCCATCCCGAGATGCGGGACAGCCATGGCGTCGGCGCGCCTAAAGGGCAGGTTGCAGGCTCAGAGTGGGAACAGGTTGCTGATTTGAGTGGTCGAAATCGACTCTATCCCTAAGCGGACTACGCGCCGCTGGGCGGAGGGCGCGCTTGAAGATCTTCGTGATGCTCGTCTCTTTCGCCGGAATCGTTGTGACGGGATCGATTCTGGCGAGCTTCGACGGTAGGGTGATGGGCGCACAGCCACCCGACGGCAAAGCCGCCTTTCTTCTCAATTGCGCGGTCTGCCATCAGGCTACGGGCCAGGGTGGCGGGCCGTATCCGCCGCTGGCGGGGAATCCCGACGTCAATCAGGTGGACAGCGCCAACCTCATCCAGACGGTTCTCAACGGGCGCACGGGTCCGATCACGGTGAACGGCACGCAATACGGCGGGAACATGCCGTCTTGGCGTGGCCAGCTTTCGAATGCGCAGATCGCGGCAGTGCTTACGTACGTGCGAACGGCGTGGCATAACAGCGCACCGGCGGTTTCTGACGATCAGGTTGCGGCCGCGCGAGCGCCCGAGGCCTTGAGCGGTGCTGATCTCTTTGCTGTAAAGTGCTCGACCTGCCACCAACCCGCCGGTAAAGGAACCGACGTATACCCGCCACTCGCCGGGAACTCCGTCGTCACCGCCGCCGATCCCACCACGATGATCGCCGTGATCGTCAACGGGCGCACCGGGCCGATCGCGGTCAACGGCAAAACGTTCAACAACCAAATGCCGACTTGGAAAGGGCAGCTCACGAATGCGAGCATCGCCGCAGTCGCCACATATATTCGCTCTGCCTGGGGCAACAATGCCTCCGCCGTGACGGAGGAAGAAGTCGCCGCCATCGGCTCACCCGTCTCGGTCCAAGTTGGCGCTTCTATATATGCGAAGAATTGCGCCGCTTGTCACCAGGCCAACGGAGAAGGTGGAATTGGTCCTGCGCTCGCTGGAAATCCGCACGTCAATATCGCCAATCCGACCATGATGCTGACCACGATCTTGCAAGGTCGAAATCAAATGCCGTCATGGCGCGGACAACTCGCGGCCGGCGACATCGCAGCGGTCGCAACCTTCGTACGCTCCTCGTGGGGGAACAATGCCGGCCCGGTGACCCTACGTGAGGTCACAGCGATAAAGTAAAGCCTCTGCCTCAACTCGGTCCAACGACGTAGGCTCGCAGCTTATACTTCAACCGAACCGGAACTGTCGCGGCCCTTACGTATCTAGGGATTAAGGCTAGTTAGCTGCTCTTTCGAGTTACGCAGGACGTTGTGAGAACGCGGTGCACCAGCCGTTTGGACTGATCGGGCCCGTAATCACTTTGCACGTACCGTCCGCGGTTGCGGTCTTTCCCGGAACGAATAGCGAGCATCCCGAGCACTTTTGATTGCCCTTCGGCGTCGATTGATACTGCAGCTGAGTTCTGCTGTCGGCTTGAGCGATCGTCGTCGCTCCGACTGCCAATGCTACCGCAAGTGCCGGAAGCACGAGCAGATCTGTCAGTGCTTCCTTCCGAGTCACGCCTTTTGAAGAGTCCTTCACGTTGTCGATACCTCCAGATCATTTCGGCGGATTGCCCTTAGGGTCACTCTTACAGCCGAACGAGGGCACGTCGTTCGAGTGACAGGAACACTGGACCCCCTCTCCGCATTTGGAGCGCCGGTCAACGACTCGACCGGGCGGAGCTTGCGTTATCAGAAATCGTAGCATTTCAGGCGTTACAGCCGCGGCCCCGCCGCGCTTCATCGCAGCCATATTTACAAGGCTTTTCGCCTCACTTGATCGCCGCTCAGCCCGCTGTATCACCAACCCACGGGCTTCCTAAAGAGAGAAGCGTTGGGTTCGAGACCCAGCACATTACGGAGGGCGCTCAGATACTCGCCTGATCTCCGTCAGCCTTTGAACGGTTTGCTAACCGCATCGCCGCTGAACTGCTCGACCGTCTTGCCGGTTTTCGGATCGACTGTGTAGAGCAGGTCGGCGATCTCGTCGGCATGATCTTCTTCATCTTTCAGAATTTCCTCGAACATCCGCCGGCTCACCGGATCCTCTTTGCCGAAGAACTTGACAATGTCGCCGTAGATCTTGATGACGACGCGCTCGGCGAGTAGATCTTCGCGCAGCAGATCCGCCAGGGTGTGACCACTCTCGAAGGATGAAAAGGCTCGCTTAGTGATACCGTTTGGATTGAGGTTTGGGACACCACCGAGTTGTTTGATACGATCCGCGATGAGTTCTAGATGCTTCTCTTCATCGAGCCAGTGCTCTTTGAAGAGTCCCTGTAGCTGCTCCTGATGAATCGAAGTGGTCATATAATAATGCTGCTTGTAGCGCAGCACGCAGATGACCTCCGAAGCCAATGCCGCGTTGAGCACTTCGTAAACTTTGTCGAGCGGCAGCGTGTAGTACGGTGTGACGGGGCCGTGCTCCATCGCCTCGCGCACCTTGGCCTCGATCTCTTTGACGTCGGATAGAATCGACATGAGTTCCCTCACTTGAGCGGTAATAGGTTCTCAGCTGTTCTGGCCGCTGGGGACTTCCAACTGCAAATAGACGAGGCCGCGCAGGTCGAGCCACGCCCGGCCTGGGCCTTTCACGAGCCGAACCAGCGGATGCTCGCAGACGGCACACCGAACGACGATCCCCGGCTCGAATGCGTAGAGATGGCCTTGCGCGAGCGCACCGATCATGCCGCACGCCGCGCACTGACCGGCCGCGGCGGTAATATCTACTGCAAATATGTCGCGCAGCTCGCCTGCGGCGGCATTACCATCGCAATAGGAACGACTGCTCATGATGTCCCTCCACTAGGTCCGAAGCGTTCTGTTTTGATGCGGGATGAATCGTAGCCGGCTTCGCCGAGGAACTCCGCTACGGCTTCCACGAACGCGGTCGGCCCACATACGAAACAGGCTGGGTTTTCCTTCGCGGGCAAAGCGTTTTCGGCAATCAGCGCGGCGTCGATGCGTTGCGCCGCTCGCGGCCAGCCCGGCGGCGTTGCGCGAGTGTAAACGTACGCTACGGAAAGGCCATCATCCTCAGCAGCACGTTGCTGTAGCTCGGCCGAGTAAATCGTCGCTTCCAGTGTGCGCACCGAATAGATCAAGCGAAATGGCGCGTGAAGATGCGTTTGCGCACGCGTGCGGATCATCGCCATCAGCGGCACGATGCCCGACCCGCCGGCAACCAGCTGCACCGGCTCGAGCGACACGGGACGCCACACGAACCAGCCACCGAGCGGTCCGCGAATCTCCAACGGATCGCCCGGTGAGAGCGTGTGAACGAGATATGGAGAGACCTCGCCGTCGGCAACCTGCTCGACCGTTAGCTCAACCCGATCGCCGTGGGCTGCGTTCGCAATTGAATACGAGCGCACGGCGGTGTAACCATCCGAAGCTCTCAGTCGCACGTCGACGTGTTGCCGGCGTCGTGACCGGGCCAATCGGGCACGTCTAGAACCAACGTTCGCGCGGTCGCGCTCTCGTCGCGCCGTTCGACTACGCTTGCGACGTACCACGCTACTCGCCCCAGTAACGCTGTTCCCGCCACGGATCGCCGTAATTGTTGTAGCCTAGGCTCTCCCAAAAGCCGGGTGCGTCTTTGAGCATGAGCGTGATGCCGTTGACCCACTTGGCACTCTTCCACAAGTACAGATGCGGAACGAGCAATCGCGCGGGGCCGCCGTGCTCGGGTGCAAGCTCTGCGCCATCGTAGCGAAACGCAATCCAGGCTTTGCCGTTCCGCAAGTCCGCCAACGGCAGATTGGTCGTATAGCCGCCGTACGAATGCGCCATCGCAAAGCCCGCGGACGTTTGCACATCTTCCAGCAATGTGTCTATCGAGACACCCTCCCACGTCGTGTTCAGCTTCGACCAACGCGTCACGCAGTGAATGTCGGTCGAAATCGGAACCGCGGGTAGAGCGCGGAACTGCGCCCAATTCCACTTGCGGACCTCCCCGGTTTCCGCGGTCAGCGCGAACTCCCACTCCTCGCGTTGCACGCGCGGCGTCGGGCCCGCGGAAAGCACCGGAAAATCTTCGGTGAGATATTGCCCCGGCGGAAGTTCAGCGTTGGCGGTGCGGCGCCGGCCGACGAATCCCGGCGAGACGAGCTTCTCGTCACTCATGGCGGGCTACCCCGGCTCTGCCATCGCATATGAGTTCATCGACGTGGCCTCCGGCCAACGATTTTCGCGCTGCAGGTCGGTTCACCCCCGGCATAACGGGAGCTAACGTTGAACGCCTTGCCAATGTCGGGCCGACATGTGGCGCAGCCTCAATTTGGTAGCAGTGACGATGGAACTGAGCGCCGCTGGTCGAAATTCAGGCGTTCGTCGATCCGTTGCTGCTAGGTGGAGGATTGCGTAGATGAGGGTTTCAGTTTTCACGCCCTTTGCCGTCGGCATATGCGCGAGTGCGGCCATGCTCGGGGGCTGCTCGCTTGGCTCGCAAGGCTCCCTGCCCTACATGCAAAGCGGCAACGCATTGCGCGCGCTCAACGCAACCGGCGCCCGCAAGATTACTCACATTGTCTACATCGTTCAAGAGAACCGCAGCTTCAACAACATGTTCTACGGCTACCCCGGCGCGTACACCGTCAGCGAAGGTAAGAACTCCAAAGGCCAAACGATCAAACTAAAGCCGTCCAAGCTCGGCGCGTATTACGATATCGATCACTCCGTGGCGGCGATGATCGAGGCGTGCAACGGTACGGGCAAGCTCCCCGGCACGGACTGCCGGATGAACGGATTCGATCAAGAATGGACCGACGGCAATTTTAAGAACTCGCAGTACGTGTACGTGCCGCACGATCAGTCGAAGCCGTACTTCGACATGGCGCACGAAGGCGCGCTCGCCGACAGAATGTTCCAATCGCAGCTCGACGAAAGCTTCGTCGCGCATCAGTATGTCATCGCCGCGCAGGCCGCTTGGAGCGCCGATTTGCCCGACAGCTACTGGGGTTGCCAGGACCACGAAGCCTCCAGAGTCGCAATGATCACCTCACAGCGCGTCGTCACGGGGTATCAGAAGGCGTGCTTCGATTATCAAACCCTAGGCGACGAGCTTGATAAGGCGAAACTCTCGTGGCGTTTTTACGCGAGCCAGTATGGGAGCGGCTCGAGCGGTGCCGGCGGAACGTGGTCCAGTTATCAGGCTATCAAACACATCTACAATGGGCCAGACTGGAAAAAAGACGTCATCTCGCCAAACTGGAAGTTCATCACCGATGTACGCAAGGGCGAACTTGCAAACTTTACGTGGATCACGCCCGTCTGCGACGACTCGGACCATACCAACTGCCCGGATGACTACGGACCGTCGTGGGTCTCCGCGCTCGTGAATACGGTCGGCAAGAGCAAGTTCTGGAATTCGACGGTGATTTTCATCCAGTGGGACGACTGGGGCGGCCTCTACGACCCGGTGCCCCCGGAGTACAAGGATCGCGACAGCTTAGGCTTCCGCGTTCCGCTGATCATGCTATCGCCGTACGTCATCCACGACCACGTCTCGCACGTTCACTACGAAACGGCCAGCGTGCTACGCTTCGCCGAAGATCTGTACGGCCTGGGTCAGCTCGCCAAGGCTGACACGCGCGCGACGTCACCTGCCGCCGACTGCTTCGACTTTTCCCAGAGCCCCGCCAAGTTCGTTCCGATCAAGGCGCCGTTGCCGCCTAAGTTCTTCATGCACCAGTTCCCCGACGATTATCTTGTTCCCGATAGTGAATGACCAAGGCCTAGTCGAACACACGTGGGGCGACGCAACCCGAGAGTTTAGAATGTTCAATTTACTTTGAGCTTCGAGCTTTGGATTTCCGTTTGCTCGCGGAGATTTTCGCCGTCAACGCGTCGAACGCCACGGCCTCCTTAATGAGGGCTTTCAGAGCGCGCTCGTTGATCTTGTCGCCTTCGAAAAGGTCGATCGCTCGCCACTTTTTGCCCCCGAGGCCTGCATTAAAAAGCTTGTCCGGATCCAGAAGCGCCGCGCCGTCAGCGAAGGTCACCTTCACCTTGCCCTTGTGCGGATTCATGATGCAGATCACGCTGTTCTTGGAAAACGTCGGGGTGCCCATCCACTTCCACTCCTCGACGATCTCCGCGTCAGCGCTAAGGATCACTTTTCGAATCTTTGCTAGCACTTCGCCGCGCCAGTCGCCGGTGTCGCGGATCAGCTTGTCGACCTGTTTGGAAGCGTTCATATTTTTGCCTCGTCCAAAGCTTTTGCAATTTAAGCGCGTGGTGAACCTGGGGTTGGGAAATTTCCGCGAAACCGCCGCGGCTTTATCGCTCAGCGACGATCGACTCGTTACGTTGGCGAAGAACGGCTGACCCCGGCTAGGGGCAATACCTGTTCGAGACTCGCAGGAAGAAATATCCGACCTGTCCGCCGCTCGCGTTCACTCCGTCAAACTCGACGTCGGCGCCGCCACAGGCTCGTCCCGAAGTGATGCGCCACTGCACCTGGCTGCTGCCTTCGCGCTCTGCGCCGTAGCAGAGTTTGCCGCTAAAGCATCCGTTTAGCTTGCCCAGGTAAGAGTTTATTACTCCAGGACCGCTCACCGTCACGACGATGCCCGCCTTTGTGTGTCTCGTCAAACGGACGGGGCAAGGCTTGACTTTGACGCCGCCCGTTCCGCCGCAATCCTTGTCGGGCGTAATCAGCGCCGGCAGGCCCGCGCCCACCGCGAGCGGTGCGACGCCGAGGTTCCCCTGCGATACGGGCTGTCCGCCCGTGCATGCGGCCAATAGGGAAAGACTCGCGATGACTGCTATGACATTGATCCGTCGAAACACCCTCAACCCTCCTCGAAGCTCCGTTCGGCCTTATCTAGGCTCTCTTACGTGAAGAATCTCTGAAGCGCCTCGTGACTGCAATCGCGGCTACCGGCTTGCTTGTGGATCCGTTCTTCAGAGTCGTCGCAGTAATGGGAATCGTCGCGGCTACGCCGGTTTTGGCTTTGGCGTAGTCCGCAAACTGCGCGCCTGTTACGCGACGACACTAGAATGCGCCGATGCCCTTCGGCGTCCCCAGTCCGGTCGGACCATCCCAGCCCTGACCAGCGGTGCAGAGTGGTGCCCCACACGCACCATTGCTTCCAGAGGTGACGTCGTTAAAGTCTGAAGTGCGCGAGTAAAGGTTTCCAGGAGGATCCAAGCTGGTTTTTCCTTCAAGTGCGAAGACTGAAGCGACGATCGGCGTGGCAACTGACGTTCCGCCAAAGACGAGCCATCCGCGTTGGTGGAACGTATCATAAACTGCGACACCCGTGGAGGGATCTGCATCGGCCGAAACGTCGGCCTGCGCCCGCATCGAGCACCCGGTGTTCAAACCGTTCTGGAAGCTCGGCTTCGCGTAAATTCTGCTGCAGGCGCTACCCGCACCCGACCATGCGGTTTCCATGCGCGGGCTGATCGACGCCAAACTCGTTCCGCCCACGCCGATGACGCTCGGAAGAATGGCCGGCCATTGAGCCGAGGCGTTGTGACCGCGGTCGCCGGTCGCGGCGGCGATCGCCCCGCAGCTAACCCTATAATTGCGGTCGTACGTTGTCGTTCCCTCGTTTCCGCTCCAGCTGTTGCTGACGTAGTCGGCATGGGCCGTTGCGTATTTTTCGGCGGTGCTGAAGTCGGCAATGCTCTGCGACGCCGCTTCGACCAAGAGAATCTTACAGTTCGGACAGATGGCAGAAACCATATCGACGTCGAGCGATTCCTCTCCGACCCATCCAGTATTCGTTTGCGAGGTATACTGTTCTTTGGTAAAGCATCCGCTGGAAACTGTGCACGCCGGCAATCCGTATCGCGATCGATAAGCGTTGAGATCCGAAACCGCGTTCGGATCGTCGTATGCGTCGACTATTGCGACGGTCTGTCCGCCGCCCTTATTTTTGCTGTCCGCCATTAGCCCGTACGCCGTTTGCAGGTCGCTCGGAGCGTAGCCACCCGGCGTATCTGGCTGAATCTCTCCCTGAACATCGGTGCGCAGCCAGGCTTGGCAGCGCGCAAAACCCTTCCCCACATCGCCGCAGACGCGGACCGATCGGCCTTGGCGCGGCCAGAGCCCTAACTGCGCGGCCGTTGCAGATTGCGGCGTGACCGTTGCAAGCTGCGGCACGGCCGTTGCGTTTTGTGGCACAGCCGAAATGTTTTGCTGGGTCTTCGGAGCACATGCCGCGCTCAACGTTCTTGGAAGCGTGCTCATCGCCTCACTGCACGCCGTTAACATAGCAACCGAGGCCACCGCGGCAATCATTGAAAAGCGCACGTACTTCCGTTCCTTTGTCAACGTGGTAAGGTAACTAGCATCGCATGCATTACCCCAAAGCAAGCTGAGAATCCGCAGGGTCACTTTGGTCAACATTTACGAGCCTACTAGACGGGTGAAGGTCGCGGAAGGTGCCACCAGGTCAACTGCCTGGCGCCGACTGTCGGCGTGCCAGAAGACGACGCTACGCAGCGCCCTTAGCACGTCACGTGCAAGATCGCGTTCGTTTCGGCGTAATGCTCATTCATCTGCTCAATCGCTTCTGCTGATTAGACACCGGCAATTCCATGGAATATCTTCGCGTAATTAAAAATCCTCAATCTTCATTGGTGATCCTCCCCCGTTCAGGAACGGCGTCAACAGCTACGACGAAGAAAAGAGAGGCAAAATATGATAGACCACATTATTCTCACAGTCAGTAATTTTGAGCGTTCAGTCGCCTATCGTCGTTCACGCCTACTTCGGCCGCGGATTTCTCCACCCGCATTTGCGGAGCGGAGCCGTCGGGGACTGGCCCCTGAACGTGTTCGATGACGAGCAGACACCATAACGGCGCGGTTGGCGATCCACCATTTCGCGAAGGTCAAAGGTCCGGTCGGGACGGGCACATTCGATCGATCACGTGCGCTTGGTCGATTGCCTCATCTTCGGTCATCATCGCGCCAGCGGCCATCAGATGCATGAGATCATCCGTGTCGATCATATCGCGCAGCACGGCGAGCGCGTGATCGTATTCGCGCTTCAAGCCGGAGTAGCCGAGCCCTCCCATCGTGGCAAGGCGAGCGTCGACGAATCCGAATAGTCGAGCTGCTCCCGCGTACTTCGTCGACAGTCTTCGGCATTCGACGTCTGGCTTCAGAACGGCTACCAGGGCAAGATGTAGTAGCGACAGAGCCACTAACACGACCACCCGGAGTGCCCTAGCGCGGTCGAGCGCATCGTTTGCGGTTACTCGCCCCTCGTCGTATCGACCCAACGCGATCAGATACGCTGCCATGTTGACGAGCGCAACAGCGATAATTGGTGACGCGCTGAGCGAGCCGTAGCTCGCGAGCAAGTCAGCCGTGAGTTGCAGCGCCGATTCACAGTTGCCGGCGAGAAACTCGTTGTCCGCAAGACTTACGGCTACGGACGCGGCGAAAGACTCAGCGCCGAGTACCTGCGCCATCGCGAGCGCTTCGCTAAGGTCGACACGAGCCCCGGCGAAATCACCGGCTGCGGACTGTATCCATCCGATTTTCTGTAAGACGCCAGCGATTAACCGTCGATCGCCCAGTGTGCAGGCTGTCGCTAAGGCTTCTCGCAGCATCGGCTCCGCCTCTGCAGGTCTCCCCAAAAGCACAAGCGATCCACCTGCTGAGTTTTGCGCCTGAGCGCTTCCCAATATTTCACCCAGCTGGCGGTACCGTGCCAGAGCCCGCTCGGCCGCGGCCAACGCAACCTTGTGTTCACCGAGTTCCCCTGCGCAATCCGCCTCAGCCTGTTCAAGCCGCGCCACCAGAGCTGGTGGCGTGAGCCGATCGACCAATTCGAGTGACGCTCGCACCCAACGTCGTCCCTCAGCAAGCGTGAAGCAACGCCGCACCGTTCGGGCGGCGGCCAAGCGTTGCCCCAAGATGACGTCGCCACGTTTCCCGAGCGCCCACTCCAAGGCGGCGCGCCAGTTCTCTAACTCCACCTGCGCTTGGGGGAGCCACGCGTGATCGGGCGTCGTTCCCCACGCGCGTTCGAGCTGCTCGGCTAACTCTACGTAGACGAACGCATGGCGCCGAGAGATCTTGTCCAGCTCACCGCGTGCCGCCAGCTTGTCCCGCGCGTATTGCCGCGACGATTCTAAGAGTCGATAGCGCTCCTCGTTACCGGTTAACTCGGCTACCAGGAGCGACTTTGTCACGAGCGACGCTACAAGGTCGAGTATTTGGATGTCGCCTTCCCCTTCAGTGGCGCACGCCGTCGTCGCAGCGTCGATCGTACAGCCGCCGGCGAAGGTCGAAAGCGACTCGAAGAACCTTTGCTCGCGCGCCGTCAGCAGATCGTAGCTCCAGTCCATGAGAGCAGTCATCGTCTGGTGCCTCGGCAAGGCTCTTGAGTCCCCGCCGGTGAGAAGATGGAAGCGTTGGTCAAGTCGCCGAGCGATCTGGCGAGGCGCGAGTACGTTCACGCGAGCGGCGGCGAGCTCAATTGCGAGCGGGATGCCGTCCAGCCGGCGGCATATCTCGGCAACATGAGGCGCGTTATCGTCGCTCAAAGCGAAATATGCGTTAACCGCAAGCGCGCGATCCACGAAGAGCTCGACTGCGTCATACGGCAAAGTGTCTCGCGCATTCCCACGCGAATCGGGGGGAGCTGCAAGCGACGGCAATCGATAGACGCGCTCGCCAGCGACCCCAAGCGCTTCCCGGCTGGTCGACAGAATGCGCACGTATGGGCACGACTCGAGGATGCTCGCTGCGACGTCACGAGCCTGAAAGATCACGTGCTCGCAGTTGTTCAGGATCAGCAGCGGACGTCGGGCCCTGAGGTTCGCGACGATAACTTCTAAGGCGGATCCAGTGCCGTACGGAAGTTGCAAGGCAGTCAAGACTACGCTTGCCGTTAGCGTTTCGTCCGCAAGTGGCGCAAGGTCGGCCAACCACACACCGTCTGGAGAACCGTTGAGCATGTTGCTTCCCAGCTGCACCGCAACCCGTGTCTTGCCGACTCCGCCGGAACCAACGACGGTGACTAGTCGGTGCACGCGAAGAAGCGCTTCGATCTCTCCGAGCTCGCGCTGCCGCCCCACGAATGATGTCAATTGCTGTGGGAGATTACTTCTTGCGGTCGCTTGCGCGTCAGGACGTACGACCTGCAGTAGCGATGCACTCAATGCCTCACCGCTCGCCCGCTGACTGGATGGGTGCGCGATTCCGATGGCGTTTACCAGGAGGGCCTTCCGCTTAGGTGACAAGTCGAGCGCGCGTCCCAGTAAGACCACCGTCTCCCGTTGAGGCCGCGTCCGGGCGCCGCGCTCCAGTAAGCTGATGGCCTCCACGCTCAGTTTCGCCCGCTCAGCTAACTCTTGCTGCGTCATCCCGGCATCGAGCCGAAACTGCCTCAGCAGTGCTCCGAAGTGTGGTCGAGCTGCAGCTTCCATCGCCCTCCGTTCGGCGCTCGCGTTGTCTTGTACAGATTTGCACGGATATTTGCACGGATGTACGTGGATTTCTTCTCTCCGAACGCAGATAATGATAACAGCGCAGCTTTTCCAACTTTTTTTGAGGAGAACTCGTCCTATGCGTATCCATACCGCGGTCGGTTATGCGCTCAGCGCATCCGCCGCACTCGCGATGCTAGCCGGTTGCTCGAGCGGCCCTTCGCAAATATCTCCGTCCATCCGGCCGCAAGTCGCGCAAAACGGTCACATCAATAACAGTGGTTTCCCCCCGTCCACGGCCATCGTTTCGGGGCATAGGGTGACGTCGCGCAGCTTCATGGGTCCCGATGCCGCGGCTAAGCCGCTCGTCTTCGTCTCCGATCTCGATCAAGGCGTCGTCAATATCTACCTGCAGAGCGGCAAGAACAAGATGGTCGGGCAAATAACCAATCTCGATGCCCCACAGGGTATCGCGACCGATACCGCGCGGAACCTATACATCGTCGAGGTCAACAACTTGGATGTCAGCGTCTATGCGCCACCTTACACGAACGGGGCGAAGTTGACGCTTACCGATCCCGGCTATATTCCTGTGGACGTTGCCGTCTCACGCCATGGTGTCGTTGGCGTGGCGAATCAGTGCAGCTATCCAAGCTGCGGCCCCGGTAGCGTCACGTTGTATGCCAAGAACTCGACGACGGCGTGCGCGACGGTTATCGATGCGACGAACTTTACGCAGGTGAGATACGGCGCGTTCGACGCTGCAGGCGATCTCTTCATTGAAGGAAACAATTCGAGCGCCAGAATTGTTGTGGGCGAAATCACCGGCGGTTGCAAAGCGAAGAAGATGAGACTACTCACGACCACCAACACCCTCTCGTGGGGCGGCGGTGTCGAGATCGACAAGGCGAATCGGATCGCCCTCCTCGACTACGACAGTTCTGCGAGCGCTTTCGCGATCTTCACCTACAACCAACCCCAAAAGGGCTCTCTCGGAAGCTCCGTTTCGACGACCACGCTCACTGGCTCGCAGTCCCCCGAGGGTTTTGCGTTCCAAGCATCGGGTGCGAACCTCTACACGGTCGATACCGGCATCCCTGGCTCAAATGAGTATAGCTACCCGGCTGGCGGCTCGCCGGAAAAGACCATCTCCGGGTTTCAGTTTCCGTACGGCGTGGCCGTCACACCGCCTCTTGTTCCCTAGGTATCTAAGGTGTATGTGATTTACACCATAGACAGGGCCAGCAAAAAGGAGCAGAGTGGCTCCAAAGGAGCTTATCGTGTGCGGTCGCTGCTTTGGCCGCTCGCCACGTGTCTTCTGGCAACGCCACTCTCCTTTGCGCCAGCCCTGCGCTCGTTGCTGAGGCCGCGAGGACGCTACTGCTTCAGAAAATGCGTCGCAGTGCGCATGAAGATTATCCCGAAGCGTTTAGGACGCTTTGGAAAGTGAAGACTGCACATGCGGATTTCAACTTCGGCGCTGCGCGCATTGGGCGTCTGCACGGCGGTTGCCATGTTTGTGGGGTGTAGCGGCGGCGGCGCGTCACAGTCGTCGGCGCCCGGCAACACGGGGCTAAATGTTGCCCAGCCCAGCGCGCATCTATTCGGTCAACGCCCCATTCCTTTTATGGGCATGAAGGTCGGGGTCTCGCATCCGGACCACCACAAGTCCTGGCTCTCCCCGGAGCTGAGGAGAGGGCACAACCCGGTGCTCTTCGTCTCCGACTTTACCGCCGAGGACGTGTACATTTTTAAGATGCCGTCCCTCACGCTGTTGGGAACGCTGACGGGCTTTAACGGGCCGCAAGGGGAGTGCTCTGACAAGCTTGGCCACGTGTGGGTCACCAATACCTACTCGTATCAGATCCTCGAGTTTGCGCACGACGGCACGTTAGTCAATACGTTGACCGATCCGAGCGGAGAACCCGTTTCGTGCGCCTGGGATAAGAAGACGGGGAATCTCGCGGTCACGAACATCTTCGATTTTGGCAGCGGTCAACCGCCGGGTGAAATCTTAGTGTATCCGGGAGCTTCCGGCACGCCCACAGCGTACACGGATGCCGATCTGTACTACTACTACTCCGACGGCTACGACTCGCACGGGAATCTTTTCATCGACGGCACGGGTGGCTACCCCAACTACAGTTTTGTGTTCGCGGAGCTTCCGAGCGGCAATAGCTCGGCGCATACGATTCCGATCAGCGGGGGCACGATCTACTTTCCGGGTGGGGTGCAGTGGTTCCCCGCGGGGAACTACGTCAACGTTGGAGACCAGGATTGCAACGGCAATCCGTCCATCCCGACCGGGTGCGTCGATTGGGTCTCGGTCACGGGTTCGGCCGGCACGATGACCGGCACGACTCATCTCTTGAACCCGATGGGCGGCCCGTCGTGTGCCGTCGTTCAGGCCGTCCAACAAGGTAACAAGCTTTTCGCATCGGATATCGTATTCCCATCCGTTTGCTCCGGCACCACTGCCACGCACTCGTGGCCTTACACGGCGGGCGGCAACGCGACGCGCAGTAGCACGGCCGTGGAGCAAGAACCGGACGGCACGGCGATCAGTAGCTTCGGCGAGTGACGGTAACGGGCGCTCGCCTCCGAAATATGGCCTGAGCATTTTGACTCTTCGGGTCATACGCTAAAGTAGATCGGCCAGTCAGAGCTTTCGTTCACTCAGACTCGCAACGCAACTCAGCGTCTAACAATTTGAGTCGGTTGCTTGACGCCTGTACGATAACTCAACATAGCCGTCCTTGTAAGCGACTACATTCTTCAGATGCCACTTCTGCTCGGTACCGGAATCACCGAATAGGTGAAGTCCATCACCCAATATGACCGGCGCTATCATCAATCTGATTTCATCCACCAAGCCGAGCCTGAGAAAACTCTGGCCTAGCATGGCCCCTCCTACGAGCCAGAGGTTTCCGTATCGAGGCGCGAGTATCTCACCCACCAATCTCTTGGGGTCGCCCGAGTAGAACTCCACGCTCTCCCTCGTGGACGGCAGTACTCTATTTGTCATCACGACCGTCGGAGTATCGCCATAGGGCCAGCCGAGTTGCAGCGCGTGCTCATAGGTGCGCGAACCTAGCACATAGCAGTCTATCGACTCGATGACCTCAGCGCCGTCGTCAGTAACCCCTGCTTCGTAGACGTCGCCGGAACTGTCCATCCACGAAACACTGTTGTCCTTCTTGGCGATGAAGCCATCAAGGCTTGAAACTACGTGCAGCGTTACCGTCGATCTCATTGCGCTCGGCATGTTTCTTCCCGACGAGGCCGACGCCGGACCTTCTAGACCTTCGGTCAGCTATTCAGCAGCGTTTGAGCCCGATACGATTCGAACGATTGCGCTTCGCCGGCGCTTTAGAGATATTTAACGCGCCTCTGCGAGAATGGCCGGAACATGAGCGATGCTCAAGTGATCGTCGTCGGGGGCGAGAGTTCCGCGGCGAGCTGCTTCAACCGGGCGCGAACAGGATATTCGGCGACTTGGACCTGCGCGAGCGGATCCTCGCGCTGGGCTACGTTTTCCCCCTGGGCATGGATATCCGGGACGGCCGCAAGACCATCCGCTTCGAACTGCCGCCGGTCTTCGACTCGAGACGGGGCGATGGCATCATGATCGTTCCGCAGCAAAAGCTTCTCGAACTGCTTGCTGCCGAAGCGTCGAAGCATTCGAATTTCAGCCTCGTCATGGGCTGTTTCGCCCGCGAGCTGTTGCGCGGTACGGATTCAGTTGGCGGCGTTCGAGCGCAGCTGCGCAGCGGCGGAGAAATGATCGTGCGCGCCCCCCTCGTCGTTGCATGCGACGGTCGCTTTTCGGCGATTCGGCGCGCGGCGGGAATCGGGGTACGAGAGAGTTCAGCGCCATTCGATCTCGTGTGGTTCTCCGCACCCAATCCCGGCACTCTCCCGGACCGGATACACCTCAGGATCGCGCGCGAGCAGATGTTCGTTGCATTCGCCAGCCGCAGCAATCAACTGCAAATCGGCTGGTTCGTTCACAAAGGTAAGTACGCTCGGTTACGCGCGCGGCCGTTTGCGGAAACCGTGAATCACATTGCGGCGCACGTGCCCGTTCAACTGGATCGCACCGTTCGGCAGGCGCTGAACGGCTGGCACGATTTGTCGCTCCTGCCCGCGGTCAGTCAGGTTGCGGAGACATGGTCGCAGCCGGGCCTGTTGCTGCTCGGCGACGCCGCGCACCCGATGTCGCCGTCGATGGGGCAGGCATCAACGTGGCGATCTACGATTCCGTGGTCGCGGCGCAGCACCTCGTCTCGGCGTTTGCCGCCGGGGCATCGCTCGATGAAGCCGCGCGCGCAATCGAAAAACGACGGCGCCCCGCCATCGCTGCGACGCAGCGGACACAAAATATCCTCACCGGCATCATGTACGCGCTCGGCCCGGATGCGACGCTGAAGCTCGCGAGCGCCCTGATCGGCGTCGGCACGCGCACGCGCTGGTGGCCGGGGTGCATCAGAAGGGAGGCCGACCGACTCTTATGGGGCGACCCGCAGGTACGCGCCAATCACGGGCCCTGGGCACTCGCCGGCAGCAAATCGATGCGCTCCCTGACTCTAGAAAGGCGCTGACATATACATCGCTGCACCGTAGGCCCGCGACGCCACGCCACGCCTGTCGGAAATCAGCAGCTTACCGGTAGGGTAAGTGAAGACGTTCATGCCGCCGTTACGGTGGTTGGTCCCGAAGTCCGCCTCGTAGAGTAGATGCTTCTTGAGCTTCCGGCGGATACTCCGTAACCGTACCGTCGGCATTATTTGCGACGTACAGGTCGCCCGAGCGACCGACCGCAATGATTCGCTGTGTATTCGAGCCGGTCTGGATGAATTGCAACGCATGGCGCGACCGAGGAGAGGCTAGTTGACGGTCAGTTCAAAGGTCGCTGAATGTGTTATTCCGTAGCAGCAACCGCCCGAAATGTCCTTGCCTTTAATCGTGAGCGTGTACGTCGTCTTCAATGTATTCGGCGTTGCTCCTAACGTAATGTAGGCTACGGCGGTACCGTTTGCATCTAGCGGAATGTCATAACGCGGTTGATTAATAGTAAATCCGTTATTCCCGCCCGGCTGGGGAGAAATCTTAGTAATGCCTACATTAATGCTCCCTGCCAATCCGCAAAGGCTGCTCAGCTCAACGCTAAGTCTTACGCGCTGACCGCTGGTGATCGTCGCGCTTGATGGGCTGAGCGCAAGCGCGAAGTCGCGCTGGCACGTCGCATTTCCCGTATCAGCTCCGACGGCCTGAGCTCGGGCATTAGGCATGCCGGGAGTCATCGCATTGGAGCTGCATCCAACGAGACCGAGAAGAAGCAATGCGACGATTAACGGCAATCCGGGTCGATGTTCGAACATCATTCTATCGCTCCTAACTAGCTCGACAAATAGTAACACCCTCAACAAAGACTACGCCTGAGTTGTGAAGACTTCCTGAAAGTCGACGACGCGATCCGAAGGCGCCGACAATATCAAGAAAGATCAAACACTAGTATTCGGTCGAATGCGACGCCGAGCACTCGCGAGAACGACTCCGCGTATCTTCATGCTCTAGCCGAATATCGCACGTTAAATCGAGAGCACGTCGCGAATGACGCGAGCGTCGAGATCGTCGAGATTAGCGATAACGCGCGATGCGAGCGAGAGCGCGTCGGCGTCCGGGGGGAACTCGTGGTTGGGAATCGCGACGACGGCCAGCCGGGCGGCGTGTGCTGAGCGAATACCGTTGGCCGAGTCCTCGATCGCCGCTGATCGCGAAGGATCGGCGTGCAGCAACTCGAGCGCGCGAATGTACACGTCGGGCGAGGGCTTTCCGTGTGAGACTTCGTCGGCCGAAACCAGAACGGCGAAGTACTTACCCCAGCCGGTCTTCGCAAGAACGCTTTGCGCGACGGGGAGCGCCGAAGACGTGGCGAGTCCCAGCGAAAAGTCCCGCGCGAGCCTTTCAAGTGCGCCGCTGGCGCCGTGCAGGACGGGGACATCTCTAAGCCGCTCGGCGACAGTCTCAACGACGCGCTTTGCAATCGTGTTGGGCTCGAGCGCGACACCGAGCTCGTCGTGGATGTAGCGCGCCCATTCATCGGTTCGCATTCCGATCATCGCCGTCTGAGCGCCATCGCGCCACTGCCCGCCGTGCGCCGTCACGAAATCGCGCCGCACGTCCCGCCAGACTTGCTCGCTTTCTATCAGCGTCCCATCAAGGTCGAAGACGACGTACATTAATCCGTTCGTCATCGCTTTGCAGTGCACTCAAGCCGTCCAGATCCGACACGGTAACCAATGCAAACAGCGGCCTCACGATCGCGAAGCTTTTTGCGTAGCCGTTTCAGGGCGATAAGGACAAGACCGTTCCGTACCCGTCGGCGCCGCGTGCATGCTAGGGACATGGCGTCGGCCTAGCAGGATTGTTCGAAATCTCGATGCTAACGATTTGCGCCGACGGATCCGGAGGCGTGTACCCTCGTGCGTAGTATGTGTTGTCAAAGGGCTCGGTCATGCAGAGTTCTGGCGAGACGAACTGCGGGTCGATCGGTCCGCCTTGGCCCAACGAATCGGCGAAGAGAAACTGCCCCCCACCGCCTGCCTGCGTCGTAAATGCATTAAAGGTCCAGATATTTGAGGGGCCCGCGCTAGGCGACGGCGATGGCGATGGAGCGAAAATCGATTTTTGAGCGACGATTGAGAATTCGGTCCCGGTTCCGTTGCTGTTCAAATTGTAGGTGAACTGCTGAGGCGTCGTGATTAGCACTTGCCAGAACGGCGGAATATGAGGATTCTGATTTCGCAAGAAATGGACGAGTTCAGCGGACGAGGTTGCGCCATTGCCTAAGGCGACCGCCGCGGACGAATATCCGGCCCAATTGGTCTGGAACGTGTCCGTCGATGGCCCGGGGCCGGTATCGGTCGTGTTGAAGACGATCATGTACCGATAGTTCGAGAAGTTGAATGGAGCGACAACGTTAAAATGTATTGCGAGAAATCCAGGAGGTGCGCCGCCCGCGCCAAGGCCCGGTGGATTCGGTGTCACTTGGCGACCGCATGCCGACGCCCAAGCCGATGCGATCAGCGTTGCTACAAAGATGAGTTGTCGCTTCTGTACCATAGCGTCTCCTAAGCGAGCTCAACAGTACAAGCGGCTGCTGTGCGGACGCTTAGGGGACGGTAAGCCAGTTCCATCGCGGCCGCTTGGAACCAAGCTGCCCCTGTTGCCGTGATATTTAGTCAACTCTAAAATTTTTCAACTATGTCCCGATAACGGACTTCGCGGCGGTTTCCGAGATCGAGGCTAGGGTGCTAAGATGGGGCTCAGCCCGCATCGGCTGTCTGGGGCTTGTCGGAAAAATACGACCTTTCGACATGTTCGCGTCGAGGGTGAAGCAACGCGAATGGAGACTTCAGACTCAAGCCGCCTAGTCCAGCGCATTGCGGGTCTTTTGGCGCCGATAAGATTTGGAGGTTCGTAATGGCAGAAAAAATCAATAATGTCGTCCTCGTACCCGGCGGGTTTGTAGACGGCTCGGGTTGGCAAGGCGTCTACAACCTCCTTAGGCAAGACGGCTTCAACGTAAGCGTCGTCCAGAATCCCACCATATCGCTCGAAGGTGACGTCGCCGCGGCGAATCTCGTGCTAGACGAGCAACCGGGTCCGGTCGTTCTTGCCGGTCATTCATACGGGGGAGCAGTGATCACGCAAGCCGGCAACCACTCGAATGTTGCACGTTTGGTATACATCACGGCCTTTGCGCCGGATAAGGGTGAGTCCGTGAACACGCTCATCGCCAATCCGCCGCCCGGAGCGCCGGTGCCCCCGATCCTGCCGCCGACGAACGGCTATCTTTTTCTCGACAAGGCCAAATTCGCAGCGTCGTTCGCGGGCGACGTAGACGCAAAAATCGCAGAGTTCATGGCCGATTCACAGGTTCCGTGGGGCGTTGACGCGCTCGCTGGATCAATTACGGAACCGGCATGGAGGACGAAACCGAGTTGGTATCTACGAGTCACCGATGACAGAATGATTCCCATAGCCGCGCAGCGCTTCATGAGCGAACGCGCCGGCTCGAGGACGTCCGAAGTTCCAGGTAGTCACGCAATCTACGTATCGAACCCGCGCGCGGTAGCGACCCTTATCGAAACTGCCGCCAGCGCAGTCTCACAAACCGCCGCAGTTTAAGCAGAGCGCGCCGCGGGAGGGGGCCTTGTTTCCGGGGCATCCCACCGCGGCCTCGCGATAAGACGAACAGGCGTTCGATTCCCGTGCCAGGGCGCCTTTGCCGCTTCCACAGGCCGGTCACGTCGTCGAACGAAGCAACTGCCCCAATGGACCCCAGGCAGACTTTGTATCAGGACGAGTGGTTTCGCTCGCGCGTTCAAATAATAGAAAAGGCGCTGTTGGTGCTTTTGGATCGGGAGCAGAGTGGAGAAACTGAGGCGTTACGCGCCGAAGTGGTTCGCGAGCTTCGCGTCTCTCTTGGCTTAGAGCAGGAGACTGCAACTAACTAGATCGCAACAGCGATTCGCACGAAGGGGTTACGCAGATGAAGTTGTCATGGATCGCCTCTTTCGTATTCGTTGTGCTCTTGGCTTCGGTTGCACAAGCGCAAGCCTTTCCGTTACGCGGTGTGCCGATTGGCCCCGAAGGCCAACAAAGCGTGGGCAAGTACATTTTCGTCTGGAAGTCAGCAAGTGTCACGACTCTGAAAGTAACGGAGATCGAGGCGGTCTGCCCGTCAGGTTATGTCGTTGTAGCGGGCGGTTATCAGGGCACGATAGGTTCGTTTTGGGGCGGCTTTAATCTCTGGGCAAGTGAACCCAGTCCGAAGTTTGGTGGATGGGTCATTGAGGCCATCGGGTCTACCCAGCACAGGACGACGATGATGACAGCGTATGCTACATGCGCGCCGATTTCGAACTAGCTTACGAACCCTAAGCCTTTAGACGCCGGCACCGCAGGTCGGTTTAACTGTGTGAAGCGATTCATCGCGATCTCTCCAAAACGAAGGACCGCTCCATGGAAAGCGGTCCTTGCTCCCCGTAATCCCAAGCGTTCAGGAGTAACATAGGGAGAGCGATGCGGTTCGATTCGTTCTTGTGCCAACCTGTTCGAATTTAAAACAATCGGAATCAGCCTGTGAACAAAACTCGAAGAGTAGATTTGTAATGAGCTATCTGTACTACAATGCTTCCATCACTTCTTCAGCACCCGCCCAGCGCTAGGTCGTCCGATTACTTCCATCGATCTCCGGGCGCCTTGACGTAGGTTTCAAAGACGTAGCGCCACGGAATCGTGAACGGGAAGATTACCCAAACCAACGCGCAGGCTTTGATCGTGTCCCACGTATCGGGGTCGACTTGATGCGCGGTCCATAGCGGCAGTGCGAAGCAGAGCAGCCAGATCGTCTTCCAGGCCAGCTCGAAGAAGAGCGCCGGCAACATCTTGAGGGGATAGCGAAGGCCCATCAGCATGAGCGGCGCCATCGCTGCCAACAGGCTGCGCGCGACGCCGTGCATTAGAGCCAGCTTGTCGTGGTGAATCACGCCCGGCCAGATGCTCGTCACTAAGAAGACCAAGATCAGCGCGTACGTTCCGCGCAACAGGTATAACTGGAGCGTCGAGGGTGCAGACGTCGCCGGTACCGCCGGCGCTGAGATTGCGGCCATAGCCAAACTCCTCGAAGTAACGTTGACCTAGATAGGTCCGATTTGGGTTCGATGTTTCGGCGCCAGCAGAACGGAGCCCGGCCATACGAGTAGGCCGGATCGCAAAGCGCGGTCGGAACTGAACTATCGATCAGCCTCGTCTGTCCGACGGTATTTTCCTAGAAGCGCTTCCGGAAGATAGATTAAAACGACTGCGCCGATGATAACGGCGGCGCCGATAAAGTTCCAACCCTCTGTGCCAAGAGAAATTACGCCAAGACCATACAAGAGCACGACGATGGCCATTCCAAGAAAGAACGGCCCAGTGAGGTAACAATGCACTCGACCGCAGCGGAGCGCGTTAATCACGCACGTTCCGCCCATGATCCCCAATGCGACGACCCACACGGAGGTTCTCCAGCCTTGCCCGATTTCAAAGAACCCGCTCACGAAAAGGATGACAATTGGGAGCCAGAACAGCAACGCCCTCAACGCGACGTTCGAGAGAATGTCGCGCGACGCGCTTTGTGGCGACTTCCTACTAGACTGATTCGAACTGCTGAGCATCGTGAGCATCCTTTCGCGCACGACTTGTTCTGATTCCGCGGCGAATCGCAGCACGGATCATCGCAATGGAAGGCTTCCCGGAGAATTCGGAGCCGAATCGGTACATACGACACATCAGTCCGTACGGGCCTTTGGAGTTCGCCGACGGTTCAACGTCTTCGCCGTCCACCCGAACCGACGGCGAGCCGCAAAACCCCATCTGCTGCGCGTCGTCCGGTGTGTTCACCACGATGAACTCGATCGTTGCATCCACGGCCTCCAGCCGCACCGCTTGCCGAACGAGCTCGCCTGTGCCTTCGGCGTTCGGACATCCCTCAAACGTCAACACTTCAATGCGCATGCCTTTTCTTAGCCTCGCAAGAGTTGCTCGACGTGTTGATGGAGGACATCCGGATCGAGGTGCGGAGCGGTGGAGACCCCCACAAGTTGGTGCATCCAATAATCTGGGCTGGGTGGAAGCGTGCCGTTCCACGATCGCCCGCGTGCATAAAGTAAGTAGACATCCCAAGCTGAGCCAGGCGTACTCAGTACCTTGGCATATGCATCGCCCAGCCAGCCGGCGCGGTCCCAGTATTGGCGAGCCCGCCGGTCAGTAATCAGCGACATCCCGTCGGGCACGTTACCTCGTTGAGCGCCAAGTTGAGGCACCCAAACGAAATAGGGCGCAAGCAAATCGTTCGATTCGTGCGTCAGGATGGTTTTTTGAATTTCGAGAGACCCCCGAAGACAGAACCCTCAAGTCGGACTGACGAGCGCGACGATCCGCACTTTATCGGCATCCCGGTTGAAAGCCGTGCGAAACGGCTCGCCGCCCTGTTCGATGTCGTAGAACTGGGCGCGCGACGCAGCACGCGTGCAGCCGCCCACGGCCAGGCTTGCGGCCGATGCAAGAAACTCGTTACGGCGCATGAATCCTCACTCGTTCAGAAATCCGTAGATAGAATATGCCGCTGAAGCTAGCCACAGCGTTGCCGCCAGCCAGGTCACGACGCGAACAACACGGACGGCGCGCGAAATCGGTGGAGCGACGCTCTCAACGCATGGCGGACGGCGGTAGCTGCTCCAGAAGCTGAAGCCAAGCATGAGGGCAGAGGCCAGCAGCAGCCACGGAGTAAACGGACGCAATCCGGAAACTGTCGCGAGACCGCTTGCGCCGAGTACGGAAAGAAAGATCGGGGCGAGCGCTGGTCCGGCACAACAGGCACCTGCGACTCCGGCGGTGAGGGCCGCCCCCGTGCCGAGCCCGGCAGCACCGATAGCTGAGACTTCGCTCGCGCCCTTCACGTCTCTCGGCCGATGCGCATGCAGTTCGCGACGTGCGCGGCATTGTCAGCAGCGATATCCTGCGCGAGATCGATTAGCGCTCGGATCCGTTCGTCATCGACGCGATAGACGATCATCCGCCCACGCCGCTCAGTAGCGACGTACCCACACCATTTGAGGCATGCCAGATGGTTGCTTACGCGACTCTGTGGCAGTTCCAGGTACGCGACAATCTCGCTGACCGCGCGAGGTCCCTCCAGCAAGTATCGGAGAATCCGAAGTCGCGTCGGATCGCTAAGCCCCCGCACGAACTTTGCAAGAAGCTCATCGCCGAGCCCCTTGCCAGCCTGAGCCAGGACGGCCGGGCATGCAGCAGCTCTCATCTCATCTATTATATCAGAATATCTTGATATATCAAGTCTTCGAGCAATGTGCTCTGAGAATGCTCGCCGCGCGAGAACGGCCGCCCAAGCGCGCGGCTTACTGCGGCGTTAGCAAGACGGCACGCTCGTGACCGCTGGGATTTGTGGCGTTGCCGGCGATCGACGCCGGATAACGCGCCAGAATACTGACTGATTGCGCCTACAGGAAATGCGCTTCGGACTTAAGGCCGCATCGTCGCCGTCGGTGACGCCTCCGGTGACGTAGACGGAGATGGCGCGGGGTAAGGCTGGGCCGACGCGTCAAGCGCCCGAGCTCCGAGTATCACGATTGAGGTCAGCATAAGGCCGGCGAACCATCGGTTCATTGGATCCTCCTATCGGCTTCTTGTGAGAGTGTGCTTCCGCACTCATACCACCGAATGCCGCCGCTCAATCGAGTGCCCAGGGCTCACTAGTAAAGTGGGACGATGCTGCGAATGGGCGTTCCTCTTCGCCTGGCATGGCTCTGCAAAGTGAAAAATCCACGAAGGCTAACTGCGCGGGGACTCAAAACAAAGGCCCCGCGTTGATCATGTTGATCATTCCTTCGAGCCTCACGACGACCGCCGCGCTTAAGATCCTCGGCATTGCATTCGCCGTCGGGCTTGATGTGCTCGCTCTTTCAATTGCCATCGGCATCATGCAGAGCGCATGGGGTACGCGCCTCCGCCTCGGCGTTGCGTTTGCATTCTCAGAAGTGAGCATGCAGCTCGTCGGCTACGGCCTTGGGACCGGAGCCGGGCGCATCATCGGTACGGTTGCCGACTACCTCGGCTTCGTCCTACTCGCTGGCGTCGGGCTCTTTATCATTCGCGAGAGCTGCCAGCCGATGGGGTCGACGTTCGACGGCGACTCGATCTGGGGGATCATTGTGGCGTCCGCCTCGATCAGCCTCGATTCCCTTGGAATCGGGATTTCTCTGCCGGGCGTCCCGCTGCCGCTCTTACCTCTACTTGGTACCGTCGCTGTCAGCACCGTGCTCTTCACCGCGCTGGGGCTTGCTTTTGGGTCACACCTCGGCGAGCGTTATAAACGAATCGCCGAACGCGGCGCCGGGATTGTTTTGATCGTCCTTGCTTGTGTCTTCACGGTGCAGCATCTAGCGGGTTGGACTCCGAGCGCGTCAGATAGAAAAGGAGGCACCAGCACATAGCCGGAGCCCCTCTTTCTCAACGCGGCAATACCCGCCGCCACAATAGAGAGCGCCGCCAAGCAACAAGACTGTAGTCGAGGACATGAGTGGGACTGCGACCAGAACAGGCCGGCTAGGTCACGGCTTGCCAACACTGGGTGGTAGCCCTGCATCTTGCCAACGCGGAGATCGTGCAGCGTATTCCGGCCGGCAATACCAGCTGATTCGCCCACCCGACGCGATCGGCCCCAGGGGCGCGAGCGCGATCGATGGCAAGACTGCCTGATCGAATGGGTCCAAAAGGACATCAGCCAGCGCCGCCCGCTCACCAAAAAGGGTGCCGGCCAGGAGCAGCGTGAGCAGTAGCCGCCGAAGAAAGGTTTTCGACACTAACTCCATCATGGCCAGATCTCTCTAAGGAATGTGTGAAGGCAGAATGTGCCGCCGCAAACATCAGATCGGCTCAACTCTTACTCTTGTGCGAGAAATTCATGCGGATTTAAAAAATGTGATCGGCGGTGAGTTTATACTTTCCTCATGCTTATTCGCTATCAACGACGACAATAAGGTGCGCGTGCTTGAGAAATAGCTGGAGGGATCGGGTCAGGATGAGGTCGTTGTCGCTGTTCGCTGCGCTCGTTGTTGCAAGTTGCGTCGCAGCAAGCGCGGCTAACGAGGTGCCCGCGATCACGGCGTTCGACCGAGCGTTTGCCAGCGTCAACGACTACACGTGCATTCTACATGTTCGCGAAGCCAAAGGGACACAAACGCAGGACCGCGTTTATCAGTACTTCGTCATGAGGCCGCACTATGTCAAGACGCTGATCCTCGATGGTGATGGCAAAGGTTCGGGCGGCGTATGGGTTGGCGGGGATCAGGTGAGCGGCCATCTCGGCGGCATTCTTTCCGGCATCCATCTCAAGATCGACCTGCACGATCGCCGCGCCGTTTCACTGCGCGGCATTACGATTCCGGAGGGCCTACTGCCGCGCATCATCGACGACTACGGCACGATCCCGGGAAAACTCACGCAGGTCGACGGCGGTAAAGTCGGGGGCGTCGAAACCGACCGCGTGGAGTTGAAGGTCGCCGATCCGGCGTCGAACCACGACGTCTCCGATCAAATCCTCTATCTCTCGAAAGAGACGCATTGGCCGATCCGCCAGATCATGTATTCGGGATCACAGATCGTGCTCGATGAATCCATCAATGATCTAAAAACGAACGTGGGCTTGACGCAAAGCGACTTTCCGTTCTAAGTATTCGTGGATGAAGAGGCGAGTTTCCTTGAGCCCTAGTATGTCTGTCCTTGAAGCGCGACCGAGAGACGGCCTCCTGCGGAACCGTATGCGATATCGACACGAATGTAATTGCGGAAGATAATGCCGACTCCAGAGTCGGCGTGCCATTGAAACGTCGGCAGCGCAAACGCTTGCGTTCCGCCACGCACCCGACTCGACGCAGTCTCGGTGAAGAACGCGAACTTGAAGACCTGCGGTAGCGCGTTGTTGAGCCGGAATTCCGCGGTCGCTTGCTGTGCGTCCGTACCGCAGAACGCCTTGGGATAGGCGCGCACATAGGCGCACACCAAGAAGCTATCCGGTACGACGCCTCCGGTGCGCGATTCTGCGCCGTGCAGCACGAGCGTCGACTTGCCGATCGCAACGTACTGCGCGACATCCGCGAGGTAGGATTGATACTCGCTGGTCGAACCGAACCAGCCCAGGGCGTCAAATGCTTCGAGCCGGTACTGCGTATGGCAATAAGGCGGATACCACTGCGACGACGGAACGGGACACGCGTGCGAATAGCCCGCCTCGAGGACCGTATTATGCGCCGGCGATTTGCTGGTTTGAAAGACGTACGGGGAAACGATGCCCGTTGATTGCGCCGTGGTCGACCGAGTCTCGCGAACGCCGACTTCGAACTGAGTCCCGTTCGTCGCGCTGCGCAGGAGAGCGCCCTCGGCTCCGGTGTTCCAGCTGTAGATGTTGATTGCAAGCGGTTGGCTCGCTCGGAACACGCCGCGCCCGCCGAATGTATTGACGATGACGTCCGTCTCGGTGCCCTTGACCGGATTGACCGCGATCGGTGACGTGTAGAGGATTCGAACGAGGTTTGCGCGTCGGCTGAGTTGGCTGTAGCTCGAGAACGTCGAACCGCGGCTGTCGACCGGGGCCGACGTAATGATGTAGCCGATACCCTGAATCGGAGCCGTCAACGGTTGGTCGGCGTAGAAGGGGTGGTCTGTGGGCTTTAGCAATTTCGCCATCACAATCCAGTGGAGGATGGCCGTCTTCGCGGCGCTCCCTTGTCTGATGACGAGCCTCGGGATGAATCCGGCGAGTCTGCGGAGGTTTGTGAAATCGCGATTGACGCCGGATTGATCGAGCAGTGAGCCCTTGCGAAGCGAAAGGTAGCGTCGAACCACGCTCGGGGACGTCTGGCCATAGGTCTCGATCGTGACGTCTTCGATCTGCGCGCCGGCTATCGCCGCCGAGACCTTTGGTGGCGCAACGGGAGCGCTCGCCAGGGCCGGCAACGGCAGATACAGGCATCCCGTCAGCAGCAAGAGGAGGGCGATGCTCGGGGCCGCCGCGCGTCGAAGCTTCATTGAGAAAGGACGCATTTCAAAGCCCGTGACCCAATTCGGGAGAGGCCAGTTTCGTAATTGTTTATTGACGATTGTCGCGCTGCCACGCGCCGGGCGACACGCCGACGGCCTTCTTGAAAACGCGCGTGAAGTGACTCTGCTCGGTGAACCCGGTCGCCAGAGCGATCTGCGAAAGCGGAAGGCCACCGTATCGCATCAGTTCTTGCGCCTTCGCGATCCGATGATTCAACTGCCACCGATGCGGCGGAAAGCCCGTCGTGGTTTTAAAGGCGCGGGAGAACTGCGACGGCGACAGGCAAAGTTTCGAGGCGACGTCCGAGACCGACGCCAAAGCACCCGACGACTTCGCCAAAAACACGGTCGCGCGCCGCAACTGCGAACGGGACAACCCGCCTTGGCGATCGCGAAAGCGCGCGAGTTGCAGCCCCTCGCTATGAAGGCCAACCTTCTTCGCAAGCCGGTACAACTCGATCCGCTCGGCTCCCGAAAGCGGGCGCAAGATGCGCTCGATGTCGCCGGCATGACTGCGATAGATTTCCCTGATCAGCTTGTGACCCGGCTGCGTTAACTCGATCGTAATCGTGCTGCGGTTCTCGGTGCGGGCGCGCCGGCGCCGAACGAAGCCCAGCGCCTCAAGACGATCGACACCCGGAACGATCGAGCTCTCCCCCATCCCGACTTTTTCCGCGATGACCGCGACCGTTAACGCACCCTTATGGAGAAGCGCCTCGAGAACCGCGAAGTCACTCATATAAAGACCGCGCGACGTAATTCGCGCCTGAAGGTACGCATCGACCGACCGATAGGCTCGCGAGAAGACCGTGTAAACCTTGGCTCCCGAGAGTTCTGCCGTACGTTCAGAATCTTCGCTAGCTAACATGTTCCAATCTGTCCAGAATCAGAATTTTTGGCCAACCAGTACGCGAATTGGCCAATAGGTGGAACCCCACACTTTGGTACTGTGGTTCCGGTCAAGGTCCGGCCATGGAGAGGAGGCCAAAATGCCAGCCGTAACAGTTGAAAATCCACTCGTTCTTCCTCGTCTTTCGCGAATTGCTGCCACCTCCGGCGCGGCGCGGCCGGTCAGCCGCATTGTGAAGGCACATCGGCAGAAAGAAGGCGCCGGTTTTGAAATCTGGCGCCCGTTCCCCGGCGAGGTGCCGCTGGCTACTGCGGACCCGTTTCTTCTCCTAGACCAAGCCGGACCAATGGTCAATGCCCCTAATGAGGCGGTGGGAGCTCCGTGGCATCCCCACCGCGGTTTCGAGACCGTAAGCTACATCCTCGACGGTGAGATCGCGCATCACGATAGCAACGGCGGTGGCGGTGTAATTCGCGAAGGCGACACGCAATGGATGACGGCCGGCGCCGGGATCCTTCACGATGAACTACCGACCGAGCGCATGTACCGCAACGGAGGACCCGCGCATGCGGTGCAGTTGTGGGTCAATCTTCCAGCCTCGCTCAAGTTCACTCCGCCGCGCTACCAGGCTATCACGGGCCAGAGCCTGCAGCTTATCACGACTCACGACGGCGGGACCTTGATCAGAATCGTAGCCGGTGACGTCGGCGAATTCAACGGACCAGGCGTCACCCATACGCCGATTACGTACCTGCACGCAACCGTGGCTCCGGGCGCGGAGGTGGCGCTGCCGTGGAACCCCGCATTTAGTGCGTTCACGTATGTGCTCACCGGTCGGGGGTATGCTGGAAACGAGCAGCGGCCGATCGCCGAGCATGAGCTTGTCATCTTCGGCCCGGGCGACTACATCGTTATGCGCGCTTCTGAATCGCAATCCTACGACGCCGATGCACTCGATGTGCTCGTGCTCGGCGGTCTGCCGATTCGCGAGCCGATCGTAAACTACGGGCCGTTCGTCATGAACACTCGTGAGGAGATAGTCCAAGCCATCGAAGACTACGAGCGCGGTAAACTCGGCATCATTCCCGCCGATCAGCTTGCTCCGCGCAAGTTCGCTTAGGGCTCGCGGTGTCTGACTTGCAAAAAAGCAGCGATCGAAGCATCAAGATCACGGAGAATGGCCCGTACCTCGTCTACGGCCACATCCCCGTTACCGTCGAAGTGATTCGGGTAAATGCTGAGGGTCAATCGTGGAAGTGGGAGACCGGGAAGTCGATCGAGGTTGCGGAGAAGTACGCGCTGTGTCGCTGCGGTCAATCCAAGAATAAACCGTTTTGCGATGGAACGCACGCGACGATCGGTTTCGACGGAACCGAGACCGCATCGCGCGAACCCTTCGACCGACAGGCAACGGTCCTAGACGGACCGGAAATGATGCTCCAAGATGCCGAACCCCTCTGCGCCTTCGCACGGTTTTGCGATAACGCCGGCACCATTTGGGTTCTGATCGAACGGACCGACGACCGCGACGTCCGCGAGATCGTGGCCTATGAGGGAACGCAGTGTCCTTCGGGGCGTCTCGTAGTACGCGATAAAAAAGACGGCAAGGTGTTCGAGCCTCAGTTTGAGCCATCGATCGGGTTGGTCGAAGATCCCGAACAAAGGTGCAGCGGACCGATTTGGGTGCGGGGCGGCATTCGCATCGAATCCGCCGACGGCACGGCCTATGAAGCCCGCAACCGCGTCACGTTGTGCCGATGCGGCGCATCCACAAACAAACCGTTTTGTGATGGCCAACACGCGGCAGTTGGCTTCGAAGACGGCTTTGATCTCACTAGCTGGCCGAAAGGTGTTCGAGAATGAAGGTTTCTACGGAGTCCTTGCTTGACGAAGCGATCGAGGCGCACGGAGGCCTGGATCGGTGGAGGTTGTTAAAATCCGCGGACATTCACTGCGCCGTGGGCGGAGTCGTATGGGGGGTGAAACGCGTCCCTGGCATCCTGACCGATTTTCGCTATCGCATCGACCTTCATCAACAGCGGGGAAGCTTCCCAAATTTCATGCAATCCGGCCAAAAGGCTACCTTCCAGGCGGATCGCGTAGCCGTTGAGACGACCGACGGGACCGTGATCGACGAGCTGCTGCGGCCGGCTGAATCGCTGGAAGCACAAACGCTGCAGACCACCTGGAACGCACTCCAACTCATCTATTTCGTCGGTTATGCGATCTGGAGTTATATGACCACACCGTTTTGCTTCACCATGCCGGGCTTCACCACGACAGAAATCGAGCCGTGGCAACAAGGCGACGAGACCTGGCGCAGATTGAAGGTTACATTTCCCGATTATCTCGCCCGGCACGCGAGGGAGCAGACGTATTATTTCGGCCGCGACGGGCTGCTTCGGCGTCACGACTGCGTTGCGGAACCGGTTACCAAAGAGCGGGTGGCCACGCACTATATAACGGACAACAAGGTGTTTTCGGGTATAACGATCGGTACGAAACAGCGAGTGTACGTTCTAAACCCGGACGGCGGCTACTCCCCGGAACCCCTATTGGTATCGCTGGATGTCGAGGAGGTCTTGTTTCATGCTTAACGTCGCCATCATCATCGGAAGCACGCGCCCCGGACGCCACGGCGAGGCCGTTGCCCGCTGGGCTTTCGACATTGCTCGCAAGCGCGGCGATGCCACGTACGAGCTCGTCGATATTGCGACGTACAATCTCCCGCATCTCGACGAGCCCATCCCGCCGTCACTGAACCAGTACAGCAAGCCGCATACGCACGCCTGGGCTAAGAAGGTCGGATCATTCGACGCCTTCGTTTTCGTCACTCCGGAGTACAATCACAGCACCTCCGGCGCGCTGAAGAACGCGATCGACTTCCTATACAAGGAATGGAACAACAAGGTTGCCGGATTTGTGAGCTATGGCAGCGCGGGCGGAACGAGGGCAGTCGAACATCTGAGGCTCGTGATGGCAGAGTTGCAGGTTGCGACAGTACGCGCGCAGGTCGCGCTCTCGTTGTTTGCGGACTTCGAGAACTTCTCGATTTTCAGACCTCTGCCGCACCACGAGGCATCCGTCAATGCGATGCTGGACCAGGTCGTCTCCTGGGGCGGTGCTCTCAAGGCGATCCGCGGATGATTAAGCTCGATGTCTACGTCAGTCCCTATAAACCAACCGTTAGTGTGCTGCCCGAATGGAATACTGCCGAACAAGCAACCTGGCCGGCGAGTTCGGTTTCTCTGCTCACCGGCGAGGAAGAGGCGGTCCTCATTGACGCCCTGATCACATTTGCCGAGGCCGAGCTCGTCGTTGAATGGATCCGCGCTACGGGTAAGGAGCTGGTCACCGTCTACATCACGCACGGTCATGGCGATCACTTCTTTGGCTTGAATACGATTCTAGCAGCCTTTCCAGAAGCCAAAGCCGTTGCGCTCCCGGAGGTCGTGCCGTTTGCTCAGGAGCAGGTCAGTCCTGGATATATGAGCTTTTGGAATCGCTCGTTTCCGAATCAAATTCCCGAGCACCCGCGGGTGCCCGAACGCATGCAAGGTAGCGTGATTGTGCTTGAAGGGCACGAGCTGCGTCCAATCATGATCGGTCAGAGTGACACGGCGCCGTCGAGTGTCGTTCACATTCCCGATCTCGACGCGGTCGTCGGCGGTGACGTTGCCTACAACGGCATACACTGTTGGCTGGCCCAAACCGATCATGAGAAGAGAGAAGCGTGGATAGCCAGCTTAGATAGGATCGCTGCTCTCAATCCAAGGATTATTGTGGCGGGTCACAAAGCGCCTGATGCACGTGACGACGACCCGCAAGCAATCCTCACTGCGACAAAAACCTATATTCGCGACTTCGACCAACTCGTGACTGAGAGCGCGACGCCAAAAGAACTGATCGATCGCATGATGCAGCTTCATCGCGAACGCGGAAACCCGTACACGCTGTGGACCGCTGCATACGGCGTTTCGGAACAGCTCGCTGCAAAAGCATGAGATCCCCTACATCGCACCACCTCGGCGGCACGATTACGATCGGTGGCGACGTGACCGTTCCTCGCATCGGCTTCGGAGGAATGCGCCTTACCGGGCCAGGCATTTGGGGACCGCCAACCGATCGTTCAGCTGCGGTGGCCTTGGTTCGTCACGTGGTTGACGCGGGGGTCACTCTTATCGACACCGCGGATTCGTACGGCCCTTATGTGAGTGAAGAGATCATCGCCGAAGCGCTCTTCCCTTACGCGGCTGACGTCGTGATCGCGACGAAGGCCGGGTTCGTACGCACGGGCCCGGACGAATGGGTGATCGATGCCCGGCCCGAGCGCCTGCGTGAATGCGCCGAAGGCAGCCTGCGCCGGCTCAAGCGCGACCGCATCGACCTCTTTCAATTGCATCGCGTCGATCCGCGCGTTCCAATCGAAGAATCACTCGGCGCGCTCGTGGACCTCCAGCGCGCGGGTAAGATCCGTCACATCGGCATCTCGGAAACGTCGGTCGCCGAATACGAACGAGCAAAGAAAACTGCCGCAATCGTGTCCGTGCAGAATCGCTACAACGTTGAGGACCGCACTGCCGAAGACGTGTTAGAAGCTTGCGAGCGAGACGGAATAGCGTTTCTTCCCTGGTTCCCTTTGGCTGGGACGGGATCGCCAAAGCATGCGGCGCTGAAGCTAATCGCTGCAGCGCATGGCGCGACACTGGCTCAGGTCGCACTGGCATGGCTGCTTGCCAGATCTCCTTCTATCTTGCCGATCCCCGGCACGTCGTCGATTGCTCACTTTGACGAAAACCTGGCGGCGGCTCAGCTCGTCCTCTCCGACTCCGAATTGGAAGCGCTGAAATGAACCGCACGAGGCGCTAGCCTCATAGTGATTGGCGATTCACGCTCAGGGCTTCCGGTAACCCGATCGCGCGCTGAGTACGTGTTCCCGACATTGACGGCAGCTCAAGTTCATCGCGTTGGCGCGCATGGGCACGTGCGGGCGACTGCGTCTGGTGAGGTGCTAATCGAACAAGGGCAGAACCCCTTTGGGTTCTTCGTCGTAGTCAGCGGTGAGCTCGAGAGCGTGCGCCCTTCAGCCGCTAGCGAAACGCTCGTGGCGGTGTTTGGACCTGGTCAGTTCACGGGCGAAGTGAACACGCTCTCGGGTCGCCGCGCTCTCTTTCGAACGCGCGTTACCAAGCCGGGTGAGGTGATCGAACTCGATCGCCAGCAGATGCTGACTTTTCTTCAGACCGACGCCGAGGTCGGCGAAATCCTGATGCGGGCGTTCATTCTTCGCCGGGCTGAGTTGGTGGCCGCCGGCGTGGGAGACGTCTTACTGATAGGTTCGACGCATTCCGCCGGTACGCTTCGGATCAAAGAGTTTCTGATGCGCAATGGCCACCCGTACTCATACATCGACCTCGAACGGGATCCCGAGGTGCAGACTCTGCTCGATGGTTTTCATGTCGCCGCCGGCGAGATACCCGTCGTAATCTGCCGCGGCGAGTTCGTTCTTCGGAATCCCACCGACCAGCAAGTTGCGGAATGCCTCGGTTTTAACGAGGCGATCGACCAAACGAAGGTCCGCGATCTAGTCGTCGTCGGCGCTGGGCCTTCCGGGCTGGCGGCAGCCGTGTACGGCGCGTCGGAAGGGCTTGACGTTTTAGTTCTGGAGACGAGCTCGCCTGGCGGCCAGGCCGGTTCAAGCTCGCGAATCGAAAACTACCTTGGGTTTCCAACGGGGATCTCGGGTCAGGAACTCGCGGCTCGCGCATACAATCAGGCGGAAAAGTTCGGTGCGCAGGTTATTATCGCCAAGGCTACGCGGCTGGGCTGCGACCGCAAGCCCTACGTCGTCGAGGGGGAGAATAACGCTCGCATTCCGGCACGAACCGTCGTGATCGCGACGGGGGCCGAATATCGGAAACCGTCGTTAGAGAACTTGCCGCGTTTCGAGGGAGCGGGTGTGTATTACGGCGCGACCTTCCTCGAAGCTCAGTTATGTAGCGGGGAGGACGTAATCGTCGTAGGCGGCGGAAACTCCGCCGGTCAGGCAGCCGTTTTTCTGGCGCAAATGTCGGCGCGCGTACACCTGTTCGTGAGATCCGATGGTTTGGCTCAGAGTATGTCGCGCTATTTGGTTCGCCGGATCGAAGAGACTCCGACAATCGAGTTGCGGCCGCACACGGAGATCGTAGGCTTGGAAGGAGACGAGCACCTCGAATCCGTTCGCTGGCAAAACAAAGAGACCGGAAAAACGGAAGAGCGCAACATCAGGCACGTGTTCGTAATGACCGGAGCGACTCCGAACACGAGTTGGCTCGACGACTGCGTCGCACTCGACGCTAGCGGCTTTGTGAAGACGGGAGCCGATTTGCTGCCCGACGATCTGAATTCCGCGCGTTGGCCCCTTGCGCGCCGACCCTTCTTGCTCGAGACCAGCCTGCCGGGAGTCTTCGCGGTGGGCGACGTGCGGGGCGGCAGCATCAAACGCGTCGCGTCCGCCGTGGGCGAAGGATCAATCGCAGTCTCGTTCGTCCATCAGGTCCTTCGCGAATAGACAGATCCCTTGCACGAAGTTCGGCGCAACCTTCCCCGAATCCAAAGGATAGCAGAATGGATACTCAAGTTGTCTTGATCACCGGTGGGCTCTCCGGCATCGGGCGCGCCGCTGCCGTCGCCTTCGCCAAGAAGGGCGCGAAGGTGGCTGTCTGCGGACGACGTGATGACGCCGGCAAAGAACTCGCTGCGGAGCTGCGCTCTTTCGGTTCGGAGGCGGAGTTCATTCTCGCCGACGTCCGCAGGGAGGATGACGTTCGCGCTTTGGTCGACAAGACCGTCGCACGATTCGGCCGCCTCGATGTCGCGGTGAACGCCGCCGGCAGCGAAGGCCAACCTGGCCCGATCACAGACCAGAGCGCCGAAAGCTATGCCGCGACGTTCGACACAAATGTTCTCGGCGTGATCCTGAGCGTGAAGCACGAAGTGCGTGTCATGCAGGAACAGGGCCGCGGTTGCATTATCAACGTTTCCTCGACCTACGGGCACAAGGGCACTGCGGCGGCCCCTCTCTATGCCGGCAGCAAGCACGCCATCGAAGGCATCACGAAGTCGGTGGCGCTCGAGACGGCCAAATCGGGAATCCGTGTGAACGCCGTTGCGCCCGGTCCGACAGACACGGGCTTGTTGACCCGTTTTGCGAGTACGCCGGAAAACAAGGCGGCTCTGGCGGCGACAGTTCCGATGGATCGCCTCGGCCTCCCTGAGGAGGTCGCTGACGCTATCGTCTTCCTTGCGTCGGACGAAGCTTCATTCATCACGGGCCACATCCTCGCCGTCGATGGCGGCAAGACCGCTAACTAATTCTCTTCTCCAATTCGGAAAGACATATCATGACACAAAAACCGATGAAGAATCCGGGGCCCGACCACCCCATTTCGATCGAAGCGAACCCGTCGCGCGTCATCGTTAAAGTGGGCGGAAAGGTTATCGCCGACACGCGCGATGCGTTGACGCTTCGCGAGGCTCACTATCCGCCGGTTCAGTATATCCCCCGTCGCGCTGTCGATATGACCGCGCTCACCCGTAGCGAACACACGACGTACTGTCCCTACAAGGGAGAGGCTTCCTATTACAATGTTCCGGCCGGCGGAGATCGCTCGCTCAATGCGGTCTGGACTTATGAGATGCCATTCGAGGCGGTGGCGCAGATCAAGGACTACGTTGCCTTCTACCCGGACCGCGTCGACGAGATCAAGTAGACGTGGCCTCGAAGGAGCGACGCGATGACCCCAGGCACGCTTGGCGGCCAATTCACATTTCTTGGCACATCATTGACGGTCCAACGAATAGGCTATGGCGCGATGCAACTCGCCGGGCCTGGCGTCTGGGGTCCGCCCAAGGATCCGGATGCTGCGGTTGCGATCCTTCGCGCGGCCGTCGCGGCCGGCGTGAACCATATCGACACGGCCGATTATTACGGGCCGCACATCACGAACCAGATCATCCGGCAGGCGCTTTACCCGTACCCCGCGGGCCTGGTGATCGTCACCAAGCTCGGCGGCCGTCGTCCTCCCGACGGGTCGTGGCAACAGGCCAACTCACCTCAAGAGTTGACGGCCGGCGTCCACGACAATCTCCGCAACCTAGGCCTGGAGACCCTTGACATCGTGAACTATCGCGTCATTGGATCGGGTAATGGTCCCGAGGAAGGGTCGATCGCCGAGCAGGTGGGAGTGTTGGCCGAATTGCGGCGCGAGGGACTGATCCGCCACATCGGTCTCAGCAACGTCACGTCCGCTCAGGTAGCCGAAGCACAGTCGATCACCGAGATCGCGTGCGTGCAGAATTACTATAACCTTGCGTATCGCCACGACGACCCGCTGATCGAGGATTTGGCGCGACAGGGCATCGCGTACGTGCCGTTTTTCCCGCTCGGCGGGTTCACCCCGCTGCATTCTTCCACCCTGTCGTTTCTCGCGGGCCGGATTCGGAGCACGCCGATGCAAGTCGCGTTGGCGTGGCTGCTGCATCGGTCGTCGAATATTCTCTTGATCCCCGGCACCTCGTCAGTCGGCCACCTGCGCGAGAACCTCGCCGCCGGTCAGTTGACGTTGTCGCCGCAAAACTTGGCCGAGTTGGACGAGATCGCCGGCATCGACGCCAAATACTGATGCACGAACGCGATCGCCATGCTGCCCTCGCCGACGGCAGCCGCCACGCGCTTCACCGAGCCGGCGCGGACATCACCCACGGCGCCGGGAACCGTCGTTTCGAGTAGGCAGGGCGATTGCCCATTGCGCCCAGCCAACAAACACAATCACGCCGCATAACCCGCTGCCGCCAAAATCTAAACGCACCGGGATGATCGGTCGGTAATCGAGCGACACGGCAATCGTATGCGGTTAGGGGCAATACTGGTTGGCAATCTCGAGAAACGCGTATCCCACATGTTTGCCGCGCGCATTTTCCCCCATAAACTCTAGGATGGCGCCCCCGCAGTATCCGCCCGGCGTTATCAGCCACTGAGTCTGGCTGCGGCCGTAGCGCTTAGCGTTATAGCAAGTTAGGCCGCTATAGCACGACTTAATGGTGCCCAGCGCGGAGTTGACTACCCGCGGCCCGCTCACGGTCACGACGATGCCTGACTTTGTGTGCCGGTTGAGCCGGATTGGGCATGGCGCAACCTTCACGCCGTGCACTCCCCCACAGCCCTTATCCGGCATTATCGATGATGGAGAGGCTACTCTTTGCGAAGATGGTGCGAGGGCCGAGCCCGTCTCGTAAAAGGGTTGGCCTGATGCACATGCGGCCAGTACCGAAAGACCTCCAAGTACTGCGAGCGTCCGGACGTGTGGAAACATATTGGAACCTCCTCAGGGGAGCTGTCGCGTCTAGGGACCCGAGCTGACCGTGGCGGCGTACGGTTCCCTTTGGTAGTACGGCGCGTCGATTTCGTTGATCGGGGAAACTCCCAGGCCGTAGTAGTAGATCAACGTGCACGTTACGCTAGGCGCTATCGGCGTTAGACAGGATCCAGAATGGCTCAGGTTGCCGAAGAGATTCGGCACGACCACCCGTGATCCCACGGTCCACGTCCCAGCGGTTTGCTCGCTGCGGATGAAGTTCGTAACGAAGTGCTGCTTTAGGATCCCCGATCCTATTTTCGTGGCATAGAGCGCCGCGCAGCCGTTTGTGGGTTCACCTATGCAGGCCGCAGGCGAGTTACCCGGCAACGAGGGGCCGGAATCTCCAACATCGAGGTTTCCTTGGCCATCCCACTGGATCTGGCCGGGGAACTGTAGCTGCGTCAGCGGCACGCCTTGCAACACTTCAGGCGGATTGAACTCGTCGGCACCCTTCGGCAGTTCGACTACTTGGACAGTAGCAGCGGTGCATGCAGTAAGAGGCAGTGCGGTACAGCCGTCCGCAAATAGGTTGCCCGCATTGTCGTAGCCGTCGAACAACATTTGATTAAGCGGCGGCGAGCCAATGTTATAGTACGGAACCCAATCGGGGGAGCCGCCCGGGTAGACGTAGACGCTGCCCGATCCGGCGCCAGTCGTCTCGGCGTTCGCGACGGCCACGTTCCCAGTTATTTTATCGACGGAACAACTGATTGGGACGTTCCCCGGGTCGGGCAGGAAGTTGATCGGGATCACGTCGTTGTGCGCAAATTCCCATACACCTTGACCGAACGCGTCCGCCACATAAACGTTGGCCTTCTTGTCAACACACAAACCCACGGGCTCGGAAAGCGGTCCCGCGAGCTGCCCCATAAACGTACCCCTGGTGAACCCCGGTACAAACCAAGAGTAGATGTACACGTACCCGTTGTCAGCATCAGATACATAGAGAAGCGAGCCCGCCTTGGCTGCAGGCTTAATAAACGACCCGCCGTGCGTTCTCCGCTGCTCGGTCAGGACGTTGATCTTGCTGTCCCTCGGGGATAGCAGGGCGTTTAACTTTTGCATCGCCAGTGCGCTCAACACGGTTTTCGTAGGAGAGATGCTCTGATGCGTCTGCTGCGGCTTCTGCTCGATGGGGGCCGACGGCGACAGAGCAGATTGCGAGCCACTGCTGGTGCAACCTGCGAGTATCGCAACGGCCGCCGATACGCCTAGGGCATATGCGGTCGAACTCGAGATCCTCACGAGTAAATTGCTCCTATCTTTGCTTTCATGAAAGTCGGATCAGGGCGACGCAAGCGAGGTCCATGCGGACCAACTCTGAGAGTGCGGCGCCTCTTGCCGAATGTGCCAGAATGCATTGTCGTTGCCACGTGCGAAGACCTCGAGTCCCCCATCAGAGTTGAGCGTCACCGTTGGATCGCTGGTGATGCCGCCGCCCAGCGAAGCCCATGCGGACCAAGCCAGGGACGCGATGATCTCGTACTGTTTGCGTGAGAACGTTACTTCTTCCCCAATGTGCCACAGTGCGTTATTGGTGCCGCGCGCAAAGACTTCGAGCTTGCCATTAGCGTTCGGTACCACCGTTGGATCGCTCGTAATATTGCCGCCCAGCGAAGTCCAGGCAGACCAATTTTGAGAGCTCGCAGCCCGTTGCGAAATGCGCCACAATGCGTTGTCGGTACCGCGTGCAAAGACTTCGAGCCTTCGATCGGAATTTCGAGCCACCGTTGGATCGCTCGTGATACCTCCTCCTAGCGAAGACCAGACAGACCAACTTTGAGAGTTCGCTGCCTCTTGCCACCTATGCCACAGCGCATTATCGGTACCGCGTGCGAAGACTTCGAGCCTTCGATCGGAGTTTTGAGCCAGCACCGGATCGCTCGTGATACGTCCCCCTAGCGACGCCCACGCGGACCAATTTTGAGAGCTCGCAGCCTCTTGCCAGATGTGCCATAGCGCATTATCGACACCGCGTGCGAAGACCTCGAGTCGTCCATCGGCGTTGAGCGCCACCACCGGACCCGTGGTGATGCGTCCCCCTAGCGACGCCCAAGCCGACCAATTTCGAGAGTTTGCTGCCTCTTGCCACGTGTGCCACAGCGCGTTATCGGCACCGCGAGCGAAGACCTCGAGCCGCCCATCCGAGTTAAGGATCGCGGCCGGATCGCTGGTGACAACTCCACCCAGCGATGACCAAACCGACCAGGATGCGGGCTGAGGCGGCTCTTGCCAAATGTGCCATAAGGCCTTGTCAGGACCGGCTGCAAAAAGCTCGAGAGTACCATCGGAGTTACGCGCGGCAGACGCCATCGGGCCGACGCTCAGCAACTTAGTAACATATTTGGGAGCGGGCGGCAGCGTACGCGCGGGCGCGGGCGCTCGGGGCATCAGGAGGGACCCGATGTTAGCAAATATGGCGATCGTCGCGGTGATCCGGATCAGGCATACTTTACTCTTTGGTACGTGGTTGTTTTCCGGCACCCAAACCGTGTCTTCGTCGGTCAACATATAAACCTACACGTTCGCTTCACTGCGCCTAGTTCCTTAAGATTAGGGAACGGCGTAATCCAAGGCGGCATCGCTTCGAACTTACTAGGAACCGAAGGCAACGCTATGGCGAGGCCAGTCTCGCATTGCACCTCGCATTGCATTGGAAGCCGGGACTATCCGGCAAGACACCAATGCCGGGAAACGACAGCGCGCTGTCGAAAGGCTCGGCCGCCTGGAAACTGGGCAAGCTGCGGGCCGTTGCGGCCCGCGCGAAAGGTAGGATTTCCTTGAGAAAAACTTTGGCTCTCTTGGCTTTGGCCGTTGGATGCGCCGCGCCGGCTAGTGCGCAGCCGACGACAGGCATGGCGGCCTTGCAGTATTACGTCGGAACGTGGTCTTGCACGGCCGGGCCGATCGGAAGTCCGCCAAGTACAGCGACGGCAACCTATACCATCGATTCCGGCGTCATGCGTGAGTGGGTCGTCGTGCCTCCGCAGGGCAAGATGACGAACCCCTACGTTCTCAGCATCGCAACCACTTACGACGCGAAGAACGGTCGCTACGTCGAAGCGCTTCTCGACAACACCGCCAGCTGGTCGGTCTCGTTCGCACAGCCATGGACTGGAAATACCGAGCAGTGGATGGACCAGTCGACATCCACCGGCACGCTGCATCACGGTCAAACCGTCCGTACTAACCAGAACAGCTTCACCTTTACCGATTACCCCACGGCGACTAGCACGCAGGCGGACTTTCAAGGAACGTGCAACCGCTCTTCGTAGATTAGTCGATCATCTGAGCTCGCCAAAATCGACGCGCTCGAAATGACCCTCACGTCGAAAGCCACGCTAATTAGACGAGCCCGAAGCGATATGCGTCGGGCTCGTGCATTTGAGAATGAGGAATTAGCCAACGGTCTCGTATCCCGTTGGAAGAGCTGTCGGAGACGGGATCGGCGTGATTCCGAGTGACGAGCAGCTCATGTTCGGTGGAGAGCTTGGCGAGGAAATCTCATCTTGAGCGCTGCCTGGCGGGCCTTTCTATACGCCAATCACAACCCAAAAGAGCAGTACCCAGCAGGCGCCTATTGCTAGCGTAATACCCAAAAGCACCCCGGGTGCAAAGGCGAACCCCCGCCGCCGTATTCTGCGGATAGCGAGAGTAGTCAGCAGAACTGCGAGCGCAAGCTCAGTAAAAAGTACGGCGTGCCACTCGGCGTTTTGAAGGAGCAGCCGCAAACTAAAGTAGTTCGCCAGTCCGCCACAACCGAAACCAACGATGAGGCCGAGGAACGTCCACGTGATCGCGCGCGACTTTGGAGGGTTATCTGCCATCCGCAACCGACTTGTACGACCGCATTGGTTTCCCTCGGGGGATCCCCTTGCGGGAGCTCGGAAAGCTCGGTCGAAATTTTATCGTTTGCTGATACTCGCTGTCGCGCCGTTGCTGGCAACCTTGTCCACCGTATCGGACGCAGCCTCGAGCAACTCGCTTGCAAAGTGGTTCAACTCCGGCAGATGCGCGGCGTTCGATCGCCCCTATGTGTTCGACAGCGCTTCAATGCGCCAACTACCGTACCTCAAACCGGGCTACGACGATCTCATAGTGACGATACCTGAGGGCATGCAGAAGGCGCTTCCGGTTCCGTGGTACGTCTACGATCGGAAGGACGGTATCGCGTATAAGCACGTTGGTCAGGACTCCGGGATTCAAGACACGGTACGCTTCGCGGGAAAACCGCCGGTAGGCGTTCCGCAGACCAGCCTGGGAGCGTCGCACACGAAGTCGGGGCTAAGGCTCGGCGCGAGTTCCGCAGCCGTGGTCGCCGCGCTCGGGGCGCCGTATATCATAAGAGCATGCGGTTTGGAACGTTACGTGTATTTGAGGGACCGCGGCGGGCCGCCGGACGAGCTCGATTTCACGATCCGCAAGGGTCGCGTCGTCGAGATCTTCAGCACGTTAGACGGCTAGGCGCCCTAGCGATTCTACGGTGCGGCGCTGATGGTAGCGCCCCATGGATTCCGCAAACCACCGATTCTCTTCGTGTGCGACCCGCCCTGTGGGTATTTCCAAAACATGATGTTCGCGCCGTCGTCGTTCGGCCCGATTACCGTTGAACCTTCAATCCAAAACCCGATCGGAAAATTCGAACCGTCGAGATGCGTTGCACCAACTTCGGTGCCGGTCGCTCCACTGATGTGGAACCGATAGATCGTCTGTGATTCGTAATCTCCAACCGCGATATCGTTGCCATCCCATTGAACGGCGCCGCCGTAGCTGAAATGCTCGTTCAGCTTGATGTTCGTAAAGAGAACCTTGCCCTTAGGAAGTTCGGCGAACTGGAATGCACCGCTCTTCATGCCGTCCACATAGAGGTTCCCCTGATTGTCATAGCCACAGAAGTCGTAGTAGTTGATCGCCGCATCACGGTATTGCCTGGGGGTGCCTTGCGCTCGCGCGTAAATCGCTACGTCGCCGGGGTTGCTGTACGGAGTACTCAGATTGGTGACGGCGAGATTCCCGGTCGTCGGATCAACGGCACAGCCGCCAGGCTCTTCACCGGGATCCTTGAGAACGGCGATCGGTTTCGTGCCACCGTGCGCGTATTCGAGAATCTGGGAGGTGTCTAAGTTCGTAACAAAAACGTCACCGCTTTTATCCGCGCATACTCCCAACGGCCGCTTGAAGCCGGTCAACTTCCCCTGCCGCGTACCGCCAGGATAGGCGTACACGTAGACGTCGTAGGTCCCGACGTCGGAGACATACAGCAAGGTGTTCGTCGTTGCGTCCCGAGCCATCCAGGACGGCCCCTGATCCGGATGCACGTCGAGTATCGCGTTTTGCGGGGGCAGCACCCGGCTAACGCTCGGCATCTGTGTCGCGCCGCAGCCTGAAAACATAGGAAGCGCCGCGCAAATCCCCACGGCACAAAAAACCGCACGCCAATCGTTCATAGGAATTCGTTAAATAGGCGCCCCGGCTGCTATTACCCTTTTTTGGCCTATTTGCCGCAAGACCAAATTGCCCACTCGCAGGCACGTCTTGTTCCTAAGAAATCTTTAACCACGGCAAAATGGATGGCTTCGACCGGAGCACCCCGAATCAGCGGAACTTACGCCGGTTTGGCTATGCGCCAACTTCGGAGGTCATGCCGTATCACGATATGGCGACGCAATACGCATTTAGCGCTCAACCAAGTCTTGCCCTCGACCAAGAGGATCCGTGAGATGGGCGCTCGGCTCGGCGTACTTGCTTTTCTGGCGATCGCATGGGCGGCGATTGCAGGCTGCACGGGCAGCTCCCCAGTTCTGCGAGGAGCGCAATCAGAGTTGTTGACTTCCGGCTCGCAGAGCCCGTCGCCTAGTCCAATCCAGCACATCGTGCTTGTGATTCAAGAGAATCGGACTTTCAACAATTTCTTCGCGACATTTCCCGGTGCGGACGGCACGACCACCGGTACCATCCTCAAAGACGCGAGCTGTCACGTCCGCAAGACCCGGACGATCCCGCTGACAAAGAGCCCATTAATCACGCCGCTTGATTTCCAGCACGACTACCAAGGATACCGGGCGGCACGCGACGGCGGGAAGATGGACGCGTTTGACAAGGTTTCATTCTCCAACGGTTTGCCGGAGTGTAGATATCCTTACCAATACGTCGACCCATCGCAAATTCAGCCGTACTGGGACATCGCGCAGCAGTACGCCCTCGCCGAGCATATGTTCACCACGCAAGGGAGCAGTAGTTTTACCGCGCATCAAGACCTCATAGCCGGCGGCACTGTCGTCGAGCCGGACGAGTCGCTCGTCAACTTGCCCACCTGCTCCGGCGGTACGTGCAAGTGGGGATGCGATGCACCGGCGGGCACCCACACTTCGCTGATTTCGTACAACGGTGCTTACGAGCCGGGCAAGGGCCCATTTCCGTGCAGCAACCAGTTCGCTACGCCATACTCTACGCTCCGCGATCTCCTCGACGCCAAAGGTCTTTCTTGGAAATACTACGCGCCACCATTCTGCTGCAATACCAACGGCAGGCTCTTTACCGCATTCGACGTGATTTACCCCGTGCGCTATGGTCCCGAGTGGCAGGCAAATATCTCAAGCCCACAGACAAACATCTTCAACGATATCTCCAACGGCACGCTGCCCGCCATGTCATGGCTGATTCCAGACGGCGCCGACTCGGATCATCCCGGCGAACAGATCGACAACGGGCCGTCATGGGTGGCCAGCGTCGTCAACGCAATCGGCGAGAGCTCCTACTGGGAATCAACGGCAATCGTCGTCGTCTGGGACGATTGGGGCGGCCTTTACGACAACCTCAATCCACCGCAGGTCGGGTATGGCGGCCTTGGCTTCCGCGTGCCGGCGCTCGTCGTATCGCCCTATGCAAAGCCCGGCTATATCTCGCAGACGCAGTATGAATTCGGTAGCATCTTAAGGTACATTGAAGAGAACTGGAACCTAGGCTCATTGGGGTCCAGTGACAAGCGTGCCACGAGCATCATCGACTGCTTCGACTATTCGCAAGCGCCGATCCCGTTCCAGCCGATTCCTTCGAAAATGTCGAAGTTATACTTTTTGCACAGGGCACCGTCGTACGTACCGGTTGATACCGACATGTAGTGGATGCAATCTACCGACACTTTTCGACCAGACGTTCAGCGTACCAGGCGGGCCATGGGTCCGATGGAGCCGTAGTCGTGTACTCTTCATCGAGGTTCACCAAGAGACGCGTGAGGTGACTTCGTACGGGGCGTCGCGCCAGTAACCGGGGGAGCTCGGAGTGCGTAAGGAGCCAGTCCGAGTAAAAGGTGGCCCAGTCGTCATCGTTGCCGTCGGTATCGGCGAATACTTGGTGATGAACCTCACCAACCTGGTGTAACAACTCCGCAATCCTACTCGCTGGGTCTTCGCTCATGTCAAACTCCTACAGGGAAGGGGTGCTTTCATTCGCGGTCTAAAAAGTGTCTCCGCCGGTGCGTGCATGATCGATAGAAGGAAGCTTCTTCAGGTACGTCATCATCGACGAGCACGCCTCACCAATGGAAGAAAGCGAGTCCTCACGGCACACGTTCGACCCGTTGACCTTCGCGACGCGTTCCTATGTGGACAGTTCCAACGGCAAGCCGGTGTTGACCGTAACGATTGAAGGAGATACGGCAACTCTCCAGCGCGGAACATCGATCACGAAGGTTTCCGCGTTGCCCGGCGCGCCGTTCATCATCTTCGATTATTTTGTCGCTCCTCTTTTCCATCTTCCAGCCACCCTCCGCGCAGCAGGCAAATCGACCTTCTCGCTTCTCGTCGTCGGAGCCGAGAACGCGGAGCCACTGGTTGTATCGAGAAGCGACGCGAACCGCCCGGTCGGGGTTGCAACCAGTGATGCGAGCGTTGCCGTGACGATCGAGAATAAGACCGGAACGCTATGGTACGATCCCCAGACTCTCGTCTTGGACGAGTTCGTTTTCCCAGGGGCGCGAATCGTCTACAAGCGGGTTTCTACCTGAGCTCGATGCAAAGAGTTGCTGCATCAATCGTTGCGCCTCGACCGTCGCCTTGAAGTGCTTGAGCTTCACGTTAGGAAAGCCGTCCGAAACGCCATTATAGTGCGCGCTGTCTGCGTGTCCTTCATCGCGAACGAAGGTGACCTCATCGAATCGGCAGCGCGCGAATCACCCGCACAATGCAGCTCGCGCAAACCTTCGTTGGAAGCGTGCATGCTGAAGCGTTAGCGACGACCACGACAACGCTGCTAGCATGTTTCCGCCATCGGCAGATTCCCAATAGTATGGATATCCTTGCCTCTCATAGCAGGCGTCAACGCCGTTTGTGTATTCCGACAAAAACGCAGCGTCGCCCATGACCGCGGCGGTGAGCGCCGTCAACGGCCATGGGGAGACCACGGGAGATCTGCGCGGCATATTAGGCCATGCCGACTTGAACCTACGCCACAGGTGGAGGCTTCGCCGATCCGACGGAGACGCGTAACCGGTAAACTCCGGCCATAGCTGCGTGACTGCCCCGGGATAAAACTGTGACCACGAAGAGACGGTGAATTGTCCGGTGAGGGTGCTTCGCGCCCAATTGTAGTTGCCGTTCGACTCATTCCAAAACTGCGCCAGCCCCGAGGCGATTGTCGTTCGGTCAGACAGGTAATCTGACGCGGCGGTCGCATCACCCCACACGTTTGCTTCGAGCCATGCCACCGCGCCCAGGCCGCGCCAAACCTCAAAGTTGTCTTCCGCGAGGCAAAAGTTGTAGCCAGGGAGCGCCGCGGTGCAGTTGTATGCCGATTGGAAGAGTCCGACTGAGGCTTCCGCAATGCACTCGCCGCTCTTTTCTTGGGTCTCAATCCATCTTCGCGCCGCGCGATCCCCGGTTTGATAGAGATAGTACATCGCGGTCAGGAACACCGCAGCTGGGGCATCGGTCGCGTCTGCGTTCCCGGTTGCCGTCATTCTAAACGGCCTTCTCGTAAAGGTGAAATCGTAGATCGTGCAGCCCGGACCGTACACACCGGGGGCATTAACGTTGGCGACGTACCACTTCTCAAAGGCCAGCGCAGTGGCCGCGTCGCCAATCATGCTCAGACCAATGGCGGCATACGCACCCATGTACGGTGTCGAGTTAGCGGCGTTTGAAGCGTTACTGTTCGCAAGCGCCCCGCTCGGCAAAACCAACGAGCGCACGTACGCATCGAGCTCTCGAGGACCGGCAAACGCCGGACACGCCGTCGTCGCGATGAGCAGCGCGGCAAGCAGCGGCTTCACGCTGGCTCGCGTCGTGCGATGGAGAAGCCCAGGAATGCAAAGCATTGCTTGTCGTCCCTCCCGTCTGCGCTCCGCGGCAGGCCAGCGCCGAGACGCCTAAGCGAACGGACCAAGCGACCGCTTCTTTAAGCGGCCTCCCTGGCGGTTCACTCCGGCGCGGCCGACCTTCCGTCCGGTTAGCCGTTAATTTTTGTTAACGGGTTAACGCTTCCTCTACCGGCGCTGCGATCGGCCGCCACTGGCCGAGGGCACCGAGGGGGAGATGTCCGGGCCATCCCAATGTGCAAGAAGAGCGGGACTCACGTCCCGCTCTTCTTCACAACTTTAACCGAACCGCGCTGAGCTAACTTTGCGCTTTCGTACAGCGGATCGTAACGTTTGAAACCTTGCCCGCCGGATCCGTTCCGGTGGACTTGTCGCTCGTTTGGGTATCGCTGACCTTCGTTACCACGTCGGTACCGCTGCTTCCATCCAGACCCTTGGTAGCCCACGTAATCGTGTTGCCTTGCCAGCCCGGTGACGAGCTGATCCCATAGCCGCCGGAACTATCGACGCCAACCTGAACCCACTGCTTGATTGAGCTGTCGTACGTCGTGTAGTTTGCGCCGTTAATCGCGTACGTGCGGTATCGATCGAACGGCGGGGCCGTATCTTGCGTAACCATCCAGGCGCCGTCCATGCCAACGGTCGTCGTGCTCGTGTCGGGGCGTAGCTTCCCACGCAACATTTGCGTGCACGACCAGGAGCCCGTCAAAAACATCATCGAGGAGAAGTCGGGACGTGCCATCGGAACCTGCGTTGCAGCAGGGGCCGGAGAGGCTGCCGAGATCAGAGGGGTTGCTGCGAGCCCGAAAATAAGGGCGACAACACCAAGAGCCGCTAGTGCTGCTTGTTTCATAATGCGTCTTTCATAAAGCTTCATGCGCACTGCGACGCATCTTGGAAGTCCGGTGGCGTCATCGCGGCCTAAGCAACGATCGCAGGAATGGCGCAAGGAGGCGGCACTGCCAAGCGCTCCTCTCCAGCCACTGTGCGCCTTTCGCCTGAGCCTGTCAATGACGTAAGCGCCAGGCGCGTGTGCGGGAGCGCTAAAATCGCGCTCTTTCGATCAGGTTGGACGGAATTGCGAAGGTTGCGAGCCGCCGTGCGTGACCTCGCGGAACCGCTGCTGCATCGCTTTGCTTGGAACTCTGACTCGATCTGCGAGTCGCAAGAAGTCGAGCATCTTTACGTGCCACCAGGTCATATCGAACTCGAACCAGCGCAGTCCGTGCCGCGCCGAGAACGGAAAAGCGTGGTGATTGTTGTGCCAACCTTCACCCCACGAAATAAGCGCAACCCACCAACAGTTGGTTGACTGGTCGTCCGTCCGATAGGTGCGGTATCCCAACGTGTGCGACGCGCTGTTGACCAACCAGGTCGAATGATAACTGATCACTAGCCGGACGAAAATCGCCCAGATTACCCACGACCATCCGCCGAGCGCAAAAAGGCCGATCCCTAGCGCAACTTGTAGCGGGATGTTCAGATATCGCAGCGCCCGATAGAACGGTTCGGCGTAAAGGTCGGGTGCGAAGTGCCGCATTTCCTCGTCCGAGGGAAGCGCGATATTGTGCCGGTAAAGCCAATCCACGTGCGCCCACTTGAAGCCGCCGTGGATGCTGTGCGGATCACCCTCTTGATCGGCATGTGCGTGATGCTTGCGGTGCACCGACACCCATCGAATCGGATCGCCTTGCAGCGCAAGGGTTCCAAAAATGGCGAATGCATACTCGAGCGGTTTGAGCAGGCGCAAGCCGCGGTGCGTTAGGCACCGGTGAAAGCACAGCGAAATCCCCAAACCAACGGTGGCATACGACACGACGGCCGCGCATACCAGCGCCGTCCACTGAAAGAAGCCCGGCCAGAAGGCTGCCAGGGCACCCATGTGGATGCCGATCAGGCCAAAACCTTTAACACACCGATAAAACCGATCCATACCTGATCCCATTCAAACTAGATAGGAAGGAAGCTGCGCCATTGCATCATCCAGGGACTCTACGACATGAACGACGTCGTACATTTTGTGTACGTCAAAGAGTCTCCGGACGGTTGGCTGACCGAGTATGACGATCTCTCGATCAAAACCTCTAGCGCTGCGACGCGCGTGCATTCTTGATACTTCAGTCATACAGGTGGAATCCGGGAAAGTTACACTACTAAGGTCGATGATGACGTTCGGATCGCAGCAGAGGCTCTCGAGTTCTTCGGACCACCGCTGCTTGGAAGTCACGTCGTACTTGCCTGAAAATACCACTAGGGCAGAACGCAAGGCCAAGGTTTTCCTGTCCAGACCGGCCGGAACCAGGATCGCCAGTCGGGTTCCGCCGAGAATTGCTGCTACTAGTGTAACGCGAAACGAACGCCGGTGGGATAGTGAAAAGCCCGATTTCGGTGCCAAAGGCTTCCTGGCGCAGCTCCCGGTTACCCCCAGGGCGACTGCGGCGACGTACTCTCCCAGCCCAGCACGCGTGCGATCAGCTCGGTGCGGTTCCGGCTCCCGGTCTTCTCGACCATGCTCTTAATATGATTTTGAATGGTTGACGACGTGATGTTCAGCTTTCGGGCGATCTCCTCGAGCTTGGCGCCGTCGAGCAGCAGCGCAAGTACTTGCAGTTCGCGCGGCGAGATATGGAACCGCGCCGCCGGACCAGTCAGCGAATTCGGCGACTGAAAGCGGTCGATACGTACCCCGATGAAGAGTCCAGCCGGACCGGACATTGGCTGGGTCCGTACTACTAGGAACGGAACCGGATGGGCGACACCCGACGTCTGCGTGCCCGAGTCACTCTGCCATCCGGCGATCAGCTCCCGCACGGCCTCCTCGAGAACTGCCGGCAAGCGGTCTGCTATCCTGGTACGCAAACCCGTCAACGCGATGCGCCGTTGCTCGTCTGCCGTCCACGCGAGAACGATCTGCAAATCGCGGTCCAACACGTAAAATGAGTCTCCCGATTCATCGGCGCTACGCGACGCATCCGAGCGGTCCACGGCATTACCGCGAGCGGACGATCCGCTATAACGCGAGTTGAGGCGCAGCGCAGAAAGGCGCTCCGAGGTTGCGTCGAGCGACAGCGCCAAGACGCTGATTTCGCTCGACGTAAACGATCCCAATTCCCTCGTGCGCATAAGCGTCAGGATACCGAAGCTCGCTCGGGCGTCGGCAAACAAGAGCGTAATGCCGCTTTCGAAATCACCGAGCGGACCCAGCGTCGCGGCGAGGCGGGAACCCACTTTCGCTTTCTCTCGCTGGCGCTGGAACTCGGCCCTGAGTCGCGACAGCTCGTCGTCGTTTCGCGGCGAGTCGAGCAGCAGGCCCGCCAGTTCGCCATCGGGTCTTAGCCGCGCGAACGACCAGCGCGACGCCGGAACGACGCGAAGGATGGCCTTAATGATCGGATGCGCTGGATCCGTCTCCGGCACAAAGTCGGGCATTAGCGTCATTTCGTCCGGATCCGACCCGGACTGCCGCTATCGCGCTTTTTCAGGATGGTCAGTTTCTCGCTAAGATGGTACGCTGAGGAACGCTTCTTCTCTAACGGCACGACTTATTGCTTCGTTGCCCCTGAAAGCGTATATTATGGCCCGCGTATGCTGTTTGGCCGCTGTCGACCTCAAAGATGTCCCTCTGCTGTCCGCGGCGCTCGAAGCGGCCGGAGTGGCGAACCTCACGATCGTCCCTCGTCTCGACGTAGTCGTGTTGCGCAAGCTCGCGCCCGACGTCCTCGTCGCCGACATCGATTCTCTGGAGATCGACCCGCTGGAGATGGTGCGCCAACTCCGTTTCGTCCTTCCCGACTGCGTCATCGTCGTCTATACCGCAACGATGGAGTCTTCTTGGGGGCGTGCGTGTCACCTCGCCGGTGCCAGTTGTCTACTTTCCAAAGAGGCGCGCAAGTCACAACTTATTTTCGGCTTGAAATACGCAATACAGACCGGCTGCTTTACCGATCCGCGTTTTGCCGCATAACCTGCTAGTGCGCATCCTGGCTCATGACGAACCCGAAACGTCGGACGAGATTTCGATCGGCCACATGTACGAATATGGCGATAGCGTACCGCAAGATTACGCGACGGCGCTGCACTGGTACCTATTGGCCGCATCTACACGTGACTCAGCCGCCGAGGCCAGCGTGCAGCGAGTCGAGCAACTCCTCAATCTGCCTCTTAAGCCCGCGGCCAAGGGTTGAGATGGCCGATTCAATCCCAGAGGGATGGCATACCATCACACCTCGGCTGGTCGTTCACGATCCAGCTAAGCTGGTCGATTTCCTCAAGAAGGCGTTCGCTGCGCGCGGCGACTTCACGACCGACGCCCCCTCCGTGATGAGAATTGGCGACTCTAACGTCTTGGTGAGCGGTGTCGGCCCCCGCGATCCGACGCCCGCCTTTCTCCACCTGTACGTTGACGACGTCGATGCGACTTACCAACGCGCATTAGAAGCAGGTGCCGCCAGCCTCGAGGAGCCGGCCGAGATGCCGTATGGCGATCGGCGCGCAATGGTCAAGGATCCATGCGGTAACGATTGGCAAATCGCTACCCACAAGGGTCGCTGAGTCTGCGAAAACCGGCGCCTATTTGAGTTCTACTAGAATAAGATGGATCGGCTTGTCGTGGCTGACGTTTTCCGGAAGGTGCTCGACGGCAGGAAACCACGCGGTCTGTCCGGCCTTCATCTCAACATCTTCCGTCTTTGCGTCAGGATAGGTGAACCTTCCGCCGGCATCCGCGAGGAATACGGCCACTGCGTTCGGATGGTTATGCATTACCGACTTCTCACCGGGCGCGTAATTGATCCGAAGGACGCGTACTTTATCGTTCTCGAACTCAACCGTATAGTGCTTCGGATCGACTTTGACAGGATCTTGTGCCATTATGAATCCCCTCTCATTATAAAGCGCCGGCAAGAGCCGGCGGCAACCATGCCGGATGTAAAAAGACTAAGGCGCTCCACCCAAGCAGAACTGCACCAGCAATCGGCACGGCGCGTAGACCGCCGCGAGCCGTCTTTTCATACACCATCAGCGCCGTAAGAGCCGCCATCCACCACAGGCTCGCAAACCCAGCAGCAAAGCTGATAAGCATCAGTGCCCAGCAGCACCCCGCGCAGAAGAGGCCGTGACGATACCCGACATTGTACGCGGCGCGCGTTCCGCGAGCGTAGTAGCGCAGAAGAAAGTTCGCAGGCAGCCGGCACGCGCGTAAACATTGATCCTTCAACGGTGTGAATTGAAACGCGCCGGCGATTGCCAGCACCCCGCCGGCTATCAACCAGGAGTGTGCCCCAAGCCACGCCACGCGATCGACGACGCCGTGTAGAACGACGTCACCGGCAAACGCCGCGACTCCAAAAACGCACCAAACGACGGCGTACCCCAGAACGAACATCGCAAGCATCAGCCCGGGCCTGGGTTGATTTGCCGATGCAACGCTAAAGAGACGCAGCAGCGGCAGGCTTGACGGCAGCATCATCGCGGCGATCATGACGAGCCACGCGCACACAGACAATCCGAGCGCGATCCAAAGGGGCGGACCGCGCTCGATGAGCGTATGATGGTGCACGAGCGCCGCCGAGCCGGTTAGTTGCGCGAGAATGGCGACGCTCCACGCAACCGCAATCGCGGCCGGTATCACCGTCGGTACCGATCCGGCGCGGACGGACTGCACCGATACCTCTAGCCGGTGTGTGCGATGGTGTAGTCGCCCTGAATCGCATTGCGGTTTTCGAACGACCACTTGATGCCATACTTCGGGATGTTGACGTTGTGATAGCGCGCCTTCGATACGTACGCCGGCGATCCGGGAATATTGGAAAAGATCGAGTCGCGCAGCGTCGTAACGCTCCCGTCGGGTCCGCGATAGGGCTCCATCGTCGCAGTGACGTAGTCGCCGGCCTTGAGTTCGCCTTGGCCGCCGCGAACTTCGTGAGATATCGGGACGCGTTCAACTCCGATGACCTCTCCGACCAGTTGCGCGAGATCAGCCAGCGGTCCGCCGAGTTGACCTCCGTAGGCGGCCAGCAGCGCCTTCGCTTGTTCGTCCGTGGCTCTATCGTCTATTAGCAAAAGGACTCTCCAGGACTTCGGCACCAGCACATTTCCAGGAATCTGCGCGACGTTGATCATCGAGAGACCGCTGACGTCCAGGCCGTTTATTTCGCCTTTATCGTAGTGGTACGCGACGAACGCTTTGCAATCTCCGGTGTCGGGATCTTCACCAATCCAACACGGACAGAGAACGTCGCACGAACATGCCTCTAGAAGCGTCCCTTGCAAATAGTAAACGTAGCGCTCGGTTTGGGGCTGCGCGGAAGCCTTGGGGGGTTGTAATGTCGACACGGTGGCGCTCCTTCCCTCAAACGCAGTGCACCCGCCAAATCAAGGATACTACGTTATGCGGCCTGGGCCTGTAGGACCGGAAAGACCCGGTCAAGGGCCGTAACCGAAAGGGTGCGGAGCACGTCGGTTCGGCTGGAGCGCAGCACGATGTCACCACCCATGGAGCGCGCGCGCCTCAGCAGCGAGATCAAACCCCGTAGCGCTTGAGTATCGAGGACGGCCACGCTGTCCAGGTCCAGGACCACCTGTCCGGCCCCCTCTTCCAAATCGCCAAGGACCGCGGCTTCCACCTCGGGATAAGCCTCGGGACGATACTCGATCACGGTGGGTGCCAACATCTATAGTCTCCTTGAAGTGGGCGGGTAGTACGGACTCGATCCTAGCGGAGCCGGCGTACGAAAACGCACGACCCGCCGCTCACCTCATCCAGGCGCCTCGAGGCCGCGATCGGCCGCCCGAATGGCTAAAACCCTATCCGGAAGAGACCGGTTACGCTGGCTGATAGCGGAATTTCGGCCAAAAGCGGCGATCTCGTTGCCGCTTGCCTTAGCTGGATAATCGCAGCAATCGCCGTCGCCGAGTTGCCTATCTTATGAACGTCGGCGGTACGGGCATTCGGCGCGTTAGTCCGCCGCTAGCAGCTCCGGCGACTTATGGGACGGTATCCTGGCTGCACGACGGCAGTTTGCTCATCACGGTGTATCGCCCGACACTTGCAAACGTCAGCGGACGGCGGGAATTCTCGACGTTATGATTTTTCGACCGATGCTTCTCTCCACCGTGACGCTTACGCACGGTGATGGCGAGTACGTTCAAGCCCCACGCGACGAGACGCGGGCGTGGTCACCAGGCGGCAAGCAAATTGCTTTCCAGACCGATCGCCTCGGGGCTGGATTTCGCATCGCCATTATGAACGCTGATGGATCCGACGTTAGGATGCTGACACATTAAGGTCGGCCGCGAAAGTGGAACTCCACGCTTGCTAGAATAAGGCGAGATGGATTTCATCGAGCGTATCGATCAATCAAGCGTCGAAGGCCTGGAGCAAATCGCCGAATCCAATCAGTTTGCGATCTATGCCTTGGGCGGCCAAACCTACTTGTTGGTCCAGCGACACGAAGGGACCCCGTGGGCGGCACTACGTTTGTCGGGTGACGGGCTGTTCCGAATCTCCGCGCTGCTCAATGATACCATGCGACATCTCTATCGAGACATCGCATCGCAACTTTCGCCAAACTATCTGACGGAGGGACGCCAACACTCGGCTAAGATCGGCGGCCCCGAGGATCTCCCTCACGATTAGGTCTTACGCGGCACATCTACCACGATCGTAGCATCCCGCCGACCGCACGATCGCAATCGTTCAAGAAACAATCTTAAACGACTTAATGGAATAAGGCTGCGTTTTTGGGATAGAGTGGATTTCTAAGAGCAGCTACACTTAATTCCATGCCAAACTCCGATGACAAATCGACCCGCGTTCAACGTGAAATCCTCCCAATTCCGGATCAGCCATACGCCGGCTTCGTGGCGTACGACGCCAAGGATCCGGACTCAAAATTTCCGCCGATCGAGCCGTTGCGCCCGCCCAAGGGGGCCCCAAATGTACTGATCGTGCTGATCGACGACGTCGGTTTTGGCGCGTCGAGCGTCTTCGGAGGCCCATGCCAGGCACCCACGGCCGCGCGAATCGCGAAGGACGGTCTGCGCTACACCCGCTTTCACACGACCGCACTCTGTTCGCCGACGCGCGCTGCGTTGCTGAGCGGGCGAAATCACCACACGGTGGCAATGGGCGGCATCACAGAGATCGCCACCTCGGCTCCGGGTTACAGTTCGGTGCGGCCCAACTCGATGGCCCCGCTGCCCGAGATTCTTCGGCTCAACGGCTACTCGACCGCGCAGTTCGGCAAGTGCCACGAGGTCCCGGTGTGGGAAGCGAGTCCGGTCGGGCCGTTCGATCGCTGGCCGACGGGCTCCGGTTTCGAATACTTCTACGGTTTTGTCGCGGGGGAGACCAACCAGTGGTATCCCTCGATTCACGAGGGCACGAAAATCGTGGAGCCGGCGAAGACGCCCGAGGAAGGCTACCATTTCATGGAGGACATGACCGACCGCGCGATTGCATGGGTCCGTCAGCAGCGACTGCTCGCCGGGGATAAGCCGTTTTTCATGTATTTTGCTCCCGGCGCCACGCATGCGCCGCACCACGTACCGAAAGAATGGGCCGACAAGTACAAAGGTAAGTTCGATCAAGGCTGGGACAAACTACGCGAGGAAACCTTCGCGCGCCAAAAGCAGCTCGGAGTCATTCCGCAGGACTGCGAGCTCACGGCGCGCCCGAAGGAGATTCCGTCATGGGATTCCCAGACGCCCGAGTTTCAACGGGTGCTCGCGCGTGAGATGGAAGTCTACGCCGGCTTCTTTTCATTCGCCGATCATCACGTCGGCCGCCTCATCGATGCACTCGCTCAGATCGAGGCGCTCGACGACACGCTGATCTACTACATCATTGGCGACAACGGCGCCTCGGCCGAAGGCACCCCGCAAGGCACGTACAACGAAATGATTCCGTTCAACGGGATGAACGCACTCGAAACCGTGGATTTCTTAACGCAGCACATGGACAAGCTGGGTAGTCCCGAGTCGTACAATCACTATGCGGTCGGTTGGGCGCACGCCATGGATACCCCGTATCAATGGACCAAGCAGGTCGCATCACACTGGGGCGGCACGCGGAACGGCACGATCGTGCGCTGGCCAAAGGGCATCAAGGCCAAAGGCGACGTACGCCATCAATTCCATCACGTCATCGACGTAGCACCGACAATCCTGGAGGCCGCGGGGCTCCCGGAACCCTACATGGTCAACAGCGTCGGACAAGTGCCGATGCAAGGCGTCAGTATGCTCTACAGCTTCGATGATGCCGCCGCGCCAGAACGCCACGAAACTCAGTACTTCGAAATGTTCGGCAATCGAGGAATCTACCACAAGGGCTGGACGGCGGTCACGCGCCACCGAACGCCGTGGATCCTAACGGGGGAGACTCCGCCGTTTGACGACGATGTTTGGGAGCTCTACGATACGAGTAAGGATTGGTCGCAGGCACACGATCTCTCAAAAGAGATGCCGGATAAACTGCACGAACTGCAGCGTCTCTGGATCATCGAAGCAACTCGCAACAAAGCCTTGCCGATGGACGATCGCGGATCGGAGAGATTTAACGCGGACCTTGCGGGAAGGCCGTTACTTGTACGAGGAAGCTCACAGGTGCTTGCCAACGGCATGGGCGGTCTCAACGAGAACGGCCTCATCAACGTCAAGAATAAGAGTCACTCGATTACGGCGCAACTCATCGTTCTCGAAGGAACTACGGCGCAGGGCGTCATCCTGACGCAAGGTGGCATCGGCGGTGGCTGGATGTTCTACGTCGAGGACGGCAAGCCGAAGTATTTCTACAACTTCTGCGGGCTAGTCAGAACCGAGATCGTGTCCACGGAAGTCGTACCTGCCGGGACCCATCAAGCGAGGATGGAGTTCGCATACGATGGCGGCGGCCTTGCTAAGGGTGGAAAGGTTACGCTCTACATCGACGGCAAAGCCGTCGGCAGTGGCCGCGTGGAGCAGACCATTCCAATGGTATTCTCAGCCGATGAGACGTCGGATGTCGGGCTCAAGCGCGGCTCTCCGATGAAGCCGGATATGCCGTCCGCAAAAAGCGCGTTCAATGGAACGGTATACGCCGTCGTAATCGAAACGAGCGGCGAAAGCACCGATCATCTCCTCGACCGCGAACAGGTGCTCAACATGATCATGGCGCGTCAGTAGGTAAGCGAGCGAGGGCGTCGGCCTTGCGTTTTTTGGATAGAGCTGCGCGCACAGGTGCGCTATGATTCAATCCTGATCGAAGCTGTGATGGCTTTGGTAGTTTGAGAAAGGCTTCAAAAAATGCCCGCCAAGAAACCCAACATCCTCATACTTTGGGGCGACGACATCGGCATCTGGAATATCAGTAAATTTAGCCACGGCATGATGGGTTACCGTACGCCCAACATCGACCGCGTGGCCAACGAAGGTGCCCTGTTCACCGACTACTACTCGCAGCAGAGCTGCACCGCCGGCCGCGCCTGCTTCATCGCCGGCCAGAATCCGATTCGGACCGGCCTGACCAAAGTCGGCATGCCGGGCGCCACCGTAGGTCTTCAGCCGGAAGACCCGACCATTGCCGAGTTGCTCAAGCCGCAAGGTTATGCCACCGGCCAGTTCGGCAAGAACCATCTGGGCGACCGCAATGAGTTCTTACCGACCGTACACGGCTTCGATGAGTTCTTCGGCAACCTGTATCACCTCAACGCCGAGGAAGAACCTGAACTGCCCGACTATCCGAAAGACCCCAAGTTCAAGGCGGCATTCGGGCCACGCGGTGTGCTGCATTGCGTGGCGACCGACAAAGACGATCCAACCGTCGATCCTCGTTGGGGACGCGTCGGAAAACAAACGATCGAAGACACCGGTCCGCTCAGTAAGAAGCGCATGGAAACCGTCGACGAGGAGATAACCGCTCGCGCTCTCGCGTGGATGGAGACGCAGGCTAAGGCCGACAAGCCATTCTTCCTCTGGTACAACTCCACGGCCATGCACTTCAGGACGCACCTCGCCGAAAAGAACCTCGGCAAGAGCGGTCAGGATCCATACAGCGATCGCATGGTCGTGCACGACGAACAGATCGGCATGATGCTCGATAAGCTGGATGAGCTTGGCATCGCCGACAACACGATCGTCATGTACTCCACCGACAATGGTCCGGAGAACGACACCTGGCCGGACGGCGCCAATACACCGTTTCGCGGGCAAAAGGACACCAACTGGGAGGGCGGCTGGCGCGTGCCGTGCTTTATCCGCTGGCCGGGCACGATCAAGCCCGGCTCGGTCTTCAACGGCATCGTGTCGCACATCGACATGTTCCCGACGTTGCTGGCCGCCGCGGGCAATCCGGACGTTACCAAGCAACTGCTCGACGGCTGCACGGTCGGCGGCAAGAAGTTCCACGTGCATCTAGACGGCTACAATCAAATCCCGTACTTCTCGGGCAAAGTATCCGAGAGCCCGAGAAATGCCCTCGTATACTTCAGCGATGACGGGGACGTGATCGCGGTACGCGTCGGCGACTATAAGTTCCAATTGGCTGTCCAACGCGCCAGTGGGACCGATCTGTGGGCCGAGCCGTTCGTGAAGCTTCGTTTGCCGCATATCATGAATTTGCGCCGCGATCCCTTCGAGCGGGCCGACTTCAACTCAAACGTGTACTGGGACTGGGCGATCGATCACGTACCTCAGATGTACCTGATGCAGGCCGTAATCGCGGGGCAGATCGAGGACTTCGCAAAGTTCCCGCCGCGTCAGAAACCCGCCTCGTTCAACTTGGACGCAGTACTGGAACAGGCGAAAGCAGCGCACGGCTAGACCCGCAAGCGGCAGAGCCTTTCCATATTGAGTTGAATAAACTCGGTATGAAAGGCTCAATCGCCGCGAAGGTAAGCGAGTTCTACGAACGTCACCCCTACCCGCCGCCCGTGGACGATCTGGAATCGTATCGACGGAACTGGGACGACCAGCGCCGGCGCGCCGAGTCGCATCTCTTCTGGCCGTCTGAATCCTTTCGCGACGACCGCAGCATATTGGTAGCGGGCTGCGGCACGACTCAGGCCGCGCACTACGCGCTGCGTTGGCCGCGCGCCCAAGTAACCGGGATCGACGTAAGCGCAAAGAGCATCGCGTTCACGCAAGAGTTGAAGCGCAAATACGGGCTTGAAAACCTGGAAGTTCGCCAACTCGCCGTGGAGCGCGCCGCCGAACTCGGACAAGCCTTCGAGCATATCGTCTGCACCGGCGTGCTGCATCACCTGCCCGATCCCGATGAAGGGCTGCGCGCGCTGCGCGACGTGCTCGAGCCGACCGGCGCGATCCACCTGATGGTGTACGCGCCGTATGGCCGTGCCGGTGTGTACATGCTTCAGGATTACTGCCGGCGTCTCGGCATCTGCAGCAGCGCTTCAGAGATCGACAATCTCGCCGCGAGTCTCAAGGCACTGCCGAGCGACCACCCCATCGCGCCCCTTTTGCGCCAGTCTCCCGACTTCGCGGATAAGGCGGGACTAGCCGATGCGCTGCTCCATCCGCAAGACCGCGCGTATTCGGTCCCGCAACTGATGGATTTCCTCGCTCGCGGCGGTTTGGCGTTTGGGCGCTGGGTACGTCAGGCGCCCTATCTACCGTGGTGTGGCGCAGTAGCGTCTACGCCGCACCAATCCAAGCTGTTGGAGCTGACGGCCGAAGAACAATATGCCACCATCGAACTCTTCCGCGGAACGATGGTGCGCCACAGCCTCGCGGCATACAAGAAGGAACGACCGAGGAAGGTTGCGTCCGTGGATTTCGACGGCGACGAATGGCTCGATTATACGCCCATTCGCTTGCCGGACACGCTTGCCGTTCGCGAGCGGTTTCCGGCGGGCGCGGTTGCCGTGTTAATCAACCGAAATCACACTTATACCGACCTCTATTTGCCGATCGACGCGCTCCAGGAGCGGCTGCTGGAAGCCGTCGACGGCAAGCGCACCATTGCGGAGATCTGCAGCGAGCCAAGCGCTAGGAGTTTCGCGCGCGCCTTCTTCCAGCAGCTCTGGCGATGGGACCAGGTCGTGTTCTGGTTGGGAAAGCCACGCCGAGGCCTTTTTCGCGCGCGGCGCGAATAAGAAAAATAAGGTCTTCGATTTTGGAGACGCGCGGCTCCCAGCCTCGGGAGCGAAATTGAGTAGATATCATCGAACCCGCAGTCACAGTTAAGAAACGTGCGAAAGTCGTGAAAGAGTACGCACCCCACGAGCATTTCGGAAGTCCGCTGAATATTTGCCGCGTATGCGGCCAGAAATACAGCTACGTTCTGAAATCGCTCGACCCATTTTATGAGTCCAAAAAGTAGCGCATAGCTCGGAGCGTCGGATGACGAGTGGACTAGCGTGCAGTGAGTTCAGTCGTTATCGGCCTGGTCGCGTTTGCGTGCCTTTTTGGCGGAGCGCTACTTGGCATGGGTCTTCGCAATACGCTGCCCAGCCACCACCTGAGTGACGATTCGCGCCATCTTCTCCAGATTGGACTGGGGACGATCGGCACGATGGCGGGGCTTGTTCTGGGCTTACTGGTTGCCTCCGCAACGACGTCGTACAATGCGCAGCGCAGCGAGCTTCTGGACGTTGCCTCCAAGGTTATCTTGCTTGACCGGGTGCTCGCGCACTATGGCCCGGACACGAACGTCGCGCGCCGCGACCTCCGCGTCGTAGTTGCGCGGGCGTTGACTCGAATCTGGCCCCAAGAAAGCTCGAGTGGCCCGCAACTTGACCCGTTGGCGGCACGAGGCGAAGCCGTGCTCGATGATATTGAGGATCTCTCGCCCAAGAGCGATCGTCAACGTTCGCTCAAGCCGGAAGCCATTGGACTGGCACTCAACCTTGCGCAAATACGATGGCTGATGTTCGAACAAAGCGGGTCGTCAATCTCTTGGCCACTCCTGGTGTTGCTGATCTTCTGGTTTACGATTACGTTTATCGGATTCGGTCTTTTTGCCCCGTCAAATACGACCACTATTGTCGCGCTGGCGCTCTGTTCGCTCGCCGTTGCCGGAGCGATCTTCGTCACGCTCGAAATGTATACGCCGTTCCAGGGGCTCGTCCAGATTTCCAGCGCACCGCTGCGGGACGCCCTAGCGCACTTAGGGCGTTAAAGCCGATCTCCGCTTCAGCTCAAAGAAAAGGCGCGCGGCGTTATGAACAAGTAAATCGCTTCACGAATCGACGTTTAGATGCTACGATAGAGTATCGCAGCGCGTGAGGGCTTCGCGGAGCTCCGACTCCCAACTAAAGGATGCAATCATGAGATCATTGGTGCTAATTGTCACCGTTTTCGTGCTCGCTCTAACCGCGCCGGCTTCGGCGACTGGGACCGTCCGGATCCAGCAGCGCGACGGCACCGTGCAGACCTATACCGGCGTAACCTTGAAAGTATCGAACAAGACGCTGATTTTAATATCGGCTGACAAGTTCTCGACGGTCGTCCTCAGCGGTGCCGACTGCGCTCACGACGGAGCCATCGTTCGCTGTACCGGCGGAGGGTTCTCGCTCGTCCAGCAAGGGAAGCGGCACAACGTCGCGTTCAAAAGCGCCACCTTCTACTTCAACTTAACCGATCAAGATCAATCGCTATCGCTTTCGACCACGAAGGTTGCACCGCATTCGGTGCTGTTCGCAGTGGTGACGGCAAAAGGAACCTACATAACCGGAAACGGCAAACTCGATCAGGAGCCCGCACAATGAGATATTTATCCATCATACTCGTCGTAGCAGTCGCGATGGCGCCGTTGACGGCCTCCGCGCAGCGCGCCGCCCGCGGCGGAGGAGGCGGTGCGTCCCGTTCAAATCAGGGTCGCGGCTTCAACATGAGCAACGACGTGCCGAGTCAGGCCGCCAGGGGCAACAACGGAGCCGCGGCTTACAATAAGAACACCGGAAACGCCGCCGCGTACAATAAGAACACCGGTACGGCCACGACCTACAACAAGAGCTCGAACACCACAACGCAGTACCACACGAACAGCTCCAACACGTACAATAAGAACAGCGGCAACTACAACAGCGGCGCCTACAACGGCAAGAACTCAGCCGGTGCGTACAACAAGAACACCGGCAATGCCGCGGTATACAACAAGAACACCGGCAATATGACGGTGTACAACAAGAACACCGGTACGACGACTAAGTATCAGTACAATACCAGCGGCAGAAACGGCTACTACTACAACGGCCGCGTAGTCGTAAACCCGCGATACGTCGGCCCCGCCTGGGGTTGGAATCGTGGCGTCGTTTGGGCGCCCTACGGAGCCTACTGGGGCGGAGGGTTCTGGGGAGCCTTCGCAGTTGGTGCCGCGACCGCTGCGGTGATGGGTTCCATCGTCTACGCGAATCAGACGTATACGTCGTACTCCGTCAATAGCAGCAGTCCAGGGGCGACCCTCTTATCGAATTATGGTTTGCGGCAAGTTCCGTGCGGACCGCCCGGTCTGGTTGTCATCTATGGGCCTAACTTCGGCGTCATTTGCGCAAATCCGAATAACCTCGTAGCTGCCGGAAACTACGCGGTCAATGTGAACAACCTGACGCTTCAGTCGCAATAGCTCCGGCTCAGTCGCGGAGGCAGCGAAAGCCGAGATGCGACATCCCCGTATCGATAGCTTGTGGGGAGCGTGCAGCCGGGCGAAAGCGCAGACAATAGTTTGGCGCGCAAAGGAATGAGCCGCCCTTGAGCACTTTGCGAGGGATCCGGATCTCGGGCTGACACGGATCGAGGCTCCGCTCCCGATCGTCGCGGGCCGAAGAGCCCACGCAGCAGGGAGAAGCCGGCTTGGTGCGCGCGTCGATATACCAATCACTGGTCCATTCCCACACGTTGCCGGCCATGTCAAAAAGTCCGTATCCGTTAGGCGCGAATTGCCCGACCGGCGCGGTGCGCTCGTATCCGTCGCGGCAAAGGTTCTGCCAAGGGAATTCGCCTTGCCAGGTATTGGCCATAGGCGTGCCTCCCGGCTCCATCTCGTTTCCCCACATAAAATCGGCACCGTCGAGACCGCCGCGTGCTGCGAACTCCCACTCCGTCTCGGTGGGAAGCCGTTTTCCGGCCCAGCGCGCGTACGCCTCGGCATCTTCGAACGCAACGTGTATGACCGGATGATCGGGGCGCGATTTCACGGAGCTGCCCGGGCCTTCCGGATGCTTCCAGCACGCACCCGGCGTCCACGACCACCATTGCGAGTAGTCGGCGAGGTTGATCGGACCCGGCGTCATGTGAAAGCACAGCGCCCCCGGAACCAGATTCTCGAGCGGCGCGCCGGGAAAGTCGGCGGGGTCGAGATCTCGCTCTGCGATTGTTACATACCCGGTTTTTCGCACGAACGTTGAAAACTCGGCGTTGGTGACCGTATGTACGTCGATCCAGAATCCACCGGAAGCTGCTTCTCGGACCGGTGACTCCTCGGGATAGAACCGGTCCGAGCCCATGCTAAAGACCCCTCTTTCGATCCAGACCATCCCGTCGCGACCCGTCATGATCCGCATATTTTTCGCCCTACGAAATTCGTGCTTCTGGTTTGCGCGATAAATCGGGCGAGTTGCCGGCTCGCCCGATTAACCGCAAACACAGACGCCAGAGCGTCGATTAAGCTTAGCCCCCCAAGGAGCGTTGGCCAATGACGCGACCAACTGGCGGCGTCGTATCCGCCCCAGTGCCCCATATGCCGTTGAAGCTGTTATTGTCGCCGTTGAACCAGAACGAGAACCATCCCGATTTGCCGCCGCCGCTCCACGTCGCTCGTACCTTGTCTTTTGTCCGAAACTTCCCGTTGAGGACGACGCCGCCGGTGTGGCAGACGACGGTCGGCCCGGATTGCGTGCAAGCCATCTTTCCGATGAAAGCAGCCGGCCCGCCCGCGCCGATCACGTTCCAAGTTCCGACAGCGGTAATCGGGGACGGCGGCAGGACCTTGTTGCCGACGAATGAGCCGTTTGCGGCGCGGCCGTTGTAGCCCCACGTGCCGTTGAAGCTGTGGCCGTTGGCGCTGACATAGATGGTCAGCCAACCGGCGCCGCCCGGGCCGTGCCACTTTCCGTTGATCTTCGAGTTGCTCACAAACGTGCCCGTGAATCCGTTGCCGTTGGCCGCGTTACTGCCTACGATGCCCTCGCCAGACTGGGTTACGGTCACTGTGGATGTTGAAGTACCGTTCAAGCCGGTCTGCTGAACTGCCCACGTCCCAGTAACGTTCGGCGTGCTCATTTGTGCAGCGATGCTCGAAGGCGCCGCGATTGCGAACACGCAAAATAGTGAAATAGCAAGACGTTTCATACGTGATCTCCTTCGATTCTATGGTTAAGTACTAAGATGCCCCGGCAAACTCCGGCTCTCCGTAAATCAGTGCCGTCTTCGTCGTGCCGTCGAAAAGCCAGTCCTTTAGCGGGGTCTGCAGCGCTTTGAAAAACGCATCCGCGTTTTCATGCGCCTTTTGCTGTTTTCCGGTTTCGCCTTTGAGGTGGTACGACCAACCGAATTCGCCCACGAGAACGTGAAAGGCATCCACTGTTGGCCGCGTCCACACGGCGAGATCCGCATGTGCGACCGCGTCTTTGCCGAAAACGTAGGATCCCAGCCGGGCACCGATCTCGAAGACGCGCGCGTTATTCACCGCCGACACGGTCGAATCCGGATCGAGGTCGAGCGTCTTGAGCCCAGGAAAGATCTCGATGATTCTCGACATTGTTTGCGTGAAATTCGCCACCGGATAGTACCCGATCAAATTGTTTGAAAAGATGCTTTTGATCGAACCCGGCTTTTCGCCGCGAATGATTTCCTCTTTGAACTTGAATCTCGTATCGAGGTCTTTGAGCGATGTATTGATGTTAAAATCGGCAGATTCCCGGAAGTCTGGCGAGCGGCGTTTGAAGGTCACCTCCCACGTCTCGTCGGGCCAGCCGCTGGAGTGATCGCGGCGCAGCCGCAGGATGACGTGTTTGCTGCGAAAGACTGCGTCCGGCGTATCGAAGAACTGTACTTCGCGAAGCTCGGAATCGATCCGGTCGAATCCCTCGTACTGAACTTCGAGATCGCGCGCGATTTTCGCGAGATTCTTGTTGAATTCTAAAACCGCGCGTTTAGTCGGAAAGAGTTCCGGCTTCAGGAGAAGCTTGAACTCACGCGCGGTAATAACGCTAGCCATAGCCTAACTCTACCGCGCCACGGCCGCCGGAGCGTATCCCAAAACCGCAAAGTCGGCGATTAGCTCGCTTTGGTCCGCCGTTCCACGAATGGGCGTATGGCTTCGATCGCCGTTGCCGCCGCAATCGCCGAGAGCGCGCCGATTACGACGAGCACGATGTCGCGCCGCTCCTGGGCGGTGACGTCGACCCATTCTGCCGAAACGATGTTGTCGCCGGCGTAGAGAATTCGCGTCCGGTCGCCCCCGAGCGGCGCCTGGAGGCCGCCCGAGAAACGCAGGTCGTCAACGTCCTCCAGGGCCGAGACGTCCAGAAGAACCGCGCCGCCGGCCCCGGTGTGGGCTCGAACCGTTATCGCTCGTTCGGTAAAGGTCGGGGCCCTGGCAAGTGGGCGGTCAAGTTTGCAAGCGATGCCGGCTCTTCGCTCTGGCGCGCGCAAAAGCGCGTCGTGCATGCTTTTGGGAATCGGAATGAAAATGCTGGCGCGGCGCCTTTGAATCGGAATAGGCGTCAGGGCTGCGGCGTTCTCGGCATCAACCAGAAACTCGGCCAGCCCTCCCCGCTCACCCGGCAAGGAGCCACAGGAAATCGAAGCCGGGTTAAGTCCACCAACGAGGATCGATCGCATCCTCGGCGTGACCATGAACAAAACATGGGCCTCGCTCGTTAGCGCGGCCTCGGCGAACCGATGACGCTCCTGCTGAAGTGCTCCTACGAGAACGGGAAAACGCTCGGATTGAAACGGCGGCCGCTCGTCGAACAAAATGGTAAGCACGGGCCCTGGGCTATGGTCGACATGCGTGATCCAGCGCGTTAACTGCCAAGCGATCAATGCGACGATCAAGGCCAGCAGCAACCACAGATTCCTCTCCCAGACTCGCGTCAATGGCGCTACCGGAGCGCGATTGCGCCGACGACCGCTCCGCAAAGGATGAGTAGCGCGGGATTGATCTTGGTGCGTAACGTCCCTATGAAAACCGCTAGCGCGACGCCAACAGTGACCCAATTCGTTATCGCGCCTTTGCCCAAGGTGACCGTGCCCGCAACCGCAAGGCCGATCGCGACGGGAGCGAGCCCGAGCTGAATCGACGTTCGCCACGGCCAGTTTGCAAGTCTGTTCCAGATCCGGCCGACGCCGAAGGTGAGCAGTCCGGTCGGTACAAAGAATGCCAGCGCCGCGATCGCCGCTCCGCTAAGGCCGCTCACTCGCTCGCCGACAGCGGCCACCATCATCATGTTCGGACCCGGCGCCATCTGGCCGACGCTGTAAACATGGATTAGCTGAGGATACGACAGCCAGTGGTGCACGTCGACGACCAGCGACTTCATTTCCGGGAACGCGGCCATGCCGCCGCCTACCGTCAGGAGCGACAGGTAGCCGAAGACGCGAGCTATCGCAGGGAGCTGATCCACTCGCTTAACGCCTCCTTCTGCCGTTGCTTCCCCGGCCGGTTCGTGAAGATCGCCAAGGCACCGACCCCGATCAATACGATTGGTACCGAGACCTTAAAATGATTTACCGCCAAAACCGCGGCCAAGATAAAGAACGCATCGTAAAACCCCTTCACCGACTTCTTGCCGATCTGGAACCACGTAGCGGAGATGAGGCCGACTGCAGCGGCCGCGACGCCTTTCAGCATCGCAGTGACGATCGGACGATCGCCGTTTTCGCCATACATGATTCCCGCGACCGTCATGAAGATAAAGCCGGGCAAGCACATTCCGATCAGCGCTGCGGCTGCGCCGACCGTCCCACGCAACCGATCTCCGACCAGGATCGACATATTCGTCGCGTTGAGCCCGGGAAGCGTATTGCTGATCGACATCAGCTCGAGAAAGTGGGTGTCATCCAGCCATTTCTTCTTCCCGACCAACGAGCTGCGCAAATAGGCGACGACCGCACCACCGAAACTCGTAGCACCGATAATCAGGAACGTCAGGAAGACGTCAAGTACCGGCGGCACCTCCTTGGAGGCGACGGCGGGAGCGGCCGCCGAGGGCTTCACGCTTTCACTCAAGGTGAGCCTATCCTAACATCCCGCGATGCGTCGGCGGACTCCGAAAAACGCAAAAGCGCGGCGGCTCCCTATAAGCCGGACAAATACGCGACGTAGATGGCGGCAAAGAGGCCGTCTACCCCGGCGATCGCGGTCATGGCCGTCGTTCGCTTCAAGGGGCCAAAGAACACCAGTATTCCGATGGCGAACTTTTCAAGGGCAGCTGCCGTCAGAACCGGAGCGCGGACGGAAGGGACGTACGCGGCGCATAAAATCAACCCACCTACCGCAAAGATCAGCACGCCCCAGTGTCGGACGAAGAAAACCGTCGAGGCCCCGCCGTCGCCAACTCCAAAGGCAAGCCGCAAGAGTTGAACGGCAAGCAGCAGCGCCGTCAATCCACCGGCCGCGGTAACGATTCCTGAAAAGACGAGAATCCAGCCGATCGACGACGCGAGCGTCATTGATCGCCGAGTTCGGCTTTGAGTCCCTCGCCTAGCGTGTGCCGGGCCTTCTCCCCTGCGCGCAAGTCAGCGGGCTCCCACGGTTCCCACTCCTCCCAGCCCAGCGCCTGCGACGCGAGACGGAAGCCGAAGCCGACCACAAAGGCAATCGCCGTCGCCGTAATCACCGGCAATCCGAAGGCCCGCTCGCAGACGACGTAGGCTACCCCGGTGAGGACCGCGGCGAGAATGAAGAACTCACCCCGAACCAGCTGCTTCGGCACGACAAGACAGGCGCCGTCGATGATCCAGCGCCCGGCGGTCGTGGCGATGACGCCGATGACAACCGCGGCCGCGTATCCGAGATGGGCGTCGAGCGCGGCTTGTGCGCCGACGATTGCGTACCACGGAAGCGAGAACGCGGTCATGAATTGAAATAGGCCGTCTTTGAAGCGCTGCTCGGAGTTGTAATCGATGAGCAGCGCGAGCCCGGCGGCCGCGAAGCACGCGACGAGATACCATGGATTTTGCAGCGGCGAGGGGACTTTGTTGACGAGGACGTCGCGCACGATACCGCCGCCGATCCCACCCGCATAAGCGAGAATGATGATTCCGGCTACGGTGAAATGTCTATAGTGATCCGGTCGCCGCGCCAAGAGCGCGCCGTTGAACGCATTGGTCGTGGCCGCGAGCAGGCTGATGTAGCCGATCGTCCCGAGAGCCAATAATCCGTACTGGGGCGAAAAAATCAGCGGGGTCATGCGTGTTTCGTCCGCGTAAAATAGACTCGGATTGGCAGACTAAGAATAAACGTGATCACGAAATACGCGAAAATCGTCGGAAGGACGAGCGTCCCTTCGAAAATCGTTTGGGTACCGATCAGCACGCATAAACCGATGTTGCGGAGTAGGGTCGCGATCGCAAGGGTACGGCGATACTGACTATCCGGGCCGCCAAGAAGCCACCCAAACAGGATCGAGAAAACGCCGATTGCAGCGATAATGAAGAGATTTCCGTGTCCGTAGACCGCCGACACGGAGCCGACGATCGTTTTGAAAATCAGAACGACCAGAACCAGCGCTGCGAGCACAAACAGAATGTGTAACGCTTTCACGACCTTTTCGGCCATCGATGGAGCCAGGCGCGAGGCAATCAAGGCACCGAGAACCAGCGGGACGAGTTGAAACACGACCAACGTCGTTAGAAACTTCAGCGCCGGCACCGGCGGCACGGGAGCCGACGGCACGATGAGGTTTATGAGCGCGATCGTAAGCGGAATCGTGATCACCGAAAGCGCCGTGAAACAGAACGAAATCGTGATGGCAAACGACAGGCTCCCGCCTTTGGCTCGACCGGCAGCGTTGACGAGAAACGGTACGCCGGGTGCCATCGACATCAGAACGATCCCGATGGCAACTCCGCGCTCGACGTGAAAGAACCGAACGAGCAAAATCGCAAGCAACGGAACCAATACGAAGTTTGCCAGGAACGCGCGCCCCAACAACCCATATTGGCGCAGCGTCTCGACCAGGCGCTGCCGGTCGACCTGCAGTCCCGCGCCGATCATGGTCGAGACGATCATGATCAGCGCGAGGACCTTTACCAGTGCCATATAGCCTACCGGATCCTTATTGACCCGAGTGCGACGCGATGGCCTTTTCGACTTGCGCCTTGACGGCTTCCATGTTGAACGACGCGCCTCTCTGCATCGGCGGGAATTCGATGAAGCTTTGAGCGCCCCGCGCTACGACTTCCTGCACCAAGACAAACCGCCAGAATTCGTAGGCAAACCAGTTGTAATATGCGAGCGAGCCGCCCACGCCGGTGCGTTCGAATGGATCGAGCCGCAGGTTGACGAGGATCGGCCAGTCCACTTTGACGGTACCCCCAAGCCAGCCACCCGGCTGGTCGATGAACCGGTATTTGTAGTCATTGTAGCGTACAGCGCCGAGCGTCCCCTCCGCGAAATAGAAGATCTCGTGGCGATTCGAGGGCCCCGCACCGGTGATGAGATTGGTTTGATCGTAACCGTCGAGGTGGACCTTATAAGTCCGGTCGCCGAGCTGCTTGCCTTTCGTGAGCTCGTCGACAATGTTCGGATTTCCGGCGGCGGCGACGAACGTCGGGAACCAATCCAACCCCGAGATGATGCCGTTCTCAACTTTTCCGGCTGGGATCTTGCCCGGCCAGCGAGCGACGCACGGTGAGCGGAATCCGCCTTCGAGTACAGTCCCCTTTCCGCCCGCGAACGGCGTCTGTCCGCCATCCGGCCAGGTGAAGTTCTCCGTGCCGTTGTCCGTCGTGAACACGACGATCGTGTTGTCGTCGAGGCCGTCGTCTTTGAGCTTTTTCATCAGTGCGCCAACGATGTCGTCGAGCTGCGCCATGCCGGCCTCCGAGATCGACCAACCGTTTTCCGACGTGCGCATCTTCTCGTATTTGTCCGACAGATGCGTGACCACATGCATGCGCGTCGGGTTGAGCCAGCAGAAGAATGGCTTGCCGCTCGCCTTCGCGCCATCGATGAATTTGAAAGCATGCGCCAGGATTTCATCGTCCACGGTCTCCATCCGATCGGGATAGAGCGTGCCTGCGTCTTCGATCCGCTGCTTCCCGATCTTACCCCAACGCGGCTGAACGGTCGGATCGTCCGTATCGGTGGCCCAGCTGTGGACCATGTTGCGCGGACCGATCTTATCTTTGAGCGCTTGGGGATAGTTGGGATGTGCCGGATCCTCCATCGCGTCGAGGTGATAGAGGTAGCCAAAAAACTCGTCGAACCCGTGCAGCGTCGGCAAATACTCGTTGAGATCGCCGAGGTGATTCTTTCCGAATTGGCCGGTTGCGTAGCCCATCGAGCGCAGCGCTGTGGCGATCGTCGGCGCTTCGGCCGGCATTCCAACCTTGGCACCCGCCTGCCCTACCGTCGTCAGGCCGGTCCTGATCGGCAACTCGCCTGTGATGAAGTTCGCGCGGCCCGCGGTGCAACTCGCCTCGGCATAGTAGTCGGTGAATCGCATTCCTTCTGCCGCCAATCGGTCGAGATTTGGCGTGCGGCTCGCCATGATGCCTTGGTGATAGCATCCTAAATTAAACCATCCGATGTCGTCGGCCATAATGGTGACGATATTGGGTTGCTTCTGCGTCGAAGCTGCCATTCTGGATGTCCTCTCTGCGCCGTGCTGAGCTTTTCTGAGCTTCGCCTCAGAGCGAGGGCTCCATCTCAAAAAAGCCGACGTTGCAAAAACGGGATAGTGGGACGTCCGAATCGCAACCTAAGATGAAATGGTGAACGTGCCGGCGCTCCCGCAAGGCCTTTTCTTCGAACGCTTGGCTGTTGCCACGCTTCTCGGCTTGGCGATCGGCCTCGAGCGCCAATGGCGCCAGCGGACTGCGGGGCTCCATACATCCACGCTCGTGGCCGTCGGCGCCGCAATGTTCACGGCCGTGCCGGAACTTGCGGGCATCAACGATACGATGCGCGTGGCGGCTCAAGTCGTCTCCGGCGTCGGGTTCTTAGCCGGCGGCGTAATCTTGCGCGACGGTTTCAACGTTCGCGGATTGATCACAGCCGCAACACTTTGGGCGACGGCCGCCGTCGGCGTGCTGGCGGGCGCGGGTTTCGAGGTCCAGGCCGCAGTCGGCGCGGCCGTTATCGTCACCGTCAATCTCATTGGCCTGCCGCTGGGCATTGTCATTTCACGTATCCCCCACGCCAGCCCCGAGCACCTCGCGACCACCTACACGCTGCACGTCGCGTGCAACGAGACCGCGCGCTCTGCGGTGCGCGAGCGCATGCTCCACGAGATCGAAAGCACGTTGCTCAAGCTCACCTCAATGACTAGCTCCCCACCTACGAACGGAACGGTCAAGATCGTCGCCGAGATGACGAAGCCCGGTCGCGACGACGGCTCCGCAGACCGGCTGCAACGGGCGATTTCCGGCCTCGACGGAGTCTCGTCCGTGAGCTGGGAGGCCGCCGAACGCGCGACTTAATGAAAACCGAATGTGCGCGCAGTCGCGACTGGGGGGAAAGCGCGGCACTGTTGGTCGGACTCGTGGTATTCCTCGGCCTGCGTAACCGCTACACCGTGGGGGGACCGACTCTCACGCTGACGTTCGGCGTCATCTTAGTTATAACGTGCGGGCTTTCGATCTTCTGGACGATCGCCGGGGCCCGGAAACTGACGAGAACGGTCATGACCGCCGCCGCCGCGGTATCTGCGCTGGTCGTCGTGGCCAGCATGGCGAAAGTCGTCTATCTGGTTGTTTATCAACCGGGAACGATTTCAGGTACGCGCTTGATGGAAACCGCGATCTCGATCTGGGTTTCCAACGTCATCGTCTTTGCCATCGCGTTTCATTTACTCGGGGACCAGGACTTCGTTTTTCCACAAGCCCCGGGCTCCGCCAAGGCAAGCGTTTTTCTCGACTATGTGTTTCTCTCGTTCACGACCTCGACCGCGTTCAGCCCGACCGATACGCCTCCCGTAACGACCCGCGCGCGGATGTACATGATGCTCGAAGCGGCGATTTCGCTCACGACCATTGCAGTTGCTGCCGCACGGGCGGTCAACATTCTTACTTAGGCTTTTTGTCGCTTAGCCCCGGCGAAGTGTATCTGACGGCGTCTCGCCGAACATCGCGCGATAATCCGCGGTGAAATGTCCCATATGCCAAAACCCCAAGTTCGCCGCGACGTCGATGATACGCGTGCGCTCCTTGTCAGCGTGTTGCAGCATCCGCCGCACGTTGCCAAGCCGCGTCTTCTTCAAATATGCCATTGGGCTCAAACCCGTAACCGCTTGAAACGCGTTGATCAGCGAGCGCAGTCGCAACCCCGAAACAATCGTCAGGTCCGACAGCGTCGGGTTGCTCTCGACGTGCTCGCGCACGTACGCCTCACAGGCGCGGACCGCCGCGATCCGCCGCGTGAGCGAGCGCGGAACGGCTGTCGCGGTATCGCCGCGCTCTAGCGAAAGCGCCAATAACGGAGTGAACAATCGGTCGACCTTCGTCCGCAGGGAGGCCGGCGCTCCTTGGGTTGTCCGTTTATACGCTTCCAAAATCGTTTTCATGCCGACACGCAGGCGCCTCGCCAAGGCCCGATCGTGCGTCAATCTACCGTTGGAACTCGCATCGATTGAAGCGATGGCGTCAGAAACTCCGCTTGACAGATTGTCGAGTGGGCGTTCATCAATTGTCGCGCAATAGAACGTTGAAGCTGCATGGGTGCAGAGATCGACGGCGCGTCTGCTCGTAGCGACGTACTCGCCGTTACCTTCGACCCCAAACCATCGCGCGGTCATGCGGGAGTCCCCAAGGGTGCCGATAAGACGCTTCCCAGGCGGCAGTTCGCCCTCTGCCCTCAGCCCTAGGCTGAACGAAAGGCGGACCACCTGAACCGCGCCCAGATCGGCCACTTCTTGGTCCGCGTGAAGCTGGCCCGGCTCGAGCTGAGACCAGGAAAAGCCCTCGGGCGCAAGCGCTCGAGCCATCGTAGCGCGTTCCATCGCCTCCAGCTTATCAGGCCGGCATTAAGATTTTGCGAAATTTTTAGGAAGTCTCGCGATCTTAGAGCCCAAGGATCTCGCCGACGAACTGCTCCCTGGCGTCGGCGGCGCGGTCACTGGCGTCAGACTCGAGCTCGGTGAAGAGCCGTTTCATGCATTTCGTCAGGCAGTCGCTCTCGTAGCCCGCACGCCGCCACCAGTCCCGAAGCTGACCATTCAGCTTGTCGTATACCTCTGGATCCAGCTCGTTTCTCTCCATGAAAACACCCTGGATGCCCTCGCGTCGAGCCTCGGCCAGTTCCCTCTCGAAAAGCGCAGCGTCGGTCCAAACAGCCCGGCTGTTGCGAAAAAGTTCGATGGCCGAGAGACCCTTGAGGCGCAGCTCTTCGTGCTCTACCGTGCTCTGATCGGACGCTCGCGCCATCGCCGCCCGAAGCGTGAACTCGATCAGGCTCTTTAGGAGCTCGTCGTAACTGACATCCTCGGCGATACTGACCGACCCGCCCAGACGCGCGGTGTATCTGTCCATCCTGTTAGCATTGAGTGTAGCGCTTTGCCGTCGCGCCGTTATCCCAGAAATGCTAAATCCGGCGGATTGCTCCAAGTTTTCAATTTTGGGATAGTGGAAACTAACGCGGCAGAGTCCAACGCAGGCCGGCGCGCAGCGTCCATGCCGGCGCGCCTTTGATGGCCGCGAGATTCTTCTCGCCTTCGAAATACGCGTCGAACTTCTGGCGCAAGCTCGAAAACGATTTGTCGATCCGCAACCCGACCGGAACTTCGGTCCATGCGTTGCGGACCCAATCGTAAGTAAAGCTCATGCTCGACGTTCCGATCCCCCAACCGCCGCCCAGCGCACGTGAAACCGAGGGTTCGATCTTTGTTTGGCCTACCGGCGCACGCGATGCCGGCCCGATAACCGAAAAGAAACTTTGATTGAAGAACCCGACCGTCCAAGGACCCTCATAGGTTTCGTAGCCGATTGCCGGGCCGACCGAATACTTGCCCGACCCGAGGGAATCGTTCTGCGCCGTCGGCACGCGTAGCGTCGCGCCGTATAGCCAGCGCCCGTGCGGCCCATTCTGCTGCACGAGATCGAATAGAGAAAGGTCTCCTGCACCGGTAATCGCGGATTGCGGCGCCGAGGTCACGATCGGTATTCTCAGGCGAAGCAAGTACTGCGTGGCTCCGCCGGTATAGGGAAGCTGCCCCCGTAGGTTGAGCACCGTGCTCGAGCCCGACTCAGAATCGTAATTCGGTGTAACTTCTTCTTCTGCCGAAACATACGGCGAGTACGCGCGCGGGGTTGGTTGCGGTAACGGAGCCTGCTGCGCCACACATGCCATCGGAAAGAGCAAACCGGCGACAGCACCGGCGGCCGCGGAAATCCGCATAGATGGCCGCATGTTGTGAAGCTAACACATCAAATGTTGCGTCGCTATCCGGAAAGTGCAAGCCCTTTCCGCGATGGCGCGGTACCTGCTAACATCGGACCCATGTATTTTGCTCGGCGACGCATAGCGCCTGGACTTGGGCCCGGTCTGGTCTCGGGTGCCTCCGATGCCGATCCGACGACGGTGGCAAGCCTTGCCGTCGTCGGTGCCGCCACGGGCTACATGCTGTCGTGGCTGGTCCTGCTTCTGCTGCCGATGATCGCGGTCGTTCAAACGATTGCGGCGACCGTCGGTGCGATCTGCCCGACCAGCATCCAAAGTGCGATTCGGCGCCACTATGGTCTTTCGTGGGCGTTGGCGGCGCTCGTTGCGATCGTGGCCGTCAACCTGGTTACGCTGACGGCCGACCTCGAAGCAGCGGCCGAGTCCTTGAGGCTGCTCACCGGGGTACCGCGAGCGTACTTCGTATTTCCGTTTGCCGGTGTTGTTGCGTGGCTGCTCGTCTCGCGATCGTACTTACGCATCGAGCGCTTTCTCTCGTTTCTTCCGTTCATTTTCGTTTGCTACGGTATAAGCGCGGTCTTGGCAAAGCCCGATTGGGCGGCGCTAGCCCACTCGCTCGTTTTTCCGCACTTCGCATTCACGCTTCCGATCGCGACGGGCGCACTCGCCCTCCTGGGAACGACCTTGACGAGCTACGTCTACTATTGGGAATCAATCGGGGTCTCCGAGCGAGGCTCGTCGGGATCGCAGCTACGGGCGGCGAAGGCGGACGCCGCTTGGGGTGCGCTTGCGCCGGGAATCTGTTTTCTCTTCATTCTCGTTGCAACGGCGGCGACGCTGGGCGCAAACCACTCGCGGGTTGAGACCGCCACGGACGCGGCCGCCGCGCTTAAGCCGCTCGCGGGCCAGTGGGCGACCGCGCTCTTTGCGATCGGATTGCTCGCATCGGCGGCCATCGCAGTTCCAGTTCTCGCCGGCACGAGTGCCTACGTCGTGACGCAAACATTCGGTTGGCCTGGAAGTCTCGACGCTACGTTCGGCCGGGCACGCCGATTTTACGGAATTCTTCTCGGTTCGCTCGCGATCTCGACGGCATTTGCATTCGTGGGTTTCTCGCCGATTGCGCTGCTCTACTGGGCTTCGGTGGCAGGTGGCTTAGCCACACCGCTTACGCTCTGGTTTCTCATTTCTATTGCGCAAAACCGCGCCATTATGGGCGAAAATATCATCCGCGGTTGGACGGCCGTTGCCGGTTGGGCGGTCACCGCAATCGTAACCGCTTCCTGCCTCGCGTTTCTCATCGTAAGTGCATTGTCCGCTGCGTGAGTTCAAATCTCACTATTCATAGCGGCGGACCCGCGCTCGGTCCGGAGCCGGAAGCAACAACAACGCTCACGCCGAACTACCGGCGCGTGCGAGCAGCATTCGGCGCCGTTGTTTTAGCCGCCGCGCTTGCGGCGTGTACGCGCCACGGCGCCGTCCCCGCCGGTCCTCCGCACGTCTTGCGGATCGCGTATCCCGGCGACCCGGCGTCGCTCGTTCCTCTCGTCGCCATCGACCAGGACATCCTTGCCCTCGACACGCTTTTCTGCCAAACGCTCGTTGGTCTCTCCGCCGATAACCAGGATGTTCCCATTCTCCTCACGCGAATCCCGACCCGGGCCAATGGCGACGTTTCTGCGGATGGGACGCAGATAACGTATCACCTGCGTCCCGGCGTACGGTTTGCCGACGACGTCGCGCTAACGTCGGCCGACGTTGCCTTTACCTATCGCGCCATCTTCGATCCCCGCAACCGCGCGACGTCGGTCGAACCGTACCGCCGCATCCTCTCGCTTCGGACGCCGGACGCACACACGGTCGTGATCCGATTGCGAGACCCGTGGAATGCCGCCGTCCGCGTGCTCTTTGCGCAAGCCGACTTCGCGTACGGCATTCTGCCAAAGCACGCCTTCGCCGATACTAAAGTCGTTGGTTCGCCATGGGAGAATGCGCCGTTCGGTACGGGTCCCTTTCGCGTCAAAACCTGGCTTCGAGGCGATCGCATCATTCTCGAGCGCAATCCCTACTATCGGCCGCGGCCGAAACTCGACGAAATCGTTCTGCAAATCGTGCCAAACCTGAATTCAAATTTCGTAACGCTTCGGTCGGGCGCCGTCGACGTCGGTACGCTGACGCCCGAAAATGTTGCACAGGCGCGGGGCACGCCGAGCCTCCACGTTTTGCGGATTCCGGAGAACGCCACTCGGTTGTTATACCTTCAGACGCAAACCGGACCCACGCGCGACGTTCGAGTACGGCGGGCGATCGCGCGAGCACTCGACTATGCCGCGCTCTCGAGCGCCTGGAGAAACGAGTTCCCTGCTGCGACCTCGTTCCTTCCACCCCCGATCGTGCGCTGGAAAAGCGTCGTGATTCCAGCCTACACGCACGATCCGGCCGCCGCAAGGCGCGAACTCGACGCCGCGGGTTGGCGAATGCGGCAGGGCGTGCGATTCAAGGACGAGACGCCCCTGAGCGGCCTCATCGGCATCAACTCGGAAGACCCGGTCAACGTCCGGATCGCTACGCTCGTGCAAGCGCAGCTTGCAGCCACCGGTATGCAACTCTCGCTCAAGGCGAACCCCACGCGCATCTGGTTCAGTCCCGAAGGTCTCCTACGAAACGGCGGGGCTACGATCGTCGGCGAGTCATGGGTTGGGGGCAGCGATCCCGAGCAATCCTTGAACCTTCGCTGCGTCCAGGCCGTCAAGGGCGGCGATAACCATTCGTTCTACTGCTCCCAGCGTTTTGAAGCGCTGTTCTCAGATCAAGCGCGCACGCCGAGCCAATCTCAACGCAATCGCGATTTCAATGCGATGCAGGTCCTCGTCCACGACGACGTTCCAGTGATCCCACTCTATTACGAAGACCGGCTGATCGGCGTCAGCAATCGCGTCACGGGATATCGAATAAACATGCTGTGGATCCCCGTTGACGCCGAAACCTGGGACGCGCGCTAAGGGCCCGTGGCATCCACGACGAGTTTCGCCGCCGCAACGTCTTCCACCGCAAGCCCGACGGATTTAAAAACGGTCGTTACGAGGGGTGTTGCTTCTTTCATGCCGGCGAAGATCTCACCGATTTCGGCGTAGATCTGCGCGTTTGCCATGACAACGTCACCCGCTTCCTTTGCGGCCGCGTCGCGTGAGTCGACCACGACGGTATTGGCCATCGCTTCCTCGTCGAGCTCGCGCCAATCCGGCCGCGACGATCCGACGGCATTGACGTGAGCGCCCTCTTTCAGCCAGGCGCCTTTGAGAATCGGCTCGTGGGCTGCCGTCGCGGTCACGATGACGTCGGCGCCGCGCACCGCCGCTTCGGTCGAATCCTGCGCCGTTGCGCCATGCTCGAGCGCGAAGCGCTCTGCGTGCGCCGCGTTGCGGCTCCAAACGCGAACCTCGGAAAACGTACGTACGCGCGACAGTGCTTCCAGATGCGAATGGGCCTGTACGCCGCTACCGAGCAGCGCCAGTATCCGGCTCTTCGGCGGAGCGAGATATTTGGTGATCGCCGCTGAAACCGCGGCGGTTCGCATCTCCGTAATCAGCCGCCCATCCAACGCGGCCAACGGCTGTCCCGTATCGGTCCGATAGAGCAGAATCGTTGCATTGTGCGTGGGAAGCCCGGTCTCGGCGTTAGCCGGGTAAAACGTGACGAACTTCAGGCCCATCACATCTCCGACGATCGCGGGCATGATCCCAAGATAGCGGCGTCGCTCCTCAATCGTCAACACGTTGCGCACGGGCTGCGTCACGTTCCCGCGTGAAAACTCCGCCAGCACGCCTTCCATCGCGAGGATGAGGTCATCCCACCGCAGGACCCGTCGAACAGCTTCTTCGTCTAAATAAATCACGGAAATTCGGCTTACATGGACAAGCCCGCCTCAGCGTAACAAACCGCTACGCGCCGCGCAAGTCGCCGCCAGCACAGGCACAGCTTCTCTGCGACATGCCACCGACATGGAATTTGCCCGGTCAGGCGAGAAGTTCGAGTTATGCTTGCACGCATCTTGGCGTTAGCTTCACTCTTGCTGTCGACTGTCGCAGCGACCGCACCTGCGGTAGGGCCGCTCGTCGCTGAAGATGATTACCGGCGCATCGTCGCGTTGAACGATGCCGCGATCGCGCCGGACGGAAAAGCGGCGGTCATCGTGGTTTCACGAGTCGTTTGGGACGAAGATCGCAGGCAGAACGACCTCGTCTCGGTTGACCTTGCAACACGCACCCGGCAAACGCTGATGCAGAATCGCAAGGGCCTTTCCGATCCGGCATTCTCTCCGGACGGGGCGCAGCTGGCATTTCTGGCCGACGAGGGGAACGGCAGCGATGCTTCTACTCAAGTATTCGTCATGCCGGCCAATGGCGGTGATGCGAAACCGGTCACTCACACGAAGGCCGGCGTCAACCAGTTCGCGTGGCGACCCGATGGCCGCGCCCTGGTATACGCTGCCGAAGATCCAGAACCGGTGCGATCGGGCGCGGACCGTTTCCGCAACAGTTTCATTTTCACGACCGAGCCGATAGTCGCGCACTCCCCCTCGTTGCCGATCCATCTCTTCCTGCTGAATCTCAACGACGATGCGACGACGCAGTTGACCTTCGGAGCTAGCAGCGTTGCCAACGATTCGACCCTCTCGTGGTCGCCGGACGGAGCGACGATTGCATTCACGCTTTGCCGCGATGCGATTTTGAACGATCAGAGCTACTCGCACGTGGCACTCGTGGATCTGGCGAGTAAGAAAGTTCGTTCACTGACCGGACGCACGATGTGGGAAGCGGACCCGCGGTTCTCACCCGACGGCGCGCACCTAGCATACGCGTACTCCGATGGCGACCCGCAGGTGAACCTCACACGCCTCTACATCACGACCGTGGCCGGCGGCATAGGAAGGCCGCTCTCCGGCGCGATCGATCGGCCGATTGGGGACGCCGTTTGGTCGCCCGATTCAAAGAGCCTGATCGCGACCGCTCCCGATCGCACGACGAACGCGCTCTATCGCCTGTCGCTCGACGGCGCAGCGCAGCGCATTCCCTTGGGAGATCTCACTCCGGGAGTTCCCTTGACAACCACCGGGGGCGCCAACGCACCGTCGCTCGGCAATGCGATCGCGTCCGATGGAACGCTCGTCTTCCTCGCCACGGCCGCAACGCAACCGGTGGAACTTTATGGGCACTCAGCGAGCGGTGCAACGGCGCAACTCACCGATTTTAACGCCGGCATGGCACAGTTTGCTTGGGCATCGGCGCAGCGTATAACGTTTCCGACCACCGCGGGCGACGCGGGGGACGGCGTTCTCTATCGGCCGCCCGGTTTTTCGCCTGCTCGAAAGTATCCGTTGGTCGCGTACATCCACGGCGGCCCCTCGGACGCCTCGATGCTGGCGTTCGATTTTTGGGCACAGGTGATGGCGGCACGCGGCTGGCTGGTGCTGCGCCCCAACTACCGCGGGAGTCCCAACCTAGGGCTGCGCTACCAACGCGCAATCCTGTACGATCCTGAAGAGGGGCCGGGTAAAGATATCATCTCCGCGCTCGACGTGGTTCGCTCGTGGGGCATCGTCGACGATTCGCGCATCGCGGTCTCCGGCTGGTCGTACGGCGGAATCATGACGGCCTGGATGATCTCGCGCTACCATTTCTGGCGGGCCGCCGTCTCCGGCGCTTCGGTCAACGACTGGACTGCCGACTATGGAACCGCGGACGACAGTCTAGCGGACGTCGACCTCTTCCACGGCTCACCGTTCGTCGCCGGAAATGCGGCAGAGTGGCGGCGCAACTCCGCGATATCGTACGTCCGCGACGTCACAACTCCGGTATTGATCCTGTCGGACGTCGGCGACAACCGCGATCCGTTCGCGACGTCCTCCATGTACTGGCGCGCGCTGCGCGATAACGGCAAAACCGCGACCTTACGCGTCTGGCCTATTCAGGGGCACTTTCCGAGCGACCCGGTTCGAACCGTCGACGTATACCATTACTGGATCGACTTTATCGCCCAGTACTTCCGTTGACGAAGGCTACCCTTGACGAAGCCTACTTTGGATACGCCTTAGCCAGTCCGCTCTGCACCTCTTCGGGCGTCATAACCGGCGCCAACTCGACCTTTGCATCGAGCTCGTTGAAAAAGGGCTCGCAAATGGACGGGATGTCGTCGGGATGCCGCAGGTCGAATACGATATAGCCGCCCCTGCAGCCGTTCACCGCCGTGAAATACGCTGCTTCGGGCTTTACTCGTTCGAACGTTTCGGAGAGGACTTTCCCTAGCCGCCCCTCCCGTATCGCGGCGTTCGCGGCCGCGGCGGGCATTTGAACCGTTAGCATCATTCGCATTACGCTAGCTCCTTACACACGTGACGTTGTATTGCGTCTTCCAAGTACCGCCGAACCACACTTCCCCCAAGTCGCTGTATCGTTTGGGGCTATTCACGTTGGTGTCCCGAATTCGCATCATCTTCCCGGATGCATCGTACGCCATCCCCGTCCACACGATCGTTCTTCCGGTCTGACTCGTGGTCTCAGTTCCGTAGCTGCCATCCGAAACAATGAATGGGCTCGTCCAGGATTTCGTCTTGGCCGAATAGACGTTGTACCACGAGTTATCGAAGCCCGTACCGATGCTGCGATAGAATATCGCGCCGGAGCTGGTTCGCATGACTCGCAGCGTCGTACGAGCCGGACCCCCCATCGGTGACGGCATCGTGTTCGTGCACGACCACGTCCCAACGACCCAGTCGAAGCCATGCGGGCCTAGGCCATACATTGAGGCGGACATCATCTGCGACTGTGCCGCGCCTGGCGCGACGGCCAGCGCGATGAGGACCATCGAACAATAGAAGCGCTTCATGGCTCTTCCCCCAGGTTAAAAAGGCCCGCAATTGAGCGAGCGGGTGAGGGGCTGCTTTTTCACGGCCTCAATATGGTAATCCTTGACGACGAAGCCGGCGACGGACCGGTAACTGGCGCCGGTACCGGTGCGTTATAAGGATCATGATTGTTCGCTGGCTAGCTGCCGGCGCCGCTATCGTTCTAATCGGCGCACAGGCAGCAGCGGTCGGCAACTCGCTGCGCGCGATTGCGGCATCATACTATGAAGGTGCCGGCCGGATCGCAATTCTGACCGGACGCGATTCGACGATGGACTATTACCAGCGCCTGCTCGACGACGCCGATCTCTTCAACGTCCCCGCTCCGGGTCACTACACTGCCGAGGCGTGGCAGCAGTTAGTGGAGACGGAATCCCAGCTCGACATCAGCCTCGCTACGCAGCTCTTACACCAATCGTTCCAGCCGATGGCGACGATCCGCGGCCTGGGCGAGACGTTCGTCCGCTCGTCAAAAGACGGCACGATGCAGCCGGTCGCGATCTACGTTCCGAGTGGGTATTCTCCCGGCAACCCCGCACCGTTGATCGTTTTCTTACACGGACGGCTGCAAGCCGAATCGCATCTCATCGCACCCAGGTTCATCGCGGATTTGTCGGAGCAGACCGGGACGATCGTGGTGGCTCCGTACGGGCGTGGGTACTACGATTTTCGTGATTCGGCGAGCGACGTTTACGATGCCTTCGACGCTGCCAACCGCGCTTTTACGATCGATCGCGCCAAACGGTATCTCGCGGGCTATTCGATGGGCGGGTTCTCCGCTTTCAACATTGCGCCGATGCATCCGTCCGATTGGGCCGCGGTAATGTGCATCGCGGGATCGCTGCTCGCATCCAGAGCCAGCCGGGTCACGACGCTGCTGTCAAACACCCGATTCTACGTATTGACGGGAACGGGCGATGACAATGTCCCGACAGCCTTTCCGACGGCAACCGCGATCTTCTTGCGTGACTCGGGACTTCGCGTGACTTTTTACGCGCAGCCGGACGGGACGCATGCCTTGTCGTCACTGCAACCGATTCTTTCGCGAGCCTGGGCCGACATGGAACGCGGCGTCGTGCGACTCCCCACCGGGCTCGCCGGCGGCGCGGATTTGCCTGAGGCCGAACCGTAGTGCAGGCACCGCGGCTCTAACCGAGTATTGGGACGGCAGGTACCAAGACTAGGGAGGGAGCCCCTGATGATTCGCGCCATTGCGCTCGTCCCACTTGCGCTCGCGCAGGTCCCCATCGGAACGGCCGCAGCCGCTTGCGCCGGAGCTACCCCCACGGTCGCGTCCGTTTCGTTGCAGAACGTGACTCCGAGTCGCTACTTGAACTACTATCACGTGACGGCCAGGGTCACCAACCGCGGAAGCGAGGCCCAACCGTCAAACGTGTTGCAGTTCGTGGACGTAGTCCAGTACGGAGACCGATTAGACGACCGCGGCATCCCGCCGCTCGCGGCCGGCCAGTCCTACACGATCGTCTATGTGTGGAAGCGGGCGGTCGATGCCGGCAAATGGACGACGCCGCTGGATTTCCGCATCCGGCCGGTTTCGCCGATGCCCGCCGGATCCGAAAACTGCAGCACCGCGCCGTCTAGCATCACGTTCTAAACGGTTTTGCGCGCCACCGCGGCCGCTACCCTCACGTGCTAGGTTCCATACCGGCGTTGGCGCGATGCGAAGTCGTTCAGTGCGGCCCGCAGGTCGGCTTCGCCAAAATCGGGCCAATAGGTCTCGGTCGCCCAAAACTCCGCGTAGGCGGCTTGAAATAGGAGAAAATTCGAAAGCCGAAGCTCCCCGCCGGTTCGGATGACGAGATCCGGATCCGGCATTCCAGCGGTGTAGAGCCGGCTTTCGACGGCGTACTCGTCGATCGAGTCGACGTCGCGCAATCCCGCATGCACCTCACGCACCAGGGCGCGCACCGCATCGCCGATTTCGCGGCGCCCGCCGTAATCGATCGCGAGGTTGAGTGTGACGGCGGTATTTCCGGTCGTACTCGCAACCAACTCTTGGAGCGCCGCGCGCGTCGCCGGTGGAAGGCGATCGCCGCGTCCGCAAAGCCGCACGCGCACGCCTTCATTTGCCAGCGCGCGAAGCTCTCCACGCGCCGCCCGCATGCACAGTGTCATCAATAGGTCGATTTCGGAGGATGGGCGGTTCCAGTTCTCCTCTGAAAAGGCGAAGGCCGTTACGATTGGAATCTGCGCACGGCGCGCCGCGCGCAAGGTCCGCCGCAACGCCGTAACGCCACGGCGATAGCCATACGCCACCGGTAAGCCACGCTCGCGAGCCCAGCGCCGGTTGCCGTCCATGATGATTGCGACGTGGCGTGGAATCATGTCGTGGCGAGCTTGGCTTTCGCGACGGCGCGGGGTGAGCGCTGATGAACGTCGCGAACGACCGATTCGAGTTCGTCGACGTAGGCCAGGAATCGCTGCCGGCCACGTTTCGTAATGCGATAGATCGTGAGCGGCCGACCGGAACCGCGCTGCTTATCCGTTGCGACGATCCCGACTTCGGCGAGCGCATGCAGATGCCGGTTCAGATTCCCATCGGTTAAGTCGCAGGCACCCTGCAACTCGGTGAAGCTCAGACCGTCCGGATTTGCGATCAAGCAAGTGCAAATCGCGAGCCGGCCGCGCTCGTGAAAGATTCTTTCCAGGCCGGGATATGCGAACGGGGCTTGGTTCTGAACGCTCATGAGAATCGGTCCCGCCAAATGAGATAGCCGATCCCGAGCTGGCCGATTCCGAAACCGATGGGCATTACCCACCACGCCAATGCCACCGCGCTGGCAGGCGTAACGAGAAAAATGAGCGCGAGAATGCCAAAACCGAGCGTTATGCCGATGGTCGACGCCGGTATCGCCCCCCGTGAGGCAAACAGTCCAATCGCGTAGAACGCAAACCAGGTTCCCGGCAACAGCGCAAACGCGGAATGGTCCACCAGCGCGAGGCTCAGCGCGCCACCCAGCACGATGCTCGGTGCAATCGAGATCGCGGCGGTGCGAAACCGGCTTCGATCCCCAGGCGCGCGGTGTTTCAGCAACCAGACCGCTGCTGCGCCATAGTTCAGCAGCAACGCGACCGCCAGACACGTCAGCCAGATCGTCAAGTACTGTCGCAGCGAATCCGGCGTATGCGGCAACGGCGAAAGCTTATGCTGAACGACCGCAGCAATCAACGCACCTATTCCGCTAACGCACGCGGCTGCGCCTGAATAGCCTTCGAAACGCTGAAGGTGGGCGAGGCGCTCGCGGACCTCCGCCAGATCGGAGAGCGCCCGCTGCAGTTCCATTATATACTTTGTATCACAAAGTAACAGGCGATGGCAAGTAGCGCGAACGCATGCGCGCTTTGGCGGCTTCTGCCGCGCGGTCCCGCGGCGGAGCGTGCGTGACCAGTGAGGCGAGCAGCTCACTGGCCGCGTCGGCGACGCGATCGACTGCTCGCTCGAAGGCGGCCTCATTTACCTTGGAAGGACGAGTGAACCCACTGAGCTTTCGTACGAACTGCGTGGCCGACGCGCGTATTTCGGATTCGGTCGCAGGCGGCGCGAAGTTGTGCAGCGTCTTGATGTTCCGGCACATGCGCGAGTCTTCTGCTCAGCGTCTCGGGCCTCCGCCGCCGAGGACCTGCCGAGGCGCTGTCGAAGCGGTTTTTTTCTCACAGCGTTTCGGAGGGGCATGGAGCGTGAAGCGGATGCTGCTCGCGCAGCTTTCATTTTTTGTCGCGCTGGCGGGATGCGCACAGCAAGGGATCGGAACGGCGCCGCCGGAACGCGCGGCTCCGGCCGGCGCGCGGCGGAATCAAGCGAGCTCGCCTATTCAGCACGTCGTCATTATCTTCCAAGAGAACCGCTCGGTCGATAATCTTTTCAACGGGCTGCCGGGCGCCGACACAGTCCAATCTGGCAAGAACTCGAAAGGCCGGACCATTCCGCTCGAGCCCATTTCTCTGAAGGCACCGTACGACATCTCACATCGGCATAATGCCTACAACATCGAATATGCGCACGGTAACCTTAACGGCTTCAACCTAGTGGAGTCGCACTGTCGGCATCGCCCGCAATGTCCCCCCACGGGGCTGCGCGCATACGGCTACGTTCCGCAAACGGAAGTCCAACCGTACTTCACCATGGCAGAAGCCTATACGTTCGCCGATCGGATGTTTCAAACGAACCAGGGCCCGAGCTTCCCGGCCCACCAGTATATCTTGAGCGGAACCTCCACGATCACGGCAAACTCCAACCTGCGTGCCTCTGAAAACCCGGTCACGCCGCAAGGACAGCAGACGGGCGGTTGCGATTCTCCAAAAGGGACGGTTGGGCTGCTGATCGATCAGTACGGGAACGAAAATCAATCAGTCTTTCCATGCCTTGACCGGCCCGCGCTCACGGACTTGATTGATGGAAAGTCCTTGACGTGGCGCTACTATCAAGCGCATTTCAAAGACGGGCTTTGGAACGGCCCCGACGCGATTCAACACATCCGAAATGGTCCCGATTACGCAACCGACGTCGTGGCGCCGCCTTACCAGATCGTTCCGGACATTGCCAACGGACACTTGGCGAACGTCGTTTGGGTGACGCCGACGTTGAAAGCCTCAGACCACGCGGGAAACACAAACGGTTCCGGCCCATCGTGGGTCGCATTGGTGGTCAATGCCATCGGCCAAAGCCAGTACTGGAATAGCACCGTGATTTTCGTTACCTGGGACGATTGGGGCGGCTGGTACGACCACGTGAAGCCGGCGCAGTATAATTCTTACGAGCTCGGCCTCAGGGTTCCGCTGATCGTCATCTCACCGTACGCCAAAACGCATTACGTTTCGCACGTCCAGCATGAGTTCGGAAGCATCCTGAAGTTCACGGAAGAGACTTTTGGCTTGGGTTCGCTCGGCACGACCGACGTACGCTCCGACGACCTCTCGGACTGCTTCAACTTCGGCCAAGCGCCGCAACGGTTTATACCTATTTCGGCACCGCTTCGGGCCGAATATTTCTTGAACCAGCCCCCCTCGACGCGAGGTCCCGACGACGATTTCTAGCCCGGTGACGCTCCGCGGAGCGCTCATCGGACTAATCTTCATCCTGCTCGGGATCGCGGCGTTGCGAGACGTCGTGCGAATCGGAAACGATCTGCCGTGGCGAGTGATGTACGATTTCCAGGACTTCTACTGTGCGGGCGCCGCACTCGACGAAGCTAGGAACCCGTACACCTACGAGCCGCTGCGCACGTGCGAACACCGCGTGGACGCACGGCCGTCGGTTCAAGCAAATCCCAGCCTGGCAATCCCGGCGCCGCAGCCGCCGTACGACTTTCCGATCTTCATGGCGTTGGCGAAACTGCGCTTTGCCGACGCCCGCGGGATTTACGCGGCGGCCATCGTAATCGCCGTCCTCCTCAGCGCAATTGTTCTGTGGCGCTTGGAGATTCCGCTCGACGTGGCGTTGTTGTCACTCGCGCTGGCGCCCGGCTATCAGGAACTCGCCGCCGGACAAATCGTACCGTTCGTGCTGCTGACGCTAGTTTTGGCCGGTTGGATGCTGGCGCAGCGTCGGGACATTCTGTGCGGAATCTTTGCCGGACTGACGGCCCTGGAGCCGCATCTCGGCGCCGGCGTCGCGCTCTCGGTGCTCTTCTTCGTCCCTCGCGCACGCTGGAGTTTGATCGCAACGTGCGTATCGTTGACGGTCGTCGGCGTGGTGGCCACCGGTCCCAGAGTCTTCGCCACTTACTTGGTGCACGTGCTTCCGGCCCAAGCTTGGGCCGAAGTCGCTTTTCCGCCGCAATACAGCTTGACCTACGTGCTGCACGCCATCGGAATCTCGGACTCGCCCGCGCTGGCTCTAGGCACCCTCTCCTTCGGCCTCTTCCTTATCGCGGGTTTGGCGATGGCTCCGCGGCTGTCCGATCATCTAAGACGCCGCGAGCTGCTGGTATTCTTCCCGGCTGCAACCGCAATCATGGCCGGCGCTTACGTTCACGTGATCGAACTCGCCTTTGCAATTCCCGCGGCACTCGTCTTTGCGCGTTTTGCGCACGGTCTGCGCCGTAGCGTGTGCGTCGCGGCGGTTTCTCTGCTGACGGTTCCGTGGATCGCCGCGTGGGGCGTGAAAAAACTCTTTCTCGCCAGCGTGTTCGTTTGCGCGGCGCTACTCTACCGATTGCGCGCCGCGGCTGCGATCGGGATCGGTACGACGCTGCTCGTAGCTGCGGCGGTCTACCTCTTCGAGTTGCATCCGCCGCGGCTTCCGGCTCCGGCGCCGTTGCCGGCGACGGCCTACGCTCCCTGGGCGTTGGTCCAAGTGGAATGGAGAGTCTTGGTCCAGCAGCTCGACACGCACGATCTGCGCTGGTTTGCGATCAAAATTCCCGGATGGTGCGCGCTTACCGCGATCTTTATTACCGGATTACTGGAGTATCGCGCCGGTCAAGGGCGATCCGGCATAGCGACGCAGCGCGGCGGCATCGACGGGGACGCACTCCCGTTGTCCGATCGGATCGTCGCACAACCGAACGTTTAGAAAGCTCGCCCCTGTCACCCGCGCATCGGCCATCTTATCGCATTTGACCTCTCGTTGAGTCCCTTCCGTATTATTCCAACAGAGTACCGCTCCGTCGAACTTCGTCCCCTGAAGATCGGCCTTGCTGAAATCCACCGATATCAGGCTGAGGTTCGAAAAGTCCCGACCGCCTAGCTGGCCGGATCGGAAGTTACAGGCCACGCAGCGGGCGAGAAGCTCGCGCAGCTGCCCGTTGTCAACGGCGGATGCGAACCCGGCAAAGTTTGCAGCCGTCATTCGCACTCCGGCAAACGTTGCGCCGTCGAGTTTCGAGCCGTCGAAATTGCATGCCGTGCAATCCGCCGCATCAAAGGCGGCACCTTGGAGCTTGGCGTTCTCGAAGTTCGCGGCGATGATCTTTGCGCCGCGAAATGACGCGTTACGCAGGTCGGCCTCCGAGAAGTTCGCGCCGACGTAAACGACGCCCGAAAAATCGGAACCGGCAAGCTGCGCCTGCGCAAGATTGCATCCGATGCACACTCGCGGAACCGTGGCGGCGGCCGTCACCTCGGCAGGCCGCCACAGCGCTAGGGCGCACAATACTGCGACGACCAAAACGATGCGCATCAGCTTATTTCGATGGAAGAAGGTCGAGCATGGGCTTCACGTTGACGGTGTCGGCCGTATATCCAAGCTTCGGCAAGTTCCACAGCGTCTCGATCGTTGAGAGGACCGAATAGTGGTTATACGGTTGCGCCGAGACCTTGGCGCTCGGCACGCCTGCGATTAGGATCAACGGAATGTGGCCGCCTCCCAGGAACGGTGGAGAATCGCAGCATCCCAAGTTGGAGTTCCCGCCTTCGTCCCAAAGGATGAACATCAGCGAACGTGCCGTGAAGGAGCCCGAACCGATGATCTCGTTCACGATCTTTTGAACGGCCGCATCGCCGGCCTGTATCAATGCAAAGTTCGGGCCAGGGCAGAACGGCACGGAGCCGTGCATATCGTGGCACTCGTTAGGCACGATGAACGAAAACCGGGGTAACAGCTTATTATTAAGCGTCTTCTTCAGGTCGACGAAGGTCTTGATGTGGGCAAGGCGCTTTGGGTCGGTTGCGATGTCCTTAAAATACGCGAATGGATTGTGTTTTTGCCGGTAGAGTCCATCGCCTTTAGGCGGCCAGACTTGCCCGAGGAAGCCATCGCGCGGCATCGACTCATTGTACGACGCCCAGCTGATTCCGGCGGCTTCCAGGCTATCGACAAGGTTCTTCTTGTTGAAGCTATGACAACCGCGGGGCTCCGGACGTGCGTAACAGCTTCCGTTGTCGTCGTGGATGCCGAAAGAATCTCCCGCAATCTCCGAAAGATAGTTCGGCAAACTTGGATGCGACACGCCAAACGCCAGCGTGGCGAGGCTATTGTTTAAAGCGGCTTGGGTTAGGAACGGCGTCAGCAGACGGTATCCGGACCGGTTCGTTGCGCCGACGATGTCGTCGAAACTATGGTTTTCCATCACGATGACGATGATCCGATCAGGCACCCTGAATTTGAGCGCCTGTATCGACGAGGAAACGCCGGCAAAGGCAGATTGGGCGTTCGCTACAGAGGGAATTTGCGACGTTTTATTGCCCCAGCTTCCACACCCAGCGAGCAGCGCTGCAGCAACAACGGCGGTGGCATTCGCGAAGCAACGTGGAAACATACTGCACCCCCAAGAGAACCGGTCGCGGCTCTTTCGGGCGGGAGTTTTCCGAATCTTTCGCGGATCGCGAAAAAACGCCCAGCCGAGGGCATCGGATCGCGCGCCAGCAGCCGACCCGAGGTGCTTACTAGCTTGCGACTAAAAGCGCGGCTCTCAACCCAGAAAGGCGGCGGCGGTGTGCACGCCTCCCTCGCCGTTCCGCCAGAGCGCGTACTGCAACGGCTCCTTGGAGTTCATGGAAGCCGCGCCAACCTCACCGCGCGGATCGATCGCGATGACGCAATACTCCCCGTCGTGGACGCTGGGTGCGGTTCTTGCCATGAACCGCATGACGTCATCGCAGGCCTCTTGCGGGTGAGCGCCCTGCGCCATGCGCTGAACGATGAACATCGACGTGCAGTAATTCGCCATCACGTCGCCGTTGCCGGTAGCCGAGGCCGCGCCGGCAGCGTCGTCGGCGTAGTAACCGCATCCGACTAGTGGCGAATCCGCGACGCGCCCGGGAATCTTCCAAGCCAATCCGCTCGTGGAACATCCGGCGACGACTTTGCCCGCACCGTCCGCCGCCAGCATGCCGATCGTGTCGTGATGTTCTCGATCGATCCAGAACGTTTGGTGATTAGGCGTGCTCTTCCACTTCAGCCACTCGCCCAGACTCTTGAGCGTCAACAACTGCTGGGGCGCAAACCCCATCTCGATGGCGAACTGCAGCGCGCCCTCGCCGGCCATCGTTGTGTGCCGCGTCTTCTCCATAACGAGCCGCGCTACCGAGATCGGATTCTTGATCTTATGGAGATTGCAGACCGATCCGGCGCGATGGGTGGTTCCATCCATAATGCCCGCGTCAAGCTCAACCTCACCCTGCGCGTTCGGCAAGCCTCCGTAGCCCACGCTCGTTACCTCGGGATCGTCTTCGACGACGTTGATGCCCTTCTCAACCGCATCTAGTAGCGATCCGCCCGCGGCGAAGACCCCCGCGGCATGGCGGTTTGCTTCTAACCCCCATTTCCAGGTTGATAGAAAGATCGCTCCGGTCTGCGCACCGCGAACGGGCGCCGGCGCGCCGGAGGCCAAGCTTGCCGCGGCCGCGCCGGTACCCGCTAGAAACGTGCGCCGATCGAGCGGTTCCATTACCTCGTGCAGGTACTGTCGAAAGTGGCTGGGTTCGTGCCCGACAGGACCTCGTGAACGGTCACCTTGGCCGGGCTGACCTTGGTGTACGTAACCATGTCCTGCGCGCTCATCGGGCCCATGGATGCGGTGCCCGTGTATGTCTTGCCATCGGTCGACGTCAAGAAGCTATGGCCGCCCATGTTGTCGGCAGCCACCTGCCAATATGAGCTCATTCTATCGCTAAAACCGAAGTAAAAGTCTCCTGAGTAGTGGGACGTCGAAACGTGATTACGGACGACGTTACCGGGCACGGTATCGAAGGTCGCGGTGCCTTGGTCCACGTACGCAGGCCGACCCATCATCGCGGGTACGTTGGTCGAGCAGTTCCAGGGGGCGCCCAGAAGATAGCCAAAACTCTGCATGTTGCCGCTTAGCACGTCCCCAGCGGCGCTCGCGGGAATCGCCGCGGAGAGCGACGCCGCAATACTCAAAGCGCAAACTGTAACGAAAAGTCGCATCGAGGGGATCCTTTCCAAATGAAAAGCAAAGCTCGCGAACGGTTTCCGCTGGGGAAGTTGACGATCCTACTCGCTGGAGTATTCGCAAGCCCGACGATTGCACCGGTACCCCCGGAGGCGGCATGGCATTCCTTCCCGCCCGGTGCCTATCCGATCGGTCCGTCCTCGGGGCCGTTCCTGGTCAACAGCAACCTCGCAATCGTGGGAACGACATTATAGCTTTACCTGTAGCGAAAAGTACAAATTGAGCGCGAGCGGATAGTTGAAGGAATTCACATCACCGTACGCCGGCACGAATGACTGAGCGAAGTACGGGTTTTCCGGAACGCCGTTGGCCTTGACGTCCGATGGGCTCGTTCCGTTATAGAAGTGGCCCCCGTTGTAGAACGTACTCGATGTGTAACCGCAGATGACGCTATTTGGGGGATAGGCTTGCGACCACGGCTCGCTGGAACCACCAAAGCACCGGTTTAATAGGTTCGTTACGATGAATTTGCCCGAGATTCTAGGGGTAAAGTCGTACGACATTTGCACGCCCAAATTGAACTGCCAGGGCTGCCTAAACTGACCGAACGTGTCGAACGTTCCGGTCTGGGGGTTCGGTATGTAGAGCGTTCCCGGACTCGAACCATCGCTCGTCAGCGCGAAGGAGCACGAGGTGTAATCGGCGCTGAGCGGGTTGCCGGACTTAATCCCGCGGCTGAGCTGATTGGCGGTGCACGCCCTCGGGTCGATACCTTGAACGTCGGCCGGCGTGCCGTACGTCGCCCCCTCCAACAGCGACAGCGCCGGGCTGATCGCAAGCTTGTTATGCCGATAGTTTAGAACCAGCGCGAGCGTGTTGGGCGAAAGGTATGGGAAATCGAGTCCCGGCGCATACCACCCCTGCGGGTTGAGGAGCGCTTCCGGCGACATGCCATAGTAAGGGTTCGCGATCGCGGTCGGACCGCAGCTCGGCTCGGGCGTTCCCTTGCCGTTGTTCTTATAACACCGTGCCCCACCGCCAGCCTTGGTCAGCGCGTTGAATTCTTGGATGTCTTGATTGTATTGATCGACGGGTCCGATCGCACTGTTGGGATAGTTGTTCCACATCTCGGCGGCGTTCGTATACGTGTACGAAAGCACACCCGAAAAGCCGTTCTTCTCAAAATCACCTTTCGTCATCTCGAGCTCGACGCCGTCAACCCGCAGCGTTCCGGCGTTAAATGATGGCGAGACGCCGAGGCTGGGAAGGTTGACCGTTTCGTAGAGCTGATTGGTCGCCCAGCGATAGTACGGCGTCAGTTTCATCGCAACGTCAGTGCCACGGAAGTGATGCTCGAACGAAAAATCGTAATTGTTCGAGAACTGTGCCTGCGACTGGTGGAGCGGAGAACTAAAACCGAACGGGATGAAGCCCAGCAGGCCCGAGGCCAGGTTCGGTTCGACCGTGTTGTACTGGATCTCGTAATTCTGCGGCTGCTGAGCGTACCGTCCGGCCGAAAACCGCAGCACGGTATCGGGGTTCACGGTATACGTTCCCGAGAGGCGCGGCTCGACGTACGATAGCGCATATGAAGATGGATAGACGTTGGTTAACAGGATTCCGTCGGTGCCGTTGGGGTGCACGGTTTGAATCGGCGTTCCCGTCGAGCGGTCGACCGGGCATTTAAATGAAACGAGCGGAGTGAAAAAAGAGATGCTCTGCGGCGGCTGCGGAATGAAAATCGGCTGACGCGTTACGGGATTTACACAAAACTCCCGTCGGGCTGCCGCGAACCAAAAGTTGGTTGCAGGATTGTTAGTGTTTGCCAGGCCGTATGCGTCGTTCTCCGAGCGTACGCTCCCATTGATGTTCCATCGATCGCTCGGGCGCCACTGATCGCTAAGCGATGCATTAATGATTTTTGGCACCACGGCATTGATGTCGGCCGTATTGCCCAGATAGGTTAAAAGCATCGATGCGTCCGCGAGACAAGCGGGAGCGTTGCGGCGGAGAGTACCGTTGACGCACGGATCTTGAACCGAGAACGAGCCATAAGGAGCACCAAAAGTGCCCTGGCTTACCGGCGCGTTGCATGGTGCGGGCGCGCCTACTTGATATTTCGCACTATCGTGCGTGGCGAAGCATTCCGATCCGTTGGTGAAGCTGCTCACTTGCGACGAACTACCATTCAAATAGTTGTGATTGAAATAACGCAGCGTATTAGACGTGATGTACGATACCATGCCGGAGAGCAGGTGCTCGCCCGAGAGTTGGTCGGCAAACTGCAGCTCCAGCCCGCTCGTGTGCGCATCCACCTCGTACTGATAGTTCGTCACGCCGAGCGAGGTGTTGCTGTCCCAGCCATTAGCCGTGGCTCGGTTCGTGTTCGAGTAAAAGACGTAGCCGAAGAGCCGAACGTAGGCCGTAGACCCGAGATTCTTTTGATACTGCAGCTTGCCGATGCTTGCGGTATCCCAACGCCCGTCCCGATAGTCGTTGGGAATGAGCGCTGCGATTTGATTACCGTTCGCGTTGATCGGACAGGTGTTCGGTACGTTCGTCCAGCCGAGTGGGGAAACGTTTGCGCACCGTCCCGACGGCGACCCGGGATAATAATAGGGAATCGGCTTGGTCGAGGCGGGTGCAAGCCACTTCGTCGAACCCGGATACGTGTAGACGTCCGGCCACTGGTTGATGTTGCCGCCGTAGAGGTCGGGAGAGGACCCGAGCAGGCCGTCATTCGCGATGCCTAGGCCTAGCGCGCCGGCGTCGCTTAGGCTCGAATAATCCTGCTGGAAGTTGGCCGACGACATGTACAGCAGCTGCACGTCATCGCGGCCGGCGTCGGCGCGATGCGGAATTCCGACGTGAAAGTTTCCTACGACATCGCGGGCAACCAGATTGGAGGGCTGTCCGTAGTTTGACGGATACGATCCGAAACAGCCCGGATCGTTGCTCAGGAACTTCGTGGCGGGATTGTGATAGGTGAAGCTGTTCGTGCAGTTCGGATAAACTGCCGGATAGAACGGCAAGAAGGTCGTAATGTGCGCCGGCCAATAGCCGTACGGAATCGTATCGGTCAGGCTCGCGCCGTTGAATTGATCGAAATACCGGAAATCCTGATTCGTACCACTCAACCCGATGTAGTACGAAAACATACGATCGGGAGTCGAGCCGCCGGCTTCGACGCGTGCATCGTGGTAGAACGTCGGGGTGCCGATGGCTAGACCGCCAACCGCATATCCCGGGTACGTCCCCGTTTTGATGACCTGATTGATGAAACCGCCTAATCCCGTTGCGTTCGCATCAGCTTCGCCGCCGCCGGTGTAAATCTGCAGCTCTTGCTGGCCTAACGTACTCTCCGCGTTTCCGGGATAGTTATCGAAGGAACGATTGATCGGAACGCCGTCGTACTCGAACCCGATCTGGTCGTAGTAGCTTCCCCGAATATAGACCGTTTGATTGACGCCGACTTGGTTTGGCGGCACGTAGGCGCCGGGCATCGCTGCGATTGCGGAGTAGGCATTGTTGAGTCCGCCTCCGCCGCCCAACGTTGCGGCCGCCGCGGTAAGAGCCGGATTCACCGAGTATAGGTCCGTCCCGGTTCCGGGCCGAACGGGCGAGAGCGAAGAGCGCGAGCTGACGCGGGCAATCTCCCTGAGACTATGCTGCAGCACGATCGGCACGACCTGATTTTGATCGGCGAAGACCGAAATGCCGGCGATCGAAAGCGCTTCGAAACCGGCGTGCGAGGTCGAAAGCGTGTACGTGTCGGGTGCCAACGAGAGGAACGTAAAGCGGCCCGACGCGTCCGTCGTCACGCGCGCGACTTGAGAGGGGCTCGTTGCCGTAACTAGGGCTCCGGCGATCGGCGCCCTCGTGACCGCGTCTACGACGGTACCCGCGAGCGAGCCCGTCGTTCCGGCGAGCGCTGGAGCGCGACATAAAAGCAGCGCAGTCAAGACTATACACGCCTGTCGCGCTGTATAGCGAAACGAACTCTTCATTCAGCCCTCCGTAGCCGGCTACGCCGAAAAAGGCTCTTAGGGGCTCGTGGCGGTATGCTCCTTCCAAAACCCCGCTTCACGAGGAGTTGTACGAATGAGAAGGATGCGTGCAAGTACTGCACTCGGCATGGCGCTTGCGTTCCTGGCCTTGACTGGGTGCGGTGGGAGCTCCGGCGCGCCCGCGACGGCGAGTTCCATGCAGGCGCCGTCGGAAGCGGTCGGTAACGATGCCGCAATTCACAACATCAGCGGTCAATACGCTGGAACGGTCAAGGACAGCCGACACGGAAAGGGACGCATAACGGCGCTGCTAGCCCAGTATAAGAACGCGGTGGGCGGTTCGCTCACCGTCTCCGCAGGAACGACCTCGATCATGAGCTCCGATGTCTGGAGCCTTTCAAACGGAACCGAGTTGACCGGAAGCGGCGCAACGACGATCATGCAGACAACCTGCGTGTATAGCATCAACGGCAAGTACGACACAACGACCTATCATTTGAGCGGGTCATATCACGCCGTTCATGGTTGCTCTGGCCAAAACGGCACCTACACGATGAAACAGAAATGCTACTACGCTCGGGACTGGGCGATTCGTCGCGAAGCCGGGCCGAGACAGTGCTAGAACGAGAGCGCCTGGGCGACGGCTTGTTGGTCGCTCCAGGCGGCGCCTTCGGCCAGTAAACGACCCAGTTCCGATTCGGCAAGGGCGTCTTTGAGGACGTCGTGTAGTTCATCGACGATTCGCTGTTCATACGGAGCGAGTTGCCATTCCGCGGCACGCAATTCGGCTATGGCGTAGCCGATCAAACGAGCCGCCCGTGGTGCATCGCTGCGACCGGCGATCACGGCAAGGTACGAGATCGACAGCGCGGTGATGACCCGATGCCGTGCCTTCGCCGCGATAGGGAGTGCCTGTCGCGCGAAAGTCTCGGCGCGCTGCGCGTCGCCGGTGGCCAAGTAGTAGCTCGCGACGTCGTTAGCGACAAACATTATCACGACGTCGCGGCTGTCGAGGCGCATTGCCTCCAGCATAAGCTCCGCCGCGGCGAGAAAGTTGTCGCCCTCTCCTTCCCATTGCCCCCACCATTCGAGCGCGCGCGCCGTTTCGTCGTCCCTGCCGAGCGATCGAAAGAGCGATACGCTCTCCTGATAACGCGCGCGCACGGCGTCCCGCCCGTCGCCTCCGAATGCCTGAGCACAGCGACGTAGCGCATCGGCGAGAAGGCGACGGTCGCCGAGTTCACGCGAAAGCCGCAACGCTTCTTCCGCCGCCGCCTTCGCGCCGTCATACCGCTCTTGGAAAGCGTAACGCGATGCGACCTGCGAGAGCGCTCGAGCCAGCCCGCGTGAATCGCCCGCTTCCCGGTATAGCGAAGCGGCGATCAGCGCTTGCTCGAGGACTTTTTTGTTCGCGCCGACGTTGCTGTAGAGCATCGACAGCCCGTACCGCAGCCGCGCTTCGACGGCGCTGGGAAGCGACAGGCGCAAATGCAAGACGCGCTCGCACCATTCGACGCCTTCGGTCAGAAGCGCCAGCCGAAGGAAGAGTGGCATCGAGTCCGCGGCGATCTGCGCGCCCAAGCCGAAATCGCTTCCTTCGTCAAGCGTCCAGGCCAGCGCAACACGAAGATTCGCGAGGTCTCGCTCCAACCGTAGCAGCCAATCGGCCGCGGGAGCAGTATCCCATTCGCCGTAGCCCGCATGGAAGCGCGCGGCGAAGGCGCGAGAATGGCGTCGCATCGCGTCGCTGCGTTCCTGCGCTTCGGCCAACTTTTCAGACGCGTATTCCCGAATCGGTTCGAGCATGCGATAGCGCTGATCCGCCTCTTGCGTTTCGATTATCAGCAGCGATTTATCAACAAGCGAAGCGAGAAGCTCGAGGACGAGCCATTCATCTGCACCATTGGTGCTGCAAACCTCCGACGCGACGCCGAGCGTAAACCCGCGCGCAAAGACCGCACATCGCCGCAAAACCCGCCGTTCTTCTTCCGTCAGCAGGTCGTAGCTCCAGTCAATGAGCGCCCGCATCGTCTGCTGTCGTGGGCGGCGATCCCGCCCGCCCACGAGTAGCCGGAGCTGCAAGTGCGCCGCGAGATTCTCCACCGACATCGTTCGCACGCGCGCGGCCGCAAGCTCGATCGCGAGCGCAATGCCGTCCAAACGGCGGCAAATATCCTCCACGATCGTTGCTTTTGCGTCCAAGCGAAACGTGGCGTCGACGGCCAGCGCTCGATCCCCAAAAAGCTGCACGGCCGAGGCGAGGTCGAGCGAACCCAGACGATAGATCTGCTCGCCATTGATGTCCAGCGGCGCGCGACTGGTCGCCAAAATGCTTACATGCGGACAGCGTGCAACCATCTTGGCAACGATGGCGGCGACTTCCGCAACGAGATGCTCGCTGTTGTCCAGAAGCAGCAACAACTGACGATTCTCGAGATGCGTCAACAGCGTCTCCAGGGCGTCCTCGTCGGTCGAACGCTGCGCACCGAGCGCCACCAGAATCGTGCCGGCAATCAACGAGGCGTTGGCGATCGACGCTAAGTCGACGAGCCAGGCTCCGTCGGACTCGTCGTTGAGGCGGTTCGCAGCAACCTCGAGGGCAACGCGCGTTTTTCCGATTCCACCCGCTCCGACGATGGTCACGAGCGTGCCGCCGCCCAGAGCCGCTTCCACGTGCGCAACATCCTCTCGCCGGCCGACGAAGCTCGTCTGCTGGCGCGGAAGATTGTTCGGCGGAGTTTCGAGCGCGCGCAGCGCCTTGAACTCCGAGCGTAATCCGGGCGCGATCGGCTGATAGATTCGTTCGGGCTCCTTGAGATCGCGCAGCTGCAACGTTCCAAGATGTCGCAACGTCACCTCACCACGCAGGCTCGGCAAAACCAGATCCGCGGCGAAACCGGACAGCAAAATCTGGCCGCCATGCCCGGCTGAGAGCAGGCGCGCGGTGCGGTTTACCGCGGGTCCGAAATAATCGCCTTCGCGCTCGTCGGTCTCTCCCGCGTGAATTGCCATTCGAACCGAAAGCCCGTCGAGAGCGGCAAAGTCTTCGGCTCCAAGCCGGCGCTGCACGGCAATCGCCGCCTCCAACGCTTCGTCAATCGTCCAGAAAGCCGCGCAGAACGCGTCGCCAATCGTCTTAAAGACGTATCCGCGACGCCGTTCGATCTCGGAGCGTACGATCTCGTCGTGTCGGCGCAGCGCGTCGCGCATTACCTCGCGCTGGCGATCCCAGCGTCGCGTGCTCCCTTCGATATCGGAGAACAAGAAGACGACGGTGCCTGTAGGAAGAGCCGTACCCTTCACGATTCAAATTCTTTCGGCGATGCCGCAACACAGCCTACATGGCGTGTTCCGCCCTAACCGATTCGGGTGCTAGCTTCCCGATTTAGTACACGTAATCGTGGTCTTCGTCACGTTGCCTTTCGCATCGGTTCCCGTCGAGGCATCCGAAGTCTGCGTGTCGCTGACCTTGGTGGAGACGTCCGTACCGCTGCTGCCATCGAGGTTTTTGGTCGTCCAGGTGATCGTGTTGCCGTCCCAACCCGGTGAAGTGCTGGTTCCATACCCGCCGGAGTTGTCAACGGAGACGCTGACCCACTGTTTGATCGTCGCGTCGTAGGTCGTGTAGGTCGTCGTCTTGAGCGCGTACGTACGGTATTGATCGAAGGGCGGTGCGGTATCTTGGCCGACCATCCACGCGCCATCCATGCCAAGCGACGTCGTGCTGGTATCGGGCCGCTGCTTGCCGCGCAGCATCTGCGTGCACGACCACGTGCCCGTCAAAAACATCATCGAGGAGAAGTCCGGGCTCGGCATTGGAACCGGCGTGTACGTCGCGTCTGGAGCGGCGACTGAAATCAGCGGCGTGGCTCCGAGCCCAAGGATCAGGGCAAATACGCCCACCACCGCAAGTGCTGCATGCTTCATGGTACTCACCTTTCATTCGCTAATCCGGCTGGGACGATCCAAGACAGGACGCACCGGGCCGGGGCAGGGCGGGAGGATTCGGCGGCGGGCAGCCGCTACCTTGCCGTGCGATGGAAGGAGGGAGCATGCCGCAGAGGTTTACCGAAATTACGGTCAAGGTGAACGATCCCAGGGAGCTCTTTCGCGAGCGTCAATTCGATCCATTCGCCGAGGAGACCGATACCATCGGAAGCATCGCCAGCATGGCGCAGCTGCCCCATCTCGTTTCACGACTCAATACGATTAAACTCCGGATCCTCGTCCCGAAGCAGACGCTAACGCCGCAAACCGAGGCACAGGTGCAACGCGCGCTTCAACGATATTGCGCGCACACGATCGCGGACGCTCGCCGGAAGCTCGCGGCATTGCGATGGGTCGGAGTCCGAACGTTTTTGGTGGGCCTGGTATTCTTCGGAATCAGTCTGGCAGCATCAACAGCGGTCCAACGCCTGCTCTTTCTTCCCGAGGGCCTACGCACGTTGGCGAGTGAGAGTCTGGTCGTAGCCGGTTGGGTTGTGATCTGGCAGCCTCTCGACAACCTCGTCCAGGGCTGGTGGCCACAGTGGGAGGAAGAGCGTACTTTCCGAGCGATTAGCGCCGTGCCGTTGCGAGTCTTCGGTTTCTAAGGCAGGCTAATCGCGGCGACGACGGCGTTGCAGCGGCGCAAGCGCAACGACGGGCCGCGACAGGACCGCAACCAGCTCGGCGCGGCTCTTTACGTTGAACGTTTGAAAGAGCTGCGCGAGCTGGTTGCGGACGGTGTGCGGACTGCGTCCAAGAGCTCGGGCAATTTCCGAGTTCCGCCGACCCGCGCGCAAGAGCTCCAACACTTCACGCTTCGCTGGTGGAATTCGTTCCAGGGGCACGACGGAGGCGCTGCTCGCATCCGCTATGCGGCGAGCGATCCAACTGCGCGGCCATGGGTCTATCTTGCTCGCGGCGCGGTGGACCCAGCGCCGATCGCGCGTCGCTTCATAGAGTCCTAGTGCGCATAACGCCGCACGCCACGCGTAGTTAAAGTCTTCGAAGATCCCCCACGCCTCGGTGAGCGCCGCCGTCCCTTCGCCGGCGTCTCCGAGCCGCAGCCACGCGACGCCTTGCGCGTACGCTTCAAAACCTCTAACTCGAGGGTCCGTGCCGTAGGCAAGTATAGGGATGACGGTTGCCGTGAGCGAGCGAAAGCGCGCGAGATATTGCTCGGCAACCGCGGCATCTTCGTATGCGAAGAGTTCTGCCAGAACGAGTAGCGCGTGGCGCTCCTCGCCGGTGACGTCGTTCCATGAGATCCGCTGGGCGATCTCGTGCGCGTCCTGCAGCTGCTCGGCTGCAAACGCCGTCTCTCCCGTGCTCTTCGCGAGCAACGCCCGATCGAGGAAACACTGAACGTTCCAATGCTCCGAAGGTGCGAGACGCATTGCCTTCTTGAATCCGGCAAAGGCCGCAAGCTCGTTACCTTCCAGCTCGTCGACCGCGGCCAAGAATCGGGTGACCTGAAAGCGCTCGAGCTGCAATCCCGTGGTCCACGGCAGCGACTCGAAGATACTGCGAACGCGTTCGGCGACGTCGCGCAGCGGCAGCTCGCGACATAAAAGGGCCAACGTGAAAAGCGCATTCGCCCGAAAGTATTGATCTGGTTCGGCGGCCACGTCAAGCTCGTCCAGCGCCTTCTGAAGCTCGTCAACCTGCCGCAGTATCTCGCCACGGCGCAAAGCAATCCAGGATAGCAGAATTCGCGCGCGCGCACGGTTATTTGGATCTTTCGAACCGAGTTGCACTTCTGCGGCTTCTTGCGCTTCGCGATGATCGTGCTGCATCCACGCTATCGCGGCCTTATAGTAGAAGGCTTCGTCATACCAAGGATCGCCGTGGACTAGATCGGTGAGCGCGCGGTCGATGAGTCTGCGTCCGGCCACGTAGTCTCGGGTCGAGCCCAAGGCAGCTCCGAGTAGAACGTCTCGCGCAACACGCATATTCTTTGGAGCCTGCGGAAAATCCGAGAGCGAACCGATGATGTCGAGATATCGGCGCTCGCGCAACGCGAGGCGCGCCGCCGAAAGCCTAACGTCGAGCGTGTCGCCGGCCGCAATTAGGCCACGACAACGCTCAAAATCGGCAGCCCTGAGGGAGCTGTCGAATTCGATGTTGTCGAAGCGTGGACGATTCGAACTAACGGTACTCAGCATGATCCCCGGTGAAGCGAAGGTGGCGTGGCTCAAGGACCCGGCAGTATCGCCGGACCGGGTCCCTTCGATGGTATCTCCGTACTAGCCTTCGAGCAGCCGCTCTTACGGCGGGCCGCCGCCAACCGACGCCGGATGCCTCATCCGGTGCCCGCTGGGGAGACCACCCCCGACCGATGCGTGATGCGCGATCGGCCCGCTCGGCGGACCACCGCCGACCGACGCGTGATGCACAATGGGTCCGCCCGGCGGCCCGCCGCCAACGGATCCCATCGGGCCGAACTGGCTGGTACCCGGTAAGGGGGAGCCACCCGAGAGGTTACCCGCAGCGCATCCTCCTAACAAACCGGCGGACAGCGTTAACAATAACGCGACGATCATTTTCTGCATTACGTCTTTGCCTTTCAGCGCCAGGAAGCGCCAGGAAGCATAAGTAGTAGTACGAATATACTAGTACCAAACCGCCCCTAAAGATAGGGCCGCTTGGCAAACCTTGCGCACCATAGACAAACTTAGCGGAAAGCCTGAAAGCATCATACCGGGGCGCGGGGCGAACAGGGCCCTCCCAGCTACAACTGGCATTGTGCCTTGGTCCGGACGTCGGCATCTGGCTTATTCATATTTACCTTCAGGGGATCATCACATGTCTTACTCCCTGCTTGGCGCGCGAAAGCGGCGCGTCGCTGCTGCGCTCTTGACGCTCTGCGTTGCCACCCTTGCGGCCTGCAGCGGATCCTCCCCGGTTGGGCCTTCGACGCCGGCATCATCCGCTGGTCTCGCACCTACCTCTCATCGCGACAGGGGCAGCGGATACACGTACACGTACATGACGATCGACAATCCGAACGATCCGTCGTATACCATACTGACCGGAATCAATAACGAGGATAAAATCTCAGGATATTACGGCACGGGCACCAAAGCCGATCCCAATCACGGCTTCATCCTCTACGAACCGTATGGGTCGGGGAACTTCTTTACTGAAGACTTTCCGAACGCCGTGCAAACTCAAGTGTGGGCCCTAAATAACAAAAAATCCATCGCCGGCTTCTATATCGATCAGCACGGCTGGATTTTCGGCTTCTCTCAAACCAACGATATCTGGACGAGCTACAAGGATCCGAAGCTTCGCCACGGCACCTCGAACGTCACCGAACTGCTCGGCCTCGACGACGCGGGCTTGGCCGTCGGATTTTATACCGATAGCAAGGGCGTCAATCACGGTTTCGAACTCGATCAGGCGACCGGTAGATACCACTCCGTTATTCCTCCCGGTGTCCTCAGCGTCATCGCCACCGGAATAAATGGTAAAGGCGACATCTGCGGTTATGCGACCGTCGCGAGCGGCGCCACCGTCATCTGGATGCTTAAGGGTGGCACCTACACGATTTATGCGCACCCCAGCTCACTCGTCACGAAGGCCTACGCGATCAACTGGCAAGATCAGATTGTCGGCTCGTACGTCGATCTTTCCGGTGCAACGCATGGTTTTATCTTGACGAACCCGCTGACCAGCCAACAGTGGACAACCATCGACGAACCAAATGCCGCGGGCACCACCGTGGTAACGAGCATCGAAGACCATCGCAATATGGTCGGTTACTACGTCGACGGATCCGGGAACACCAACGGTTTCTTGGGAACGTTCACCAGCAGGTAAGGGTTACTCCCAGTCAGGCGGGTGCCGATCGAGGGGTTGGTGCACGAAATAGCTCTTATCGTACGGGCTCTTGAACGGCACGAAAGCTCGCGGCGGCTTCTTGAAGTCGAAGGCATCGGTGGGCGAGTTGGCCCGCTTGTCGCTTGCCGATAGGCGCGGCAGGCCAAAGGTGTCCTCGACAAATTTTAGGATGCTGCCGTGCTCGTAGTGCACGTGCGACACGTGCCCCTGTTTGGCATACGCTGAAATGATGAGCATCGGAAGCCTCAATCCGAGTCCGTCGTAGTCGACGTAGGCAGGCGGCTCCGAATCGTACCAGCCGCCGTAATCGTCCCAAAAGATGAAGATCGCGGTTGAGTTCCAATACTTCGATTGCCCGATTGCATTGACGAGCGACGTTACCCACGACGGGCCGGTGTTCGAACCGCAACCCGCGTGGTCTGAGTTTGCGCAGGTCGGGGAGATCCAACTTACGGCACGCAGCTTGCCGTTGGAAACGTCGCCGAAGAAATTCGTCTGAGGCGCGATGATGTCTTTGCCCCAGTCGCCACCGTCGTAAATGTGCTTAATCGCCTGGTAAGGGCTCCAACCGTCGGTGTCGGACGTGGCATAGTAGGCCCACGGTATATGTTTTTTATCGAGGTCGTCACCCAACGTCTTCGGATCCCAGCAGACCACCTCGTAGCCGTAGGGAACCTGTCGAGCCGGACCAACAGTCGAGATTTCGTCGCTGGGGCCGCCTGGACAACCCCACGCCGTAAATGGGTAGTTGACCGCCGATTCGGCTTGACCCGAAATGATGTATTGATGCGAAATGAAGCTGCTCGCATCAAAGTTCGACGCGTACATCCGGTCGGCGAGTACGTATTGCTTGGCCATGTCAAAATACGGCTTCGTTTCGGAATATGGCACGTAAGCATACTGCGGATGTTGTATGGGGCAATTGCTGCCACATCCGGCCCACTCTTGATTGAAGCCGTTCATCCGGCAGTTCGTTCCTGGGATGCTTCCGGTGCCGTTGCAGGCTGCGAAGAACGAGTTCGAGCTGTGGTCGATGTCCCACGTCGTTTCGAGGCCTACCGGCAGAAGCTTGATTTTCTGATTGTTGGTATCGTAGCCGTACTTTGCCGTCTTGGCCCCTGGATAGCCGTAAAACAGATTGTTGAAGCTGCGATTCTCTTGAACGATAATGACGATGTGCTTGATTTTGCCGCTAGATGGGGAGGGGGAGATTCGCTGCAGCTGCACCGCAGCGGGGCGTGAGGTGATGAGCGGTAGCCCGGGCGAGGTGCCCGGGCTACCGTTCGCATTACATGCTGCAAGAGAGAGGGCTGCGATGAGGACTCGTAGTCCTTTCATCTTTATTCCCAGTCCGGCGCGTGCTGATCGAGCGGTTGGTGTAGGAAATAGCTCTTGTCGTAGAGGCTCTTGAACGGCACGAAAGCTCGCGGCGGCTTCTTGAAGTCAAAGGCATCCCGCGCCGGGGACTTCGCGCGCATATCGCTTGCCGATAGGCGCGGCAGGCCAAAGGTGTCCTCAACAAATTTCAGGATGCTGCCGTGCTCGTAGTGCACGTGCGACACGTATCCTTGTTTAGCATACGGTGAAATGATAAGCAAAGGCAGCCGCAATCCGAGGCCGTCGTAGTCGACGTAGGCTGGCGGCTCCGAATCGTACCAGCCGCCGTAATCGTCCCAAAAGATGAAGATCGCCGTGGAACTCCAGAACTGCGATTGGCCGACCGCGTTGACGACCGACGTCACCCACGACGGGCCGGAGTTCGAGCCGCTGCCCGCGTGGTCCGAGTTCCCCCACGTCGGCGTAATCCAAGTGACCCCGCGCAGGTTTCCGTTCGAGACATCGGTCAAGAACTGGGATGGCTGCGAGATGACATCCTTGCCCCAGTCGCTTCCATAGTAGATGTGCTTGATCGCCTGATACGCGCTCCACAGCCACGGATTTCCTGAGTACGTAACCGCGTAGAACGACCAGGGGACCTGGGCCGTGTCCAACTCGTCGCCCAACGTCTTCGGATCCCAGCAGACTACTTCATAGCCTTCCGGAATTTGCCGCTGAGGCCCGACCGTCGCGATCATGTCGCCGGAACCGCCCGGACAGCCCCAGGAGCTATACGGATAGTTGACCGCCGATTCGGCTTGACCCGAAATGATGTATTGATGCGAAATGAAGCTGCTCGCATCAAAGTTCGACGCGTACATCCGGTCGGCGAGTACGTATTGCTTGGCCATGTCAAAATACGGCTTCGTTTCGGAATATGGCACGTAAGCATACTGCGGATGTTGTATGGGGCAATTGCTGCCACATCCGGCCCACTCTTGATTGAAGCCGTTCATCCGGCAGTTCGTTCCTGGGATGCTTCCGGTGCCGTTGCAGGCTGCGAAGAACGAGTTCGAGCTGTGGTCGATGTCCCACGTCGTTTCGAGGCCTACCGGCAGAAGCTTGATTTTCTGATTGTTGGTATCGTAGCCGTACTTTGCCGTCTTGGCCCCTGGATAGCCGTAAAACAGATTGTTGAAGCTGCGATTCTCTTGAACGATAATGACGATGTGCTTGATTTTTCCTTTGGAGCTGCTGTCCCGGTCAATCTGCTGCGGCTGCAATGCGACATGCTGCGGGTTGAGAAGTGGCAGGCCGGGCGACGTGCTCGAGCTGCTGCCGGCGTTGCACGCTGCGAGGAAGAGCGCAACGATAACGGCGCTCGTCATTTGGCCGGCGCGTAGAGTGAAGCGCATGACGTGTTTTCCTTTCAACTATTCTGCGTCTGGAATGTGGTGATCGATGGGCTGGTGCATGAAATAGGCTTTGTCGTACGGGCCTTGGATCGGTACGAAGGTCCGCGGTGGTTTTCCGAAGTCGAAGGCATCGGTCGGCGAGTTGGCCCGCTTGTCGCTCGCCGCTAAGCGCGGCAGACCGAAGGTGTCTTCGACAAACTTCAGGATGC
>Ga0308309_10000055_pt1 | contig 106756 bp, 96 predicted proteins | sample HubBroMetageWFT5_FD_192491 | JGI IMG/M metagenome (GOLD analysis project Ga0308309, IMG submission 192491) | Warmed and freeze-thawed soil microbial communities from the Hubbard Brook experimental Forest, New Hampshire - Hubbard Brook CCASE Soil... | ecosystem: Environmental > Terrestrial >...
ATAGGCCCAGCAGAATACATGATTCCGCGACGAAGTGAAAAGCGTGGACGCGCAAATTTGTTGCGGTTCGAGATTTGCGACGACCATTGTTGAAGTGCGGCGCAGGCGCCAAAATGGCAGAAAAACTTGCGATTAGGAATTGCGTGACTTGTGATTGGAAAGCGAGGAGGTGCTGCGAAACGGTTAAAGAGCGACAAAAACTAGCGATTGATTGGGGGAGGGTGGGGTGGCCGCGCGGGATGCGGAAGCGCGAGCAACTCGAAAACACTTGGGAAAGGCTCGGCGAAAGGTAGGCGCTTCACGCCGTCTTTTTATTATTAGTAGGTCGTCGCTGCAGCCACGACCTACAAAGATTCTCGAGCCGTCGGATGGAGCGCGCACGTGTGTGCGGCCGATCGGATCGGGAACCGACGTAGGAGTTCCAGCGGAGGGGTGTTGCGGGGGTGAGTCTACTCCCGCACCCTCGCCTGCGGCGAGAGTGCGGCACCCGGAAAAACCAGGAGTTCGCTTGGGTGGTGTGGAAGGCTTGGCCACGCGCCATAACCGACTATTGCGGGGCGCCAAGAAAAAGCGGCGTCACCATGGCTTCGATCTTGGCGGCCATCTCTTCTGCGGGGGTGCGGCCGGGGGTCTGAAACCAGAGGCGCGCCGCTCCGAAAACGGCCCAGGCCGCGGTGGTCGCCAGCAGTGCCACATCGACGCCCGGCGCCGGGCCATGTCGCTCGAGCCCTTCCTTGAACATGCCCTCGATGACCGGAATGATCGAGCCTTCGAGCGGCAGCAGCGCCCCTTTCACCGGGCAGTTGGTGACCTCGGTGAGATAGTCGCAGACGCCGAGGGCGATGGCACGGAGAGCTCCCTCACAGTTGGTGAAGGAGATGCCTCGCCGATCGATGAGGCCGCGGAAGCGAGTCTCGGTCATGGCCTGCAGCAGCGCGGCCTTGTCCTGATAATGTAGATAAAAGGTAGCCCGGTTTAGGGTGGCTTCGTCGGCGATCTCCTGCACCGATATCTGCTCGAACTCCTTCTTGGTCAGCAGATTAGCCAGCGCATCCATGAGCATGCGTCGGCTGCGCAGGATGCGCGGATCCGTCGTATCCCCAGCGGATTGGGTTTCCGGCGTCATTCTAGGCGTAGTTTACACCAGTTACCCCTATTCGACGCCGCCAGTCGCCAATACGACAGTTGTTTATTTTCTTTGAGTCGACATGTGATTACTAAGCATCAATTGTCGTATAGGAGGATATTTCAATGCCCACACTGCTGCATCTCGATTCCAGCCCGCTTTACGGTCGGTCGGTATCCCGCGAACTGACCGCGGCGTTCGTCACGGAATGGAAGGCTTCGCACCCGAATGGCAAGGTGGTCTACCGCGACGTCAACGCGATTGCGATCCCGCCAGTGTCTGCGGAATGGGTCGGCGCCGTTTATACACCGGAGGACGCCCGTAGTCCGCAGCAAAAGGAACTGCTTTCGTTGTCTGATTCCCTGGTCGCGGAACTGGATCGCGCCGATGAGTACGTCATCGGAGTGCCGATGCACAACTTCGGCGTGCCGTCGGCGCTGAAGCTCTGGATCGACCAGATCGCACGCGTCGGAAAAACTTTTTCATACGCGGACGGAAAGCCCAAGGGCCTGCTGACCGGCAAGAAGGCGACCTTCATCATCGCGACGGGCGGCATCTACGACGCCCAGACCCAGATGGCTTCGTTCAATTTTGTGGAGCCCTACCTGCGCTCGGTATTCGGTTTCCTCGGCGTGACGGACGCGAAGTTCCTCACCGCCGGCGGCACCGCGGCGCTCAACCAAGGGCAGAACCGCGAAACTTTTCTCGCGCCGCATCTTCAAGCGGTGCAAACGCACGCGCAGACTCTGCAAGGAGGCCGCGCATGAGAATCGCTGCGATCGGGGCACGCTTTTTGCTCGGGCTGACCTTCACCGTTTTTGGGCTGAACGGGTTTCTGAATTTTATCCCGCAGCCGTCACCGACGAATCCGCTGGCCGTTCAGTTCCTTGTGGCCGTCAGCGCCTCGCACTTTGCGGCGTTTTTCTTCGCGCTGCAGGTTCTGGGTGGTTTGCTGCTGCTCTGCGGCTGTTTCGTGCCGCTGGCGCTGACGGTGCTCGCGGCCGAACTCTACAACATACTCGCGTTTCACATCACGCTTTCGCCGGCCACCATCGCTCCAGCGCTCGTGGCCTGCGTGCTGTGGGTGCTGGTATTCATTCCGTACCGTGAAAGCTTCGCCGGCATTTTCAGAGCGAAGCCGGCGACGCAGTCGTAGGCTTCCACGAGCTTCGCCGAGCACCGGGGCTTCAGCGAAAACCTTCCGCCTCAAGTGGAATGGAGCAACAACAACGGCATGCTTTGAGGCTCGTCCGAAGATTCAGTTTGAACCAATGACACCGCGAATCAGGATAGTGATGCGGTGGGCATAATATGATTTTAGACGACCGGTATATTGTGGTCTAGGACCAGTGGTCGTTGTTAGAACGCTGACTACCCATACCCCGACTTATCGAAGAATTAATTCTTCCGCCCCGGGTGAGGGCGCCCGCCTAGTGAGCAGGGGTTCGGCCTTTGCAAGGATTCTGAATGGGAATCACAAGAGGCCGATGAAGGCAGAGCTCTCTGATCGCTGAACCGCGTGGCTATTATAAATCGTCATACCGTTCCCATCGGGGTCCTTTATGCAAAAAAGATGATGTCCAAAAAAAGTGTCCTCAGGGATCTCTCCTGCTGCAATTCCCCGAGCGATTAGCTCGAAGCGATATGCTTTCAATTCATTGAGACCTTTGCCTTGAATCATGAGGTCAAATTGCTCGGAAAATCTTTTATGGAATTGTCCGCTCACACATTCCGCGACGTCTTCTCCAGTCTGCTGATCGACTTCTAACAATAGAAGATGAGTGCCGCCATGCGGTTCAATGATTGCGACCTCTTCGTCAATCGAAAACTGATTCGAGAATCGAGCTTCGCGTCGTAAGACTTGCGGCAGACGGCGTATGGCTTGAGAGAATCATGAACGCAAAATCGAAAAGCTTAAAGGGTGTCGAAGAGTATCTCATTGAGATGACGCGAATCCGTCAGCGTCGATCCTGAAATGGGCTTCTATTCTGTGGAGGCTGACGTTGCTAGTTTCCAGACGATTTGGCGCATTATGGCGGTCCACATGTCGGCGTCGCGGGCGGGGAGATTTAGGCGGCGGACCAGGCGGCGGATGCGGTCGTGGGCGTCGGCTACGGTGCGGCGGTCGAGGAAGCCGCTCGAGCTGAGAGCTTCGGTCAGGACGGCGGTGAAGCGTTCGAGTTCGCCGGCGGTGGCGGGCGGGGCTTTTTCGAGCGCTTGCTTGAATTTGGCGGCGGCTTTTGCGTCGCGCGCGAGTTCATAGAGGCAGACTGCTACGGCTTGGCCCAGGTTCATCGAGCGGTGCTCTGCGCGGGTGGGGATGCGCAGCAGCCAGTGGCAGTGGCTCAGATCTTCGTTGGACAAGCCGGTTTTTTCCGAGCCGAACAGGAGCGCGACGCGATTTTTTTTACCGCGTCCGGCGCGCTTGCGCGCAAGACGCTGCAAAATGATGCGCGCGCCAGCTTCGAGCGTGCACAGCGAATGATGCAATTCGCGGCGGCCGGCGGCTGTGGTGCCGACTACCAGCGCGCAATCCGCGACCGCTTCCGCGACGGTGCTGAACTGTTCGGCGCACGCGAGAACCGGCGCAGCGCCTACGGCCGAACGCGCTTCGCGATATGCGGGGTCGTAGGGATTCACCAGGCGCAGATGCGTGCAGCCGAAATTGCTCATGGCGCGAGCGGCGGCGCCAATATTCAGAGGATTGCGCGTCGCGACGAGGACGACGCGGAGATTGTCCAACAGGGACGGAGAATTCATGAGCGGCTATTCTACGGCATGACGCGATGCGCAGACGAGTCCAGGAGAGGGAGGCGGCGAAGAGGGAGAGGCACGTTCCGGATGTGGCCACCGTTTCAAGTCGGGACAGAGCCGAGACGCGGCGGAGCGATAATTCTCGCAATCGCCGGCAATGGCCGCGATTTTCAATTGCGATTCCGATCGAAGTGAGTGGACTTGCCGGCGGAGGCGAACCAATCTGCGAGCGAGTGATGTCGATGGATGTGAGCGAATGGGGTCTGGGATATAACTTCCGCTTCGCGTTGGGGATGGATGCGTTTGTGATGGCGCGCGTGATCGAGGGAGTTTGCGCACTGTCCGCCGAATGGCGAGCCGGCAGTGTTTCAAGTGCGGCGGGCGCAGCCGGAGGACGGCGGCTGCCCGGCGGGCGTGTGGAAGATGGACGGCGAGCGGCCGTGGTGCGTAGGGCTACCTGAAGCGACAGAGTAGCGCGAAGAATTTGTTCACATTTGGGCGCTTTCGGGCGGCGAGCAGTTGGAACGTGCATAGAACTCGATCGTTTTTTTTGATGAGAAATTCTGAGCAGTGAAGTGACAATCGCACTCTCTCAACTCGCCAAAGAGGCCCCCTCCGCGCCCGGACGCGCGGACATCGTGGGATTTCCACAAGTATTGCTGACGCGTGCTTATGGGGATCCTGACCTGCTTTTTGTGCCATTGCTGGAAATGGCGCGGGTGGCGCAGCAGTTCACCCATTGAGTCTTTTACCTTTGCAACCTGCCGCGTGATGCGCGAGAGCTGGGGACGCTGCGCAGAGGGGCAGGCGGCCAGGCGAAAACTTGCAGTCCGCTAAATTAACATGACTGCAACAGAGCCGTAACATAGCGGCAAGATGGTTTGGTAGGATTGCGCCGCTGCCCACGCGTTCGCCCCGGACACCGGCACAAAGGAAATGACGCCATGCTGCCTCCTAAACTGATTCTTTCCCCGATCGATTTCAGCGATTCTTCACACGCCGCGCTGGACGTGGCCGCGGATTTCGCGACACGCTTCGGCGCTGAATTGCTGCTGGTCCACGTGATGCCTGCGATCGCGGACTTGCCGGAAAACGTGTCAATGCTGAAGGAAGGCGAGTATGACCAGAGCTTGGCGGATGCTGCCGCGAAACGGCTGGCTGATCTGGCTGCCACGCTCGTGCAGAAAAATGTCAAGGCGCGCACGGAAATGGGGACGGCGAATGATGTTGGTATGGAACTTGTGCGCATCGCCGAGCACGACCACGCGGACATGATCATCATCGCGACGAACGGCATGACCGGCTGGCACAAGATCGCGTTCGGCTCGGTGGCGGAAAAAGTGGTGAAGCAGGCGAGCTGCCCCGTGCTCGTGTTGCGCGCCAAGGCGATGCAGGATGCGGGCGGCGAAAAGAAGAGCTCGGCGTCCGCTGCAGCGCATTAGTAGTTGTCGCTGGTGCCGCATCCGCGGCGTGCAGCGCCAACTCTTGGATCGTGCTCTGCGGAATTTCGGAGTCTGAATCGCGCAGTAGCGCGATTCAGACTCCGACTTCGGCGAATTCGTCGCACATCGAGCGGAAATTTTCGTACCAGGTTTCGGTAAACACACCCACCAAATACTCGGCAGTGCGTCCAGCCACCGCGACGCGAGCCGGTTTGATTTCTCCCCAGGTGCGAACGCGCGTACCGCCGGTGGAATGTTCCTCGAATTCGACCCACTGGTGCAGGGTGATGCCTAGGGCCCGATCAATCCAACCGAGGTCGCGGCCGGGCCGGCAATTGACGATCAGGTGGTCAACGACGACCTTAACTGGTTTCAGGATTTCAATTTCCATCCTGCTGCCGATACTCCAGGGCTCGCCATGTTGCCAGTGCAGCCGGCCGTAGATATTGGCGAAGGTGTGCCACATTTTCCAATTGGTGTAGACCTCCCAGGTCAGGGCAGGCGTGGCTTTGGTGGTGACGGCATACTCAAATGTGTGCATCGGTCCTCGTAGCGCACTTCGGATTTTTTACTGCACCAGGGAATAAAACGGGGGTATACTGCGCGCCTGGATTCTTTATACATCGTTTGTTATACGTTGTAAAGATTATTTTTGCGGGATTGCCCTGAGCACAAGGAGCGAAGAGCGAAAATGCCGCGAACAGCCGACGCCCGTCTGGAAGGACGCATACTCGATGCGGCTTATCAATTGTGGAGCAGAGGCGGAGAAAGGGCTCTCACGATGCGCGCGGTGGCGCGCACGGCGCGGACTACGACTCCCACGCTGTACCAGCGATTCCGCGATAAGAAAGACATCCTGGAACTGCTGCGCAAGCGGGCGCAGGAGATCATGTTTTCCTACATGCGGCGGGCGCATTCGGCCGAAGAATTTTGTTTGCGCTATTTTGAGTTCGCGCTTAAACATTCGAATGAGTACGAACTGATCCATGCGGACTGGGCCGTGCGGCTGGCGAAGGAAGAAGCGCGGCCTTCGTTTGACCTGCTGAAGAAGAGCCTGGCAGACCGGTTGGGCGGAACGCTCGAGCAGCACGCGGGCTTGGCGCTGGCGCTTGCGGCGCTGTTGCACGGAACTGCAACATTGCTACTTACCAAAGGAGTGCCGGAGCGAATTTCGCGAGAGCTGCGGCACGCGTGCGTCGCGGCGTTTGAGACGCTGGTGGAGAACGCAGCCGGGCGATCGTTTCGGCCTAACTATAAGCGCGCAGCGCGGCCGTAGTTGAAGATATGTTGCGGGTGATGGCCTGAGCGATTTATGAGTGACGCATGAGCAGGGTATCGCGGCGACGCTGGATTTTTTTGAGCGCGGCAATTGTGCTGGCGTGGATCGCCGCGGCGGGGTACTGCCGATGGACTGGACAAGTTCCGGCGCCGCTGCTGGAAACTCTGGTGCGGCGGATTCAGCTGCCGCCGGGATTCAAGATCGAGCTTTATGCGACGGGCGTGCCTAATGCGCGTTCGTTGACGCTGGGAGCGGGCGGCACCGTGTTTGTGGGGTCGCGGCGCGCGGGAAAAGTTTATGCGCTGACGGACAGCGGGCGCCATGACAAAGCCGGCGAAGTGATTACCATAGCGCGCGATCTGGACGAGCCGAATGGCGTGGCTTTTCATGATGGATCTTTGTACGTGGCGGAAGTGAGCCGCGTGTTGCGTTACGACGCGATTGAAGCGCGACTGAAAAATCCTCCGGCGCCCGTGGTGATAAGTATCGACCTGCCCCATACAAATCAACATGAATGGCGGTTTATTCGCTTTGGGCCAGAGGGATGGTTGTACGTGGGAGTGGGCGCGCCGTGCAACGTGTGCGAATCCGCGGACAAGCGTGTCGCGAGCATTTTGCGGATGCGTCCGGACGGATCCAGCATGGAAGTGTACGCGCTCGGAGTGCGCAATTCGGTGGGATTCGATTGGCAGCCTGGGTCGCAGGAGATGTGGTTCACCGACAACGGGCGGGACAACATGGGAGATGACATTCCTCCCGATGAGCTGAATGATGCGCCGCGCGGGGGGATGAATTTCGGTTTTCCTTATTGCCACGGGAAAGATATTCCGGATCCGCAGTTTGGGCGCGAGCATTCGTGCGCGGAGTTTGCGCCGCCGGCGTGGGGTTTGCCGGCGCATGTGGCTGCGATCGGGATGAGGTTTTACACGGGTGGCATGTTTCCCGAGGAATATCGGGGCGGAATTTTTATCGCGGAGCATGGTTCGTGGAATCGCAGTGTGCCGATCGGTTATCGCGTGAGCCGCGTGGCGGTGGATGGCGAGCGTGCTGTGAAATACGAACCGTTCGCGCAGGGGTGGTTGATGGGAGGGATTCATTGGGGGCGGCCGGTGGATGTGCTGGTGATGCCGGATGGAGCGCTGCTGGTTTCTGACGATTATGCGGGGGCAGTTTATCGGATCAGTTATCAGAAACAGTAGCATCGCGGCGACGTGACCGAACCAAGCGAAAGATCTAACACACAGGACACAGAGGAAAAGCGGAGAGCGCAGAGCAAGAAGCAGAGAGCCGCGAATCAGATGACGACAGATTCCTGGTATTCGCCGAAGGCGCGGCGGAGGGCGTCGGAGACTTCGCCTACTGTGGCGTAGGCTTCGACGGCGGTAAGGATTGCGGGCATTAGATTTTCTGTCGTGCGGGCGCGGCGCTCGATTTCTACGAGGGCGGCTTGGGCTTTGGGCGTGTCGCGGCGGGCGCGCAGGGAATGGAGGCGCGCAATCTGGGTGGGCTCGATTGCGGGGTCAATGCGCAGGGTGGGGATGGGTTTTTCGTCGTCGGTTTGAAAACGATTTACGCCTACGACTACCTGCTCGCCACCATCCACGGCGTTCTGATATTCGAACGCGGACTTCTGAATTTCCTGCTGGATGTAGCCGGTTTCGACGGCGCACAGCACTCCTCCCATGGCGTCAATTTTGGAAATATATTCCCGCGCGCCGGATTCGATTTCGTCGGTCAATTTTTCGATGGCGTAGGAGCCTGCGACCGGGTCAATCGTGTTCACTACCCCGGTTTCCTGCGCGATGATTTGCTGGGTGCGTAGGGCGAGCAGCGCGGATTGCTCGGTGGGGAGCGCGAGGGCTTCATCGAGCGCGTTGGCGTGCAGCGATTGGCAGCCGCCGAGCACCGCAGCGAGCGATTGCAGCGCGACGCGCACCAGATTGTTTTCCGGTTGCTGCGCGGTGAGCGAGGAGCCAGCGGTTTGCGCGTGAAAACGCAGCATCAGGGAGCGCGGATCGCGCGCGCCGAAGCGTTCCTGCATCGTGCGCGCCCACAGGCGTCGCGCAGCGCGGAATTTTGCGATCTGCATCAGCAGCTCGTTGTGCGAATTGAAAAAGAAGGAAAGCTGCGGTGCGAATTCGTCGACGGCAAGGCCGGCGCGGATGGCGGCTTCGACGTAGGCGATGCCATTCGCGAGAGTGAAGGCGACTTCCTGTACGTCCGTGGAGCCGGCTTCGCGGATGTGATAGCCGGAAATGGAGATCGCATTCCAGTTGGGGAGTTCGTGGCGGCACCAGGCGAAAATATCGGTGACGATGCGCATGGCGGGGCGCAACGGATAGATGTACGTGCCGCGCGCGATATATTCCTTGAGGATATCGTTCTGCACGGTGCCGGCGAGGCGCTGCAGGTTTGCGCCTTGCTGTTTGGCGACGGCGACGTAGAGCGCGAGCAGAATCGCGGCGGTGGAATTAATGGTCATCGAGGTGGAGACCGTTTCGAGCGGGATGCCGTCGAAGAGCGTTTGCATGTCTTCGAGCGAGTCGATGGCGACGCCGACTTTGCCGACTTCACCGAGCGCGAGAATGTGATCGGAATCCATGCCGATCTGGGTGGGCAGATCGAATGCGACGGAGAGGCCTTTCACGCCTTGCGCGAGCAAATAGCGATAGCGCTGGTTGGATTCGACGGCGCTGCCGAAGCCGGCGTATTGGCGGGTGGTCCAGAGGCGGCCGCGATACAGGGTGGGATAGACGCCACGGGTGAAAGGGAATTGGCCGGGATAGCCGAGGTCGCGTTCGGCGTCCCAATCGGGCAGGTCGTTCGCGGTGACGACAGCTTCCAGGGGCAGGCCCGAGGGAGATGCGGCGCGGCGTTCTGCGGTGGCGGCGGATTTTTTCGTTTCGCGCGTCATCTGTTCGTCTCAGCGCACGCGCCGCGCGCGGCGGAAGGACGTGAATGCAAAACAGACCATGGTGACGGCGTAAACGATCGTGAAGCCGAGCAGCCAAGCGGCGGGGCGGGTGTGCCATTGGCGCCAGGCGGAGATGCCGCCGTAGAGCGCGAAGAGAGCGAAGATCGCTCCGGTGGTTTCGTGGAAGAGCTGGCGGATGGCGCGCGACACGACGCGCAGGGTGATTTTGGTGGAGCTCCAGAGCGTGGGGTAGAAGCCCTCGGCCATGGAACAATTCTAGTACAGATTGCGTGGAGGTGCGGGAGCGATTGGCGGACGGCTGGGGCCAGGTTCGGCGCGCGGAGATCAAGAGCTCCGATACCCTGACAGGCTAGACTGTTCCGCGAAAAGCAGATCCCTCTCTGCGTCCCGCGTCCGCCAAACTGCGGCGAGAAAAAAAGCGCGGGACTCCGTTCGGAATGACACGCGATGTTTTCGTGCGCGGGAGTGCCAAAGCTGTCTCGTGGGTGGCGGACCCGCGGAGCAGGCAACAGCGAAGAGAGATCTTTCGTCGCTGCACTCCTCAGGATGACGGCGTCGCTTGCTCGGACGGCGTACCGACGCACGGAGGAACAGAGGGGCCGACGGACCGAGGGGCGGGCGTAAGGTTAACTTGTGGAGTTCACTTTCAGCACCTGGGCCTTGTTTCGTGCTGGCGGCGGACCTAGAATTGGGATAGAAGGGTGCTTTAACAGGAGGTGATGCCCTTGCAACTCGACGACCGCATGAAGCAGTTGCTGCGAGAGCTGGGACACGCCATTAATGATACGGTGTCGGACTCCAACCGGATCGCGGAAGCGATTTCGGGGGTGCGTTCGGCGGGCTTCGATATTGTGCTGAAGCTGGACGCGACGATCGGGCTGGCGCGGCGTTCGGCGCAGGATGCAAAGATGACCACGCAGGACCGGCGTTTCCTAGAATCGCTGCACATTCGAGTGGATGATGAAATTATGGACGAAGAAGCGATCGAGCCGCGGGTGGAGATTACCGCGCAAGACATAAAATTTCTGAAGTCGTTGAAGATATCATTCGATGAAGAACTTTAATTCTATCGCTGGCGCATTTTGCTGCGCCGTTGTGATGCTGGCGATTGCCGCGCCACCCGCGCGCGCACAGCTTATCGAACCGGCGCGCACGCCGATTTCCACCGAGGTCGACACGCCGATTGTGGTGAAACAGAGGCCCGCGAAGGCCGTGTGGTTGAAAGCGGAAGTGATCCACTCCGACCGGAACACGCTGATCGTGCGGGAAGTGGGCAATGAGATGGCGATCCATACCTTCACGTTCGCCGATAAAGCTAAAGATAAAATCGAGCAGGTGCAGGATGAAGGCGGATATCAGAGCGGGGACCACGTGAAGATTTTGTGGATACCGGGCAGCAGCGAAGCGCTCAACATTAAGGGTAGGCCTTCCAAACCGATTTGATTCCTCGTATGGCGTTGTAGTTTTTTGTCAGAGTCACGCGCGAGATAAGAGCTGGCTGGACGCCCTTCGATCCTGCCGCAGGCAGGCCCTCAGGACTCGGTCGGCTCGACGAAATGATTCGCCCTCCTGCTGTTGCTGGCCGCTTCTACCCATCCGAGCCGAAGGAACTTGCGCGGCAGATTGCTGAATTCTTGCCCGTGACGCCGGGCGCGGGGAAAATCGCGGCGCGCGGGTGCATCGTGCCTCATGCGGGCTACATGTATTCGGGGCATGTCGCGGGGGCAGTTTATTCTTTGCTAGACATTCCTGCGCGCTGCATTTTGCTGGGGCCGCGGCATTATCCGCGCGGCGAGGCGATGGCAATTTTGTCGCAGGGAAGCTGGCGGACGCCGTTGGGAGATGCAGCGATTGATGCGGAACTGGCTGCAGAGCTGATGCAGGCGTGCCCGCGTTTGCGCGAAGACGCGGTGGCGCACGAGCGCGAACATTCGCTGGAAGTGCAGATTCCGTTTCTGCAGGGGCGCGCGCCGGATCTTCGATTTGTTCCGGTGGTGCTGGGGGCGGATCGTTATCCGTTGCTGGAGGAACTGGGGCACGCGGTGGCGAAGGTGGTGGCGGCGCAGAGCGAGCGCGTGTTGGTGATTGCCAGCACGGACATGAATCATTATGAAAGCGACGCATTCACGCGCGTGAAGGACGCGCGAGCGATTGAGCGGATTCTGGCGGTTGATCCGCGCGGGCTGTTCGACACGGTGCGCGGTGAAGGGATCACGATGTGCGGCTATGCAGCTACCGCGGCGATGCTGATCGCAATGAGAGATCTGGGCGCGGAGAGCGCGGACTTGGTGCGGTACGCGACGTCGGGTGACATTACTGGTGAGCGCGACGAAGTGGTTGGGTATGCGGGGTTGATCGTGCGGTGAGCGGCGGCGCGGGTGGCGCTGTTACAAAAACGCAAACCAAGCTTCGCGAAAGACGAAACGTCGGCGAGGCTTTGTAGCCGCGGCCTTCAGACCGCCATCGTTTGTCGGCGCGAGGGCGATGGCGCACTAAAGTGCGCCGCTGCGAAAACATCAAGCGGCGGCACGCGATCGCGCTGCACATAAAATCGGGCGGGTGCGGTGCCGTTCGCTGTTAGTTGATGTTGAGTGCGAACGTGAACGTGTGCGTGGTCGTGCCGCTGGTGGCCGTCACGGTGATGGTTTGGTTCTGCACCACCGGTGTCCCCGGGTTAGTGGGCCCCGTTCCGCTGCCTCCGCCTCCACACGCCGCAATAGCGATCAGCAATGTGAGAGTAAGAGCCGTGGTGGCGAGATTCGAGCGGTGGCGGCGCGACTGAATTCCCAGCGCGAACAGCGCTATGGCCAATAGCAAGAACCGGAACCCGCCCGCAGCAGTTTGCCATCCGCCGAGATCAGTGTGGCGGCTTGCAGGAACGAGCGAGCTGGGAGCGGTGGTCGAAACCGTCAGAGTGGTGGTGCCGCTGCCGGTGACGCTGGCAGGGCTGAAGCTGCACGAGCTTTCCGATGGCAGACCGGAGCAAGAAGCTGCCGAGAAATTGATGGCACCGTTGTAGCCGTTGCTTCCGGCGACGGTGACGACCGTGGTGGCGCTGGCGCCGGGAGAGCTGACGTTCACCGCGGCGGGCGCAAAGGTAATGTTGAAGTTCGGACCTGGGGTGACGTTTACGCCGAGCACTCCGACGGCAGCGGAAGCCGCGTAATTCGCATCGCCACTGTATTGCGTGCTAATCGAATCCGAACCGAGCGGCAACGTGGAGGTAGTCAACTGCGCCTGGCCGTTGACAACCGAGGGAGATCCAATCGTGCCACTCGAGGTTAAGGTGAACGTTACCGTGCCAGTCACGGCCGGTCCCCCGGTTTGAGCGGGCATAACGTTGGCAGTGAACGTTACGTTGGAACCCAGCGGAATGGAGTTGGTCGAAGACGACGCCGTGGTGCTGGTAGCGAGAAGCTGCACGACTTCCTCCAACACCGCGAATGAGGACTCGTAGTTCGTGTCCCCACTGTAGTTCGCAGCGATATTAAGTATGCCGCCACCAAGCGATGAGGTGGAAATCTGCGCCTGGCCATTGACCAAGGAAACCGGATTCCCGATAGGAGTTCCATTAGAGGTGAACTGCACAGTTCCGGTAAGAGCGGGACCACCTGCCCCTGCCTGACCCGCAGTAACAGCAACTAGCGCAGTAAACGTGACGCTTGCTCCATGCTGGATCGCCAGATTCGAAGAACCAATGGTAGTGGTGGTCGCCGCCTGATTGCTGATCGTTGCGGAATTCGAAACGGCGGATGCGGAATAGTTCGAATCGCCGACGAATTGCGCAGTTATCGTATCGCTACCTAAGGGAAGTGTGCTGGTGAGCAGCTGAGCGGTGAGCTGAGCGTCTCCTGTGGCGGCATTGATAGCAGCGGTGTAGTCGACATAGGTTGTCGGGGACGACAAGACAATCGGTTTCGACCCGACGAAGAATTGCACATTGTTGCTCGGGAATTCAGCAGTGCTCGGATTAGCAGGAAGAAGTGCCGGTGTGCTAATGGTGGCTGACACGGATGCGTAAGCGCCTGCCTGGATATTCGAAGTGGCTCCGCCGAGGGTAATTGTCGTCGGGGCTTTGGTCACGGTGACGACATCGGGCGCAGCGGAGTTGTTGCTCGCGGTGTAGCTTGGATCGCCGCCGTATGCTGCGGCGATGCTGTGTTGGCCGCCGAGCAGGAACACCGGCTGATCCTCCGTGTAACCTTCGCTATTCAGGGCGAAGGTGCCGCCATCGATCGGATTGGTGGCGCCGCTGAAAGTATCTTTCAGAGTGACGGTTCCCGTCGGGCAGTCATATTGCTGGTTTCCGTTTGGCGCGCACAAGTTCCCACTGGCGTTCGTTACGTTGGACCGTAGGATGTAGATGCTGCCGTAGGCGAAGGACGTGGCATTCGAATTGGTGACGGCGCCGGTGGTTGGGTTGAGGGTAACGATCGCGGCTTGGGTTTTGCTGGGTTCCGGATTGACCGTAACGGTCGCTGGCGACGAATCGCTGGGCGCAAACGTGGAGTCTCCGGAGTAGTGGGCGGTGACGGTGTAATTGGCGCCACCCGGCAGAAAAGTTGTGGTGGTCCCGGTCGGCAGGGAACCACTGGTCAGCGTGAAAACCTGCTGCGCGCCTTGCTGACCGCTCGCGCTGGAGCCGGTGTCGGCAATCAGCGCAATCGTTCCGGTGGGCGTGCCCGTTCCGGTTTGTGGGACGACCGTGGCAGCTACGGGTGTGGCTTGGCCGTGGGTGATCGTCGTAGGCGGCCCGAGTGTGAAGGATGAAACCTTGCTCGCTTTGAATTGGCCGGCGTAGGTGCTCCACTGGTTCACAAGATTCGTCGCGTTCACGCTGCCCAGGCCGGTGGCGAGGTCGTAGCCGGAAGCGGTGCTGTAGCCGGAAAGCACTCCGTACTGGTCGCCGGCAGTGGTCGTGGTGCAGTTAGGGCTGCCTGTGGCGCAAGGCATCGCGATCGTAGATCCTGCGGGGATATCGTAAAAAATGCAATTATTCGTGCCGGTTGAAGGAACCGAGTTGCTATTGCAGCGGTTGGAAGCTGCCGCGGCCATTTTGTACAAGACGTAGTTGGGATTTCCCTGGCGTTCTCCGGTCTTCTGATTGATCAGCGCCATGATGCCGGCGAAGATTGGCGAGGAGACGGAAGTGCCGCCGTAGCCCGAGAAATCGCCGGAGCTGAGACCGCACGGGCCGTCCGCATCGGACTGGCAGATAATATAGAAACTGTTGTTGAATCCGTTGCTGGCAAACAGCGAGACATCCGGCACGTCGCGTTTGTTATCGGCCGGCACGCCTGGCGCGCTCTGCCAGGACGGTTTGGCATAACCTCCCGCACAAGTGGACTGCAGATTGTTGCTCGAGGATGTGCAATTGCTCGCGCCGCCGCTTCCGCCGGCGACAGCCAGGAAGTGATACTGCTGCGCTTCAGGATTGTTGCAAGTCTGTTCGGCGGTCGCCGTGGGAGGTTGCAGGTAGGGAAAGATCTCGGAATTCGTGCAGGTATTGTTCCAAGTCATCTCGGGGATGTAACCCAAGGCATTCGCTTGGTTGGCGTTGTTGGTGAGGCTCCAATACTTGGACGTGGTCGTCAGGTCGTTGAAATCGGTGCCGCCCACCGCAACGTTGTAGGGAGTGGAACCGAAGCCACTGACGGCGAGACCGTACTGCGCGGAAACCTCGTTGCGATCGCAGACGGCGGAGCCTGCGTCTCCAGAAGCTAGAAAGACGGAGATGCCTTGCGCGGAAGCTTGTTGCCAGAGCGAGTTGTAATAGGCGTTCCCCGTGGTGCCGACGAAGAGCTCACAAGCGCCGTAGCTTTCGCTCATCACGGGCGCAAGATTGTTATCCACGATGAATTCGGCGGATAGATCCACGCCGAGTGTCGCTTCGGTGGATTCGGATTCGACGAATTCAATGGTGGCGCCCTTGGCCACGGCGCTGGACCATTGCGTGTCAATGTCCGCTTCGGACTCGTCTGACTGGAACCCGGGATCGGGTCCGTTGATCGTGATTTTGAGCGATCCCTTTGGAGTAGCTATGCCGAACATGTTCCAGAAGGATGTCCAGTCTGCCGGCGTGATGTCGGTTTCACCGACGATCGCGATCGTCTGGCCCGTGCCGTCAATCGGAGTGGCGGCGTTCCAGAGCGGAGCGACATTATAAATTGCGGCGATGTCGTAGGGGCCCAATCCTTCGCAGGGGCCGCCGAGAATGCCGCAGCCGTTGCCGGGTGTGAATTGCGGGATCGGCAGTGCCTGCGTCGGGAGTATCTTTCCGGAATTCTTGTCCCGGTGAAAGACTCCAGCGTAATGGTTCATCGGCCAGGCGTGGAAATTGTAGAGCGAGCGCACGCCCGCGACTACGGGCGTGAGCGCTGCTGGGATCGAAGGATCGGTGGAGTTGGCCCAGTGGTCTTGGAGTGCTCCGGTTGCGTTGGGGACCGAGTATTTGTGGATCGCGGTGTGGAATGCTGCCTGGACTTGGGCGGCGGTGCCGGAGAATTCGACGATGGTGCGGCCGTTTGAAATTGGGGCGACCTGGAATCCGTGGGATTGCAGCCAGGTCGTGATGGTCTGGATGTCCTGGTCGGAGGGGCCGAACTGCTGACCGAATTGCTGGGGCGTGAGCCACTGGTGGTAGTTCGGCGAGGAGTGGTCCTGCTGCTGGTCGAGCAATTCCTCGAGCGCGGCTTCCTGGCTGGGACTGCGTTGGAGCACCAGGAGCATACGATTCATGGGCAGGCTCGCGGGAGCTGCGCCGCGATCGTATTCGGCGCGTGCCAGGTAATAGGTGTTGCCCTTCAGGATCGTGAGGTTGGATTCGTCCACGGCCTGGGTGATGCGCGACGGCACGGCGGCGGCTTGCGCGAAGGTGCGCAGCGGAAGCAGCAGTGAAAGGAAAGCAAAAAGCAGAATAATACGGATGAAACTTGCGGGCTGGGGTCGCATGGTTTCGGTCACCTAGGTTCCCATTTTGGGACGGCGAGGACGGCATGGAGAGTAGACGGTGTTATAAGATGTGTCAAGTTGTACGATGGGACAGATTTCCAGCGATCTACGGGTAGGGCGGTTGGCACAGACGAGTGGCAACGGCCCAGCGGGCGTCAGGGTGGTGTCGCAACCGGAAAATCTGAGCCGCAGCGGCTGAACAGTTTTGGTGAAAAAAGCGCGAAGGATGGGCACCCAAGGGCAAAATCAACGGCAACGTCAAAGGCGCCCAGCTGAAGCTGGCCGCTACAAACTCCACGACAACAGCAAAACAACTACAAAAGCAGATGCGACGGCTGCCCGGTTCGATGAAGCTGAACCGGCCGCTACAAAGACAAAAACTTGGGCGGCGCTCATTTTTTCCGCTTAGTGCGTGGAGCGGATGCGGGTGGCGAGATTGCGGGCGCGGGTGCGGGCGATGTCTATGAATTTTTCGTCGGCGGCTAGCTGGTCGAGGGTGGGGAGCAGGCGTTCGGGCTCGGGGAGCAGCTTGTTGTTGTAGTCGCGTTCGATTTGTTGCATCACGTCGTTAACGCCGAGGTGGTCGTAGCGCATGGTGCGAACCAGGTCGGAGAGGTCCGTAGTTTGGCGGGCGAGGCCTTCGAAGAGGTTGACGAGCTGCGTCGCGGTGTCGTCGAGCGTGTAGTTGAAATCGGTTTCGTGCTTTTCCGCGCCTTTTTCGTAGAGCAGGGTTTTCGCGCCGAGGTTGGCGAGGCGGCGGTGAACTTCCAAATCCACATTCTGAAAATTATTCAGTTTGGCTGCGAGGGCGAAAATGCGTTGCGCGAGGGGAGCGCTGACTTCGAATGGCTGCGGATTGGCGTCTTCATCGAGCTGGCGGATATCGTAGGTGCCGGAACCGGTTTGATTGATTTTGATTTCGACGAACTCGGGGTAGCTGGTCTTGAAGACCTTGCGGAAGGTGATTTGTGCAGCGGCGTTCTCTGCAGGAGCGCCTGGACCGTCGAAAGCGCTGTTTGGCAGAGTCGAACGGAGCGCTCGGGCTGGCAGCGCGGCGGATGCTTCCGCGGCGAAAACAGCGAGCGCGAAAAGAACCAGCGAGGTGCGAGCGAATGCGCTCGTACCGTGGCGCTGCGCGCAGCGAATCATGAATTCCCGCATCACAGCACAGAGATGCGCGCCGCGCGGGTTTGGTTTCGCAGGTTGGTTTTTGCGGCGCCGGGTGCGGTGCGCGCGCGGATTCCAGCAGGAATTGCGGTGATGGATGCGAGCATGCGTTCGCGCGCGCGGAAATTGTGCGCGTGGCAGAGCGCGACGGCGAGGGCGTCGGCAGCGTCGGCCGGCTCGGGGTATTCGGTCAATCCCAGCGCGGAGGTTACCATCTGCTGCATTTGCTGTTTGGATGCGGCGCCGTAGCCGGCGATGCTGGCTTTCACTTCGCGCGGCGAATAGCTGTGCGCGGGAATGGAGGCTTGCGCGGCGGCGAGCAGCACCACGCCGCGAACTTCGGCGAGCTTTAGCGCGGTGCGCATGTTCAGCGCGGTGAAGACGGATTCCACGGCGACGGCATCCGGCGCGAATTCCGCGACGAGCTGCGCGATCAATTCGTGAATTTCGCGCAGGCGCGCGGCGAAGGTGGCGCGCGCGGGAAGCTTCAGTGCGCCGAAACGCAGCAGGCGCGGAGCAGACCCGATGAATTCAACGACGCCGTAGCCGGTGGCGCCGGCGACGGCGGGGTCAACGCCGAGCACGCAGAGGCGCGCGGTCTTCTTTACGGAGTTCGCAGTTGTCGTGATGGGTGCTGGGCGAACCATATGAGAACGCACAAGTGTAGTGCGCCAAGGTGGCAGAGTGTAGTTTTTTTTAAGACGAAGGCTACCCGAACCGAACTACCGGAGTAGAGGAACGCGGAAGAGGCGCAAGGCGGAGAGGAGTGTGGAACGCGCAAGACTGCTTCGACGTTTCCGGGCGAAGCTGGCTTCTCTGGCTTTAGGGCTTGGGGCAGTTTCCGCTTACGGGACGTACCATGCGCATGAAAAATAAGGGTCGGGGTTAGTCATTCCAATTTGACTGTACCGAGCTGCAGCGCGTCCTCAAAACGCGTTTTCCGAGAGTTGGCGTGGTTTCGGCAATCTTTTAGAGCCTTTCCCGGAAGCTCGGCTTAGGGATCACCGTTACGACGATAACTGCAGCTTTTCCGAAAGCCATTGGGCGCGAATCCTAGCGTCTTTTCGATAAGCGGCGAGTCACTATTTGGCGACCTTTACCTTGAAGCTCACCGTGTTGGCCCCACCGGCGTTCGTGATGACGAACTTGTACTGCCCGTCCGCCGCCGGCGTGATCTTAACCGAACACTTCGGTCCGGGCGAGTCGTCCTTAGCGACTTGCGCGCCGGAGGAGTCGTAGACGAAAAGGTGCACGTCGGTATTCTTTGGACCGTCCGTGGTGGCCTCGAACTCTTTCCCCGCCGTGAAAGACAGAAGGTAAGCGACCTGTCCCTTATCCTTCATCTCGATCTTCTTCCCATTGAACGCAGCTCCGTTGCCCAGGTCAGTCGGCTTGACGTCCTGCGCGGGACACAGGGTGGCGAACGCGAACATAACTGCCACCACGGCTGTCGCGAACCGAGTAATCGATTTCATTGGTGTTTCCTCCAGAGTCGGATCAGATCCGCAGCATCCATGGTGGGCCAGCACGCATTAGGAAGGCATCAGGGCTTCGTAAGGTTTTTACAAAGGCCGTCGCGCCCAGCAGGGACTGACTCAGGCCGAACGGATAACTGTCGAGAACAGGGATTATCACCATCAGGGTGAATCGATTCCCAACGCGTGGGCGAATCGGCTGCTGGCAGAGTGAGAACTCGTGCGTTCTCGCCACGGCGATCCTTATACGAATCTTACGAACTTCTTATGCCTTCCTGACACGCGACGGACTAGCGTTCGGTTGCGGGTTCGTTAGTGTAGGGATCAGCCGGGGAGAATGGCTTAATGGTGGCGCTGATTTTCGGCGTTATTTGCCTCTGGGCGTGGCTGTTCTTCATCTACGTTCTCGTACAATTCTACCGGGAGACAGAACACCTAAGGACCGCCCGGAAAAGACCTTGCGAAACCGAGGATCATAGGAGGTGATTATGTTGCAGCGAACGAACGCTCTATGGGTCATCGTGGCTATCGCAGCGTCTGTCGCGATCTGGGCCATGCTGGGGACTGCGGTGGCGCAAAAAGCCTCAGTTCCGAAGACGCAGGATAAAGTGGCACTTGGGTTGGCCGAGGTTAAGCAATTACTTCTCCTCATGGACACAGACAAAAATGGCAAGATCTCCAAGCAAGAGTGGATGAAGTACATGGAAGCGGAGTTCGATAGACTGGATAAGGCCAAGACCGGGGAGCTGGACGCCAAGGAACTGACGCAATCGCAAGTGTCCGCAACGCGCTTCGCAAGCGTGGGGAGGTGACGTCGGTCTCCACTCAACCGCAACCCCGCGCTCCGACTTGTTGTCCTGTCAAAAGGTTAACGCCTCCGCGTCACTCAGCGCCTGGTAAACGCATTTACGGGAGGAGTGAAATCGCGGCAAAACCAGTTGTTCGATAACTAACTGGGTACTTAGATTGTTTTGCCCATCACGTCACCCAAAGTCGGCCGCAGACTCCCCTGTCCGCTTCCTGGTATCTAACAGTCGATGCCCGATATCGCTTCCCGCTTACTCCTTCACATGCGCCAACGGAATCTGCGAGAACAATTGCAGATCGATGATCATGTTCAGCCGCCGGTCCAGCTGAAAAAACGTCGCCGCCTTTCTTCCCGGCAGCACCTGGTTCACGGTCGGCACATATTGCAAGCGCAGCGCCTGCGCTTGCCCGTCCACCTCCAGCCAGTGGCGCACATAAATCATTGCATCCTGGTCTGACATCGTTGCCCACATCTCCGCGTACTGCTTCAGCAAGGCATACTTCTGGTCGTTCACTACTTGCAGGTCCCTTACGTAATGGTTGTAAATCGGCCAGAACTTCTGGCCCTCGTCTTCCGACAGCGACATATTCTGCCCAATCACCTGCATTTTCATGGCGCGTAAATCTTTCCGCAGCAAAGCGATGTCCTCGTCCGTTACCGTCGGCGTGATCACCCTCTCCACCTTGACTTGCTGCCCCTGCGCCACGGCCCCCGCCCCAGCCATCCACCCACCCAACGCCGTCGCCACCAACATGCCTGCAACAAACGCCGCGGCCAATCCGGCCGCTCCCGTCATTTTGCGCTTCATCATCTTTCTCCTTACCTATGTCCTCTTGCCACAAAGAACCAGCGAGAACAGCAAGTGCGAGTGCATGCTAATACAGTTGGGCTGCTAATGGATTACTACTAGCAGCAAGCGAGAGTCAACTGATTAAAAGCAACTCCTGCGTGGGCGAGCAGCCAGCGCAATCAGGTGACGCCTCTTGGCGTTGCGCGCCAAGCGGAATGCCGTTTCGAGGACGCGCGCGCGCGCCCACCCCGGCAGCATGCGGCTGAGCAGCCCGTCTCGCACAATCAGTGTGCGAAACAGAACGGCTCCAAAATGGGCGACGAATGCCGCGCCTTGCGCGGGATCGGGTTGCTGTGTGTTGGGGTCAGGTTCCGACGCAACCAGGTTGTCGTAAAACGCTTGCTCATCCTTGACCGGGAATACCGGCAGATTGATCATCGCCGTCCGCCACTGTTGCCGCCGGGCAGAGAAAGCTGAAGGCCCAGGCCGCGCACGCTGCTTAGAGCGCCAGCGGTATGGGGATCGCCGCCGCCCAGAGAAAAGCGGCCAATCACTGGCACGCGGCCGGGTTGGTAGACGACAGCCTTCGAGAGGCGCCCCCCTGCCCGTTGCTTTCGGAAAATCCACGGATGTCGACGCCTTTTGCGTGCTTGCGGCGGAAACCCGAGTGGATGCCGCCCACCCGCTGAAGCGCGTCGACGAAGCGCCCGGGCGTCAATTTCTGCGGGGTGAACCGCGCACCCAGATAGAGAAAAGCTGCCACAACGCCGAGAAGCAGAACGCCAATACCAGCCAACCGGGAAATCATGTCTGCTGCGGTCAGCGGGGCTGGATGATTTTCGATCGCTGCGGATTCAGGCAGCAACTCTCCGCTGCCGTTTGTGGTTTTTGCGTCCTGGGTGGCCCCTAACGGTGCCATTGCGCCCTCCGTTTCCTTTGGCCCGAAGATAGCATTTCGTTGCAAAAGCAAGTAAGAAGGGGGCGTCTTTTTTGGCGAAGCTAGCGTCGCTAACTATTGGGCTTGAGGCAGTTTCCGGCTACACGCAATGCCAACTGGACAAGATCGCGCTGCGCCTCAATCAACGCCCGCGAAAAACTTTGGGCTTGCAGGCTCCTGCGAGTGAACTTGCCGCAAGTGTTGCGCCGACCATTTGAACCTGCAGCCGTTAGCGGAAACGTGCCGATCCGGCCAATCGCCCCGAATCCCATCTTTACGCTTCCCAGAAATCCGTTCGCGGAAGTATCGTAGCGGGGGGCCACGCTTCTGCTCGGAGGGAGGATTAGGTGCTTTTTCTCAGACGCCAACTGCTTCGAACTCTGTCATTTGCTTTTGGGTCGAGCTTCATCTTGGGACGGAACCAACTCACCATAGCGGCGCAGACAGCCAAACAGCCGAAGGGCTCTCCTCTCGCTGCGGGGGCCGCTGTTCGCGATGCGATCGCTGGAGGAACGGAAATGGAAAAAGTGACCGGAATCGGAGGATTCTTCTTTCGAGCCAAGGATCCGAAAGCGTTGGCGCTTTGGTACCAGCAGCATCTGGGGATTTTGACGATACCAACGTCCGATGGGGAAACGGCGTGGCAGCAAGAAGCAGGAGCGACCGCTTTCACTCCTTTCCCCGAGACGAGCAAGTATTTCGGCGATCCGCAGAAGGTTTGGATGCTGAACTTTCGAGTGCGGGATGTCGACAAAATGGCGGTCCAGCTACGAGCTGCCGGAATTGAGGTGAAGGTTGACCCGGAGGCTTATCCCTACGGCCGGTTCGCCCGTCTACATGACCCAGAGGGAAATCCGATCGAATTGTGGCAACCCGCAAAGGCCGACGCCGCCCACTAGCTTGCGGAACAGACCCGGACTGTTTCTGGATTTCTCCCGGATTACTGGCTAACCGGAAGTAATCCGCATGCCTGAGTAACGCGGGACCGGAGAAGTCCTAGTTTCGGAACTTACCAGGCGTTAGCACGCTAAAGCTCAGCACAAGCGGACATCTGGTCCGGAATAACTATTGGGATGGTCCGCGCCGCATCCGGCCGAAGTCAGGCGGCCTCTCTTCAAGTCTGGCGCGCCGTTTGCCTACTGAGTCTGCGGGGTTCGAATCTCTTGCTGTCGGTCACTCAAAATATCAACGAGTCAGATTGCGGGGCTGACGGCATGATCGACGCGCGCGCCGAAAACGAGATTGGACGCGTCTGCCGATTCATTAGGCTGCCGCCACGCTCCGGGATGCAGCGAGGTCAAAGCGATCGAGGTTCATCACTTTGGTCCAGGCTGCGACGAAGTCCTGGACGAACTTGGTGCGGGCGTCCGAGCTTCCGTACACCTCTGAGAGAGCGCGAAGTTGCGCGTTCGAGCCGAAGATCAGATCGGCTCGCGTTGCCGTCCAGCGGACTTCGCCTGTCTTGCGATCGCGCCCTTCAAACGTATTGTTCGCATCGGAGGTCGCCTTCCACGCGGTGCGCATATCGAGCAGATTGATAAAGAAATCGTTGGTCAACGCCTCCGGCTTCTTGGTGAAGACCCCAAACTTGGTCTGTCCGTAGTTGGTGCCCAGCACGCGCATGCCGCCGATTAGTACGGTGAGTTCCGGCGCGGTGAGCGTAAGGAGCTGGGCCTTATCGAGTAGTTCGACTTCGGCTGTTGCGTCCCCGTTTCCGTTGCGGTAGGAGCGGAAGCCGTCGGCGGCCGGTTCGAGCACCGCGAAGGATTGCACGTCGGTCTGCTGCTGCGAAGCGTCCATGCGGCCTGGGGCGAAGGGAACGGTGACGGTAACGCCGGCATTTTTCGCGGCTTGCTCCACGCCAGCGCAACCGGCGAGGACGATCAAGTCGGCAAGCGAGATTTTCTTGCCGCCGGACTGCGCGGAATTGAAGTCCGTCTGAATTTTTTCGAGTACGTTCAGCACCTTCTGCAGTTGTTCGGGCTGATTGACCTTCCAATCTTTCTGCGGGGCAAGGCGGATGCGTGCACCGTTTGCGCCACCACGCTTGTCCGACCCACGGTAGGTGGACGCCGACGCCCAAGCGGTCGAGGCCAGTTGCGAGACCGTGAGCCCCGAGGCGAGAATTTTCGCCTTCAGAGCAGCGACATCTTTGTCGTCAACCAATGCATGATTTACTGCGGGGATGGGGTCCTGCCAGAGCAATTCTTCCTTCGGAACTTCCGGTCCGAGGTAGCGTGCGCGTGGTCCCATGTCGCGATGCGTCAGCTTGTACCATGCGCGGGCGAACGCCTCGGCAAGCTCTTGCGGGTGCTCGTAGAAGCGGCGTGAGATTTTTTCGTAGACAGGATCGACTCGCAAAGAAATGTCAGTGGTCAGCATTGCCGGTTCGTGCCGCTTTGCGGGATTATGCGCGTCCGGAACCGTGCCCGCGCCTGCATTGCCTTTCGGCTTCCACTGGTGTGCACCGCCCGGGCTCTTGGTGAGTTCCCACTCGTACTTGAACAAGTGTTCGAAGAAATTGTTACTCCATTTCGTGGGCGTGCTGCTCCACGTGACTTCGAGACCGCTCGTAATGGCGTCACCCGCGATGCCGGTGGCGTAGGCATTTGACCAGCCCAAGCCTTGCTCCTCAATCGGCGAGCCTTCCGGCTCTTTACCCAGCTGGGTGCCGGCTCCGGCTCCATGGGTTTTGCCGAACGTGTGACCGCCTGCGATCAAAGCGACAGTTTCTTCGTCGTTCATCGCCATGCGCGCAAAAGTCTCGCGGATATCCTTCGCTGCCGCGAGCGGATCCGGCTTGCCTTCCGGGCCCTCGGGATTCACATAAATCAGCCCCATCGTGGTAGCGCCAAATGGACGCGCGAGATCGCGCTCGCCCGAATAGCGTTTGTCCGTTCCCATCCACGTGGTTTCCAGTCCCCAGTTAACGTCCAAGTCCGGTTCCCAGACGTCGGGACGTCCGCCGGCAAAGCCGAAGGTCTTGAAGCCCATCGTTTCCAGGGCGACGTTGCCCGCGAGGATCATCAGATCGGCCCAGGAAATTTTCTTGCCGTATTTCTGTTTGATGGGCCAGAGCAGGCGGCGCGCACGATCGAGGTTCACGTTGTCCGGCCAGCTGTTGAGTGGAGCGAAACGCTGCTGACCGCGGCCGCCGCCTCCACGGCCATCACCGATGCGATACGTTCCGGCGCTGTGCCACGCCATGCGAATAAACAGCGGACCGTAGTGACCGAAGTCCGCAGGCCACCAGTCCTGCGAATCCGTCATCAACGCCGCAAGATCCTTTTTCAGGCCCGTGTAGTCGAGGCTCTTGAACTCTTCAGCGTAATTAAAATTCCTGCCCATCGGATCGGACAGCGATGAGTGCTGCGCGAGCAGATTGAGATTCAACTGGTTCGGCCACCAGTCACGGTTTGTCGGATTCGCGCTGCTGCTGTGATGGAATGGGCATTTCGCTTCGGAAGCCATGCGTATTCTCCTTCAGGCATTTAAATTCAGCTGAATAAGTTCGTTGAAATCCATGCTGCGATTTCGAAGAAACTAAATTAACATCGAAATGGGAGATAGTTCCAATACCTTACTCCCATTTTAGGTATAGGCATACCCTATGGAATTCCATCAACTGCGATATGTTTGCGCCATCGCGGACACGGGCAATTTCAGCCGCGCCGCCGAGCGCTGTCAGATTGCCCAGCCCTCGCTCTCACAGCAGGTGCTGAAACTCGAGGAAGAGCTGGGCACCAAGCTCTTCGACCGCCTGGGTCGCAGCATTCGCCTCACCGAGGCGGGCCGCGCTTTCATTCCTCGCGCGCGCGCGATTTTGGAGCAGATGGAGGCAGCGCGCTCCAGCGCCGCCGATCAGAATACAGATCTGCGCGGCAGCGTCGCCGTGGGCGTGATTCCCACTGTCGCGCCCTATCTGATTCCGAGTTATGCGGCCCGTTTCGCCAAGAGCTACCCCGACGCGAAACTGCGCATCGTGGAAGAAACCACTGCGGTGCTGGTGGAAGGTTTGCGCGACCTCTCGATTGATGTGGCGATTCTTGCGCTGCCGCTGCGCCACAAGGACCTGGAACTGATCCCGATCCGAACCGAGCCGCTCTTTGCGGCGTTGAGCAAAAACGATCCGCGTGCCTCCGCAAAATCGCTCGCCCTGAAAGACCTCCGCGGAGAATCGTTCGTGATGTTGCGCGACGGCCACTGCTTCCGGGATCTGAGTATTGACACGTGCACACGCGCCCGCATAACGCCCAACATCGTATTTGAAAGCGGACAGTTCAGCAGTCTGCTGGGAATGGTTGCGGCCGGTGTCGGCGTCTCGCTCGTCCCTGAAATGGCTATTGATCGCAGCGTCGCCTGCCGTTACGTGCGCCTCAGCGATGTTCAGGCTACGCGAACGATCGTCACCGCTGTGCTGCATGGACGCAGTTTTAACCGTGTGCAGCAGGCCTTTGTATCCGGTGTTAGAGGCAAAGCCACCATGCAAGTCGCGGGCGGCGGAAAATCGTCTTCGGCGAGTGGCTCCGCTCGAGGTTAACGGCTAGCTGGCTACGGCAGCTTGCATTTCTTTTTCGTCGATGTCGAAGTTGGCGTAGACGTGTTGCACGTCGTCGTGATCTTCGAGGGTTTCGACCATGCGCATCATTTGCTGGGCTTGCGCGCCGCTGAGCTTCACGTAATTTTGCGGGACGAAGCCGATCTCCGCGGTGGCCGGAGTGATGCCGGCGCCGATGAGCGCCTCGCGCACTTTTTCGAATGCTTCGGGGGGCGTGGTGACTTCCCAGGCCGAGCCGTCGTCGCGCAGATCTTCCGCGCCGGCGTCCAGCACGATGCTCATCATTTTTTCTTCGTCGGCGGCTTCCTTGGGGACGATGATGTCGCCCTTGCGGTGGAACATCCAGCCGACCGCGCCGTTTTCCGCCATGTTGCCGCCATTTTTGGAGAACATGTGGCGGACTTCGCTGACGATGCGGTTGCGATTGTTGGTGACGACTTGCACCAGCACGCCGACGCCGCCGGGACCGTAGCCCTCGAAGGTCACTTCGTCGAGCGTTTCGCCCTCGAGCGTGCCGGTGCCGCGCTGGATGGCGCGCTCGATGTTGTCGTTGGGCATATTTTCGCTCTTCGCGGAAAGAATGGCGGTGCGCAGGCGCGGGTTGGTGATGGGGTCGGCGCCGCCGGTGCGGGCTGCGATGGTTAACTCACGGATAATTTTGGTGAAAATTTTGCCACGCTTGGCGTCCGTAGCCGCCTTCTTATGCTTGATCGTGGCCCATTTAGAGTGTCCAGACATGGATCAACCTTCTTAAGGGAGTGTGGCAGGAGCAGCAGGCTAGCTCTTGCCGCGACAGTGTAGCAGCAGCGCAACATTCAGGCAAGAGAGGGAGGGCTCAAATTCAAACCGACTCACGATCTGGGCCATCGGCGTATTCGGATTGGCGCAACGAAGCGCCTAAAGCTAACACAAAATCGCATACGTCCCGATGCACGCGTTTGCCGTAGCGTGGTTGGCGGCGCGGCGACGGTGAAAATCTTGCTCGCAACAGGGAGAATTTCCTCGGGGTCGAGCGCGCGGGCGCGGGAGGGAATCGGGTTTTTGCTGTAGTGGCTGCGCTGAGAAATAAGTCCTGCATTTTCGGGAGGTTTGCTCTTGACCGAAACAACACAAATCCACAATTTAGGTGAGTCTGCTGTGCGGCTTGGCCGGAGCGGTGCTCTGCAGGGTTTCGTACCATGCAATTCACTACTGGGGACCCTGGGGGAACCAAAATGCCAAACCTATTTTCAACCGTAACGACCGAACAAGATGCACAGGTGGAGAAGAGATTGTGGCAAGCGGTAGTGGTGAGCACGATTCAAGAATGGATTTCCGGACCTCTGCGCTATAAACGAATCGCCGAAGAATATTTGTTCCAGGACCGCTCCGATTTCCCGCAGGTGTGCCAATCGGCTGGGCTCGATGTTGACAGATTACGGCAACAGTTGATGCGGCTTCGCGCGCAATCGAACCCGCTCGGCAAAATCGCGTAGGACTTTCTCGCTCAGAATTGACCTCGTATGAAGACCGTCGTGGTGTGCGGCGTCTCGAACGGGGCATCTTCGGTCGAAGTTTCGATCGACGCGCGAATCGGGCGTGTCGGGTGCCGCGGCTTGCCACGACTTGAACTTGCTTCACCTGGATTGAATTTCTCCTTAGACCTGCCACGGTTTACAATTCCGCCCATCGAACCGACGTCGAATCGCGGAGGATGAGCATGAACAATCTCGACGACTTGCTACAACGTAATAAGCAATTTGCTGTTCAGCAGTCTGCTCAAGGCACACTCATGCCCTGGCTTCCGCGGGCGATGCCCACGGTAAAGGCGATCATCATCGGTTGCGCTGATATGCGTGTGGATCCGGCTCATATCTTTGGAACTAAACCGGGCGAGGCCGTCGTGCTGCGCAACATCGGCGGACGTTTCACCCCGGGGTTGTTGGAGCAGTTGGGTCTGCTCGGCCGAATTGGTCAGGTCGCTGGAGAAGCTCCGGGAGGCGGCGGGGAGTTCCACCTTATCGTGCTTCAGCACACCGATTGCGGCATCACTCGCCTCGCCGGCGACCCTGCCATGCTGGCGCACTATTTTCAAATACAGGAAGGCGAACTCAGGCCAAAAGCGGTCAGCGATCCCCATGCGGCAGTTGCCGCCGACGTTGCAGCGCTCCGGGCGATTCCCGCGTTGCCGGGCACTTGGCTGATTTCAGGCCTCGTGTACGACGTGGCGACCGGACTAGTTGAGATCGTCGTACCGCCTGCGCCGATTCGTACTGCGTAAAACTCCCGATTCACGCGGAAACCGTGGATGTGCTTTTCAGACGGAGGATTGGCCGGCGCGGTTCGCTGCGAGCTTTCTTCTGCTTCGTAATCTTCTGCTTCGTAATCTTGACACTGGCACATGCGTGCCGTATGGTCTGGGCAACGACGATCGGAAATCTACGTTTTTCATCTCGCCGAAAGATTTCCGATTCGGGAGGTGTTGCATGCCGTTCGACCTTACGACGCTCCGTTTGGTGGAAAAACCGGTTACCCGCGAAGAAGGGCTGCGAATTTTGGAACGCGATCAGTATCGTTGCCAGTACTGCGGATTGGATGGGGGGGCCAGCTTCGAGAATGCTTTGGCGATGTCGGTGGATTTCGTGGTGCCGCGCGCGCGCAAGGGCAAGAAGGATGAACGCAACCTGGTGGCGTGCTGCCGTTCGTGCAACATGATCAAGGGGCGGCGCGTGTACCGCAGTTTTGACGAAGCCAAGACCTACGTGCTCGCGCAACGCGAGAAGCTTCGTAAGGCGTGGGAAACGAGGAAGACCGCGCCCGCAGCGGCAGCGTCACCGTCAGCGAAGGCGCAAAAGCCGTCTCCCGCCGAGACCTCTAAAGCCGCAGCTGCTTCGGTGATCAGCAGCTCGCCGCTATCTATCCGCAATAGATAAATCGCGCGTCGCAATCAGCAATCAGTCTTCTAGTAGCGCCACGACGTCAGGTCCGCGCCGGCCGGCGCAGTCTTTTCGATGCGCTCGAGGATCTTCGGCAGATACATCGTGTTGTAATGCAGCCGCGAGAGATAGTTGGGCAGGTTGGGATCGCCGTTCCAGCAATGCTCGGCGCGGTCACCATATTTTACTTCACCGCCGTAGGGTGGATTCGTGGTGGCGTTCAAAACGTCTTCGAGGTAGTAAACCGCGTCGTTCAGAAAATAAGTGTCCGCGCTGCCGACGTACACGTGAATCTTGCCTGCGAGTTTTGGACCGAGCGTGGACCAATTTTTCTGCAGGATCGCGCTCAGGTCGTAATGTTCCTTCCAGTAGGCGGCGGTGGCGGGATCGATCTCGCCGGTTTCCTCGTCGAAGATGGTCTGCGGGTAGCCATCTTTTCCCACGGGGCCGTACACGGCTTGCCAGATATCGAACTGCTCGCCGGAACGGCCGTGCGAGCCGAGCGCTAGCTCGTATTGATTGATCAGTTTTGTGGTGGTGAGCGTGCGGCCCAGATAATCGCGTTCGCCGGGCTGCTCGACCCGCATGTGCGGGCCCGAGATGAAGAACATATTCTTGTCCGCGTAGAGATTGATGTTGGTGAAGGCGCGAAAATCCACCGGATCGGGGCAGGCGACGAACGCGCCGTTGTAATGGTCCGGATAGAACATCTGCACGGCGAGCGATTCCCAACCGCCGGTGGAGCCGCCGTAAACGAAGCGCGCCCAGCCCTGGCCGATGCCGCGGAAAGTTTTTTCGATCGCGGGAATCAGCTCGGTTTCGATGGCGTCGCCGTAAGGACCGAGGTTCGCGGAATTCACTGCGTAGGAATCGTCGTAATAAGGATTGGCGTGGTTGATCTGCGCGACCAGGAAGCGCGGAAATTTCGGCGCAATCCACTGCTGATAAAATTTGTAGGCTTCTTCCTGCTGAATCCGGTTGTAGCCGGAAATGTGGAAGCGTTCGCTGTAGTCGGGTTTCAGATCCGGATCCGGAGCAGTGGTGCGGAAGCCGTGGAAGTCATCGTTGAAATGGTCTTCGAAGATCATCAGCGGAAAATGCGCGTCGGGGTGGGTATCGAATCCGGCGGGGAGGAGGACGTTCGCGCTGAGGAACATCGGGCGGCCCCAGAATTTCGTGAGTAGCGCGCTTTGAATTTTGATGTGGCGGATGTAGGGCGTGTCTTTGGGATCGGGGATCGGCGGAATGACCTGGTCGAGCACGACAGAGACGGGCTCGCCGCCGGCCCGCAGCGTGATTTTTCGCGGCGTGGAATAAATGTTGCCGGGTGCGAGTTGCCAGTGTTGGCCTTCACCGCGGTCCATGGGGAGTTTTACGGTGTGGCCATCGGCGCGATGAAACGTTTCGTATTTGTGTAGGACGACTTGCACGAAGTAGTCTCCCGGTGGAACCTCATGCAGGTAGCGCACGGGATAGCCGAATGCGGCGTCGTCGAGCGTGACGGATTGGCCGGGTTTAAGCGCATCCACGTCCAGGCCGAAGATCATTTGGGTGCGCACGGAGTTGCTGATTTGCAGGCGCGGTTCGTCGGCGGGATCCGTCGAAAGAATCAGCAGCAGGCGGCCGTCGAGCGGCGCGAGGCTTTGCGAGGTCGGGAACGAGACCGCGAAGCGGTAGGACGGAGCTTGCTGTGCCTCTAGGGCGCCCGCGGTTAGAGCGAACATGAAGAATCCCTGCAGCAATACGCACCACGAGCCGTGCGACGTCATGATCCCTCCCGATTTCGGGCTGCTTTCGCCGCGGGGATTCTACATCAATCGGCACGCTGTGCCGAGCGCGCGGCAACGCAGCGTTCGATTTGGCGACGAGGCGTCCCAGAATCGGGCAGCGGCTCACCTGCGAGCAATGCACGGAATTCTACTAAGAGCTTTGGCTGCAATCCGTTTCCTTTCCGAACAATAGGCACAGAACGTGCAGCGCGGCAGGGGTGTAGGTTGTCTACAGCCAGGGTGTAGACGCACTACACCCGAGGGGACCATGAAACAACGGTATCAGAACCGGATCGAGCTGCTGCAGGGGACGCTGGACCTGCTGATCTTGCAGACGTTGCGCTGGGGCGCGCAGCACGGCTACGGGATCGCTCTCGCGATTCGTGCGAACTCGGGCGACATCCTCCAAGTGGACACCGGCTCGTTGTATCCGGCGCTGCACCGGCTTGAGCGGCAGAAACGGATTGCGGCGGAATGGAAAGTTTCAGAAAACAACCAGCGCGTGCGGGTGTACCGGCTGAGCCCGGCGGGGAAGAAGAAGTTGGCGTCGGAGCGGTCGCGTTGGGCGCAGATTTCGCAGGCGATCGGGGGAATTTTGGGGCCTGCCGGCGAGGAGAGCGAAGCATGAAATCCCCATGGGGCGACGGCGAGGAGCGCAAGAAAGAATTGAACGAGGAAATCGCCAGCCATTTGCAGATGGCCGCGCGCGATCGCGAGGCGCGCGGCGAATCTGCGACGCATGCGCGTGCGGCGGCGCAGCGGGAATTGGGCAACGCGGGAGTGATTCAAGACGTGACGCACGATCAGTGGGCCTGGACGTGGCTGGAAGACTTGCTGCAGGACTTGCGCTACGCCGCGCGCACGCTGCGAAAAAATCCGGGGTTCACGATGGTCGCGGTGCTGACGCTGGGCATCGGCGCGAATACCGCGATATTCAGCCTGGTGAATGGAGTGCTGCTGCGGCCATTGCCGTACGCGCAGCCCGATCGGCTGGTGGGAGCCACGCAATATTATCCCAAGGGTCCGCTGGTCGTGATGCGCCAGCAAAGCCGCACGATGGAGCTGGTAGGGATTTCGGACAACAAGGAATTCAATTTGACGGGTTCGGGCGATCCGGTGCGGCTGATCGGAAATTCGGTTGCGGCAGATTTCTTTTCCATGCTCGGCGCGCAGCCCGCGATGGGCAGAACATTTCACGACGGAGAAGACCAGCCGGACAAGGATCGCGCGGTGATTCTTAGCCACGCGCTGTGGGAGCATCGATTCAACGCGGATCCGAACATTGTCGGCAAGTGGATCACTCTGGAAGGAGAGGGCCGCGAGATCGTGGGTGTGATGCCTGCGGATTTTCGTTTTCCATCGCCGAAGACTGAGTTGTGGGTTCCGCTGCATCTCGATCCCCGAAATACCGGCGATTACTGGGGCGACAGTTACATGGCTCTCATCGGCCGGCTGCGTCCGGGCGCGACTTTGGAGCAAGCGCGCGCCGAATTGAAGACGATGCGGCCGCTGGTGCTGGCGGCATACGCCTGGCGGATGCCGGACAATTCGTTTGCGGACTCATCCATCGTTTCGTTGGAAGAAGCGATCGTCGGCGACGCGCGGGGAAAGCTGCTGATTCTGCTCGGCGCGGTGAGCTTTTTGCTGCTGATTGCGTGCGCGAATGTGGCGAATTTGCTGCTGGCGCGCGCGACGACGCGAGAGAAGGAAGTGGCGGTGCGCGTGGCGCTGGGCGCGAGCCGCTGGCGCATTCTGCGGCAACTGATCACGGAAAGTGTGCTGCTCTCCCTGCTGGGCGGCGCGTTGGGACTGGGCGTCGCAGTGGGTGGGCTTTCTATCTTGAAAGCTACCCTGCCGCCGGATACGCCGCGGCTTGTCGACGTCGCGCTCGATGGGCAAGTATTGGGATTCACCGCATTGCTGGCAATTTTGACCGGGGTGATTTTCGGATTGGTTCCGGCACTGGGCGCTTCGAAAGTGGACATGACTGCGACTTTGAAATCAGGCGGTCAGCGGAGCGCGACGACTGGGAATCATCGCGCAAGCAACATGCTGGTGGTGGGCGAAGTGGCGGTATCCATGATTCTGGTGATCGCGGCGGGGCTGCTGGTGAAAAGTTTGTGGATACTTTCCAGCACGAGTCCGGGCTTTCGTCCCGAGCGCGTGGTTACGGCACGGATCACACCGAACGAGTCGTTTTGCGAGGTTTCGGGGCGCTGCCTGGCTTTCTACAACGAATTGCTGGAGCGCGCGCGCGCGCTGCCGGGCGTGCGGGACGTCGCAGCTGTGAATGGATTGCCACTGGGCGGCGGAGCGGAAATATTTCCGATCGTGGTGGAGGCAAAGCCAACCCCCGAGGGCGCGCACCTGCCGATGTTCTGGGAGAAAATTATCACGCCGGATTATTTGAGCATTATGAACATTCCGCTGCTGCGGGGCCGCGGATTCAGCGATGCGGATGCGGCGCCGGAAGCGCAAGCCGTGGTGATCGTGAGCAAATCCACCGCGGAACATTTCTGGCCGGGGAAGGACGCTGTGGGTGAGCACATCCGCGCCAAGTGGGAACCAAACGGATGGCGGACGGTGGTGGGAGTGGTGGGCGATGTCCGCGAATACAATATCAGGAGCGATTCCGCCAGTTGGATCGACGGCGTGATGTACGCGCCGTACGGACCGCACGCGATTCGTGGCAGTGGCGCGGACGCTCCGCCTGCGCAAATGACGCTGGTGATCGAGACCGCCGGCGAACAGGTGCAGATTGCCAGCGAGTTGAAGAATACCGTCGCCAGCGTGAATCACGATGTGCCGGTGAGCCAGATCAGTCCGCTGAAAAGTTGGGTGGCAGAGGCGATGGCGGAGCCGCGTTCGACGTCCGCGCTTTTTGCGGTGTTTGCGGCGCTGGCGCTCTTGCTGGGGGCGGTGGGAATTTACGGCGTGATTTCGTATTCCGTTGCGCAGCGCACGCGGGAAATTGGCATTCGCATGGCGTTGGGCGCGCGGCGGCAGGAAGTGCTGCTGCTGGTGGTGGGGCAGGGCGCGAAGCTGGCGCTGGCGGGAGTCGGGATCGGGATCGTAGGCGGACTGATGTTGACGCGGCTGATGAGCGGATTATTGTACGGCGTGCACGCGACGGATCCTGTGACGTATGGCGAGGTGGCAATCTTGTTGATGTTGGTAGCGCTTGCGGCTTGTTTCATACCGGCGCGGCGGGCGATGCGGGTGGATCCGATGGTCGCGTTGCGCTACGAGTGAAATGCTGATTGCATCGGTCTGCTGATCTGCTTTTCAGGCCGCGGCTTTGCGTTGTGCCTGCCTGAGCCTACTCGGATTCCTTCAAGTGGATTTTTCCGCAGCGTGGCTTTGTGCCAGAATGTTACTGTGACTCGGGCGCGGCGGTTGCGCGCTGAATTCCATGGCTGACTCGATCAAAGTGGTTCTCGAATTTGCGCTGCTCGCGGTGACCTCGGTGTTTTTTCTGGTGGACCCGTTCGCCGTGATTCCTTTGTTTTTGGCGGTTACGGCGAATTCGCCTTCGTCGGAACGGCGCGCGGTAGCGCGGCGTTCGGCGATGACTTGCGCGATCGTGCTCTGCTCGTTTGCGCTGGCCGGCAGCTTGATTTTCAAAATGTTCGGCATCACGCTGCCGGCGTTCAAGATTGCAGGCGGAATTATTCTGATGGGGATTGGGCTGGACATGCTGCAGGCCAAGCAATCCGGCACGAAAGCGACGGCCGAAGAGCAGCAGGAAGGCGCGGAAAAGCAGGACGCGAGCATCATTCCGCTGGGAATGCCGATGCTGGCGGGGCCCGGAGCGATTTCCACGGTGATGGTGCTGGTGGGTGAATCGCACTCAGTGTGGCAGCATGCGATTATTTACGCGACGATTCTGCTTACGTCGTTTCTTTCGTTCATGATCCTGGCGGGCGCCGACGGCGTGCGGAAATATCTCGGAGAGACCGGGATACGCATCCTGATGCGGCTGATGGGCTTGCTGCTGGTTGCGCTGGCGGTGCAATTCGTCGTGAACGGGCTGACGGATTTTGGCTTGCTGAAGCCGTTGGCGACGCCGTACTGAGCGGCGCTATAGATTTAGCCGAGATCTTCGGACGCGACGTAAAATACCCGCCAACGTCGAGATCATTTGCAGTAAGACCAGGGGGAAGGCGAGACCATAATGGCGAAAAACTCCCACGGGGAAACGCGTAAGCCGAATGAAGCTGCGATCGATGTGGTCGAAGCCCATGACAATGGAAGTGCGAGGGAGATGTAGCACGGAATCGTGGTTTTGAAAAAGTTCCAAAACCACCTGCGCGATTCCGGAGAGCCCTTGGTGATTTTGACGATCGCCCGCACCAGCACGTAAGGAAAACACAACGGAACCAAGAGCCAGCTTAATCCGCCGTGCCCGGAATAAGTGAAATTGAGCACCGGTATGATCGCTAGCGCAAACATTATGCCGGGAAAGCTGTACGCCCTCGCCACTTCACGCCAAAAATTGGGATCCGAATTTTCGACCGGTTCCATGATTGTCAATTTTGTGTTCGCCTGAACGGCCCTTGCATAGGGCGCGCTGTGAAGACCGCTAGTATTCCTCGTCTTCGCTCTTCTTCAAGCGGGTCATTTTGAATGCGACGCGAAAGTCGCGGGAGCGTGCTTCGGCGAGGATTGCGCGGCGTGTTTCTATCGGCAGCTCCGACGGGCCAAAGACGCCGGCCATCTCGCGGGGAAAATGCTTGATGAAGATTGCTGCAAGATGCGCGGTGGCGTACGCGATGGGCGTCGAGATCAAGCCACGCTGGCGAACCTGGCGGAGCGTGGGGAAGCTCGCGTCATAGCGCAGCAGCAGCGGTTGATCGTCTTTCACTCCGCGCACCAGCACGGCCGCGGCGAAGCGGGCATTTTCCAGCACGCCGCTGCGGATCATCCCCGCGACACCCTTGGGCGTGAGCGTTTTCGGGAAGCGTTTGCGCACGATTCCTTGCGAGCGGTTCAGGCGTCCCTGGCGGTACCAGCGGAACAGGCGGTCGAAATCGTTGCCGCCGATTTTGGCGTCCATATCGCGCATGGGCACCACGTAAGGCAGCATGCAAACTTCATCCTGCGCGGCAAGGTACACAGTGGTTTCGCCGATAGGCGGCGGGAAACGGAATTTTTCGCGGTCAGCGAAGCGCTTGGCGAGCGAAAAGCGCCCGTGGCGATAGACGCGCGGGCTGGAGATCGCTTCGTCGTACATCACTTCCGGCGACCAGGTGGAAACCGGATCCTTGCTCTCGGTGCTTTCGTACAGGCGAATCTGCACGGACTCCACGCTGTCCAGCAGCTCGGAGCCACGCTTGGCGAGAAGATTGGTGAGGCCGGGAGCCGCGCCGGTGCAGATCAGCGCCGCGCGATTTTTCGCGGCGAAGCGTTTGCGGAAGCGAAATTGCTCGGGCTTGAACGGATTGCGATTGAGGTGTGAATTCAGATCCAGGTAATGCGAGCGCAGGCGCAGCGCCGCGCGCAAAATGATTTCGTTGAAGACGGCGGGCGAGGCGTTCACCAGCAGGTTGCAGCCGCGAGCGGCGCGTACGATAGACCAGAGATTGCGCGCGTTTGCTTCCACCACTTCAATCGCGCTCTTCTTGCCGAGAAATTTCCGTGCGCGCTCCGGGTCGCGATCGCCGCACCAGACCGTATGTCCCTGGCGCACGAGCAATTGAGCAAGCAAGGAGCCGGCGCCGCCCACTCCCAGTACGAAGATGCGCATCGGTCCGCAACTTTATCACATTCACCGTGCGGGGAAGCGCGGGCATGGATGGCACTTTCCGGTTGTGCACCGGGTTGCGCGATGCGGATCACCGGCGAGCGCGACGCACAGCTTTCCAGAGTGAAAACGAACCTGACGGGGAAAGTGGTTCTGGTGGCGGCCGCCACGTGCGGTGGCAAACAGTCCAATCTACGCCAAGCGAGTGCGTCCTTTGGTCGTGTCAATACGCTGGTCAACGCCTTGGATCCGCTCCTTCGCCCAGGCGACGAGGGAAACGTTGTCCGACTTACCAATTTTTTCGCGCATGTCGCGCATCAGGCGCAGGTAGGTATCCGGATTCATCCGGAGCTCACCACATACTTGCCGGTCGGTGTGTCCTGAGGCCAGAGCTCGCAGTACGATTGCTTCTTCGCCGGTCAAAATTGCGTCCAGCCCGAACGAGGAAGCGCGCTGGATGCTGATTACTTTGGATTCGCGTTTCATTGGGTCACCTGGTCCGTCTTGCCGTCTTTCATCGCCGTGTCGCGGAATTACGCGGTCTTCGATTTCGTGTTCACATCCGAGATACGGTTTCTAATCTTCATCGCGTACAGCGCTGCATCCGCCGCGCCCAAAAGCGAATCGACGTTCTCGCCATCGTTAGGATAAATGGCAACGCCGATGCTGACCGATAACTTCGGCTCCCGGCCATCTTCCGCAAGGCTGTCGCAAATGCGCTGGGCCACCAGATGGGCCGGCGCTAGCCCTGTTTCGGGCAGCACCAGCGCGAATTCATCTCCTCCGAAACGCGCCGGAGTATCTACCTTGCGGCTGCAGATGCACAACACATCGGCCAGCCGGCAGAGAGCTTGACTACCAACCAAGTGGCCGAAACGATCGTTGATCTGTTTCAGCCCGTCCAAATCCAGGAACAGCAGAGCGAACTCGCGCTCCGTGCGCTCGGAGCGCTTGATTTCACTATCAACGGTTTCCACCAGATGGCGGTAGTTGGCCAGCCCCGTGAGTGCGTCTTTGGCCGCTTGTTGTCGCAATTGATCCTCAAGCTTGCGCTGTTGCGTGACGTTCTCCACGATGATCTCGTAACTGTCGGTTTCGCCCTCGGTTTTCACCTCGCGCCCGCTGAGCCGAAGTTTCAGCGTCGCGCCGTCCTTCCGCTTCCATTCGATTTCCAGGAGATCGACATCGTTGTGCTCCGCGGATTGGCCTAGCAAGTGTGCTCGCTTGTATGGATCGCACAGAACTTCCGCTGCCAGGTTTACGGCCAGCAGTTCCTCGCGGGACGGATAGCCCAGCATGGTCGCCAGCGCCGGATTGACGTCGAGGAACTTACCTTTGACGTTGCAGCGGCAGATTCCATAGGCCAGATTCCCTACCAGAGCACGGTAGCGTGCCTCTGAATGGCGCAGCCTTTTTTCGGTTCGATCGCGCTCTTCGCGAAGCTGATTCTCACTGAGGGCTCGACGGACAGCTACCGGCAGGTGCCCAATGTGATCCATGCCGACGCAGTCGGCGGCGCCACTGCTGATGAGCTCCGCCATCGTCTCCGGTTGCGTCTTATCAATGAGGAAAATACAGGGAATTTGCCGTTCCCCTAGATGCAACATTTCCAGTTCGCGACTCCCCTGCCAGTTGGGCGACGGATATTCGGCCAACACCACGTCGTAATATTTTGCCTTCAGGCGTACGGCGAGCTGCTCCGGCGTGAGAACTACGTCTGCACTGACCTTGAAATGTCCCTTCCTCAGCTCTTGCACGCACTGCCCTACATCCCCTACATCCCTGTGAACAAACAGGACACGCAACGGGAGTCGTCTATTTGCCGATCCGTTCAGGACCATGGGCGGCTCCGCTTGTCTGGCGCGATCTCGTGCGACTGAAGACATAAAAACTCCGCTGGGTTAACGAGAGCCAGCCCCTTCGCGAACTGGCCCCCGGAAATGGTCCAAACGCAACCGTGACGACTATGAACATATTGGAACCGGGCAGGCGAACCTGTTCAAAACGGCACACAACCCATCTGCATGTTTACTGATTGGACACTTTCCTGCCCTAAAAGACGATTAATTCGCTGGCCGTACCGTTCCCTGCAGCTGCGCCATTTCCCTGGGTTGCGATTGTTTGCTCCGGTACGACCAGAGGCGTATTATCGGCACTGATATCTCCGACCCACTCGGCCTAACGGAGAGACAGCCTACGGCACGGGGGCGATGCTCCTGGTAAATTCAGGAGATGAGGGACCGGGCGGAAACGCCTGCTCCTCCCGGACATGGAAAGGAGAGCATCCAGCGAGCGCGGTTTTCGAGCGCGCTGCGACGCTGGCGTCCTCGCCCAATTCCGAATTTGGATTGGGCTATTTTATTCTGGGGTGCACCTAAAGAAAGCATGGCACTGACTGACAAATTCGGGCGCCAAATCAGCGACCTGCGGGTTTCGGTCACGGACCGCTGCAATTTTCGCTGCGTGTACTGCCGTTCGGCGGATCCAGAAAATCACATGGCGGAGCACGCGCTGCTGGAATGGGATGAATTCGAGCGGCTGGTGCGCATTCTGGTGGGGATGGGCATCCGCAAAGTGCGCGTGACGGGCGGCGAGCCGCTGGTGCGTCCGGGCGTGGAAGATTTTGTGGCGCGGCTGAAAGCCATCGGCGTGCAGGACCTTTCGATGACCACCAACGGCCACCTGCTCGCCGAGCGCTGCGACCGGCTGGTCGCGGCGGGGCTGGACCGCATCAATATCAGCCTGGATTCGCTGAACCGCGAAAAATTCGAGAAAGTGACGCGCACGAAAACGTTCGCTCAGGTGCTCGCCGGGATCGAGGCGGCGCAGGCGTCGCCGCTGCGTCCCGTAAAAGTGAATGCGGTACTGGTGCGCGGGTTGAATGATGACGAAGTGGAAGCGTTCGCCGAGTTTGCGCGCGAAAAAGACATTGTGATGCGCTTCATCGAGTTCATGCCGCTGGATGCGGACCGCGCCTGGACGCGCGACATGGTGGTGCCCGCGGCGGAAGTGTATCGGCGCATCTCGGCGCGCTGGCCGCTGATTCCCGTAGTGCACGAACGCAGCGAAACCGCGCGGAAATACCGCTTCGCTGACGGTGGCGGCGAAATCGGATTGATCGCGCCGGTGACGCAGCCCTTCTGCGGACATTGCTCGCGCATCCGGCTGACCGCGGATGGAAAATTGCGCACGTGTCTTTTCAGCAAGGAAGATCACGATGTGAAAAGTTTGCTGCGCAGCGGAATGGGCGACCGCGAAATCGGCGACGCGATTGTGGCCATGGTGCAGACGAAGGAAAAAAGCCACCGCATCAACGAGCCGGATTTTGTGCCACCCTCGCGCACGATGGTCTATATTGGCGGGTAATTGGTTGGTAGGCTTGGGAGCGACACAGCATGGCGGATGAGGAGTCAAAGTATTTCTCGCTGACGGAGGCGGAACGGCTGCGTTCGCAGCTGGAGCCACTGCTGATCGAAGCGATGGAATCGCGTCGCAAGATGATGGATGTGGACGAGCAGATCAATTCGCTCGCCGAACGCATTCAGCGCTCGGGCGGTCTGGCTGTCGCCTATGAAAGCGCCGCCAAGACGCGCCTGGAACGCAATCGCCTGGAAGAAACCGTGCAGTCCGCTCTGGACCAGATTCAGGAAACGGGCTGCGTGGTGAAAGATCTCGAAGTGGGCCTGCTGGATTTTCCCGCGCGCATTGACGACGAAGAAGTGTATCTCTGCTGGAAGCTGGGCGAAGATCGCATCCGTTTCTACCACCGCCAGGACGAAGGATTTTCGGGCCGCAAGCCGATTGACCCCCGCGACGCCGGTTACAACAATCCAGTCCAGTAATTCTGCAGCGTTTTTGCGCTCCTACCGCGCAATCATTTCAACAGGACGCACATCGCGTAAGCCCAATCGCTAGACCGGGTTTACAATCGCGGAGTTAGGGTGTATCAAAGTGTCGAAGTAGGTAAGACGCCTGCCATTGGGGGAGAGGATGAGGTCTGGTATTTCAACCGCTGCTCTTTGCGCTGCCGTTTGGCTCGCATTGGTTCTCGCATACCCACGTCCCGCCTGGACAGGCAACGAATTGAGTGATCGAGACCGTAAGCTCCCGATGGAAGTCCTGCACTGGGTGCAAGAGAGCGTGGACAAGAGCTATTACGATCCCATGTTCCGCGGCATGGACATGAATGCGCGGTTCCGGCAAGCCGAGGCGAAAATTCAAGCCGCCACCTCGTATGGGGATGCGATGGAGAGCGTGCAATGGGCATTGCAGGGACTCCACGACTCGCAGACGTACCTAATTCCGCCGCCGCAGCCGTACGAATTCAACCACGGGTTCGATTTTCAATTTTACGGAAATGAGTGCTTTATCACGAAAGTCAAACCCGGAAGTGACGCAGAAAAGCAGGGGTTGAAAGCAGGGGACAAATTGCTCGCCATCAACCAGCAGCGGCTGGTGCGGAGCGAATTTCAGGAGTTGCGAAGATCGCTCTACCTAATTGCGCCGAGAGCTGAGATGCATCTCACGGTCGTGCCCATGGGCGAAAAAAGCGCCAAGGAGTTGACGACTCGAGCCGAAATTCACGAACTGCCAGCTCGTTTGGATAGTGACAGCACGCGCGATAGCGGTTTCGACCTTAATTGGAAGTTGCGCAAAGCACAGAGCGAATTCTATTACGCGAGGCCGCGGAGTTACGAACTGGGAGACGTCATGGTCTGGAAGCAGCCCACATTTACAAACGCCGTTAGCCTACTCGTCGCGCCGACCGAGCCTCTTCCTCCTCTGGGCGTCAAGGCGAACTCAATTTTGGAGAAATCCCGCAAGAGCCGAGCGCTGGTTCTGGACCTGCGAGGGAATCACGGTGGGCGGTTTACAGGTTTGCAGTGGCTTGTGGGAGGGATGTTTGACCACCAAGTGCTGATCTGCGATGTGCTGAGCCGGGGAAATCGCAATCCTGAAAGCGCGAAAGCAGTTGGGAAGCACCCGTTCAAGGGAATGTTAATCGTTCTCGTGGATAGTGAAACGAGCTCTGAAGCAGAAGTCTTCGCCCGTTTCGTCCAACTTGAGAAACGTGGCTTTGTTATTGGTGACCAGACATCCGGAAGGATGAAAATTACAGTACCCTTTTTTCACCAGGGTTTTTTGGCGGGATCCACGCGCGTGGCGCCGAGGCTGGCCGGGGAGACGCTGGAATATGGCGTGATGCTCAGCACGGGCGAGGTCATGATGAAAGATGGGAAGAATCTAGACCGCATCGGTGTGACGCCCGACCTCAAGTTGCTCCCTACGCCGGAGGATTTAGCGGCGGGAAGAGACCCGGCGCTTTCCATGGCAATTTCTCTTGCGGGCCACAAGATAGATCCGGAACAAGCTGGAGAACTCCTGGCGCGCAACTGACGAACGCTTCCTTGGCAATACTTTGCCTGACAGGAACTCCGAGGTTCTGCGAAATATTTGCCGGCTCATCGAAATTGCGGTCGCCCGAGCCGACTCCTCGCCGCACCCCCAGGCGCGCAGTGACCCGCTACTCTGATTTCGAGCTAGGTGTACCAGCGCGGCTCGTATGGTAGGGTGGAAACGATCGAGAGTGAACTGTGACGGATACCACGGAAAATCGGCTGAAGGATTCCGCTAGCCCTTATTTGCGTTCTGCCGCGCACCAGCCGGTGGATTGGCACGAGTGGGGCGAGGAAGCTTTTGCGCATGCGCGCGCGGAAGGCAAGCCGATTTTGCTGGATATCGGCGCGGTGTGGTGCCACTGGTGCCACGTGATTGACCGCGAGAGCTACGAAAATCCCGAAATCGCGGCGCTGATCAATCAATTTTACGTGCCGGTGAAGGTGGATCGCGACGAGCGGCCCGACGTGGATTCGCGCTATCAATCGGCGATCAGCGCGATTTCCGGACAAGGCGGCTGGCCGTTGACGGCGTTCCTCACGCCCGACGGCAAACCGTTTTTCGGCGGCACGTATTTTCCGCCGGAAGACGCCATGGGCCGGCCGGGCTTCAAACGCATCCTGCTGGGGATTGCCGAAGCGTTCAAGACGCGGCGCGCGGAAGTGGATAGCTCCGCGAAGGCGCTCGAAGAGGCCGTGGCCAAGGCTGAAGTGTTTCACACGGCGCGCGGCGAATTCGATCCGGGTGTAGTGGATTCCGTTGTGGAATCGGCGCTGCATCTGTTCGATGAAGCGCACGGCGGTTTCGGCAGCGCGCCGAAATTTCCGCACGCGAGCGCTGTTGACCTGCTGCTCGAGCGTTATCAATCCTCGCGAGATCCTCGCTTACTGCATGTGGTCGAGCGCTCGCTGACGGGCATGGCCGAAGGCGGTGTTTACGATCAGTTGGCCGGTGGCTTCCACCGCTATTCTGTGGACGAACGCTGGTGCGTGCCGCACTTCGAGAAAATGACCTACGACAATTCCGAGCTGCTGAAGAATTTCCTGCATGGGTTTCAGGTCACGCGCCAGCCGCTGTTCCGCGAAACGGCCGAAGGAATTATCGAGTGGGTCGGCGACGTGCTTTCCGACCGCGAGCGCGGTGGCTTCTACGGCAGTCAGGATGCGGACCAAACGCTGGACGATGACGGCGATTACTTTACCTGGACGCTTGCGGAAGTTCGCGCGGTGCTGACGCCGGAAGAATCGCGCGCGATCGAGACGCGTTACGACGTTGGCCCGCGCGGAGAGATGCACCACAACCCGGAGAAAAATGTTCTGTGGGTGGCGGCGAGCCTGGAAGAAATCGCCCAAGCATTGAAAACGACGCCAGAGGACGTCTCGTTGCTGCTGGCACGCGCGAAGGGAAAGCTGCTGGCGGCGCGCCTGCAGCGGCATCCCACGCCGGCGATAGACACGACGATTTATGTGGCCTGGAACGCGATGTTCGTGTCGGCGTATCTGGAAGCAGCACGTGTGCTGGGCCGCGACGATTGTCGCGAATTCGCGCTGAAGACGCTGGAACGCATCCTGGCCGAGGCCTGGGATGAAGCCAAGGGTTTCCGCCATCGTGTCGGCGGGCCGCGTCTGGAAGGCTCGCTCGACGATCAGATTTTTGCAGCCGCAGCGCTGCTCGACGCCTACGAAGCCACGCTCGACCGGCGCTATTTCGACATCGCCGAGCGCGCGGTGCGCTTGGCGGTTGAACGCTATGGCGATCCCGATGGCGGCGGTTTTTTCGATCGCGCGAAAGATGCCGCGCCGATGGGCGGCCTGGACGTGCGCCGCAAGCCGCTGCAGGATTCGCCGACTCCGGGCGCAAATTCCGTCGCGGTGATCGTACTCGATCGCCTCTACGCTTTCACCGGCGAAAGACTCTATCGTGAGTGGGCGGCGAAGACGCTGGAGGCTTTCCTCGGGCTCGTCCCGCAATATGGATTATTCGCCGCAACGTTCGGGCTGGCGGCGCTGCTGCACGTGCGCCATCCGCTGCAAGTGGTGGTGCTGGGCGCGGCCGGCGACCCGCAGGCCTCCGCGCTAGAAAAAGCGGCGAACGAAATTTACCGGTTCGGCAAAGCCGTTTTGCGCGTAACGCCCGAAACGCTGGCTGCAGCCTCGCTCGCGCCCACGCTGCGTGAAACGCTGCCGCATCTCGATGCCGCGAAGCCGCAAGCGCTGGTCTGCGTCGAAACCACCTGCCACCCTCCGGTCGCCGATTCCGAAAGGCTGGAAGCCCTGCTCACCGGAGTTGCGGCTACCACAGCCGCACTCTGAATCTAGCGTTGTGTTTTCCAGGCAGCGCGAGACGGCGGCCAGGCGGCTCTGCGGATGCGACTCCGCACAGGTTGCCGCGCATCGAACGCAATGTAATAATGCTGCATTCGGCGGGTAGCCGCTTCAGGACGGGTGTACACGGGGGGTTTTATGGCGATGAGGGACGCATGGGTCGAAAAGCGCGCTGCGGCGATGAATGGCGGCGTGCGTAATTTCTCGCAGATGCACTACGCGCGCTTGGGCGTCGTAACCGAGGAGATGGAGTACGTCGCCAAGCGCGAAAAACTTACGCCGGAGCTGGTGCGCGACGAAGTAGCGCGCGGCCGCGCGATCATTCCCGCCAATATTCATCACCGCAACCTCGAGCCGATGGGCATCGGAGTCGCGTTCTTCTGCAAGATCAACGCCAACATCGGAAATTCCGCCACTACTTCGAATGTGGATGAAGAACTCGAGAAGCTGCACCGCTCCGTGCATTACGGTTCGGACACGGTGATGGACCTTTCCACTGGCGGCGACATTCCCATGATTCGCAAGGCCATCATCAACGCGTCGCCTGTGCCCATCGGCACCGTGCCGATTTACGAAGCGCTCTCGCGCGTGCGGCGGCCGGAAGATTTGTCGATCGAGCTGCTGCTGGAAGTGATCGAAGAGCAGGCCGAGCAGGGCGTGGATTACATGACGATTCACGCGGGCGTGCTGCGCGAATTTCTGCCGCTGGTGCGCAATCGGATCACGGGCATTGTGAGCCGCGGCGGCGCGCTGCTGGGGCAGTGGATGAGCTTCCACAAGAAACAAAATTTCCTGTACGAGAATTTCGATGAAATCTGCAAGATTTTCCAGAAGCACGACGTGAGTTTTTCACTCGGCGATGGTTTGCGGCCTGGGTGCCTGGCGGATGCGAGCGACGAAGCGCAATTCGCGGAATTGAAAGTTCTCGGCGAGCTGACCAAGAAGGCCTGGGAATACGATGTGCAGGTGATGATCGAAGGTCCCGGGCACATTCCGATGGACCAGATCGAACTGCAGGTGAAAAAAGAAAACGAAATGTGTTACGAGGCGCCGTTTTACACGCTGGGGCCGCTGGTAACCGATATCGCTCCGGGCTACGACCATATCACCAGCGCGATTGGCGCGGCGATGATCGGTTGGCATGGCGCTTCGATGCTGTGCTATGTGACGCCCAAGGAGCATCTGGGGCTGCCGAATGCGGATGACGTTCGCCAGGGCGTGATCGCTTACAAAATCGCGGCGCATGCGGCGGACGTGGCGCGGCATCGTCCGGGCGCGCGCGATCGCGACGATGCGCTCAGCTATGCGCGCTTTCTCTTCGATTGGAACAAGCAGTTCGAGCTCTCGCTCGACCCGGAAACCGCGCGCAAGATGCACGATGAAACCTTGCCCGACGATTTCTACAAGGAAGCGAAGTTCTGTTCGATGTGCGGGCCGAAATTCTGCTCGATGAACACCACGCAAATCGCCGAAGCGTACCAGGGCCTCGATCAGAAAGAGCGCGAGCAAAAATTCACGCAGCTGCTGGAGAAGGTGCAGCCGCAAACGAAGACCGCAGCGACATCCTGACCGGCCGGGACGGTTGCGGTGCTGGCTGGCGACCGGCACTCGCGCTTGCTTGCGCGACGCGGCGAGCGAAAAAGTGCGGGGAACCAAACGAACCGTTCGATCGTATCTAATTGTAAGGCGGGCCCGGGAGTCGCCTGCCCGTCACAATTGAACGCTTCAGGGGTGCGGACATGACGTTTCTTCTCGTTGCGGCTTCGCTGTATTTTCTGCCGGCGATTATCGGGCACAACAAGCGCGATGCCGCGGGAATTTTCCTCCTCAATTTGCTAGCGGGCTGGACGGGGATTGGCTGGATCGTTGCGCTGCTCTGGGCGTGCGCGTCCGATCCGCGCGTACACACCGTGCTGGTGCCCGCCGGCGCAGCAGTGCGGTATCACGCGCCGTGCGGCACGCTGCAGCCCGCAGGAGCGCAATACTGCTGGGCGTGCGGCAGACACTTGTAATCTACAGGTCCCGAGTGACTGAGTGACGAAATCTCCAACAGACGAAAACCTGCGCGAAGAATTCAATCGCTGGGCCGATGCGGGCAAGGGCGAAACGATGGAGCACGACCATTGGCCGATCACCAAGCCTGCGCTCGGCCTGATGCAGATCGAGCCAGACCACAACATTCTGGATGCCGGATGCGGCGCCGGATGGCTCTCGCGGATTCTGGCTCAGCGCGTGCCCCAAGGGCGCGTGGTCGGCATGGATATTTCCGACGAGATGATCCATCACGCGCGCGAAGCCAGCGTGAGCCACGAAAATCTCGTGTTCGTCGTTGGCTCCGTGGATGAGATTCCCTGGGAAGCAAATTTCTTCACGCGCGTGATTTCCGTGGAGTCCTCGTATTACTGGCCTGACCCGCTTAAGGGCTTGCGCGAAATTCATCGGGTGCTGGCCGAAGCTGGCTCGGCGTGGATTCTCATCAATTACTACCGCGACAATCCGTATTGTCACCAGTGGGGCGAAAGATTAGCAGTGCCCACAAAACTGCTTTCCGCTGCCGAATGGGAAACGCTGTTTCGCGATGCCGGATTCATGGAAGTCGCGCATCGCCTGATTCCTGACCCGACTCCCAATCCCGCGGTGTACACCGGCCGCTGGTTCCGCGACGCCAAAGAGCTGGCCGCCTTTCGCGCCATCGGCGCTCTGTTGGTTTACGGAAATAAGTAAGGGAACACGTTGTTTGACTCGCGCGACGCCCGTCGCTATACTCGCCAAGTTTGTGGGGTCCGGGAGACGTGATGGGGGTTCTCGACAACCGCTTCGAACGCAGTTACGTCCTTTCCACCGTTGATTACGTTTTTAATTGGGCGCGCAAAAGCGCGATCTGGCCGCTGACCTTCGGACTCGCCTGTTGCGCCATCGAAATGATCGCTTCCACCACTTCGCGCTTCGATATCGCGCGATTCGGCGCCGAAGTGTTTCGTCCTTCGCCGCGCCAGGCAGACCTGATGATCGTCGCCGGCACGGTAACGCTGAAAATGTCTCCGGTGCTGAAGCGCGTGTGGGACCAGATGCCGGACCCGAAGTGGTGCATCTCGATGGGCGCCTGCTCCAGCGTCGGTGGCCCCTTTAATGTGTATTCCGTGCTGCAGGGCGTGGACCGCATCGTGCCGGTGGATGTGTACGTGATTGGCTGCCCGCCGCGGCCGGAAGGGCTTTTCTACGCGCTGCTGAAATTGCAGGACAAGATCGACCAGATGTCACTGGCGAAGCGCCCGACGGCTGTGCGCTTGAAACCCGAGATGGTGCAAGACTTCAAACAGGGCGTAATGGTCGCCCAGTCTCCCGCACCCCGTTAGGATATTAGGAACGATCGCTGGCTAGGCGCCCTAGGGGCTCAGAAACTCGCCCGCACCAGCCAAGTTTGGAGAGGATCACGCGATGCCCTTTCTGCGCACAGCGAAGAAGGATGAAATACCACCCGGAACGATCCGCGAGTTTGACATAGACGGCAAGAACATTGCGCTAGCCAACGTTGAAGGTAAACTCTTTGCAATCAATAACGTATGCTTGCACCGGGGTGGCCCTCTCGGCGAAGGTGAACTGGAGGGCCAGGTCGTCGTATGTCCGTGGCACGGTTGGAAATACGACGTGACGACCGGCAAGCTGACCACCAATCCTACCGTGGGCGTGCAGTGCTACGCGGTTGAGATCCGGGGCGATGATATCTACGTAGACCTAGGTTAACAAGACACTTAGCGCCAGTTTCACACTTGTGCAGTGCCACGATTTACCCGCGCTGGCATCACCTCCAAAATTCCTATTACAAAGTTCGCCATTTTTTCCGTCTTCCGTGTATAGTTCGCCCGACACTTTTTGACGGATGACGCAACCTCCCCACAAAGCAAGGCGCTGGCTGCTGGCGGTAGACCCGCGCGTCTACCACTGGGACACCCTTTTCGTGAAAGGCAAGGAAATGTGGCGGCACGCCGGGCATCGTCCCGACGCGATTCGTCAGCTTAAGCAAATTCACAAGGGCGACCGTGCGCTGGCGTACCACGGCAAGCCCGAGCACGCGCTCTATGCCCTGGCGGAAGTGAGCCGCGACCCGTATCCGGATCCGCACGAGAACGATCCCAAGAAAATGGTGATGGACCTGCGGGCCATCGAGCGCCTGCCACGGCAGGTGACGCTTGCCGAGTTGCGCGAGAACAAACTGCTGCGCAAGATCAAGTTCCTCAAGAACACGCGCCTCACCGTCTGCCCGCTCACCGACGAAGAATATTCCGAAATTCTGCGCATGGCGGGCATCGTTGCTTCCCCTGGCATCCCATTACCCTGAGTCTGCCGCTGCGCTCGATAGATCGGCCTCAGAAATCACGATGTTAAGTTCGAAATACAATGCGTCGCCACGACCGCATTCTTTGCAGGAGGCTCTTCTAATGTACAAACGGTCCGTCGTCATTTTTTCGAGCGCAGCGCTGGCCTGCGTTTTTTTTGTATGTGGCTTCGTGCGCTTGCGCGCCGCCTCGCCCTCGGCTCCGCAAAGCAAGAAAACAGTTTCGCCGCAAGCTTGGTTGCGCGGAGTCTCGGACGGCAGCACGCGCGTAGTGGACATGGCCTACGCAATCAACGGCAAGCTGCCCGCGTGGCCTGGAGACGATCGCACGTTTGAAGCCAAGGTGGTCGCCACACCGGAGAAGGATGGCTACTTCGCGCGCAGCTTCTGGATGCTGGAACACTACGGCACGCACATGGATGCGCCCGCACATTTTCCTCCGGGGAAGGAGTTCCTGGATCAAATTCCGGTGGAGCATCTCTTCGCGCCCGCCGTCGTGATTGATGTCCGCGAAGAGGTCGCCAAAGATCCGGATTATCGTCTGCGCGTGATGCGCTTGGAAAAATGGGAAGCGGTGCACGGGCGGATTCCCGCGGGTGCGGTGGTGCTGCTGCGCACCGGCTGGTCTTCACGCTGGCCGGACCAGGCGCGCTACCGCAACATGGACGCCGCCGGGGTGATGCACTTTCCAGGATTTTCAGTCGAAGCCGCCAGGCTTCTTATCGAGCGCGGCGCCGTGGGCTTGGGAATTGACACGCTCAGCATTGACTTCGGCCCGTCGAAGGATTTTGAAGTACACCGCGTGACGCTGCCCGCCGGGCTGTACCAACTGGAAAACCTCGCGAGCCTGGACCAATTGCCCGAAGTCGGCGCCTTCCTGATTTCCGCGCCCATCAAACTCGAAGGGGGCTCCGGCGGGCCGGTGCGCGTCTTCGCAATCCTCCCGTCGAAATGATCAGCGCGGCTTTCGCACCACCGCGCCGTTCTTCATCACGAAATCAACCTTTCGTAGCGACTCGATGTCGTCGAGTGGACTGGACGGCATGGCGATGATATCCGCGTAGAGGCCCGCGGCGATTGCACCGCGTTCCTTTTGAATTCGCAGCAGCTCGGCGTCGTTGGTGGTCATGCTCTTCAGAATTTCCGCGTTAGGGACGCCCGCCGCGCGCCACACGGCCAGATAATCCCAGGTCATTTGCGCGCGGTTTTCGTCTTTGTAGTCGGTAACGATGTCCGTGGAGAAGGCGAGCTTCACGCCGACTTTATAAGCGCGCTGCAGCCGGTCTATAATTGCCGCGCCGATCTTTTCAGCGTTCGCGAATTCGCCGGCTGCAAAATGGACGGCCGGGAAGTCCGTGCTGGAAAGAAAGATTCCCTTTTCTTTCATCCGCCGCAACTGCTCGTCGCTTAGAAAGAATCCATGCTCGATGGAATCCACGCCTCCTGCGATTACATTATCCGCCGCCTCTCCGCCTAGCACGTGCACGGCCACGGGACGTGCGGCATGGTGCGCTTCGTCCACGGCCGCGCGGATTTCTTCCAGGGAATAATGGTAGTCGCTGTTGTCGGCGACCAGCTTGATCAGATCGGCGCCGTAAAAAATATTTTCGCGGACGGCTTTGCGGATTTCTTCCGGATTATCCGCATCGTAATATTCAAATCGCCAGAACGGCCCAATCTCCTGCGGAATTCCGCGGCTTTGACCTCCAAAGGGCGCGATGATTTTGCCCGCGGTTTGCACCGTCGGGCCGACGAACCATCCCGCGTCAATCGCCTTGCGCAGATCTACGGCCGCGAAATTTGCGTCGTTGCCGACGTCGCGTACCGTGGTGATCCCCGCATTGAGCAGGATCTGAGACTCGTACAGCCCGCGCAGGGCGCGCTGGCCCGTGGCTTCGATAAGATAGTTATGATCGAGCTCCCGAAAATATTTCACGCTCTGCGTGACGTGCGTGTGCGCGTCCATGACCCCTGGCATCACCCATTCATTCGACAGATCAATGACGGCGCTGTCGTTGGGAATTGCTAGATTCGCGCCAACTTCCACGATTTTCTTGTCCTTCACGAGGATGATCTGATTTTTTGCAACCGCGCCAGTCGCGGGGTCAATCAGGTTCCCGGCGCGAATAACGATCGTTTGCGCCCACGCGGGAACGGCCAGCAGCAAGCACACCACGAGCAACAATTTGCGCATTTTGTCTTCCTCCCTTTCTGTCTTTGCGGAAGCCGCGGGAGTTTAACATATTCCGTTTGCTTGACTGGACAAACATATCCTCGGCGCGAGAGCATTCCTCGATTGTGCTACCTTTGTTGTGAGGCCTCGGATGCCGGAACTGCCTGAAGTCGAAACCGTAGCGCGCGGATTGCGGGAAGTGCTGCCTGGACGACGGGTTCTGAGCGTGCGCCTGGGCAAAACGGATTTTATTGACGACCCCGCGGCGCTGGAACAGGATCTGCCCGGCAGCACGTTTGCGCGTATCCGCAGGCTCGGAAAGTATCTGCTGTTGGACCTGGAGCCGCGCAAGACCCCCGCCGAACAGGCTTCGCTGCTGATTCATCTCGGCATGACCGGCAACCTCAGCGTCTGCCCGCCGGAGACGCCCGTGCCGCTGCACACCCACGTGTTCCTCGCGCTCGATGATGGCCGCGAACTTCGTTATAACGATGTGCGCAGGTTCGGGCGTATGGCGCTGCTGGCAAACGGTGCGCACGAACGTGTCCTCGGCGGCTTGGGTCTGGAACCGCTGGAAATCAGCGAAGGAGAATTCCGCACGCGCATTCAAGCGCGCAAGTCGCGCATCAAGGCAGTCCTGCTGAACCAGGCCGTGGTGCGCGGAATTGGTAATATTTATGCGGATGAAAGCCTGTGGCGCGCGAGAATCCATCCGGAAAAGATCGGCGCCAGGCTGAAAGATGACGAGCTACGCCGGCTGCATCGCGCGGTGCAGCACATTTTGCGCGAGGCGATTCGGCTGCGCGGTTCTTCCGTCTCGGATTACGTCGATCTGGATGGCGGGCGCGGAGAATTTCAGCAAAAACATCGCGCCTATCAGCGCGACGGCAAAAAGTGTGCCCGCTGCGCCGCGATCATCCGACGCATCATTGTTGCAGGGCGCAGCAGCCATTTCTGTCCGCAATGCCAGCCCGCGCCACCGAAACGAAGAAAGCCACGCAAGGTCGCAAAGCAGCGCAGCCGCAAACGTGCCCTGCGCTCCCGCAGCAAAGCGAAGCGCTAACGCCCCGTATAAAAATAAATCAGAATCGCGCCCAGCAGCGTGAACGCGCCGGCATAAATGAATCCAGCGTTGGGGCTTACGCTCGACCACAGCACGCCCACTGCGACGCTCGATATCAAGTCGCCCACGCCATTGACCGTGGCCAGCACGCCGAATCCGGAACCGCGATTGGCAGCGGGAAGCAATTCGGCAGCGAGCGATTTTTCCACCGATTGCTGCACCGCGCCATGAATTCCCGCCAGGCCGAACAGGATCGCGAGCACCGGAATCGTCGGCGGCTCGACAATAAATCCCGCAAACGCCACTACCGCGAAGAGATATCCGACCGCCAGCAGTCCGCGCTTGCCGATGCGGTCGGCGAGCGCGCCGGCCGGGTACGATGCCGCCGCATCCACAAAATTATAGAAAGTGTAAAGCCCCACGGCGATGGCCGAAGCACGCGCAAAGCCATAAGGCGGCGTCAGAATTTGTCCCGCGCGAAGTATCAACAGCGTGGGCGCAAAATCGCCGATGCCATGCGCAAAAACTCCCGTAAGAAAATGCCAATACGTTTTCGGAAGCTGCGCGAAGCTGGAGACAAAGCTCGGTGCGCGGTGGCCTTCATCCGGAATTCCCTTAGGCGCGAGAAACGCGAACGCCAATCCGGCGGCGAGGCCGGGCAGCAGAGTCCAGCGCAAGACTCCCCGCGCGCCCAGCGTTCCCAGCAATGCCGTCGCGCACAACGGGCCGAGCACCGCGCCGATCGTATCCATCGCGCGTTCGAATCCAAACGCGCGGCCCTGCTGTTCGGGCGCGACGCAGTCGGCGAGCAGTGTGTCGCGCGATGGGCCGCGGCTGCCGCGCCCCACCCATCCAAGCGCGCGCATCACCAGAATTGCCGGCCAGCTTGGCGCAAAGGCGTACGCGAACGTCGAAAGCCCCGTGGCGAAATATCCGATAATCCCGGTCGGCTTGCGCAATCGCGGACGATCCGCGATCCAGCCGCCCGCCAATTTCGCGAAACTCGATAGCCCATCCGAAACGCCCTCGATCACACCCAGCGCGAACGCTGGCGCGCCCAAGCTCGCGAGAAACGCGGGCAGAATCGCCGTCGCCGCTTCATGGCCCCAGTCGGAGAACAGACTCGCAAGGCCAATGCCCAAAACTCCGCGCTTGAGCCAGGCTTTCGGCGGAGACATCGGGGCAGGTAGAGATGTTTGAGAGGAAGCTTTCATGGTTCGTGTGCCGCCCGTCAGCCCGCCGCCCCTTCGCCCGCGCGCGCGACGGCCGCTGGCGCAAGAAATGGAGCCGCAGCGTCGAAAATGCGCTCGGCCCAGAGGCGCCGTTCCGCGGGCTCAAGCCATATGACCGGCGCGCGCAAATTGCTGAATGGCGCCGAGGACAGCAATTCAATCAGCAGGTCATGAATACGCCGCTGAAACGCGCGATCCTCGGATCGAAATCCATCCGCGGGGATATCCGCTTCGACGGGCGGCACGCCAATCAGAATCGAGTACGTATCCATCCACCAGGCGAGCCATGATTCCAGTTGCGGCTGGCGCCCGAATTTATTTACCAGGTAACAATAATTATCGAGCACCGCGCGGTCGGCAATCAGGTGCGGCGCGTTGCGCGCGGCGTCCAGTTCCGCGGCAATCTGCGCGTGCAGAATCCACAGCTGCCCCTCGATCGTCGTCGCGGCGTTCACCGGGAACGGCGAGCGCCGCGCCACTTCGGTTACCAGCTCCACGTTGTAGTGGGCCTTCTTGAGCAGCGAGCAGATTTCATACGCCAGAGTGGTCTTGCCCACTCCATGCGTTCCGATCAATGCAAGTTTCAATGTTTCGCCTTACTCCAGCAGCGCTTCCGTTTCTAGCACACTTTCATCGCGCTGAGAACCGCGGCGGCGAAACGCGCTTCGCGCCCGGCGCGTCTAGTACTCGAGATTTCGCGCGCATTGTTTTCGAGCTATGCGGCGCATAGAATCATCCGTCCTTACGAGCACTGAACTGCTGCGATCGAAAGGGAGAATTAGGTGAGAGTTCGATGCGTGTCCATTGTGGTCTTGGTTGTGATTGCTGCGATCGCGAGCGGCCGGGCTGCGATTCGCGCGCAACAACCGGCGACCGCGGCGAAAGACCCGAATACCGAAGCCGACGACAAGATTCTGGCGGAAGTGCGCGATCACAACGAGATCATGTCCAACCTCGAATACCTTTCAGACATGATCGGCGCGCGGCTCACCGGTTCGGAAAATCTGAAGAAGGCCAGCGACTGGACGCGACAGAAATTCGCCGATTACGGCGTCGCGAATCCCCATCTGGAATCGTGGACCATCGCGCACGCGTGGGGACGCGGCGCCGCGAACGGAAGCATCATCAGCCCAGCGTTGCATCCGCTCGCGATTGCGTCGTACGCCTGGGCGCCATCCACAAACGGCCCGGTGCGTGGGCCGGTGGTGTACGTGAAAGCGCAGTCAGTGGACGATCTCGCGCAATATAAAGGAAAGCTGAAGGGCGCGATTGTGATTTCCGCAGAGCCCGCGCTGCTGCCGCCTGCCGGCCAACCCGCGCCCAGTCCCGTGACGATCCCTTACGGCGACTCGATTGTGCTGGTGGCGCCGCATCGTCCGGGCGCGCAGATCACCCCGCCTCCCGGATACCGCGAATTCGTACGAACGCGCGCCGAATTTTTCAAGAACGAAGGCGTAGTGGCAACGCTCACGGATTCCGGCAAGCCCGATGGATTGCTGAACATGACGGGACTCGGCGGACGCAACTACGACATCGCGCCAATTCCGGCGGCGTTCGTTTCCTCGGAAAGCTACGGATTGATCTGGCGGCTGCTGCAGCGCGGCCCGGTGGAAGTGGAACTCAACCTCACGAATTCCATCGGCGACAAGCCGGTGGAAGTCTACAACACCGTCGCGGAAATTCGCGGCAGCGAAAAGCCCGATGAAGTCGTGCTGCTCGGCGCACATCTGGATTCCTGGGATTTGGGCACCGGGTCCACGGACAATGGCACAGGCTCCACGATTGTCATGGAAGCCGCGCGAGCGCTGCAGAAATCCGGCCTGCGGCCGAAGCGCACCATCCGCTTCGTGTTGTTTTCCGGCGAAGAGCAGGGCTTGAACGGCTCACGCGCGTACGTCGCGGCGCACAGAGATGAATTACCCAAATTTTCCGCGGCGCTGATTCACGATGTCGGCACCGGCCGCGTGATCAGCATCAGCCTGATGCGCAATTATCAGGACCGCGAAGTGATGGACAAAGTGGTGGCGCCGCTGCACTCTCTGGGATTGCTCGAGCTAAGCGAGCGATGGATGACCGGCAGCGATCACGCATCGTTCGAGGAGGCGGGCGTGCCAGGATTTTTCTGCGTGCAGGATCCCGCGCAATATTTCGAAACCCATCACTCCCAGGCGGACACTTTTGACCAGGCGCACGAACCTGATCTCGTCGAAGGCGCGCAGGTGATGGCGGTGTGGGCGTACAACGTCGCGCAGTTGCCGGACCTGCTGCCACGCAAGCCCGCAGCGCAGGCGGCGACGGGCGGGAATTAGCAGCGTGCGCCAGACTATGCGCCAAAGGAGACTATGCGGGCCGTGCTGCAGCGCGTAACACGCGCGCGAGTGCTGGTGGACGGTGACGTCACGGGCGAAATTGGGCCGGGGCTGGCGGTCCTGGTCGCCGTCGGCCGCGAGGACACGGCCGCCACCGCCGCGTCCATGGCCGAGAAAATCGTGAACCTGCGCATCTTCGGCGATGAGCAAGGGAGAATGAATCGCTCGTTGCTGGACGCGGGCGGCGCGGTCCTCGCCGTTTCGCAATTCACGCTCTATGGCGACGCGCGCGGCCAGCGCCGGCCCAGCTTCATTCACGCCGCGCCGCCCGAGCAAGGCAAGACGTTGTACGAAGAATTTGTGCGCGCCTTGCAGGGGCTGGGAGTGCGCGTCGCAACCGGAATTTTTCAGACGCACATGTCGGTCGAGATCGTGAACGACGGCCCCGTAACCATCCTCCTCGATTCCGACAAGCTTTTTTAAGTCGACGCTCCGGTGCCGGCTGCTGCGCAGCGCCTTCCGTCCGAGCCGCCGCGCGGGCCATCCGAAGTGGAGCTTGCGCAGCACGTCGCACTGTCTTACGCTTTTTTAGGGGTCATACCAATGAGCGAAATCAATCGCATCCTGGATCAAATGGACCGTGCCTTCGCGGGCGACGCCTGGCACGGCCCTTCTCTCAAATCTCTTCTGGACGGAATTTCCGCCGAAGATGCCTCGCTGCATCCCGTGCGCGGCGCGCATTCGATCTGGGAACTGGTAAATCACATCGCATCGTGGAATTCCATCGTGCGGCAACGCGCCGAGGGCGTGGCGGTCGAAGTCAGCACCGAAATGGACTGGCCGCCGGTGTGGGAAGCGACGGAAGTGTCGTGGCAGCGCTCGCTCGAGCATTTGCGCGATTGCCGCGCGCGCCTTCATGCCGCCGTGAGGAAACTTCCCGAGGATAAGCTGGACGAAATCGCTCCGGGAAAAGATCATTCGCTCTATGTGATGCTTCATGGCGCGATTCAACACGATCTGTATCACGCCGGACAGATTGCCGTACTGAAGAAGGCCCTGCGGTGACCGAAAGGCCTCGCGAATGAAGTCCGCGTCCAGCGCATTCGCTGGAAAAATTCGGCCGGCGCATCATTCCGACCACGAGCGCATCGCCGAGCTGGCCGGGCAGTTGAGCTATCCTTCTACGCCGGAAGAAATAGCGCGTCGCTTACAAGGACTGCAGCGGACAGCGGAAACCGCGGTATTCGTGGCGGAACTGGAAGCCGGCGAGATCGCCGGCTGGATTGCAGTCTTCGTGTATCGGACCGTGGAAGCTGACGCGCGCGCCGAGGTCAGCGGCTTGGTTGTGGATGAACGCTTCCGTTCGCAGCGGGTCGGCGAGCACTTGCTGGCGCGCGCAGAAGAATGGGCGCGCGGAAACGGCTGCCAGGCCATCGCGTTGCGCTCGAACGTAATCCGGGACCGGGCGCACAAATTCTACGAACGTCACGGCTACGCACACATCAAGACGCAGAAAGCCTTCCGCAAGCAGCTGTAACGATCGTTCTTCGCTTGCACACACTCTCAGAATTATCGCGCGCGCATAAATATCGTAATACGATATAATATTGCTTGGATGAGAGAGTCGTCGCCAAGAGCCATTGATTACCAAGCGCTCGCGGATTTCCGCTTCGAAATTCGTCGCTTCCTGAATTTCAGCGAACGACTGGCGCACGCCGCCGGCATCGAACCGCAGCAGCACCAGGCGCTGCTGGTGATCAAAGGCCTGCCCGCACACCGCGTGGCCACCATCGGCGTGCTGGCCGAGCGCCTGCTGATTCAGCATCACAGCGCCGTGGAACTGGTGAACCGGCTGGAAGCGAAAGGCCTGCTGCGGCGCGCGCGCTGTGCGGCGGACCGCCGCGAAGTCGTACTGAGTCTCTCCCGCCGCGGAGAAACGCTGCTCAAACGGCTGACGCATCCACACCACGTTGAACTGCAATCCGCACGGCCCAGGCTGCTCACGGCGCTGGCCGCTGCAATCGATCGCGACACGGCAGTCGGCTATACGCGTCGCATTGCACGCCGCGATAAACGCGGAAAGAAACGCAGCGCGAAGCAGAAACATCAAATGCGACAGACGCAGGCCGCAAAGGGCCACCGCAGGAAGCTCGATAGGAACAAGGATTCGTGAACTCATCCGCGCAGAAACCACCGCGGCAAGCACCGCCGCAACCAGCCAGCTACCGGCTTCCATTGGTGTGCTTGCTCGCGGCGGCAATCGGCGTTCTCACCGCGTTTATCGCCTACGCCCTATACAGCCTGATCGGCCTGTTCACAAACCTCGCGTTCTATCATGTATGGTCGTTTCAATTCCGTAGTCCGCGCCATTCGCCACTGGGTTGGTGGATGATTCTGGTTCCAGTTGTCGGTGGCGTGCTGATCGGCCTGATGGCCAAATACGGCTCGGAAAAAATCCGCGGCCACGGAATTCCTGAGGCAATGGAGGCAGTGCTCACCTCGCGCAGCCGCATCGAGGCCAAGGTGGCGTTCCTCAAGCCGCTATCCGCCGCGATCGGCATCGGTTCGGGAGGCCCATTCGGCGCCGAAGGTCCGATCATCCAGACGGGCGGCGCGTTCGGCTCGCTGATCGGACAATTTATTTCCACCACCGCAGCAGAGCGCAAAGTGATGCTGGCATGCGGCGGTGGTGCCGGCCTCGCGGCCACATTCAACGCGCCAATCACCGGCGTGCTGCTGGCGCTTGAGCTGTTGCTCTTCGAGTTTCGCACGCGCTCATTCATTCCGGTGGTGATTGCATGCACGATGGCAGTAGGGATCCGGCGGCTACTATTCGGTGGCGGCGCGATGTTCGAAACCGGCACGGTTGACTACAACTTTCTTCCTGGGCTTCCGTATTACATCGCGCTCGGCTTGCTGTGCGGATTCGCCGCCGTCGCGTTCACGCGCATCCTGGAAAAGCTGGAAGAATTTTTCGACCAACTGAAGATTGTCCCCAATTTTCTGCATCCGGCGCTCGGGGCGCTCGGTCTGGGCATCATCGGATTTTTATTTCCGCGCGTGCTGGGTTCCGGCTACGACACGATTGAAGACATTCTGGACAATCATCTGCTGCTGAGCGTCATACTGCTGGTGCTGTTCCTGAAAGCGTTTGTGGTTTTACTGTCGCTCGGCTCGGGAACTTCCGGCGGCACGCTGGCGCCGATGTTCATGATCAGCGCGGCGATTGGAAGTTCATTTGCCATCGTTGTGGATCGCATAATCCCGCGCGCGCATCTTTCGCCGGAAGCGTTTGCGGTGGCGGCGATGGGCGCGCTCCTCGGTGCATCTTCCCGCGCCACGTTCACGTTCATGTTCTGCGCGTTTGAGACCACACGCGATTTCCACGCCGTGCTGCCGGTGCTGCTCGTCTGCGTGCTGGCGGACGCAGTCGCCTACACACTGCTGCCGAATTCGATCATGACGCAGAAATTTGCCAAACGCGGCATGCCCGTGCCGGGTGAAAGCGAAACCGAAGTGCTGAAGGCCGTGCGCGTGGACGAATTGATGCGCAAGGATGTAAATCCGATCGCGCAGGAAATGACGGTGTCGGAATTGACCCAACGCATGAGCCGCGGCGAGCCGGCTTATAACCTGACGCAGGGATTGCCGATCGTCTCAAACGAAGGCCAACTCGTCGGCGTGGTAACGCAGAGCGACTTATTGCGCGCGCTCGAACAAGACCCGCAGGGAGCGATGACCGTTCTCGAAGCGGGGTCGCATCAGGCGATCGTCGCGTACCCCGATGAACTCGCGCACGACGCGATGGTGCGCATGTTGCAGCACGATATTGGCCGGCTGCCCGTCGTCAGCCGTGAAAATCCGCAGCAGATGGTCGGCTATTTTAATCGCGCCAGCCTGTTGGGCGCATGGACACGCCAGATGGAAGAAGAGGGAATCCGCGAGCACGGCTGGATCCGGAAATGGCGAAGCTCCGGCCGCCTCACAAAGCACGCGCAGCAAGTCACCCAGAAATAAATCTAGAATCCGCCGCCACCACCGCCGCCGAATCCACCGCCGGAGCCGCCACCGCCGCCGAATCCCGAACCGCCGGAGCCGCGCGGCGAGGAAGCCATCACGCTGCCGGCCTGCAGGGACATCATATTGAGGTCATTCACCAGATAAAAAGCCGTGAAGTTGCCCGCGTACGAGCCCTGATACCACTGCGGCGGCTGCAATGCGATTCCAGAAAACGCCTGCACCCATTTTTTTTCCACGCGCAGCGCCATCGCGTAGGGCAGATACTTTTCGAATAGCTCCGGCGTCTTCTCCAGTCGTTCGATTTGATCTTTTTCCACGCGTCCCAGGAATTCCTCGAAGCCCAGAACTTTTTCCAGCGCCCGCGCGCCGGTGATCGTCCGCGCGGACATGAACACTCCAAAAATGCAGATCACGGCGCCGCTCGCGATTCCCGCTAGAATCCAGCTGCCCACCGCGATGCCCGTGGCATTCGCAAGATACCCCACGCCTCCAAACACCAGAAGAAAACCAATCAGCAATCCCGCGCCCATGTAGCCTTGCTTCACGGTGTCCGGACGATGGAGGTAATAGCCGTCGCTCATCAGCGCGCTGAAAATGCGGTCGCGAATCGCCGGCAGGCGCATATAGAAATGATTTTGCAAATCGGAAAGCTTCACGTCGGGGCTCGCGCCGGCATCAAACAGCGCCGAAAGCATTTCCTGCTCGTGCGAACGCGCCGCGGTCCACTCCCCCGGCGGCTTCTTCATATGAAAAATGTAATCCTTGCTGTGCGTCAGACCGAGCAGGTGGCTTTCCTCTATTTGCTCGATTGCCAGGTAACCCTTCACGGCCAAATCCACCAGCGTCGCGGTGATGTCGCGCATGGCCGCTTCGTTATCCACCAGCGTGCCACATTCTCCGGGCGTCAGTTTGTCCGGCGGCTCGTACTGCACGGAAATTGCTTCGCGCTGCGGGTCGCGGCCGCGCGTCCACCAGAGCCAGAGCATCACAAAGAACGCCATCACCGGAATCAGCAGCGGCGAATTACTTTTCAGGAAGCGCATCAGCTGCATGGATCCGGAAGGCGGGTGCACGAACCCTTTGTCGAAGCCCACCACCGCCGTCAGCCCCTGGCGATAGCCCAGCCGCCGCGTGCTGCGAATGTCCACCACGTTGTCGCTGATCTCCACGCGCGCATCTTCCGCGCGCGATCCGGTGATGCCGGTATACGCGACGGCATGTAATCCGGTGACGCCCGCGGGCAGTTCGATGTGCGCCGTAACCAGCTCGATCGCGTTTTCCCATTCGTTGCCGGTCACGTTCCAGTACAGCTCGTCGTGATCCTGAAAAAATCGCAGCGCATCCAGCACGCGATAGTGAAGCACAATTGTGCGCGTCGCGTCTTCCGCAGCCGGCACGTAGATTTTGAATTTGATGTAGCGGCCTTCGTGGTTTTGTTCCAGCTTGAGCCTCTGCCCTTCGCTATCCGTCGCGCCGATTTGATCCAGCAGCAGGGTGTAGTTCAATCCGGCGTCATCGGTGTACTCGACGGGAATCGTGCGGTAGATGCCGTGCCAGGCTCCGGTGAACTGCGCTTCCATCACTTCGGTGACGTCAATCGTGCCGTCGGGATGCACCTGAATCTGCGAGTCAAAATGCTTGAATACCAGCGTGCGCGCGCTCGCCGGCATCGCGGCGAAAAGCGCCAGCAGAATGATTGCAACCATGCGGTCGGGGCGGGGACTGAACATTTCGCGGCGCGCGCGGCGGCTACGTAGTGGCGCCAAAGCTGACCTTCGGCACATCGCGCTCGACCGGCGTAGCGATCTCAAAAAATTGTCGCGGCGTGATGTTGAACATGCCGGCGATGATGTTGGAAGGGAACTGCACGATCTTCGTGTTCAGGTCGCGCACCACGGCATTGTAATAGCGCCGCGCATTCTGCACGCTGTCTTCAATCTGGCTCAGCGACTGCTGCAGCTGCGTGAAACTCTCCACCGCTTTCAATTGCGGGTACGCCTCGGCTAGCGCAAACACTTGGCGCAACGCGCTGGTCAGCATGCCTTCTGCTTCGGCCTTCGCCGCAGGGCCTTGCGTGTTCATCGCTTGATTGCGCGCCGCGACCACGGCTTCCAGCGTGCCCTTCTCATGCGCGGCGTAGCCCTTCACGGTTTCCACCAGGTTCGGAATCAGGTCGTAGCGGCGCTTCAGCTGCACATCAATATCAGACCACGCGTTGTCGCACTGCACCTTCAGGCGCACCAGTCCGTTGTACATTCCGATGACGAACACCACCAGCAGCACAACAATGGCACCCAATGCCAGGATCATCACAACCCTCCTAGATGCAGACGCACGCGCACCCATGCCAGCTGCACCTTCGCTTGCGGCACAGCATACGGTGTGCCTCGATGCGTGTAAAGAGGACTGTACCAACGGCAGCGGTTGATTTCCGTGATCGGCACTCGCACCATTCGCGCTGCGGCTTTGCGCCCAGAGTGCGTTTGTTAAGCTGACACGAGATTTTAATCGCGCATTAGCTGCAGCGTCACTTGGGCCGCGTACTAGATTAAGGCCCACGAGTCCGCGCCTCGCGGGACGCAGTCCCACACTTGATTCGGGAGGAAACAACGATGTCTCAAGCACCTCTGTTGCGTCGCGTGACCACGTCCTTGCTTGGCTTGGGGTTGCTGGCGGCCGGGCTGGCTGGATCCGCCTATGGGCAATGTCAGCTGAACTCACCCTCGGGAAAAATCAAGCATGTGGTGTACGTGGAATTCGATAACGTGCACTTTACCCGTGACAATCCAAACGTACCCTCTGACCTCGAACAAATGCCGAACCTGCTCAATTTCATCACCCGACACGGCACGCTCGATGCCGGCGACCATACCGTCCTCATCTCGCACACTGCCAACGACATCCTTACGACTCAGACCGGTCTCTATTCCGACGATACCGGCATATTCATCGCCAATAGCTTCGGCGTATTCTCGCCGACCTCCTCCGGCGAAAACGGCTTGTTTCCTTCCTCATTCTTCTACTGGACCGACAAGGTCTCGGACATAAACGCAGGCACGGACGACAACACCTTCGCGCTTACAACGCCCTCGGGCCAGAACGTGTCCGCGCCATGGGTGCCATTTACCCGCGCGGGATGCACGGTCGGCGCCTTCTCCACCGCGAACATCGTGCTGGAACGCGCGCCCTTCGACGTCTACAAAGTTTTCGGTGGCCCCACATCTCCGCAGGGAATGGAGAGCAGCTCCAATCAGAACAATGATTTCATCGGTGTCTCAATCCATTGCGCGCTCGGCGATCCTCTCTGCCAGTCGAATCCAACCCTCGGCGTGGTGGGAGTGAGTGACACTTTGCCGGACGAACCGGGCGGCTACTCCGGCTATCAAGCCCTGTTCGGCCTGAAGTACATCAACCCCGCGCTTACCGGCAGCCCCACCGGCAGCATCACCGATTACCACGGTGTTCCGCTTACAGGGTTTAACCAGTTGGATTTCGACCCAGTCCCCGCGCAATCGCTCGCGGTAATCGAGACGATGCTGAAGAAAGGCATTCCCGTCGTGTACGCCTACATCGCGGACGCGCATGACAATCACGAGGAAACCACGACCACCGAAGGCACCTTCGGCCCCGGCGAGGCTCCTTACGTGGATCAATTGGCGGATTACAATTCCGCGTTCGGCACGTTTTTCTTGCACCTGAAAGAAGCCGGTATCGACGAAAGCAACACGCTGTTCATCTTTACACCAGACGAGGGTGACCATTTCGTTGGCGGCGCGCCCAGCCCGGCGAACTGCGACGGCGCCAAAATCGAGCACAATGGCAACGTTGTGCCGGATATTCCGTGCACCTACGGAACGAACGGCGTCGGTGAGCTGGACATCAATCTGCTCGGCCTCACTCAAGCTGCTGGCGACCCGACGGCGTATTCGATCCATTTTGACGACGCCGCTACCACCTATGTGAATGGACAGCCGCTTCCCTCCAGCAGCACGGTCCGTACTTTGGAACAGACTATGGCTGGCCTCAGCGCGGTGAATCCGCACACCGGATTGAGCGAGAGCTTGCTCGGCACCGGTCTGGGTCCCGACCTTCAAGGTGCGATTGTCGATCCGGCGGCGATGCAGCTGCTGCACATGAACACCGTCGCCGATCCCAACCGCGAGCCAACCTTCACGTTCTTCGGCAATCCCAATTTCTTCTTTGAGACGGCGGGCAGCACCACTCCAGTCGTGGGCACGGGCTTCGCCTGGAATCACGGCGACATCCAGCCGGAGATCGCGCGCACCTTCATCGCGATCGCCGGTCCTGGAGTAAAGAATCTCGGCGTAACCGGCCCGCACGATTTCTTTACCGATCACGTCGACCTGCGGCCAACCATGATGACGCTTCTCGGCCTCACCGACGATTACCAGCACGATGGCCGCACGATCGTCGAGCTGCTGGACCCCAAAGTTCTGCCAAGCAGCCTGCGCGCCCACTCGGACACGCTGCTGCAGCTTGGCCAGATCTACAAGAAAATTAACGCGCCGTTCGGAGAGCTTTCGAAACACACTCTGGCTGTCTCTACCTACGGAATCACCAGCACTTCCGCCGGTGACGTCGTTTACAACAACCTCGAAAATCTCATCTCGGATTGGACCCTGGAGCGCGACGGCCTGGCTGCAGAAATCAAGGCCATGCTCGAAGCTGCGGAGTTCAACGGTATACCAATCGACGAAAAGGTGGCGAACGATCTGATCGTGGCGGGACAGGCGCTCCTCGATCAAGCGAGGTTCTGCGCGAATCATCCCGCAACGTGCGGTAGCTAGCGGCACGCAGGAGGTGCTGGCGCCCGAGCACCTGGGCCCGGGCGTCAGTGCCGCACTCACATCTCATCATCACCCAACACAGGCTGACGCGCCCTTCACGACAGCAATCGCTAACCAGCGATTAATTCAGATTGTGTGACGATCAATGGCTCAGGCTCCAGACGTATGCCGCCAGCGCTTTCACTTGGTCCGGCGTAAGTTGCGCACCACCCATCGGCGGCATCGGACTGCGAAATTCCTTTGGTTGCGACACGCCATCGGTTATCGTTTTCGCGATTCCGGCGAAGCTGCCTTCGCTCCACAGCCATTTCTTGTTCTTGCCTGCTAGGGGCGGTCCCAATGTTGTGCCTTCGCCGTTGCCACCATGGCAACCCGTGCACGCCGCTCCGCCGACTTGGCCTTGGTATATGCGCTTACCGAGGGCAACCGTTGCTGGTGTCGCGCCCGCGGGGACGGATCCGCTTCCCTTCGCGGCGGCGCCAGCGTCCGGATGCGTGCCCTCTGGCGGTTTCGCGGCGGCTACCACGGGAGCACCAGCCGGAGCCGTCAAGCTCGGACATGGCGTCACGTTCGCGGCGCCACCTTCAGAGCCGCCAAGATAGAAAATCCGGTAAATCCGTCCGCGCACGTCATCGGAAACGTACAGCGCACCGTCGGGTCCCACGGCCAATCCAGATGGACGATGCTCGGCTTGAGCCGGGGACTTCACTGCTCCGGCAAAACCATCCGCAAATACTTCGCACTCGCCGGATGCGCGCTCTCCGGAAAGTGGCTGATAAACCACGTTGTAACCGCCTTGCGCGTATGGCGCCCGATCCCAGGAACCGTGGAACGCGATGAAGACGCCGTCATGATAATGCGCCGGAAATTGCGTCTTGTCGTACAGCACCATCGCATTCGGCGCCCAGTGTGCTGGATATGCCGCAACGGGGGCTATCTTGTCCGCGCATACGCCGATCGTCTTGCCGCCGTCGCCGGCATATTCCGGAGCCAGAACCAGCTTTTGCACGAAGGCGTCGTAGTAGCATTCGGGCCAGCCGTAATCTCCTTGCGGTTTCAAAAGCAATAGTTCTTCGGCCGGAAGCGTTGCTTCCTGGTCCGGCTTATACAGGTCCGGCCAATTCATGTGCAGCTGGTCTCGTCCATGCTGGGTCACAAACACTCGCCCGCTGGAGTCGATCGCAAAACCCTCGGCGTTGCGGATTCCCGTAGCGAAGCGCTCAGCGGGTGAAAAAGTTTGGTTCGTCTTATTCGCGTCGTAGCGCCAGATGCCTCCGCGAGTCTCCAGTTCCGTGCAGGGGCTAATGCCAGGCGATTTGAGCGTTCGATTTTTCGACTGGCAGGAATTCGTCGCAGTAGCCACATCCACGTACATCGCGCCTTCGGTATTAATGAGGAAGGGATGCATTGGATGGTCGCCAGTCAGAGGCAATCCGGAGACGATGGTGTCGGCCGCGCCGCTCGGCACGATGGCCCCGCCGGACAAGGAATATCGCGCGATGCGATCGTTGATCTCGGCGTAGATCGAATCGTTGTACAGTCCGATGCCCGTGCCGCCTGCGCCGCCACTTTGCGCGGTTTCGCCGAAGCGCTCAATCACGTCGGCCTTGCCCGTGCCGCTCTTGTCTTGCAGGGCCACCACGAAACCGCCTGCATGCGGCGTGTCGTTGCCGTAATACCGGCCCGACCAGGTGTTCACGTAGAGCACTCCGCTGGGCGCGACTACCATGTGACGTGCATGGCCGATGCCGTCAGCGAAGATCGTTACGCAAAAGCCGCCGGGTAACTTCAACCCGCTGTCATCGTTCGGACATACTTTGCTTTGGGTTTCAGCAGCCTCAGCGGAATTGGATCGGTCTCGGGCCGGTGCGAGCGAACTGCCCACATAAATTGCGGCAAGCACTACAAAGATCGCAAATAGAAACCTCAACGGATTGGATGTTTGCATGTGACACCTCAAAGCTTAGATGGAAATACACAACAATTTGACTCGCGAAAAAATTCACAAAATAGACAGCGGGAATACTAGCACTCCGCGGTGGAACCGCTCCGGCAAACCTTTCCCCGCCAGCCATCCGGCCAATGCGCCTGATAAACCGGATCGCCAGGCACCACCCCTTGCTGCGGCGATCAAGCCTGCGCACGGCGGGCGGGTGGTGACTCATTTTGCCCTAGAGACAGGAAATGAAATGTCCTGAAATTGCTCTGAAGGGAAGGGTAGCTTTTTCCCTACTTACCCTTGCATTCTTCATCGTAGCAGTTGTTACGCTCGCACATGTCAAGGCTGAACCGCAACGTGGTGGTACTAGGAGTGATCTCCTCACCCTGCCCGACCGGAACGAGTTCGGCGCAAAACTTGGTTACATGAAGTGGAGTATCTGGGAATACGTCGCGGTATCTAGCCCAACCCCAAAAATAGAGGTGTATTTGACGGTGTATGGCGGCCTGCACAAGCACGTTGGAAATGGGACCAAGGTGCTGCCCAGTGTTTCCCTTTGGCCCAATCATTGTGTGCCGGTTCACTTTCGGCATACCAGCAATCCACAAGTCAGGAAATTCAAAGTTATCCGGCAACGGATCTTTCATCGATTGATAGTTGACGTGCATGCGCATGTCTTTGGTAGGAGTAGTGCCAGAGTTCTCCATCGGAAAATAAAAATCGGCCTGATTATTACCAACCGCAGTAGCTGTGACAGTTCCGAGGAACACAAAGGCGCGTTGTACGTCAATGAGAGCGGCTTTGGTCGTTTGGTTCGCATTCTTGGCTTCAATGGCGCTATTGCTCGCGGCGGTAGCCGCTATCACGCTCTGATCGGCAGTTCTTTTCATCTCGCACCATTGCAGGCGGGCATAGTTGGTGTACTTAATCAGGAAAACCAAAGTAGCGGCGGACAAGAAGAGAGTTCCCCACTGAAACAGAGAGAGGGAGAGGAGCTTGAATTTGTTGCGTTTCTCCTTTTTGTAGTAGGCCTTTGGTTTATATATACCGCTTTCGAGGTCGAACAAAAAACGATTATCAGAATCTTTAAGATATTTTTCGGGATCGCAATCGTCATCTTTGGGACGTTGGTGGAACAAGCTGCACTCAACCTAATCGATTTCGGCCACGTCTGTTGGGAGCGTCTATTTTAGGCGACTTTTCTCGTGGCCTCCGAGTCGAGCAAGCTTACCACTTCTTCAATATTCCAAACATGGTCTGCAATCCCCGCTTCCATCGCCGGAGTGACTCGCAAAGTCTGGTGAATGCGGCAGAAGTTGTAGTGCATGTAGTGAAGCGCAATCGCCCACATGTGATTCTCAGCCTTTTTGCTGAAAGCATTGGTGAGGCGAGTAAAGCGGCGCATCTTCATTCGCATGGTCAGGTTCTGGCGCTCAACGAAGCTCGTAGAGATGTGCTTAGGGTCAGGACGGCCCACGATCCCTACCGTCTGTGTTCCGATGCACTCTGCGGGGCTATAGCGTATTTCCGGCTCTAAATCGTTTCCGTAGAGTTTTATAAGCATCGCGTAATCAATTTCCGAGCCAAACGAATCCTCTACAGCTTGCAGATAGACGCGGTGTCCATCAGTAGTCAGTTGCACGCGGTTCGCTAGGCGTCCCGCTAGATCGTCCATGAAAAGCTTCGCGGTGCGAGCGCCACGGCTGCCTACCATGAAAGAGGGGACTAGCTTCGTATCTGGGTCAATCGCCACCCATGTCCAAATGTCTCCCCATCCTTCCGCCTTCTTCTCTGCGCTCGTATTCTTTTCCTTCGATCCAACAAAGCTCCAAATCTCGTCGCATTGAATCCGCTTGCTTGTCAGATTGCGGAGTGCCTTGTCCTGATATTCCAAGCAGGCTGCGCCAATCAGCGGCAGGAGCTTCAGGACGGTATTAAACGCCACGTCGCACATGCGGGCCGTAGCGCGAAGAGAATTGCCCTCAACTAGTGTCGCGACGATCTGTGTTCGTTTGATGTTATTTAGCTTGTTCATGAATAAGATAATGCTTGAGCCGGATAAGCATGTCAAGCATAATCTGCTACGTTCATCATTATTCTCATTAAGCCTTGCTTTACGCCTTAGGTTTGCCTTATGCTAGAAGCCGTAGTAAAGGAGCCAGCAGCCATGCCATACAGAGTCTACTTCCCGAAAGACGGGACTCCTTACATCGAAACGGATTCGGTGGAAGAGGCCATCGCTTTGGCGCAATCAAGGCCGGAATCGAGTAAGAGGCCTGCGCCAACTCTAAACTTTCCTAAGCAAGGGCAGCCGGAGAATGCAGTCAAATTGGTGTTTGTCGCAATAAATGAAAACGCGCGGAAGTTCCTGGTGATGCTCGCTAGTCACTCAGAAGGAGTTCGCGGCGACCAATTCTCCGCTGAGACAAAAATCGAAGCTGAAAAATTTGGCGGAATTCTTGGCGGCCTATCCAAGATCGCCAAGAATTACGGCCTAAAACTGCGCGATTTTGTTGATTCCAAGCTGGTAGTAAAGGGTTCGGAACGCTATCGCTTCCTGCGCCCTACGAAGCTCTTGATTGAAAATCAGGACAAGCTCAGGAGTGTTATGAAGGATGCGGTAAGCTACTAAAAGATCGGGGGGCAAAGCTCAAATCGAGCCGCCCCCCTTAAGAGTTATTGCGAGCCTTCCTGAATCGGCAAATTCAGGAAAATCATGCTCGTGATGAAAGGAGAAAAACCGATGAGGACCACACTCGTCGCAGTTGTAATCCGGCTAAGCAGCGATATGTTTCTTCTGCTCATCTGGATATGAACTCACCCCGCCGTAAGGCGGGGCATCTCCAATCACAGTTTAGAGTGTGAGTGTTTGGAAGATTCTAGGGCAATGACTTTTTAGCGTGGTCTTTCCATCGCTTTTTGGCCGCGTCGATAGCAATGGCTTGCCGTCGCTCGGGCTTGAGCTTCCTAGCGCGGGCTTTGCCGCCCTTTAGGCCGCCCTTGCGGCCTATGGCTGACAGGTAGCTCGTGACGGATTTTGTCTGATCTGGTTGGTCTTCGGTTGAGAGGCGCATTATCTCTGCGGCCAGTTGGTTAGGGTCTGATGGCAGCTTCTTGCTTGAGCGCTTCATGGATGAAGTATCGCACGAATTTTAGGGGCGTCAATCCCGTGGCTCCCCCAAACTGAGTCACTACCGGCGGGCGCTCTTCGTTGACTTGCCTGCGCGCGCATCCTAAGATGTCCGCCACTCATGCCGGAATCTCAGTCGCCGATCGGCCGCACCATCACGCACTATCGTGTGCTCGAAAAATTGGGCGGTGGAGGCATGGGCGTCGTTTACAAGGCCGAAGACACCGAACTCGGCCGCTTCGTCGCGCTGAAATTTCTCCCTGAAGACGTCGCGCGCGACCCGCAAGCCCTCGAACGCTTCCGCCGCGAAGCCCGCGCCGCTTCCGCGCTGAACCATCCCAACATCTGCACCATCTACGAAATCGGCCAGCAGGACGGCCATCCCTTCATCGCGATGGAATTTCTGGAAGGCATGACGCTGAAGCACCGCATTTCCGGGCGTCCTCTGGAAATGGAGTTGCTGCTCGACCTGGGCATCGAAATTGCCGACGCGCTGGATGCGGCGCACACGAAGGGAATCGTTCATCGCGACATCAAGCCCGCGAATTTATTCATCACGGATCGCGGCCACGCGAAAATTCTGGATTTCGGCCTGGCGAAGCAGATTCTGGCGACGACGGATGCGACCCGGGGACTGAATCCATCGGATCTCACGGTGGACACTCCGTCCGTGAGGGAAGCCGACCTCACCAGCGCCGGCACCGCGGTAGGGACGGTGGCGTATATGTCGCCGGAGCAGGCGCGCGGCGAAACGCTGGACGTGCGCAGCGATCTTTTTAGTTTCGGCGCGGTGCTCTATGAAATGGCCACCGGCGCGGTCCCCTTTCGCGGAGCGACGACCGCAGTCGTCTTCAACGCCATCCTGGAAAAAGCGCCGGCACCCGCGGTACGCCTGAATCCGGATATTCCGCCGCGGCTGGAAGAAGTGATTTCCAAGGCGCTCGAAAAAGATCGCCGCATGCGTTATCAGCACGCCGCGGAACTGCGCACGGATTTAGCGCGCCTCAAACGCGACTCCGGTTCCAGCCGAGTTTCCGGCGTGGTGCCGTCCGCGCCGGCCACCGTGCCGCAGCAGAACTCAGGTGCGTTCGGCGAAACCGCGACGCAAGCAGCGCCTTCGAGCGGCCACGCGATCGCCGCAATGAGCCCGTCGAGCGGAACGAGTGCCGCGCCGATTACGCGAGCCCAACCGGCTGCAGCCGCGGTGACCTCGGCCACAGCAATGGCCGGCGCGCCATCTTCCGCTTCCGTCGCAGTAGCAACCGCGCAGCCGTCGCACGTCGCGCCGCGCAGCCGCTTGCCGCTTATCGCCGCCGCAGCGGTCATCGGGATAGCGCTCATCGCAGGCGGATATTACTTCACGCATCGCAGCTCAAAACTCACCGGCCAAGGCTCCATCGTTCTCGCCGATTTCACAAATACGACGGGTGATGCAGTCTTTGACGGCTCGTTGCGCCAGGGCCTCGCCGCGCAACTCGCGCAATCTCCTTTCCTGCACATTCTCTCCGACCGTCAAATTCAGCAGACCATGCAATACATGGGCCAGCCGCCGAGCGCGCGCGTCACCAACGACCTCGCGCGGCAAATCTGCCAGCGCACGCAAAGCGCTGCAGTCCTCGAAGGCTCCATCGCGCAAATCGGCAACACCTACAATTTAATTCTCAACGCGCTCAACTGCGCATCCGGCGAAACGCTCGCCACCGCCAACGCCGAAGCCCCCGACAAAGATCACGTCCTGGGCGCGCTCGGCAATGCGGCCGAAGACATTCGCCGCAAGCTCGGCGAATCTCTCGCCTCCATTCAGAAATTCAATACTCCGATCGAAGAGGCCACCACCTCTTCGCTGGAAGCGCTGAAAGCCTACAGCCTGGGAACGCAAACGCGCGCCACCCAGGGCGAGGAACCCGCCGCGCCTTTCTTCAAGCAAGCGGTTGCGCTCGATCCCAATTTCGCCATCGCCTTCGCCACACTGGGCCAGGTGGAAACAAATTTGGGTAACCGCGGCTTTGGCATCGAGTACACCAAGAAGGCTTACAGCCTGCGCGATCGCGCCAGCGAGTCGGAAAAGTTCTACATTGATTCGCACTACTACGACAACGTGACCGGCGACATCGAGCAGGGCAATCAGGTGTACCAGTTGTGGACGCAAACCTATCCTCGCGATTCGATTCCGTTCAACAATCTGGGTGTTAGCTACGCTCTGATGGGCCAGTGGGAGAAGGCTCTGCCTGTCGCTCGCCAGGCGCACCAACTCGCCCCCGAAGAAAGCATCGCCTTCGTCGCTCTCAGCGCAACCTATCTGGGTTTGGGGCGGTTCGATGAGTGCAAAGCAACGGTTGATCAAGCCCTGGCGGCCAAGCTGGATGTGCCGAACCTTCACCGGATTCTCTATTTCTTGGCGTTTGTGCAGTACGATTCGTCCGTCATGGAACACGAACGTTCGATTGTCGCTTCCAAAGGCCCGGAGAGTGCCGCGTACTCGTTCACTCTGGCGGCGGAAACAGAAGCGCATGCCGGACGCATGGAAAAAGCGCGTGGCTCAATCGAACGCGCCCGCAGTGCCTACGAAGCTTTGCATCAGAACGACCCCGCGGCACTGTGGCTGGCCGTGCTGTCCACGGCGGAAGCCGAAGTGGGCGATGACACTGGCGCGCGCCGAGACGCCGCAGCTGCGCTCGGGAATAATTCAGCGTCCTTGCGCGCGCGCACAAACGCCGCGTATGCGTTAGCGCGCGCTGGTGATGCGGCGCGCGCCGAAGCCGTCGTCGCCGCGCTTGCGAAGGAAAACCCTTCGAACACGATGGTGAATTCGTTCGACCTCCCCGTCATTCGCGCGACGCTCGAGATCGGCCGCAACAATCCCGCCAAGGCCGTCGAGGTTCTGCAGCCGGTCATGCCGTTCGACCTCGCCAATCAAAGGGCCATGCTCAGCACCTACCAGCGCGGCCGCGCGTATCTGGCCCTGCACAAAGGCAGCGAAGCCGCCGCCGAATTTCAAAAGATCGTGGATCACCCAGGCGTCGTGCTCAATTCAATCACCGGCGCGCTGGCAAAGCTGGGCCTCGCGCGCGCCTACGCCGCCGAAGGCGATCCAGCCAAAGCCCGCGTAGCCTACCAGGATTTCTTCGCGCTATGGAAAGATGCCGACCCCAACGTCCCCATCCTATTAGCCGCCAAATCCGAATACGCCAAACTGCAGTAGTCCCGCCTGCAATTAAACTGCGTCACGCCTCGTCAATGTGCGCCTTCATATCTTATAGAACGAATCGGGAGTTCGCGGTTACGGGGGCAGGTTCGGAGACGCGAGATTTCGAGCCGACGAAAGCGTAGTAAGTTATGAACAAATAGCAGATCAGCGGAACGACCATAGCCGTGGCCATGCTGTGCGTCACTTCGAAAATCCGCCCCATGACGGGCGTGAAGATCGCCCCCCCGATGACGGCCATCACGATCAGCGACCCGCCGATCTTAGTATTCGGTCCCAAACCCTTGAGTCCCAGCGCAAAAATCGTGGGAAACATGAGCGACATGAAAAAGCTCGTCAGGAAGATCGACCAAAGCCCGACCCAGCCCGGCAGCAACACTCCGATCGCAACCAAGCCAATGTTGACGAGGCTATAGAACCCCATCAGCTTGCTGGGCTCGATGAACCTCATCAGATACGTCGCTAGGAATCTGCCTACGGTGAAGACCACGAGCGTTCCGGTTAGAAAGTATCCCGCGGTCTTTTCAGCAAGGTGAGTGTAGTCCTGGACGTAGGTGATGTAGTAGCTCCAGGTGCCCACCTGAGCCCCAATGTAAAAGAACTGCGCCAGCACGCCTTGAACAAAGTGCGGATATTTGAGCAGCTCCCTGAAGCTCCCCTTGGGCGTGTCAGCGGCCAGGTCGGACTCCTCAGCGATCGTCGGAAACTTTGTGCTCATGATCACCACTGCAAACAGAAAAACAACACAGCCCAGCACCAGGTAAGGCGTGACCACGCGCAGCGTTTCGTGCTGCAGGTATGCCTGATACGTCCCGGCAGTTTTCAGCGCTGCAACCTGCGCCGGATTCAATTCGATCCCCGAGAAGATGAAGATCGTGCCGACGACAACTCCGGCAATGCAGCCCAAAGGATTGAAAGCTTGTGCGAAATTCAGGCGCTGCTCCGATGTTCGGGGATCCCCCAAGACCGAGATGAACGGGTTCGCGCCTGTTTCCAGAAAAGACAAGCCGCCGGCGATAACGAAAAGCGCAAACAGGAAGAATCCGTAGCGCTGCACTACGGCAGCGGGCCAAAAAAGCAACGCGCCCGTGCCGAAGAGAAGCAGGCCGATCACCAAGCCGGTCTTGTAGCCGTATTTGCGCATGACGAGCGCCGCGGGCAAAGCCAGCAGAAAATAGCCCAAGTAGAAAGCGGATTGAATCAGGCCGGCCTGGAAGCGGTTCATCTCAAACGATTTCATGAACTGCTTGATGAGCACGTCGTTCAAGTTGCTCGGGATGCCCCAGAGCAGAAACAACGTCGTCACCAGAACAAAGGGCAGCGTGTTGCCTGGCGAAAAAAGCCGGGGCTTGCCGAGCGATTGGTTTTCAGGATCAGGCAGAGCGGACAACCTGGCTCCCCTTCGCGAGCGCCTCGGTGATCCCAAGCTGTGAACGCCCCAGCTCGGTCAAATCCCCAACGGTTCCGCGCCCGGCAAAATCGACTTCAAAATCATCCGACGCGAAGTCCGGTGGAGTTTTTCCCGCGAGAAACGCTTGCGCTTGCTGTGGCAGGTAAGCTGAATTTTTGGCGCAGCCGGGCGTCGAAGCGATATACATCACGTTGCTGTAGCCCGATCCACGATGTTCGTTTTCAACCGCATGTACCAAGTCGGAGTGCCAGAAGACGGTGTCGCCGGGTTGCATCAACGGAATTGAGGAGAGAGCTTCGATCAACAGACTATGAAACTGCGGATTCACGGAGAGCGCACGTCCCGGCTGCGCTCCACACAGATCGTCTTCGGCGACATCATCCTGCAGCGCGCGCAGCAAGATGTACACCATCGACTCGGCGATCGGAATCAGTTGCAGCGTGCCGTCTCCCTTTCCTTGACGAGTCAAGGCAGTCCATCCCTGAAAGGTCCGGAACATCGAGCAAACAGCAGGGGAAGGAACCTCACGCACCTCGGGGCGGAAGGCGGCGTCAAACGCGTCGTACTGCCGCAGCTTGCCGGCAAAGACGTGGCGATACACTTTGCGAAAATTTTCATCAAGCCAACGCTCCACGGAACCTCCATCAACGTGCGGGGACAGGCCCAACGAGGCGGAACCGGGTGGCCGCCGCCGAATACGATCGGCGTAGACGGGCACCTCGTTCGGATTGAAATGCCGTCGTCCTTCACTTTCCGCTTTCCACAGGTTATTCATAAAGACGCGGACGCGAGTGAGCGATTCGGCCTGGCGAGCTTTCACCTGGGGGCGCGACCAATATATTCCGTAAATCTGCGGTTTCGCCGATGCCAACGTTCCGAAGTATTTGTCTTCGGCGGCGTTGGCCAATTTGGCGTCGAGGCCGTTTTCTTCAACATAGGCAGTGACTTCGTCGTTCCATGCGTTTGCCTGCGACGGGTCGAACGTCTCGCGGATCACGCACGCGCCGCGCTGCCTGATCTTCGCAATCATCTCAGCGGGCACGCGGCCGGCTTCGATGTCCGAATAATGCACGATCGGGACGACCGCTTGGCCGGACTCTCGTTCCTTGACGATCGCGTCCACGCGACTACGCATCTCGCCTTCAACTTTCTGAAAAGCCTCGGCATAGCCCGGCAGCGCTGCGCGCAGGGATTTTTTTGTTTCGCGCACCAGCTTGGCCAGGTCTTCGATTTCGAATTTCATGTAATTCCGCTCCTTGTAGTGCTCAATCCGGCGGCAAGGACTCAGCCCAGAAGCCGCGACGCCGAATCTAACAAAGAGCAGAATTGTCGAGTGATGCAGAACGGCCAACTACTGATACAATCCGGCCAGGGTTAATTGGCCGCAATAAGGCGACGAAATGAAGCCTCAGTTTGAATCGGTTACGTTTCCCAAAGGATGCTCGGTGCGCGTCTACCACCGACGCGTGCCGGAGATCCCCTTCGAGTGGCACCACCATCCGGAATACGAGCTTACGTTGACGTTGAACAGCAAAGGTTGGCGATTCATCGGTGATCACATTGGAAAATACCGGTCACCGGATCTGGCGCTCGTGCCGTCCGATATGCCCCATACCTGGGCCTCGACCGCAACGCTGAGTCGAAACGAGCCGCATACCGCGATCGTTATATGGTTTTCGGGACATTGGGCGCTGCAGATGGCGCAAGTATGTCCGGAATATGCGGCCATCCGGCGCTTGCTGCGCAACGCCTCGACAGGCTTGGAATTTTCGCGGGCGATCGCCAAACGGGTTGCAGGCCGTCTCGACCAGATCCTTTCGGAATCCCCGCAGTCGCGCCTTCACGCCACGCTCGAACTGCTTGTGGCGCTCGCCGACGTCAACGCGGTGGGTCTTTCGAAAACGGCAATGACCGTTCCGTCCGCCGCGGACAGCGAGCCGGCGCAATTCACGCGCGTGCTGCAATATCTTCATCGGCAGTTCCAGGAGCCGATACGAATCGGCGCGCTCTGCAGCGTCGGAAATATATCCGCGAGATCGTTACATCGCCTCTTTGTAAAACACACGGGCGACGGCGTCAGCAAATATCTCTGCAAACTTCGAATTGGGCGCGCCTGTATGCGTTTGGCGGAAACCGACATGCCGGTCAGCATGATCGCGTACGAAGTCGGCCTCTCCAATCTCGCCAACTTTAACCGGCAGTTCCGTCGTGTGCGGGGCATGACTCCGAGTGCCTACCGCCGATCGTTCAAGCAGCACGCACGAACGCCGGAAAAGACAGGCCGTGCGGAACTGCAGATCCGCCCGAGGTCGCTGGAAAGCCTGCATTCGCTCTAATTGTCAAAAAATACATGACTGCGTTTTTCGGTTCGGGCTGGGGTTACCGATCAATCGCGTTCATGGCTCCTGCAGAATAGCGGTCGCCAGCGATATCACTCTGCGGCACGGCAGCCTCCAGTTCCGCCACTTCCGGCGCACTAAGCTTGATGTCCGCCGCTGCTGAGTTTTCTTCCAGATACTTCCGGCGCTTCGTTCCGGGGATCGGGACCAGATCTTCGCCCTTCGCCAGTACCCACGCCAGCGCCAGCTGCCCAGGCTTCACGCCCTTGCGCTCGGCAATCGCGCGCACGCGCGCGACGAGCACCTGGTTCTGGTGGAAATTTTCGTCCGCGAATCGCGGCATGCGTGTTGCGCGCGAGTCCGTCTCAATCAAGTCGCTCTTCTTCGTGATCGCACCGGTCAGGAAGCCGCGTCCCAGCGGGCTGTACGGCACAAAACCGATTCCCAACTCGCGCACAGTCGGCAAAATTTCCGACTCCACATGCCGTTCCCACAGCGAGTATTCCGTCTGCAGCGCCGTAATCGGATGCACCTTGTGCGCGCGCCGAATCGTCGCCGGCGACGCCTCCGACAATCCCAGGTACTTCACTTTCCCCGCTTTCACCAACTCCGCCATCGCGCCCACCGTCTCTTCAATCGGCGTTTGCGGATCCACGCGATGTTGGTAGTACAAATCAATGTGATCCACACCCAGCCGTTGTAGCGACGCATCGCACGCCGAGCGCACATACTCCGGCTTCCCACTGATCGACCAACGGTTCGGCTCGGCCTTGGTGCGGATGTTGGCAAATTTCGTCGCCAGAAATACTTCATCGCGGCGCCCGCGAATCGTCTTGCCGATCAGTTCCTCGTTGTCGCCGATTCCGTAGGTGTCCGCCGTATCCAGAAAAGTGACCCCCAGGTCCAGCGCCCGCAGAATCGTCGCCGCGGACTCCACGTCATCGCGTTCGCCATAGAAATCGCTCATACCCATGCAGCCAAGCCCCATGCGGGAAACGACCGCGCCCTGCGAACCAAGTTTTACTTTTTTCATAGTCATACTTGGTTAGACGAGCCGCATGCACCCGCGGATTCCTTTTTTTCGCTTGGCTTTTTAGCTTCCGCGCGATGTACAAGCACCCGGCTCATGCGTCCAATTTGCCTCTCACGACAGTGTGCGACGGCATAGCCATTCGCGAAGTCCCTTATTGGCCGATGATATATTCAGTGATGCAGGCATTTTCCCGCTGGAAGGGATCCCCCGCGCGGAGGATTATTTCGCTGTGATCGATTTTCAATTCAACTATCCGTTAATCGGCACAGAGGCCGCGTTCATTACGGCGGCACTGCAGAAACACAGCGCGCAACCGAGTGCGGCGCATTCTGAAAGGCCCTTTGCCGGCACTGCGGAGCACCGCAAGGTTGCCGCGTCATTCCTATCACGAGAGAATTTCACCATTCCGGCCAGCTGCGTTTTTTTGTGCGCGGGCGGTCACGCCGGAATCGCGATCGCACTCGCAAGCGCCTCTCTCGAAGGCGCCGCAATCGCGGTGGACGAACTTACGTATCCGCATTTTCGAGCCATGGCTGCAGAGCGCCGCATCAAGCTAATCGCCTGCGCCGGTGACGACGACGGCATATTGCCCGACGCGCTCGCCGCAGCAGCCCGCGTGCATGGCGTCAAGGCCGTGTATCTGATGCCGACCGTTCATAATCCTCTCGGCACGGTCATGTCGCACCCCAGAAGAGTCGCCCTCGCAAATACCATTCGGCAAAACGCTCTAATTCTCATCGAGGACGATGCCTATCGTTTTTTGGAACCGTACGGACCTGCTCCGATCTCCTTTCTCGTTCCGGAATCGAGCTTTTATTTCTTTAGTTTCTCGAAGCCGCTGTCTCCGGATCTGCGCATTGCTTATCTGCTGATTCCGGAGCGCCTCTGCAAAGGTGCCGAGGAGTTGATCGCTCAGGTGAACAGCGGCACATCGCCGTTGTTTGGCGAAGTCCTCACGTCGCTGATTCTGGATGGCACTGTCGCGCGGTTCATCGCCGAAAAACAAGCGCTCGGGCGCGCAAGGCAAGCGCTAATCTCCAGCGGTCTCGCGGGCCTGAAAATCCGCGCGCATCGCAACGCCTTTCATTCCTGGATCGAACTGCCCGAGAGCACGGATGCAAGCGCGTTCTGTTTGGCATGCGAGGCCAAAGGCGTGCGAATCGGTTCCGGCGCGCGTTATGGCAACGGCGGGCCCGCCGCTCATCGCTTCGTTCGCTTGGCCGTCGGCAACGAGCGCAACCTCGATCGCATCATCGAAGGCCTGGCCCTGGTGAAGCTCGTAGCGTCGTCGGCCTAAAACGCGAGCGCGCCTTCGCGATCATTCGTAGCGCAGGGCAGTCATTGGGTCAACGCGCATCGCCCGCCGCGCTGGAATATAACTCGCGGCAAGCGCGACGATCATCAGCAACGCCGCGACCGAGATAAATGTCACCGGATCCGTCGGCCGGACGCCGTACAACTGGCTAGCCATCAGCCGCGATAGCGCCAGCGCCCCAACGATGCCGATCACCGACCCAATCAGCGCCAGCAGCAATGCCTGGCGCACAATCAACAGCAGCACGTCGCCGCGGCTCGCCCCCAGCGCCACGCGAATTCCAATCTCGTTCGTGCGCCGCGAAACCGCATAGCTCATCACGCTGTAAATCCCCACCACCGCGAGCAGCAGCGCCAACCCGGCAAACGCGCCCAGCAGCAGCATCGTGAATCGTGCCTGCGACAAAGACGCGGACACCGAATCGTCCATCGTGCGAATATTCAGCAGCGGCACCTCCGAATCGATTTCGCGGATCGAACCGGTGATCGCCGGAACCACGCTCAATGGCGCCGCACCCGTGCGCGCCACAAGAATCATTCCGAACGACCGCCAGCTTGCGCCTCTTGGCACAGACATTTGCGCCACGGGGAAATATAGAGTGGGCGCGGGCTGCGTTTCGTTCATCGCGGTCATCTTCACGTCGCCTACCACGCCCACCACCACGCGCGGCAGCTCCGGAAAGAAATAAAGCGTGAGACGCTTGCCGATGGCATCCTCATTGGGCCAGAAAGATTTGGCCATGGATTCGCTGATCAGCACCGCGCCGGGCCGCCCGGCAACATCGGAATCATCAACATCACGTCCGCTCAAAAGCGGTATGTGCATCGCGCTCATGTATCCCGGGCTGATGAGTCGGACTTCCACTTCGGGCAGCTCGGCCATCGGGGCAGGCGGTCGGCCCTCCACGGAAAATGGCTGGTGCGATCCGTCATCGCTCAGCGGCAGACTGTCAATCAGGCCGGCGGATTGCACGCCCGGCAGCGCGCGAACGCGCTCGAGAATGCGCCCGAAGTAGTTGATCTGCTGCGTCGCCTCGGCAAATTTTCCCGTCGGAACCGACACCGCCATGGTCACCACGTTACCCGGATCGAATCCGGGATTTACATGCCGCAACACCCACAAGCTGCGAATCAGCAAACCGGCGCCGATCAGGAGCATCAGCGAAAGCGCAACTTCGGAAACCGCCAGCACGTTGCGCGTGCGGCTTCCGCCAGAATCCGTGGCCGTCCTGCCCAGGCCTTGCTTCAGCGCCTGATTCAAATCTGCCTTGGCCATGCGCAGCGCCGGCAACAGGCCGGCAGCGAATCCGGTGAGCAGCGAAATTCCCAGCGTGAACGCCAGCACCCAGCTGTCCAGAGCAATTTCGTTGGCTCGCGGCAGCCGCTCCGCCAGAAACTTCACAATCAGAATTACGCCATAATGTGCGAATACCAATCCCAGCGCACCGCCCGCGAACGCGAGAAGCAGCGTCTCTGAAAGTGCTTGCTGCAATAAGCGGCGGCGGGTGGCGCCCAACGCCGTGCGCACAGCGACTTCCTTGCGCCGCGAAAGCGCGCGCACCAGCATCAGATTTGCGACGTTGGCGCACGCGATTAGCAACACCAGCGCAACAGCACCAAGCAAAATCAGCAAGGCAGGTCGCACATCGCCCACCAGATCTTCGCGCACCGGAATCGCAATCGCTCCCCAGCCTTTGTTGTCGTTGGGATACGCCTGGGCCAACGCGTTGGAAATGGCATCCAACTCGGCCTGCGCCTGCGGCAGACTCACACCATCCTTCAGGCGAGCGATCACCGCGTAGTTGTGGTTGTCGCGAACGGCGCGATCCTGCGCGCTCCACGCGAGTGGCTTCCACATCTGCGCTCGCGAACCCGGATCGCTAGAGATGGGAAAGTCAAACTCCGGCCGCATGACGCCGACCACCGTGAATGCCTGCCCATTGAGCTGAATATTGTTGCCGACAATGTCCGGATTCCCCGCGAAATGGCCGCGCCACAATCCGTAACTCAATACAACTTCGTGCTCGTGCCCCGGCTCAGCTTCGCCAGCAATAAATCCGCGGCCCAACAGCGGCTGCGCGCGCAAGATCGAAAACAAGCCTACAGTCGCTGCCACCATGCGAATTGCCTCGGGATGCCCCGAGCCGGTCAGCGTGTAGCGGCCGAATCCATAGGCCGACATGCCCTCGAACGAACGACTTTGCTCGCGCCAATCCAGGAAATTGGCGGGCGACACCGCAAACGTTGGCATGCCGGGAAAACTTTTTTGCGGTGGCGTGTGCCAGACCTGCATCAGCCGGTCCGGCTGGTCATACGGCAACGGCCGCAGCAACACGGCATTCACCACGCTGAAGATTGCAGTGTTTGCGCCAATGCCGAGGGCCAATGCCAACACCGCGGTCACGGTGAATCCTGGCGAGCGCAGCATCGTGCGCGCGCCGTAGCGCGAATCCTGCAGCAAAGTTTCAACGAAGTGCACGCCACGCGCTTCGCGGCACTCTTCCTTGGCGTTCTCGATTCCGCCAAATACCAACCGCGCGCGTCGCAACGCTTCTGGCCGCGGCACGCCGCTGCGAATTAAATCGTCGGCATACGCTTCCACATGGAACCGCAGCTCCGCGTCCATCTCGCTCTCCATACGAGAGCGCCGCAGCATTGCCTGCAGCCACGAACTCACGCGGCTCCAAAACGTCATACATTCTCCAGCAGCAGCCCGAAATTTCTGGCAAAAGTTTCAGCGGTCATTCGTACTTCAGCGCCACCATCGGATCCACGCGCATCGCTCGCCGCGCCGGCAAATAACACGCCAGTAACACTATTCCCAGCAACAGCAAAGAAACCGCGGCAAACGTCAGCGGGTCCGTGGGACGCACGCCATACAAGAAACTAGCCATCACGCGTGTCACGCCGAGAGCCGCAACAATTCCGATCGCAATCCCCAATCCCGTCAGCCGCGCGCCCTGGCCCAGTACCATGCCAAATACCATGCGCCGCTGCGCGCCCAGCGCGATGCGGATTCCAATCTCTTGCGTCCGCTGCAGCACCGAATACGAAATCACTCCATACATTCCGATCGAAGCCAGCAAAAGCGCGAGTATTCCGAACGATCCCAGCAAGAACACCGAAAACCGCGGCTGTGCCATCGAATCGTCCACCAGCGTGGTGAGCGTGGCCACTTTCGCAAGCGGCAAATCCGGATCGATCCCATGGACGGCATCTCGCACGCCTTCGGTGATGCCCGCCGGATCGGCTTTCGTCCGCAGCGCCACGTGCATGTTCAACATCGAAGGCCACGGTTTCTGGTTATACAGCACATACATTTCCGGCGCCGATTCTTCGCGCAATGACGTATGCTTCACATCTGGCACAATTCCCACAATCGTCAACAATGGAAAGCGCGTGCTCCCCGGTCCTACCTGCTTGCCCAGCGCGCCTTCGTTCGGCCAGTATTTTCTCTCCATCGCTTTATTCACAATCGCCACCGGCATCGAATCCGTAGTGTCCGTCTCCTGAAAATCTCGGCCCCGCAGCAGCGGCGTGCCTACTGCGGCGAAAAATCCAGGTGAAATCACCGTGAAATTGGCGAACGGCGTTTCTTTTAGGCTGGCGGCCGGATGGTCGGGAATTCGAATCACGGTGCTCTCACCTTCGCCGCTCATTGGCACCGTCTCGCCAATTCCCGCCGACTGCACGCCGGGGATCGCGCGTAAGCGCTCGAGCATGTTCTGGAAGAGCGTGACGATTTGATTCTGCTCAGCATATTTCAAAGCTGGCAGCGGCAACTGAAACGTCAGCACGCGCTCCGCATTGAATCCGCGATCGGCGCCAAGCAGCCGGAAAAAAGTGCGCGTCAGCAGCCCGGCAGAAACCACCAGCACCAAAGCCAGCGCCACTTGTGAAACCAGCAGCGCATTCCGCAGTCGCGGGGTCATCCGGCTCCCTCCGGATCTCTGGCTGCCTTCCCGCAAAGAATCCACCAGATTTTCGCGTGCCGCTCCTATCGCGGGAGCCAGGCCGAAGAGAACCCCTGTAACCAATGAAACCCCCAGCGCGAACGCCAGCACCGGCAAGTCCAACTTCACTTCGCGCAAGCGCGGAAGATTCGCAGGTCCAAGCATTTTTACGAAATAAATCCCCGCGTTCGCGATCAGGATCCCCGCCGCTCCGGCTGCCAGCGCGATCAGCAGGCTTTCCGTCAGCAGCTGCCGGATCAATCGCGCGCGTCCAGCGCCTAGTGCCGCGCGCAAAGTGAATTCCCGCCTCCGCGCCAGCGAGCGCGTCAGCAGCAAATTCGCCACATTCGAGCAAGCAATCAGCAGCACGATGCACACGGCCCCCAGCATCAGCTGCAACGGGTGCCGCGTATCTCCCACCACTTGCCTCTGCAGCGGAACCACTCGTGTGTTGAACCAGCCGATCCATCGGTGATCCTGCGTCTCCGCATGTTTGGTGATCAGATCCATCGCGGCCTGGGACTGCGCGATCGTCACGCCGGGTTTCAGCCGACCGATCAAGGCGAGTTCGGATGGGCCCGGTTTCGGCTCGGCTGGGATTGCCAGCGGAACCCAGAGCTGCGGCTCCGCGGGAAAATTGAAACTGCTCGGCATTTCTTCCGCGCGCGGAAATGCGAATCCCTCGGGCATCACGCCCACCACGGTGTAGGCGTAACCGTTCAGCTCCACGGCTCGCCCCAAAATATTGCGGTCTGCGCCAAATCGCTCGCGCCAGAGCCGGTCGCTGATGATTACTTCGTATTCGTGCCCCGGCTGATCTTCCTCGGCGGCGAAAGCGCGTCCCAAGGCGGGCGAAATTCCCAGCGACGGAAAAAATTCCGCCGACGCTCGAAAGCCATCCAGAAAAACAGGTTCGCCCGACCCGGTGAGGTTGAAGGAATCGTTCTGAAACGCCGCCACCGTTTGGAACGGATGGGCGTCCCGAGTCAGCATGCGAAACTGGCTCTGGCCCCAGGGAAAGTATTCGGAACCAAGACTCACTCCCGGCGGAGAGACCAGCTCGGGCAAAACGATTCTGTTGGAATCCGGATAGGGAAGCGGTTTCAGAAGGATCGCGTTCACCAGGCTGAAAACCGCCGCGCTCGCACCGATGCCCACCGCAAGCGTAAGCACCGCAACCGCCGTAAAGCCGAGACTCTTGCGCAAAATGCGCGAGCCGAAACGAATATCCTGCAGCAAATTTTCGATAAAACTCGCCCCGCTCGCTTCGCGGCACTCTTCCTTCGCGCTTTCGACCCCGCCAAACTCCAGCCGCGCGCGCCGCAGTGCTACGACGCACGGCACACCGCTGCGGATTAAATCCTCGGCGCGCGCTTCCATGTGGAACCGCAGCTCCGTATCCATTTCGCTCTCTACGCGAGAGCGCTGCAGAATTGTCCGTGCCCAGGAATGCATCCGGCTCCACAGCGTCATACTTCCTCCGGCGTCGTGTTCAGGATTCCGGCGATCATGTCCGCCATGCGATTCCACTTTTCGGTTTCCGCCTGGAAGCGGCGCTTGCCCGCCGCGGTGAGCCGGTAATATTTCGCCTTGCGCTTATTTTCCGACTCGCCCCACTCGCTCGCGATCCAGCCTTGATGCTCCAGGCGATACAGCGCCGGATACAGCGAGCCTTGCTGGATTTCCAGGCGGTCTTTTGAAATTTGCTGGATGCGCAGCAGAACGCCGTAGCCGTGCAAAGGCCCAAGCGACACGGCCTTCAGGATCAGCATGTCCAGCGTGCCTTGCAGCAGATCAATCGGTTTCGTCACTCGCTCTCCTTGTGTGTCTAGGAGAGAAAATAGCAGCACTCTCCTCGGCTGTCAAGGAGAGCCCTGCGAGCGGCCAGATGGATGTATCAATTCAGGCGTTCGGGGATCGGCCGGGAGATGTCACCCGCATTACAGCGGCGGGCGACACTCCCGCAAATAATCGCAGCTCAAAAATCCAGACGCAGCGCCAGCTGTCCGGTGCGCGGACCTGCGTTGGCCGACGTTTGATTGGATTGCAGCACTCCAAAAGTCTGCGAGTTGCTGACGTCCACCGCCGGCGGAGCATAGTTGGTGTGATTCAATACGTTGGTGAAAGTGGATTCAAATCGCAGCCTGACCTTTTCGCCGAGTAGAAAAGTTTTCCCCAGACCAGCCGAAACGCCGATCGTCCCGGGGGCTTGCAAAATCCCCACGCCACAGTTTCCGATTCGTCCCGCATCGGTGGGTGTTGCAGCAAAAGCGCTCAAGTTGAAATACTGCGCAGCGCTGCGGTTCGCGGGAGTCGGATTCCCCACGCAATCCGGCCGCAGCAAGGTGCCGCGGTTGGCGATGTCGGTATTCGATTGGTCTAGCGTTGGACTGATGATCGGAGTGAGCCAGGGACCGGTCTGTAGCAACGTCACGGTGCTCGCTTCCCAGCCGCCGATCAGTAAATTCTGCCAGCCGGAACTATTGAACCACTTGCGCCCCTTACCCACTGGAAGCTGATAGATTCCGTTCATCTGAAAGCGCTGGCGGGGTGTTCCGGCCACGTTGCCGCGATCCGCGCGCAGATCGAAGCGATTCGAGACCGCGAGTCCGTAGGCCACCTCACTTGTGAAGCCACTGGGTGCATCGCCTTGCGCGTCGCTCAGATTTTTTGCGAGCGTGTAATTCGTCTGGAAAAAAAGCCCGTTTGCCATTCGGTGACTGGCGTCCACTTGCAAAGCCTGGTAATTCGCGAAGCCCGCGTTTTCGGTGGACAGTAACGCAAACCAGTTCGGATGCGGTGTATTTGCGGGTGAATACGGCGTGGCGCTGGGATGGACCTGGTTCAAGTCCTCGGTGACCGGCAGCCGGTACGAATTCATTCCCACGTAGCTCGCGCGCAACAATGTGCTTCCTGTGATCTGGCGCTCGACAGTGAAATTCCATTGCGTCGCTTGCGGGTCACGGAATAGCGGATCGTTGGCCTGATCCAAAGTGCCTCCGCCATAGACGATCACGCTGGTTGGCGGCGCCGTCGCCGGGAACTGAAATTGCGGCTGGCCCACGACGTTGTTCGCATACGTGTGCACCACCGAAAGGGGGTTGCCGGCGTTATTAAATGACATCGGACCAAGCGTCGAGATCGTGAACACGCCGAACCCCGCGCGAATCACCGTCTTGTTGTCGCGAAATGGCCGGTACGCCACGCTGATTCGCGGATCGAAGTCACGCAGATACAGTTGCCGAAGGCCCTGCGGCAAATGATCCTGGCTCGCCGTCAACACATTGCTGCATGCACCGCCCTGCCCCAGCGAACACGCATTGAACGATTGCAGAAATCCCGTGTACACCTGCTGATACGCCGGCGACCCTGCCAGTGTCTTCTGCAGCGCGTCCGGAACCAGAATGCTGTTGTTGCGAGGGTCGAAGCTCCCCAAATCTCCCACAGCCTCCGTGAAAGGCGGCAGCATCTCCCAACGCAACCCGAAATTTACAGTGAGCCGGTCGTTGACTTGCCATTCATCCTGCCCATAAACGCCGTACTGAACCGCGCGAGCGTTCACCTGCGGGGAAGTGATCGCGAAAAACGAAGTATTGGGCAAGCCCAAGAGCGCGTCGCCGAATGAACTGCCGGTGAAGACGCCTTGATTGAACGTAAACAGCCCATAATCATCCGACGGCTCGAAGTACATCAGATCCTGATAGTTCACCCGGCGAATATCCACACCGAATCGCAGAGTGTGCTTGCCCATCTGCCGCGTCAGATTATCCGTGAACTCCAGCGTTTTCGATTGCGTGATGCCCGCGCGATCTCTTCCGATCGGCGTGAATCCGCTGCCGTCGTTGAAATTGAAAGTCGGAAAAGCCTCGCCGTCGGGATGCTGGCTGATGTCAATTCCTTGCAAGCCCAATTGAGAAATCGCCGTGCTCCCGAGAATCGGAAAATTCACGCTGGTCAGCGCATCGGTGAAACCAAACCGAAATTCATTAATCCACTTGGGGCTGATCGCGTAATTGTAGGAAACCAACAAACTTCTGTTGTGTGCGGTATCCGCATCATTCGGCAACAAAGGGTTGGCGGCATCGGTCAGCAAATTCTTCCAGCTGAATCGCGCGAACACTTGCTGCTTCGCAGTGATCGTGCGATCAAGCCGCACGTCCCAGCCATTCGTATCCGCCGGAGTCGGCACCAGGGTTTCGTAATTAAACGATGGATTCACCACATTCAGGTTCGCGTTCGGCAGCGGGTAATAATTCAGCAGGTTCTGCGTTACCCCGCTGATGCGGTTGCCGGCGCCGGAGCTGCAAATCACATTCGGTTGGCTCCCGCCGCAGCCCATGAATTGCTGATGCGTTACCGGATCGATCAAAATAGCGCTGGGCTGGCCCGTCGCCGGATTCGTGAACGGCGCGGGATTGCTCGCCGTAATAAATCCATTCAGATCGCCATTCCTTTCCGCCAGCGTCGGCACCAAATATTGCTCGGTCGTCGAAATGCTCCGCCGGTTTCCTTCGTAATCGAAAAAGAAAAATGTCTTGTCGCTGCCATGGAACAGCTTCGGAATGGAGAACGGGCCGCCGAGGCTTCCGCCAAACGTGTTGAAGCGCTTCGGTGCCTTCTCGCTGAAATTCAGCGGCTTGGCATCGAACGCATCATTCTGCAAATATTCAAAAAGGCTTCCGTGAAACTGGTTCGTGCCGCTCTTGGTGGTGAAAGTCACATCACCCACCTGCGCAAACTCGGCATTGTTGTTGAATGCCGTCACCTTGAGTTCTTCAATCCCCTCCGACGAAGGATAAGCATCCTGCAGCGCGCCGTTCTGCCGCACGTTCGCCGTCGAAATTCCATCCACCGAATAACCCACCATCGCGGACGTTGCTCCGCCAATGGAGATATTCCCCTGCGCGTCGTACTGCACTTCCGGCGAAAGCTGCAGCGCCGCCAGCGGGCTCGTCGAAACCGCGCGGGAGTTGAGCGGAAGCTGCGTCAGCTGCAGACTTTCGAGACTCCCTGCGATCGTGCCGTTCTCCGTGTTCATTTGCTCGGCGACGGCGCTCACTTCCACCGTCTGGCTCTGGCTGGCCACCGCGAAAGTCAGCGTCACGCGAAGTTCCTGCCGCGCTTCCAGCGCCAGCTGCGGCACCAGCGCATCGGCGAACCCCGACTTGTGGCCCGTCACGCGATAATGCCCCGGCTTCAGGTTTTCAATCTCAAAAACTCCATCGTCGCCGCTAGTCGTTTGATGGTCGCTGTTGTCGTCCAGTCCATGCAGGGTGATTTCTGCTGCCGGTACAGCCGAGCCGGTAGCGTCCACCGTCAACCCGCGCAAACTGCCGAAAGTGGATTGCGCTTCAATGCGTCCGGCGTACGGCATTGAAGCCACAGACAGGAAAAGCAGGAACACTGCGGCCGGAAAGGCAAACCTTGAAACGGAACCGAATCGCTTCATCGCAGCACCCCCAAACTAACTGCGACGACGCTAGCGAAGCGGCCATAAGGGAGTCATAAAGCGACCATAAGGAGTTCGTTAAGTCCCATTCAACTTTTCTATCGTTCCGATATGGAATTCAGGGAAGGAAAGTGTCAAACAGTCACGACAATCTTGCCAATCTGCTGGTTCGATTCCATGTAACGGTGCGCTTCCACAATGTGCGCCAGCGGAAACACGCGATCAATGCGCGGCTTGAAGCGGCCAGCGTCAACATGATCGAAGACATACTTCACCGCCTTGGCCTTCAGGTCTGGGACGGAAAGTATTTCGCGCACCGTGTAACCGCGAACCGTCAGCCCCTTGCCGAGCGCCGCAAACAAAGGAAACGACGTCGGCTCCGGCGCCAGCGCGCCATACTCGAAAATAATTCCTTCATACGCCGCGGCTTCAGCCAGCGCCGTGACGCCTTTGCCGCCAATAGGATCGAAAATCACACGTGCCCCTTTGCCGCCTGTGATTTCTTTCACGCGCGCGACAAAACCCTCCTCATCTGTCGCAATCACGTGCGCAGCCCCAACCTCCACCAGCACGGCTTTTTTCTTGGACGTTCGTGTGGTGGCAATGCTGATCGCGCCCTCGGCCTTCGCCATTTCAATCGCCGCAATTCCCACGCTGCTGCTCGCCGCCGTAATAATCACGAAATCGCCTTTGCCGATCCGCGCGTTCGTAATCAACGCTCCGTAAGCCGTCAGATACTGCATCCAGATTGACGTCCCCTCCTCCGGCGTCAGCTTTTCCGGATACACAGCCAGCGCGCTCGCCGGCACCAGCGCCACCTCGCCGTACACGCCGTAGTTCGTCATCAGAAATCCCGGCACCGTGCTGGCTTTTTTGCCGATCCAACTTTTGTCCACATCGGGCCCGACGGCCGCCACCACACCCGCCGCCTCATAACCCAACTTCGAAGGCAACACGGGTGACTCCAGATATCGCCCGTTGCGGAACATCACCTCCGCGCGATTCAACCCAATGGCCTTCACATTCAGCAGAGCCTCGCCCCTTCCCGGCACGGGAATCGGTTCTTCCTTGATCTGCAACACTTCCGGCCCGCCCAACGAATGAAAGCGCACAATCTTCGCGGTGTTATTCGCCATGTTTATCTCCCGGGTGCCTTTGATTTCTTTCGGATTCGCTTGGATGCAAGAGTTGTATGCGAATGCGCGAACGCTATTTCGGCGGAGTGAGTTTCGGATCCAGCCCTGCCGCTGCCTTAAATTCCGCATGCGCCGCATCCGGATCTTTCAAACGCAACAGCGCCATGCCCAGATTGTAGTGCGCGTGCGCCAGATTCGGATTCAGCCGATTGGCCTCGCGATAACTGTCCGCGGCCGCTTGATACTGTCCCTTATTGAATAGCGCGTTCCCCAGATTGAATCGCGCATCCGCATTATCCGGATGGTCAGCGATCACTTTCACAAAAACGGTCTGCGCCCCATCCAAATCGCCCAACTGCATTTTCGCCGCTCCCAATCCAATCTCCGCCTCGGGAAAATTCCCCTGCTGCGCGAAAGCCTTCTGAAAATATTCCGCCGCCTTGCCCGCATCGTTCGCCTGCAAATACGCGTTACCCAAATTGTAAAGCGCATGCGCTTCATCCGGCTTCAGCGCCAGGCCCTTTTGATACGTCGCGATGGCCAACTCCAGTTTCCCCTGACCCTGGTACGCAAGCGCCAGATTAAAATCCGCGTCCGCCTGATCCGGTTTCAACGCCAGAGTTTTTTCCAAACTGGAAACGGCCTCATCGAGCTGGCCCTGCTTGTACAGCAAGTGCCCCAGCGCGAACCACGCGTGCGCGTCGTCGGGATGATCCTTCGCAATCTCCCGGTATTGCGCGATCGCTTCTTCGTCGCGTCCGGCATTCGCGAGCGCCGCCGCATAATTTATTTGCAAGTCCAGCGAATGCGGCTCCAGCGCCATGGCCTGCTGGTAAATCGGAATCGCTTCGTGCCACTGCTGCGTCGCATCGAGCGCCGCTGCCAGGTTGTTCAACGCGTCCACGTAACGCGGCATCAGTTCCAGCGCCCGCCGGTACGCCGCAATCCCATCGCCGGCGTTTCCGGAAGCAAAAAGCGCCGCGCCCATGCCGTTGTACGCCTGCGCAAATTTCGGATTCAGCCCGAGCGCTTTCCGGTAAGCGGAAATGGAATCGTGATATTTCTTCTCGTGATACAGCGCGAGCCCCAAATTGCTTTCGGTCACCGCGTCGGTAGGCTTGATCTCAAGCGCCTTATCGAAATCCGAAATCGCTTCGTCGTCTTTCCCTTTGGAGTCCAGCGCCAGGCCCAGATTGCTCAAAGCCTCCGGAAAATTCGGATTCAAAGCCAGCGCCTGGCGGAACAGCGCAATCGCTTCGTCCACTTTGCCTTTCTTGTAGCGCTCCAGCCCCTGATTGTTCAAGGACACGGCGTCGCCAGCCTTACCGGCCGTGCTTTGCGCCGATGCATCGCGCACGCCGCAAAGCAGCCCCACGAAAACGGCAAAAGATATAATCCGCCGCCACTCACATCGCATCGCGCGCAATCCTCCGCAGTCCGCGCTGCGAGGGTAACACACCAGAAAACCACCCCGCCAACGTGGCCGAGGCTAGACGCGCCACACAATCCCCGTTAAAGTTTAATGGATGGATCTTTCGGACAGATTTCGCGGGAGCAGATCATGCCGACAGCAAAAGTAAAGTGGGTAGGCGGCGAAGAATTCCTGGCGACCATGCCATCGGGCCGCGCCGTGCCATTCGACGGCACAAGCAATTCCGCCGCCGGCCCCATGGAAATGCTCCTAGGCGCTCTCGGCTCCTGCACCGCAATCGACATCGTCATGATCCTCGAAAAAAAACGCCAGAAGCTCGCCACCCTGGAAATCGACATCTCCGGCGAACGCGCCAAGGACCCACCCACGGTCTGGACCAAAATTGAAATGGTCTACCGCCTCTCCGGCCGATTGGAAGAAAAAGCCGTGCGCGACGCCATCGAGTTAAGCCAAAATAAATACTGCTCCGTAGCCGCCATGCTCCGCAAAACCGCCGAAATCACCTACCGCTTCGAAATCCTTCCCGGCCCATCATAGCGGCACCGCATGCAGTGCCCGCTGCGGCACAGCCCCACCCGCCGCAGGAGGCCATTCCTGGCCGTGCGCGCCGGATAAACGCGCTTGCTGGAAAAGTGAAACACCACGTAAAATGTTCGTTTATGCTATAAGCCAAGGGAGACTCCATGTACGCAGTGAAATTGGAATACCAGCACCGCACCAACGGTCCGCAAGGACGAACGATTCAGGTGGATACCGGTTCCATGGCCGCCGCGATCGGCAAAGCCGCCAGGGAATTCTTGAAGAGCTTGGATCGCAAAGAACGATTCGACGCCAACAAGAACGGTTTAACCATCGTTTGCACCAAAGCCTCTGAAGACGCAGCTGCTGCCACCGCCTAGCGCTGCCTGAAATCGCGCGACGTCGCCCCGGCAAGAAATCCGGCGCGGCGTCGCACGCATCACTCACGGCGACATTCCCTTGTCACACCTGCGTCCAATTGCATACAATCGCGTGCTGTTCTTTGTCATTTGCACTTTTCTTTCTTCCTGGGGGAAATGAATGGGCCGACGCATCGCCGCAAAGATTACCGGAGTGGCTGGATACCTGCCGCCGCGCGTGGTCACCAATCTCGATCTGGAAAAACGAGTGGACACCAGCGACGAATGGATTCGCACCCGCACCGGAATTCGCGAGCGGCATTACGCCGACCCCGGTGTGGCGTCGTCCCATCTCGGCGCGGAAGCGGCGCGCAAGCTTCTTGCCGCGCAAGGCATCAGCGCTGACGACATCGGCCTGATCGTAGTCGCTACCGTCACTCCCGACATGCTTTTCCCCGCTACCGCCTGCCTGATCCAGGATCGCATCGGCGCGAAAAATGCCTGGGGCTTCGATCTCTCCGCGGCTTGTTCCGGCTTTCTCTATGCGCTTACTGTCGGCGCGCAATTCGTCGCCAGTGGCGCGCACAAAAAAGTACTCGTCATCGGCAGCGACGTCATGACTTCCATTCTTGACTACACCGACCGCGCCACCTGCGTGCTCTTCGGCGACGGCGCGGGCGCGGTTCTCATCGAACCCGCCGTCGCGGACTCCGAAGGCATTCTCGATTTCGTCCATGACGTGGACGGCTCCGGCGGCTGCAATCTCTACATGCCCGGCGGCGGCTCGCTACATCCCGCATCGCAGCAGACCATCGACAACCGCATGCACTTCGTGCATCAAGAGGGCGCGCAGGTTTTCAAATACGCCGTGCGCCGCATGAGCGAGCTGGCGGTTGAAATCCTCGAACGCAATGGACTAACCAGCAAGGACTTGGCGCTCGTTGTGCCGCACCAAGCCAATCTGCGGATCATTCGCGGAATGCAGGAACGCCTGGGAGTGGACGACTCGAAAGTTCTCGTAAATATCGACCGCTACGGAAACACCACCGCCGGCACCATCCCCCTCGGCATGATGGACGCCGTAGAACAAAAGCGCCTCCGCAAAGGCGACCTCGTCCTGCTAATCGCCGTAGGCGCCGGCTACACGACCGGCGCAGTCCTGATGCGCTGGGCGTACTGAGCAGCCCTGCCGGCTCGTATCCCGTTGTTCCACACCAGCGCCGTTTTGCTCTAGGACTCTGTCGGAACCAGCGCCGCAGGCGCGGCACAAAACGTTGCAAGAAAAGTCCGGAGAGCGGTAGGTGCGACATAGCTTCAGAGGTTGCCGCATGATTCTGCCAAACAAAACTGACTGCTACTTGAGGCTATCCAGTTCGAATTCAGCATCAACCTTCTGTCCGCCGGACATCGTGACTTGTACTCTGGCGGTGCCAGACTCGAACTGGTCGGCATCGAATTCCATCAGCACCTCTTTCCGCACGCCCTTATCGTAACGTCCTCCGTAAAGGGCCTTGCCGACCATCTTTTTCGGTGCGATGGGATGCTCCTGCGATACCAGGAAGCGAAAACCCAGCCAAGCATCATCCGGCGAGCCAACCGGACTCGGCTTGTCGGAATGATTCGCGGTGGACTCTGGATTGGTGAGCGGCGAATAGATGATCACGCTGATGATTACCAGTTCGGGCTGCGACGCGTAGTCCTTTTCCGCTTGATCTAGGTCGTAACCACCCTGGTGTTCCCACGAACGACGCACGACTTGTTCATAAGGCGTCCGAAACTCTATGGACTCAACGCGAGCGTCACTCGGCGCAAACGGAAAGTGTCGGCTGTATGTGTCCAGGAGTTCAGAAATTTCTTTCGTGTCTGCCGATCGCCCGAGGAGATACGCTTGGCGAATCTGCGTCTGCTGCAGGGGGTAATAAAAGGCGTCCGAACTCTCTGTCAATACCAGGCAGAGGCCCAGACCTAAGAGTCCGATTCGAAGTATGCGGCTGCAATTCATATGGCGCTGCCTGTGTGACTTTGCTATTGCAGATGACGGCGTAGGGGCGCGGCACGCCGTGCCCGCTTCACAAATCTCCACAGCTTGCCGTTGATTTGCCCTTCGACTTTGTCATTCTAGCGGTGCGCTGCAGTGCGCCATCGGAGGCGCGGGAATCGCCGACGGCGGTCCGGCACGACCGAGATTCCACAGTCCGTTCCGCCCCCGCTCCGCGATCAATGCCCGACGATCACCAAAACCGGATTCGCATCGCCCGTAGTAGTCGTGATCATCACCATCTTCGTCGGCGTCACATAATAAAACGCGCCGGTGAACGCAGCCGGAGAAGTCAACGTGACCGTCCCACTCCCGTCCGTCGCGCCGGTACTCGATAGCACGTACGTTCCCGTCACCGTCTCCGCGGATGTGTTCGCCGCTGAAGTGCTTTCATCCTGTGTTCCGGTCACTGTCGCGGGCGTCACGTCACCATCGAACGTCAGATAGCCGGAGAAATCGCGGTCGGCGCTCACAGCCGGCGCGGACGTTCCTTCCACCAGCGGAGGAGTTTGGAAGAGGAACTTAGTCGTGAATGTCCCGGGTTGGGACTGGGCGTCCAGCTCGCCGAAAATCGGAGCGCCTCCCAGTTGGCCCATAACGAACGCGTCGTCTGAGTCAATCATGTACAAAACCGGCTCGAATGCATTGTTAACAACCAGCCCTGTGTAAACCCGCCCATATTGATCGCTGGTGTACGTCACCGAAAACGGTGTGCCCTGCGTTCCGCTCACCGTGCCCCCTGTGTTGTCCGTGAGCACGAGATTGAAATTTATTGCTTCGGGCGCGATCTGCAGTACCGACACGTACGGCACCGATAGCACCGATCCGCTAACGCCGCCAGCCATCGGTGCGGCTATGACCGCGCCAAGGAACGGCTGCCCGAATTGCAGCTTCATCTCGGCGAGGCTGACGTACGGAGTCGCCCCGCTCGTCGCGGTATCCGTCTCAATCAGAAAAGCGTCGGAAGCCGAAATCGGATACACGTCGTAGTCAAGATCGCTGATACTCGTGCTCAGTTGAAAAGTGCAATGCGTCGAGTCCGTGCCCGATTGGTACGTGCCGGAAAACGAACTCCCGCCCGCGCTGCCCAACGGAACCGAGCCTGGAACGTTGGCGTCCATTTCCGCCGGACCCAGGCTTCCCACCGTGGTCGGTGCGGTCGGCGCGATAGCTGTGAATTCTCCGGCAAATGCCATCGGTCCCGATCCAGACGGTCCCGCCGACGACGTAAAGCCCGCGCCTCCGAATGCGAAATTTCCTTGGTACGTGGTGGTCGTGCCCACTACGCAAGTGCTCACGCTCTGCTGTTCCAGACGTCCGGAACCGCGCGTGCCGGTCGAATCGAACTCTACGAGCCGCCCGTGCCCCGAACCCCCTGTATCAATCGCAAACGCAAACGTGGGCGACCCCGCGACGTTCGTAAACGTAATGGTCCCGCGCCCATCCACTCCCGCCGTGTACGTCCCCGTCATGTTGGTGTACAGCTTGTTGGCTTGCAGTGTCGTGAAGTCCGCGTCACCCGATTTGATATTGCCGTTGCCATCCGTCGTAAACGCGCCGGCGGCCGCCACGTATCCACCGGCACTGAACCCACTAAAACTGAACGCGAAAGACCCATTAAGCAGCGTTAAGTCCTGCACCGGATTGACTACCAGCGTGAACGTGTTCGTGATCACCGCCGCCGGGTTTTCGCTGTCCGTCACGCTGATTCCGAAGCTGTAATTACCCAGTGTTGTCGGGATGCCGGTCAGATCTCCTGCATTAAGCGTTAGACCCGGTGGCAAACTGGAACCAGCCGCCAGCGCAAATGTGTACGGCGATGTGCCCCCCGTCGCTGCGAATTGCACGCCGACATATTGCGCGTTCACCGTCCCAGCCGGCAGGGGCGAAGTTGTCGTAAACGCCAAACTGCTCACCACAATCTGAAACGGCCCCGCCGTGCTCGAAGCACCGGTAGCATCCGTCACTGTCACAGTTACCGTGGACACTCCCGCAACCGTTGCCTTGCCGGTGATATTCACGGTATCGGTGGTGCTCGATCCCAACGCCAATCCCTTCGGCAGTGTTCCTGACGACAAAGTCCACTTCAGCGGCGGCACTCCGCCAGTCGCTGTTACGGTCGCACTATACGCCGCATTCAAAGTTGCATCCGGCAGGGAAGTCGTCGTGATCATTGGCGGCGGTTCGATCATCACCGTTAACCTCGCCGACTGCTTCGGAAAATCCACCGACGTGGCCGTGATCGTCACAGTCGTCTCGGCCGTCACAGCACCCGGCGCCACAAAGCTTGCCGTGGTAGAGCTGAGCTGCGTCAGCGTTCCCGATGTCACTGCCACGGGCGACAACGTAAACGTCACCCCGCCGTTAAGTTTCGTATCATTCAATACAGACGCGGTGATCAGCGGAATCGTCCCGCCCTGCCCAAGGAACATCGTTCCCTTCGGAGAAATGGTCACCTGGTTGAACGTAGACGGCGTGCCGGAGCAGGCGGAGAACTGGATCAGGGCCACGATTATGAATGCAAGGAAGCAAGAAATTCTGGCGCGGCTCTTCATGGCGCCTCCTTCGGTCGGCACACACGTCATAGCTGTAGGATTCACCCACAATATTTAGGCATGAAAAGCGCCGCATCCGGTGCGAAATACCCGCCCCGAATGGCGTATCAGGTAACTGGCTGGATGGACAGAAAGGAGAGAAATTGACTATACGCGGGATGCGTCGGCGAATAAAAAGGGAATTGTAGGAGGACTAGTAAGACCGAACTTCCGCAGCCAGCTCTTGGTTGCTGCGCAGGCGTTGCGACAACACCGCGGCGGTGTATTGCGTACACAGAGCCATCTCGCGGCTCGTCCAGCCCCCGAAGCCATCCGCGCCCGGCGCAACGATGAAATCGCCCAGCCGGTTCATAGCCTTCAAGAAGCTGTAGTAAACGCGCACCGAGCGCAGGTTAACCCGCGCATTCTTCAGGTCCGGCAGCAAGCTCTGCAAGCTGTTGATGTCGGCGAAGTCTTTTCCATTCAACAGGTTATGGGAGATCTCGGCCGTTACCTCGGCTTGGTCACCGATAGGCTCGGTGGCGATGGTCCGCAGTAGCCCAGCGCGCCAACTGAAGACGGCGAACTGAACCATCGCTGCGAAGCTGATCACGAGAATGAACGCTGATATAAACATGTTCGACCTCACCCAGTTTGCCGCCCCCTTCCGCCCGCGGCAATAGAACGAGCGTACCAGCGAAGGCAACCTTCACGGGTAAGCCCGCCATTGTGCGCTCGAACCGTGTCTGCTAAGTTGCCCCGCGCCCTATTCGTTGATAGCCTGTGCCGCGCAAGAATTCCGCAGCGTCCGCCAGCTTGCCGGTAGCCCGGCGTCTCACCGGCAGTTCGCACTTGGTGGTGGGTCTGTTTTTGTAGGGGCGGGTCTCAGACCCGCCCGCTCTTTGCTCGAACAAATTCGCATCCGTCCAATTCAGGAGGGTCACAAAATGCCCGCAAAATTTCGCATCGCACGATTCGCCGCGGTAGCCGCAACAATCTGGCTGGCGGTAGTCTCGCGTTCCTCCGTCGCCTCCCCCGCGTATCCATCCGACGAATCCCAAATCCGCGCCGTCCTGGACATGCAAACCGCCGCCTGGAATCGCGGCGACATCGACACCTTCATGACCAGCTACTGGAATTCCGAGCAAACCGAATTCCTCGGCGCCAACGGCATCGCGCACGGCTGGCAGGCGGTGCTCGATCGCTACCACCACTCCTATCCCGATCGCAAATCCATGGGCGCCGTCTCGTTCTCCGATCTTGAAGTTCACCTCACCTGCGCCGACGCCGCCTACGTAGTAGGAAAATTCCACCTGGTCCGCGAAGCCGACCAACCCTCCGGCGTCTTCTCCTTGGACTTCAGAAAATTTCCCGAAGGCTGGCGCATCGTCCTCGATCACACCACAGCATTCCCCGCTGCCGCCGTCGTCCCAGCCACCTCCCACTGATCCGCCGCGCGCACAAAAGAGCGCCATCGTAACTCCGCGCAGCAACGTTGTTGCTTGCCACGATGTCAGCTTCGACGGCGGCTCGCTTTGGTTTTTCGCTGCGTCTCTGACGACGCGACGCGCATCGTCATCCTGAGGCCGGCGCCTTTGCCTCGAGCCGCCCTCCCCGAGGCGGGGATTTCTCCCGCTCTTCCCGCTCTTCCCGCCTTTCTCTGTGCCTCTGTGGCGATCTTGCCTTTGCCTTTCTCTGTGCCGCCATTTCATAGATAATGAAACCCACACAATCGCGACCCATCCCCATCGCGATCAAGGAGCGACCAATTGCGCGCGGCAATCACAGGTGGAGCGGGATTCTTAGGCTCGCATCTATGCGAGCTGCTACTCGAAAAAGGCTGGGAAGTGCTCTGCCTAGACAATCTGGTAACCGGCAGCGACTCCAACATCGCCCACCTGCTGCCCCATGCCAAATTCCGTTTCGCGCGCCAGGACGTCTCGCGCTACATCGAGGTCCCGGGCCCCCTAGACGCCGTCCTGCATTTCGCGTCGCCCGCCAGCCCGCCCGACTATCTGAAGTATCCGATCCAAACCCTGAAAGTCGGCGCCCTAGGCACGCACAATTCCCTAGGCCTGGCCATGGCCAAGAATGCCCGCTACCTCTTAGCCTCCACCTCAGAATGCTACGGCGATCCGCAAGTCAGCCCGCAGCCTGAAAGTTACTGGGGCCACGTGAATCCCGTCGGCCCGCGTGGCGTTTACGACGAATCCAAGCGCTACGCCGAAGCCATGACCATGGCCTATCACCGTTATCACGGCCTCGATACCCACATCGTCCGTATCTTTAATACCTACGGGCCGCGCATGCGTCTCAACGACGGCCGCGCTCTCCCCAATTTTCTCTACCAGGCCCTGGTCGGCGAACCCATCACCGTCTACGGCGACGGCAAGCAAACCCGCAGCTTCTGCTACGTCTCCGACCTGCTAGCCGGAATCTACAAGCTCCTCGAGTCCAACGAACACGAGCCCACCAACATCGGCAATCCCCAGGAAATCACAATCCTGGAATTCGCCGAACGCGTTCGCAAACTAGTCGGCGCCACCACGCCCATCGTCTTCCACCCGCTCCCTCAAGACGACCCCAAACAGCGCTGCCCCGACATCACCAAAGCCAAACGCATACTGAACTGGGAACCAAAGGTAAGCTTGGAAGAGGGCCTGCAACGCACCTACGAATACTTCCGCGAAAAACTAGCCCAATCCACCCAGGCAAAATAGGTGGCGTAGGCAATCCTGGCTGTGCTCCCGCTCTTGAACGTGGTTTTGACTTTACGGGTGCCCCACGCTTCGCGCCTTTGCTTCATGCGAAGGGTGGGGGTTTCGTGTCGTACGTGTAAGCCTCAAACTGGAAACTAATCCGGCCTTCCCATCGAATAATACTCAAACCCGTGCCCCTTCATCTGTTTCGCCGAAAGCAAATTCCGCCCGTCCAAAATCAACGGCCGCACCATCGAATCGCGCACCCGCTCCCAATCCAGTTTCCGAAACTGTTCCCACTCCGTCGCGATCAACAAAGCTTCCGCGCCCTCCGCTGCTTCATAAGCCGATTTCCCAAACTGGATCTGCGGCAACACAGGCTGCGCCTTTTCCATCGCCTCGGGATCATACGCGCGCACAATCGCGCCCTCCTTCAGCAGCTCGTGAATCAAATCTATAGCCGGCGCAAACCGAATGTCGTCCGTATTCGGCTTGAACGCCAATCCCAGCACCCCAATCTGTTTGCCTTTCACGACCCACAGCGCGCGGCGAATCTTCTCCATAAAACGATTGATGCGCCGCTTGTTGATGTTTTCCGCTTCCTTCAGCATCGAAAAATCCACGCCCGATTTTTCCGCCAGATGCACAAACGCCTGCAAGTCCTTCGGCAAACAAAATCCGCCGAACCCAATCCCCGCGTGAAAGAAGCTCCGTCCGATGCGCGGGTCCATCCCCACCGCGCGCACTACTTCTTCAATATCCGCGCCCAGCTTTTCCGCCAGATCGGCCACCATGTTCGCGTAAGAAATCTTCACCGCCAGAAACGAATTCGACGCGTGCTTGATCAGCTCCGCGCTATTGATTGTCGTCACCAGCCACGCGGGCAGCGGCACATCCGGGCATTTCCCGGAATGCACAGGACAAGTAAAAGTTCGCTCCAGCACCGGCCGGTAGATCTCTTTCAATTGCTTCTCGGCCACCTCGTCCTCAACGCCCACCACGATCCGGTCCGGATGCAGAAAATCTTCCACCGCCGTTCCCTCGCGCAAGAATTCCGGGTTCGACGCTACGCGAAACGCCACGCCAGACTTGCGCCCATACACGGCGAGTGCGCGCTTCAATTCCTGCCCGGTTTGCGCCGGCACCGTGCTCTTTTCGATCACCAGTTTCGGCGTGCGCGCTTCGGTCGCCACCAGCCGCGCCACGTGATCAATCGCGCTCAGGTCCGCGCTGCCGTTGGGCAATGGCGGCGTCCCCACGCAAATAAAAATCGCATCGCCAAACTGCACCGTTTCCGCCCCGTTGGCCCGAAAACTCAGCCGCCCTTCCTTCCGCGCATGCGCAATCACCACATCTAGCCCCGGTTCGTAAATCGGCAACCGGCCGGATTCCAGCGTCTTCAATTTCTCCGCGTCGCTGTCGGTGCACACCACTTCGTGACCCAGTCCCGCCAGGCATCCGCCCGTCACCAGGCCCACATAACCCGCTCCAATCACCGAAATCTTCAATGTTTTCTCCCTCAAACAAGTTCTCGCGCGGCCGAAAGGCAGACGATCAATTCTATCCGCGGAATCAGGCGCATTTACGGTAATCTCAACGTCTGTTGCGCATCCCCAACCTTCATTGCAGGTGAGGTTTCACCGGCAATCCCGCCCACACGTTCAACAAACCCATGGATTCACGCACCACCGCCAGCACATCCGCCGTCGTTCGCCACCAATGATCCGCATCAAACCGATCGCCCCAGGCCGCTCGCACGATTACCCGCGGATCTTCGCCCACCAACTTTCTCCACAGCGCCTTCACGCGCCGCGTATGCTGCGGCGAAGTAACAATAATCACAGTATGCTTTCCCTCGCGGCGCATGTCTCGCGAGATTTCCTCCACCTCGTCCTGTGTGTTCACAATTGTATCCGGAAAAATTCGTATCGCCGCACCCGGCACGCCCTGTTGCACCAGGATCTCGCGGTTGTACTCTTCCTCGCCCACAAAGTGGATTCCCAGCGCGGCCAATTCCTGCTGCGGACCTTCCGGCCGGCTAACCCACACCGCGGGCGCATATCCGGACTTGAAAACGCTCGCCGCGCCCTCCGCGCGAAATGGCAGCTCGCCGCTCAGCACCACGATGACGTCAGCCTTACTGAGCGTGTCCTCACGCACCAACCAGTGCCCCACATTGCGAAACACCTCGGCACCCATCACCACCAGCAGCGCCAATATCGCTAGGAAATAAATTTCCACCCGGCGGCGTCGCCGCGCAACGCGCAGCGAAGAATTGTCAGTGTTCGTCATCATTTCTATTGGCGTGTTCCCTGCCTCCGCCACGGCGACGGAGTCACCGCGAAAGCTAGGCAATCCTTGTGGGTAGTGGCTTTAGAGTTTTTGTAACAGCTCAAGAATCCTTATAGGTTGTGGCTTTAGCCACGACATAAAGCTCTCAGGCGCCGTGCGGCTTCAGTCGCCGAAGTTCCGCCTTTCTCTTTAGCAGCGCCGGCGTCCCGCCGGCTCTTCTGCAGTCGCCGTTGCATTTGAATTTGTAGCGGCCGCCTGCTTTTGTTTTTTAGGCGGGCGTCTTTGACGTTGCCTTTGAAGTTGCCTTTGATTTCGCAGTCGCTGCGGCGCCCTTCACCGGCCAGGTTTAGCCGCTGAAATCGCGATTTTGCTGTTCTCACACCTGGCACTCTACCGCTTCTCCAAAAGAAAATTCCCGGCCACCAAAGCATCCGCCCCCGAACAAAAATAACTCCGCACCGCATCCCGCGGCGTTACCACCAAGGGCTCGCCAAACAAATTGAAAGATGTGTTCACCAAAAGCGGCGCCGGAGCATTCTCCCCCGCACGATTCAGCAATTTCCAGAAAAGCGGATTGTCCGCCGCATGCACCACATGCAAACGCACTAAATTGCCGTGCAACAAAAACCCAGGCGGCAAGCCCTCGAGCAGTCTGCGCCCAGCTCCATTGGCCTTCGCCATCGTAGTAAGGAATCGCCCATTCGGCGAACACTCGAAATATTCCCCGCAACGCTCTTCAGGAATCGCCAAAGCAAACGGCCGGAACGATTCGCGATGTTTCACGTAATCGTTCAAATTTTCCTTCACATACGGCGCCCACGGCGACGCCAGCAAACTGCGAGCCCCCAGCGCCCGCGGCCCGAATTCCGCCGCGCCCTGAAACCACGCCATAATTTTCCCCGCCTGCAGCAATCGAACCGCTTCGCCAAGCTTCCGCTCGTCCGAATCGCACCAATGATACGCGGCCTTGCAGTTGTCCAGCACCTTCTTGATTTCTTCGTTGCTATACGCCGGCCCCCAATAAGGTCCAGGCATCGCCGCGATTCGCGCGCGACGGCACTGCTGATGCCAAACATAATATGCGGCTCCCAAAGCCGTGCCTTCATTCCCTGCTGCAGGCTGCACAAAAACATTCTCAAATCCCACCTGCGCCTCAATCGCCGCCACCAGCAACGGATTCAAGTACAACCCACCCGCAAGGCATAACGAGCGCTCTTTAAATTCCTCGCGCAAAGCCGTCAGCCATTCGCACACAATAATCTCGCAAGCCCGCTGTAACCCAGTCGCGATCCTCACGCGCAACGGCTCGGGCACCCGCGTTTCCGGCGTGTTCTCCGCAGGCTCCTGCGCAATTCCTGCACGACGATAAAACTCATGCGTAAACGAAAGCTCCCCCGCAAATCCATTCCGGAAATATTTCGCGTTCAAATGCGCGGGCCCGCGCGGCTCGCGCCGCAACATCTCCAGAAATAATTCCGTGAAGGCAGGAGCACCCGCCGCCGCGCCGCTGTCCGCGTCACCGCCGCCCTCGCCACAAATACTCAACCACTGCGTCTTGTGTTCATCCGCGTGCGGACGAAATCCCAAAAGCTTCGTCACCTGTGAATACACCCAAGCCAGCGAATGCGGCAAAGTCAGCGACTGAACCTCGCGCAATCCGGTACCTTCGCCAATCCCGACGAAACCGGCGCGCCCGTCGCCCTTCTCGTCCAGCGACACCACCAGCGCCCGCTCGAACGCCGAAGCGTAGAACGCACTCGCGGCGTGGCACAGATGATGATCGAGCGATTCGACGCGCCCCTCCGGCGCACCAGCCATCTGCCGCACGATGCGCACGTTATTCAACTCTCGCCCCAGCTCGCCCGAAGCCTTATTCACGAAGTAGCCGCTCGAAACCGGCGCGAGCGGTGCCAAGCGCGCGCGAAACGAAGCCTGCCGCTGCCAGGCGCGCCACGGACGGCTGGCGATCGCCACATGCACAACGTCGCGCCAGCCGATTCCCGCACGCTCCAGGCAATAGCGAATCGCCTCGCGCGGAATCCCTTCGCTCGCCCGCGTGCGCGCCAGTTTGCTTTCTTCCATCGCCGCAACAATCCCGGAATCGCCCAGCAGCGCCGCTGCCGAATCATGTCCCATCGCGGACAATCCCAGAATGTACATGCTAGATTCCTTCACGCCCAAAGATCGCAGCAGAATTTTTCAGAACACACGGAAGAAAAACACAGAGAAGGAAAACCCACAGAAGTAGTGGCAACGAAAAATCCGCGGAAGCAACCAGCGCTGCCACACATCCCTACGGGCGCGACCCGCGCAAAGGACGCAACGATCGGCTATGCGTCAGCAACCCGCGCAGCCCCAGCAAAATCAGCCGCGGCTGACTCAAACAAACGCGCCACAAAATTTTCCAAGCCTCATCACGCGAATATTCGCTCAACGACTGCTTCGCCGGATCATTCAGCAAATCCACCAATTTGCTGTAATCATCCTGCTGAAATTCATGCAAAGAACGCCGCAGCAAGAGATGTAGATCCAGCTCGCGCCGCAATTTCCGCAGCACGCCACTCGACCCGCCATTCAAAATCGCCTCCGCCACTCCCAACGCCCCGCGAAACCCGGTAACAATTCCGCCTACGGTAGTCACTTTCACCTGTGCCGCCGCGTCGCCCACCAAATAAACGGAACCCTGCCCCACCCGGCGCCGCACCGGCACCCACCCCGTGTACACCGGAATGCGCGCCCCCTGAAATTCCACTGGCGCGAGCCCGCGCTTCTCCAAGAAATTCTCCAAAAGTTTCCGCGTCTCCGGCCCCGTCTCGCCAATCAATCCCAACGCCCCGCGCGTAGGCGATTCCGGAATCAGCCAATAAAAATAAGGAGTGTCCTGCGGCACGAACCACACCCGCGCCGTATCCGGCGCCATATCTTTCGGCAGCGGCACAATCGCCTGCACCAGCGGCGCAGTCTCCAGCGGCGACCACCCCGCCGCGCGCGCCACGCGGCTCGCCGCTCCATCGCCGCCGATAATCGTGTCCGCGTGAATTTCCTCGCGGCTGCCGTCCGTGCAACGCTCCACTTCCAGCACCAGCCCGCGCCCATTCGAATGCAGCGCGTGGAATCGCCGCCCCAGCTCCAGCCCCGCGCCCGCGCGCCGCGCCTCTTCCGCCAATCCTTGTATCAACGCGCGCCGCTCGATAATCAAATCCGGCTGCTTCAATTCAAAAGTAGCCGAGCGCCCATCCGTAAAAAGTTCAAACCGCCGAATCTCGTTGACGATGCTCCCTTCCGCCGCGCGCCCCAGCAAAGTGCGCATGCGGTTCGTCACAATCAATGTGCGCTCCGCTGGCTCCAGCGTTTCGATGCGCTCGTACACGCGCACTCCCACGCCCTGCCGCGCCAGCACCGAAGCGGTTAGCAGCCCCGCAGCCGATCCGCCGACCACCGCAACGCTCTTGTTCGCGCCCTGGCTCGCGCTCTGGGTCGAGCTTCGGGCGACGCTTCCGCTCGCTGCGTGCGCCTGAGTTTTGGGCGTGGATGTATTTTTCGTTTCGCGTGAGTCGAGCGCCATCTTGTCCGTGTGCAGTCAGCCTTATGAGCGAATACGATTGCCAAATATAGGAACGCAAATAATCTACAGCCGCGCCGTCCGGCCACAAAGCCTCGGCGCACGGGCAACGCCCGTCGCGCGTAAGACGCTCCAGCCCGCCGACCGGCCTAGAAGTATATCCCAGCATTCGACTCGCGCCAAAGCGCAAGCGACCCGATAGCGCTGGCATCTGGTCGGCCCCTTCGCCCTTATCCTGCTTGTCCTGAGAACCCGCGGTGGTGGGCGCGAAGGACTTGCCTTGAGATACGTGCCGAAGGGAGCCCGCAACCGCGAGCGAAGCCTGCCTGCCGCAGGCGGGGCCTCCCTTAGCCTTTGCGGTCGTCCCCACAAGTACTACACAGAACACCCGATGTGCATTTCGTTGTCCGGCCTATAGAGTACTGATAGTACTGCGCAACGTGCGCGAGGTGCACCGGCCCATGGAAGCAGTTCGCATCCTGATTGCAGACGACAGCCCCACCGTACGCGCCGGCCTGAAATTGCTCCTGCAGTATCACGAGAATTGGACGATCTGCGGCGAAGCCGAAGACGGCGAGGACGCCGTGAAAAAAGCCGCCCAGCTGAAGCCCGACGTAATCCTCCTCGATATCTCCATGCCCGCCATGGACGGCCTCTCCGCCGCCGAAATCATTCGACGCGACTCCCCCGAAGCCGAAATTCTGATCGTCACCCACTTCGAATCGCTCGACCTGGCCCGCTACGCCGCCCAAACCGGCGTCCGCGCCTACATAACAAAATCCCGCATAGGCACCGACCTGGAAAGAGCCATCGAAGCCGCCTCCCGCCATCAATCGCCGTAAACCCGCAGTCGCATTCACTTATTGTGCAGAGCTTTGCAGTCCGCGTTCGGCGCCTGTAAGCCGCGCCACCGTCCTCGACCGTGTCCTCCCGACCTTAAATCATTCCAGAACAAGGAATTAGCTCCTTAGATACATCGCGTCGCGTTTCTCTCCCAAGAACGGCAAAGCGCGTGCTGAGTTCTCAAGCAACCAGTGATGAAGTTTGCCTGCGGTTCGATCCGAGGAGGACACATGAGGTTTAAGGTTGCAGCTCTGGCGGCTTTGGGTTTGTGCTTGGGGTATTCCTCAATATGCTCGGCGAGTTCAGTCGGGGCCACTGGTAAATCGAATTATGGCAGCTTTCCCAACGGTTCTCTTACCCAGGATACCTCGATTACACCCGTACCATTGGGGAGCGGATTTATCGCGTCAATCGATGACTCTGACAGCTTTGGTGCTGACAGCTACCTCGAGATTGACACGCCCGATCTGCCAGGCGGGACCACAATCAACATAAGTGGTCTCGCGGATGACGTCTTTTTCAATGGAGTTTTTTGCGCTGCCAGTTCGTTCATAGGCACCTGCGATCCCCTCGGAGGCGTTAGCTTAACCACCGCCCAGTTGAACTGTCTGAACACGCTCAGCTCCAGCGGCCCGAGTGCAGGCGTGTTCCAGATCTCCGCCCCCGGGTGCACCACCGTCAGGGGCAACTACACGATGGCTCTGATTTTCGGCACGACGGACAACGTGGAATTTTCCGCTTCCGATTTTTCTTCCATCAGCGTTTCGACCACTCCTCCTGCGGCCGCCCCTGAGCCAGGTTCGTTGGTATTGCTAGGCGCCGGATTGGTCGGGCTATTGGTGCGAAGACGCTCCGGGCGTGAAGCGCGTTCTTAGCGCCCGATTCTCAATCGCGCAGCTGGGGAGTTCACCTCAGGTTCATTCTCTCGGAGGAGCGACGCTACGGCGCTAGCTTGTTCCGGCTGCGCTGCGCATGAGAGGCCAGGAGCAAGTACCCCTTGGCCCGCGCCTCGTCTTCCACTTCGTGCAGCCGCTGTTTTGCCAAACCTGGATCTGAAGGCGTTTCCAGCTCCGCTTGAGCCAGCTTTATTTCCAGCCTCAAACTCGCCAGCGCCATCTTGTCGGCCTCTGCAAGACTGTCAGCGAGCTCCTTTCGTGCTTCTGGTTTCCTGCCCTCGTGCCCTTTCAGTCGCGCGTCCGTGATTGCCAGCGACAATCGGATGATTCGGTCCTGCGGAGCATGTTTCAGTCCACGATTC